>Ga0307510_10005757_pt1 | contig 14771 bp, 11 predicted proteins | sample 12_EM_MG_FD_207224 | JGI IMG/M metagenome (GOLD analysis project Ga0307510, IMG submission 207224) | Populus trichocarpa ectomycorrhiza microbial communities from riparian zone in the Pacific Northwest, United States - 12_EM | ecosystem: Host-associated > Plants > Roots > Unclassified | place...
CAACCGCGACGGCTGGATCTTGGCGACGCGGAATTGCGAGATGTCGCCACCGAAGGCTTCGAGGCGCTTGTAGCACCACGGGCTCATCAGCCCGCTAAGGCGCCGGCGTGGAATGCCGTACTTTTCCTCGAGCATCGGTCCCAGCGAATCCGGATCGAACAGGCTGAGCGGGCTTTCGAATACCGGGCTGAGTTCGTCGCCGGCCTTCAGCACGTAGATGGGGTGGACTTCCATCAACGACTTGAGGCGTTCAGCGAGTGAGGATTTGCCCCCACCAACAGGCCCAAGCAGATAGAGTATCTGCTTGCGCTCTTCGAGACCCTGCGCCGCGTGGCGGAAGAATCCGACGATGCGCTCGATCGTATCTTCCATTCCGTAGAAGCCGGCGAAGGCCGGATACATCCGCATCGTGCGGTTCAAAAAGATACGGCCAAGGCGAGGATCCTTGGCCGTGTCAATCATCTGAGGCTCACCGATCGCAGCTAGCAATCGTTCGGCAGCGTTGGCATATCGCATCGGATCGCTTCGACACGACTCCAGATATTCCGCCATCGACATGTCGGTCTGGCTTCTAGCTTCGAAGGACCGGGCGAAAGCATTGAACAGAGAATCGTTGTACATGATCCGTCTCTCCATGGTCACCTGTAAATGCCGCACGCTCCACTCGGGTTCCAGTATCGGAGCGCTACAGCTTCCGTTCGCGAATCACCATCAGCACATGCACCGATTGGACACGCGAGCGACTTCACATTGCAATGCAATAGTCGTGCTAAGGACGCTTGCCTCGTAAAGATACGGTGCCATTTCGCTCGCGTTGTATCCGTGCTGCAACATTTTTCACCGGGTAACTACTGAACAGCATGTAAGGGATTTTTTAAGGATTCCGAGTGGTCGTGCCGGCTCGAATCGGCGTTGGTTTGGCGATCCAAAGCAGCAAAGCTGAAAATCCGGGGTTCTGAACGGCCCGAACGCGCGATAACAGCGCCTTTTGTGACATTCGGACGGCCGGCCCGCGGCAAATAAGGCCAAGATGAACACGCATTCATTTGGTGACCCGCGCGTTGAACGTGGCGGCCGCCAACTGTAACTAAAGTCAAATGCCGCACGTTTAATCCGAGTCTGCCATGAAATACGCCTGCATCGTCGCCGCGATTGCCTCCATCGTCGGAGCGCATTCCTGTCACGCCCAGGAAGCCGTCGACAAAACCAAAGCCACCGCCTTCGATGCCCGGATGTTCGCCGGCCCGCTCGGCCAGAAGACCTATGCCTGCTTCGTGCGTCGTTATGACGCCAGCCATCTGGCGCAGCATCCGAAGCAGAAGGTCAGCGCGATGAAGCTGCTGGTGACCGCCGAGGACGCGCCGGAAGACAAGACCGTCAATTATTCGTTCCGTCTCGGCTTCAAATATCGCCACCGCGCCGGCAATTTCGATTCCAGCGGCTTCTGCAGCCACATCGTCGCCGATAACACCGGCGGCGAAATTCGACTTGGCTGCGGCGTCGATTGCGAAGGCGGCGGCATTCAAGTGGCGATGAAGGACGACAAATCCGCGCTGATCCGGCTGGAGCGGATCAGGATCTGGGAACGCAACAAGCCTGACGACGACGCCAGCAATGATCTGGTTGCTGGCGCGGACGACAAGATCTTCCGTGTCGATCGCGCGGACTTGCATGAATGCTCCGACTTGGTGACGGATCGCAAGGAACTTGCGGCACTCCGGCACAAATGAACCATCCTACATAGGTTGCTATGCCTCACTACTTAGGTCTGTGACCCACACTACTTTGGTCGGAGAAATTCCATGCATCGACGCAATATCCTGTGGGGCGCGATTTCGGCTTTCGGCGCAGCCTTCGCCGCCTCTCGCGCCGGCGCGGCCAGCGAGGCAGCACCTGCGGCAAAATTGAAGGTCGTCTATCACCTCAACGATCTCGACAAGGTCAGCTTCGTGCTGGGCAACATTCAGAACCATCTCGACGGCGTCGGAGGTCCCGACCACGTCACGATCGCGCTGGTAGTTCACGGCCAGGCGTTGCGGGCGTTTCATTCGGCTTCCGCCAACCCCGATCTATCGAAGCGCGTCAGCCAATTCTCCAAAGCCGGGCTCGAACTCGCCGTCTGTGACAACACCATGAAGTCGCAGAATGTCACGCTGAAGGATTTGCTGCCGGGCTTTGTTGCCGCCGAGCGCGGCGGCGTGGTGCGGATCGCAGAGCTGCAATCGCAGGGCTATCTTTACCTCCGACCTTGAGGCGCTGCCGATCGACGTGAACCTTTCACGTGGATCGCTCATTTGGGCGATTTGATCGCCGTACCTTCGCCCGCTCCGCCCGGCTGAATGCTTCTCGTGTTCGGATTCAGTCGCGACGTCGCCTGCGCGCCCGCTCCGGCGACGACATGCGGATTGTGTCCCCCCGCAACCGCTCGCGGAATGTTTTGCGCATGAACCCCCAAATGCACGCCGATGTCGGCCGCTTCCGCCGTGGCCGCGCCAGGCGCGGTCAGGACACACAAAAGCATGAGGCAGCCCACGGGCGAGAAACGACGGCTCATGACGGCGTCCTTCACGACTTCGTGCGTGTGCCCGTTGGTGTCTCCATTTCGAAGGCCGGTTCGACCGATCCGGCAATATCAAGGCCGGCAAGACCGGCCATTTTCGGGATCGAACCGGAACCGATGGCGTTATCGTCCCGGACCGCCCCATTCCATCCGGCGGCACACCCAACCAAATGTTGACTTTCCGGCCCTGCCCCCGAAAGCTGCCGGAAACCCAAAAAACCGACCGAACAGAACAGGCACCATGAATCCCGTCAAAGCACTCGAAAACCACGGCCAGGCGATCTGGCTGGACTTCCTCGCCCGCGGTTTCGTCGCCAAGGGCGACCTCAAGGCGCTGATCGAGACCGACGGCGTCAAGGGCGTGACGTCGAACCCGTCGATCTTCGAAAAGGCGATCGGCAGTTCGGACGAATATGACGGCGCGATCGGTCACGCCCTCAAGGCGGGCGACCGCCCTGTCGCCGACCTGTTCGAGGCGGTCGCGATCGAAGACATCCAGAACGCTGCCGACGTGCTGCGCCCGGTTTACGACCGCTTGAACGGCGATGACGGTTTCGTCAGCCTTGAGGTCTCGCCCTATCTGGCGATGGATACCAAGGGGACCATCGCAGAAGCCGAACGGCTCTGGAAGGACGTCAAGCGACAGAACCTGATGGTGAAGGTGCCGGCCACGCCGGAAGGGCTGCCGGCGATCGAACATCTGATCGGCGAAGGCATCAGCATCAACATCACGCTGTTGTTCTCGCAAGAGGTCTATCGCGAGGTGGCGGAGGCCTATATCGCGGGCCTGGAAAAATACGTCGCCAAGGGTGGTGATCCCTCGCACGTCGCCAGCGTCGCATCGTTCTTCGTCAGCCGCATCGATTCCGCGGTCGACAAGCAGCTCGATGACAAGATCGCAAGGGCCAACGATCCGAGCGAGAAGGAGCGGCTGAGCGCACTGAAGGGCCGGGTCGCGATCGCCAACGCCAAGCTGGCCTATCAGGACTACAAGCAGCTGTTCGCCGGCCCCCGCTGGGAGAAGCTCGCGGCCAAGGGCGCCAAGCCGCAGCGTTTGTTGTGGGCGTCCACCGGCACCAAAAACAAGGACTATAGCGACGTGCTGTATGTCGAAGAACTGATCGGTCCCAACACCGTCAACACCGTGCCGCCGGCAACGCTCGATGCGTTCCGCGACCATGGCAAGCCCAGGGACAGCCTCGAGGAGAATATCGAGGACGCAAGGCACGTGCTGGAAGAGCTCGAAAAATCCGGCATCTCGCTCGATGCCATCACGGAAGAACTGGTCAGGGACGGCGTCAAGCTGTTCGCGGATGCCGCCGACAAACTCTATGGCGCGGTCGCGCACAAGCGCGCGGCTTCGCTCAGTGGCGGCATCGACCGCCAGCAGCTCGCGCTCGGCGACGGCATCCGAAAAGCCGTGGAGAAGAGTACCGAGAATTGGCGTGCAGCGGTGACCATCCGCCGCCTCTGGCAGAAGGACAAATCGGTCTGGACCGGTGACGATGAGAACAAATGGCTGGGCTGGCTGAACAGCCCTGCGGCCGCCGACGTCGCCGACTACGAGGATTTTGCCCGCCGCGTGAAGGGACAGAATTTCAGCGATGCGGTCGTACTCGGCATGGGCGGATCGAGCCTCGGGCCGGAAGTGCTGGCGGAAACGTTCGCCAAAAAATCCGGCTTCCCGAAGCTGCACGTGCTCGATTCCACCGATCCCGCACAGGTGCGCGCCATGGAGGACGCGGTCGATCTCGCCCACACGCTCTTCATCGTCTCCAGCAAATCCGGCGGCACCACCGAGCCGAACGCGATGAAGGATTATTTCTTCGATCGCGTCTCCAAAACGATCGGCAAGGACAAGGCCGGTCATCGTTTCATCGCCGTCACCGATCCCGGCTCGTCGCTGCAGAAAGTTGCGACCAAGCAAGGCTTTGCCCGCATCTTTTACGGCGATCCTGCAATCGGCGGACGCTACTCCGTGCTGTCGCCGTTCGGGCTGGTACCGGCGGCTGCCGCGGGCATAGATGTGCGCAGCCTGATCACTCACGCGCTTGCGATGATGCGCTCCTGCGGCGCCGACGTGCCGCCGCATGAAAACCCCGGCGTTCAGCTCGGGCTGGCGATGGGTCTCGCCGGCCTCGAAGCCCGCGACAAGGTGACGATTACTTCGTCGGCAAAGGTCGCCGATTTCGGCGCCTGGGCCGAACAACTGATCGCCGAGTCCACCGGCAAGGAAGGCAAGGGTCTGATCCCGATCGATGGCGAACCGCTCGGCGATCCCTCGCTTTATGGCAACGATCGCTTCTTCATCGATATCCGAACCGAAGGCGAAGACGACGCCTCACATGACGACCGGCTCAAGGCGCTGGAGGCGGCCGGGCATCCCGTCGTCCGCATCGTCATGAAATCGATCGACCACATCGGCCAGGAATTTTTCCGCTTCGAGATGGCTACCGCCGTGGCGGGCGCGGTCCTCGGCATCAACCCGTTCAACCAGCCTGATGTGGAAGCCGCCAAGATCAAGACCCGCGAGCTGACGGCGGCGTTCGAGAAGACCGGCTCGCTGCCCGCGGAGAAGCCTGTCATTTCAACCGACGAGGCCGATCTCTACACCGACGCCCACAACGCGGCCGAGCTGCGCAAGGCCGGCGCCGACGGCACGCTCGGCTCCTGGATCAAGGCGCATCTTTCACGTTCGGACAGCGGCGACTATGTCGCCGTGCTCGCCTATATCGCGCGCGACCCAGGCACGATCGGCTCGCTGCAGAAGATGCGGCTTGCGGTGCGCGACACGCGTCACGTTGCGACCTGCGCCGAATTCGGCCCGCGCTTCCTGCACTCCACCGGCCAGGCCTACAAGGGCGGCCCCGACAGCGGCGTGTTCCTGCAGATCACGGCCGACGATGCCAAGGATTTGCGGGTGCCCGGCCAGAAAGCGAGTTTCGGCGTCATCAAGGCGGCGCAGGCGCGTGGCGATTTCGACGTGCTCACCGAACGTGGGCGGCGCGCACTGCGCGTCCATCTCAAGGGCGACCTCGGATCGGGATTGTCCGCACTCGATGCCGCCATTTCGGAAGCGCTCGCTTAAGGAAGTCAGGAAATGCAACTCGGCATGATCGGGCTCGGCCGGATGGGCGGCAATATCGTCCGCCGGCTGATGAAGAACGGCCACACCGCCGTGGTCTACGACAAGGATGCGAAGGCGGTCGCCGGCCTCGCCGGCGAAGGTGCCGTGGGCGCGGGCACGCTGGAAGATTTCGTGGCGAAACTCGAAAAGCCGCGCACCGCCTGGGTGATGCTGCCGGCCGGCAAGATCACCGAGGTAACCATCGAGGCATTGGCAAAGCTGATGCAGCCCGGCGACGTCATCATCGACGGCGGCAACACGTTCTGGCAGGACGACGTCCGCCGCGGCGCGACGCTGAAGGCAAAGGGCCTGCACTATCTCGACGTCGGCACCAGCGGTGGCGTCTGGGGCATCGAGCGCGGCTATTGTATGATGATCGGCGGTGACAAGGCGGTGGTGGACCGGCTCGATCCGATCTTCAAGACGCTGGCGCCCGGCATCGGCGACATCCCGCGCACGCCGGGGCGTGAGGGCCGCGACCCGCGTATCGAGCAGGGCTATATTCACGCTGGCCCGTCCGGCGCCGGACACTTCGTCAAGATGATCCATAACGGCATCGAATACGGCCTGATGCAGGCCTATGCCGAGGGCTTTGACATCCTCAAGAACGCCAATATCGAGGCGTTGCCGGCGGAACATCGCTTCGACATGAACATTGCCGATATCGCCGAGGTGTGGCGGCGCGGCAGCGTTATCCCGTCCTGGTTGCTCGATCTCACGGCGTCGGCTCTCGCGGAAAACCAGACGCTCGATAGTTACTCCGGCTTCGTGGAAGATTCCGGCGAAGGCCGCTGGACCGTGAACGCCGCCATCGATGAGGCGGTGCCGGCGGAAGTGCTGACGGCGGCGCTCTATGCGCGCTTCCGCTCGCGCAAGGATCATACGTTTGCGGAAAAGATCCTGTCCGCGATGCGGGCAGGTTTCGGCGGCCACAAGGAGCCGCCGAAGAAACCCGATACGAAAGCCTGAGCAGCCATGGCGGTCGGTCAGACAGCGCAGAAAAAACCCGATCCCTGCTCCTTCGTCATTTTCGGCGTGACCGGTGACCTCGCGCACCGGCTGGTCGTGCCCGCGCTCTATAACCTCGCCGCCAGCGATCTGTTGCCGGACAGGTTCTGCCTGGTCGGCGTCGCCCGCAAGGGCATGACGGGCGACAGCCTGCGCGACAGCCTGTTGAAAGGGCTGCGCCAGTTCGCGACCCAATCGGTGGACGACGCAATCGCGCAACGCCTGCTGAGCTGCCTCACCTGCATCGAGGCCGACCCGAAAGACCCGGCTTCCTTCGATGCGATGAGCAAGCAGCTCGGCGAACTGGAAGCCGCGCGAAACACCGGCGGCAACCGGCTGTTCTATCTGGCGACCCCGCCCAACGCGTTCCTGCCGATCAGCCGCGAACTTGGCCGCACCGGCATGCTGGCCGAGAACGGCGCGTGGCGGCGGCTGGTGGTCGAAAAGCCGTTCGGCACCGATCTCGCTTCGGCAAGGGCGCTGAACAGCGAACTGCTCAAACTCGTCGATGAGCACGAGATCTACCGGATCGATCACTATCTCGGCAAGGAGACGGTGCAGAACATCCTGGTGCTGCGCTTCGCCAACGGCATGTTCGAGCCGATCTGGAATCGCAACCATATCGACCATGTTCAGATCACGGTCGATGAACAGCTCGGCGTCGGCCATCGCGGCAGCTTCTACGACCAGACCGGCGCGCTGCGCGACATGGTGCCGAACCATCTGTTTCAGCTGCTGTCGCTGGTCGCGATGGAACCGCCGATCCACTTCGATGCGCATTCGGTGCGCGGCGAGAAGGCGGACGTGCTCGCCGCGATCCAGGTCCAGAGCGAGGCCGAGGCGCTGCGGAATTCGGTGCGCGGCCAGTATCTGGCCGGCCGGATCGGCGACAGCCAGATCGAGGACTACCGGAAGATCGAGGACGTCGCAGCCGGCAGCACCACCGAAACCTATGCGGCGCTGAAGCTGATCATCGACAACTGGCGCTGGGCCGGCGTTCCCTTTTACCTGCGCACCGGCAAGGCGCTCGGCGTCAAGCGCACCGAAGTCGCGATCAAGTTCAAGCAGGCGCCGTTCGCGATGTTCAACTGCACGCCGGTGGAAGCGCTGGCGCAGAATTACCTCGTGATCGGCGTCGCGCCGAACGAAGGCATCGCGCTGCAGTTCAACACCAAGGTGCCCGGCCCCTCGATCCTGATCGACGGCGTCGAGATGAAGTTTCGCTACAAGGATTATTTCAAAGCGGAGCCCTCGACCGGCTACGAAACGCTGATCTATGACTGCATGATCGGCGACAACATCCTGTTCCAGCGCGCCGACAGCGTCGAGGCTGGCTGGAAGGCGGTGCAGCCGTTCATCGATGCCTGGAAGAAGGCGGGCGCCGAAGGCTTGCAGACCTACAAGGCCGGCAGCGAAGGGCCGGAGGACGCGAACGAACTGTTGAGGCGCGACGGCCGAAGCTGGCGAAAGCTCGGGTGAACGATGGCCGCGAACGACAACCGCCACGTGATCACGGTCGCCGATCCAGCGGCGCTGGCGGCGACCGCGGCCGAACATGTGCTCGCCAGCACAGGCGCCAACAGCGGCCGCGTGGCGATCTGCCTGACTGGCGGATCGAGCCCGAAGCAGCTCTATCAGTTGCTTGCGACCGAGGCCTATCGAAGCCGGATCCCGTGGCAGCGCGTGCACTGGTTCGTCGGCGACGAACGCTTCGTGCCGGCGGATGACCCGCTCAACAACATGGGCATGGCGCGAACAGCTTTCCTGGACCGATGCGCGCCGGCGGAAAACATCCATCCGATTCCGACCGCGACCGCCGATCCTGCCGATCCCGACCGCGGCGCCACGCTTTACGAACAGGAACTGCAGTCGTTCTATGGCGCAGACACGCTCGACGAAGCCCGCCCCTTGTTCGATCTCGTGCTGATGGGGGTCGGCCCCGACGGCCACACCGCGTCACTGTTTCCCGGCGATCCCGCACTCGACGAGACCGCGCGCTGGGTCGTCGGCGTGTCCAAAGCGAATGTTGAGCCATTCGTCCCGCGGGTTACCCTCACGCTGCCCACTCTCGCCTCCTGCCGCGAAATGCTGTTTGAGGTTTCAGGCCACAGCAAGCGTGCGATCTTGACGCGCCTCTTCGCAGCCGAGAACCTGCCCGCCAACCGCGCGCGATCCACCGGCGAGACGGTCTGGTTGGTGGATCAGGCCGCGTTTCCGGAGAATTTTGGTGGGCAGTAAGACTCCTTGCGCGCTGGTGGTGATGGGCGTTTCCGGCTCGGGCAAGAGCACCATCGCCGATCATCTCGCCAGACGGCTCGGCTGGCGCTACGAGGATGGCGACAGGTTTCACCCGGCAAGCAACGTCGCCAAGATGAGCGCCGGCCATCCGCTGACGGACGAAGACCGCTGGCCGTGGCTGCAGGCAATTGCCGACGAGATCGACCGCCTCGCGGCCGCCGGTGAGCGCGCCGTCATCGCCTGCTCGGCGCTGAAGCGCGCCTATCGCGACGTGCTCGTGCACGGCCGCGACGATGTCCGCGTCGTCTTGCTCGACGGTACGCAGGATCTGATCGCCGCCCGGCTCGCCGCACGCAAGGGGCACTTCATGCCGCCGGGCCTGCTCGTCAGCCAGTTCAAAACGCTGGAGCGGCCGGGAGCGAACGAACGGCCGATCATTGTATCGATAGATGCGCCGGTCGAGAGAATCGTGGACGATATCGTCACTCAATTAAACCTGGTTCCCCAATGATATGTATCGCGCTTGTCGTCTCCGACGTCGACGGCACCCTGTTGACGAAGGACAAGGTACTGACCGATGGCGCCAAGGCGGCGGTACAGAAACTGCACGACGCCGGCATCGGCTTCACCATCGTCTCCAGCCGGCCGACCATTGGGATGGGATTTCTGATCGAGCCGCTTTCGATCACGCTGCCGATTGGCGCGTTCAACGGCAGCTCGATCGTCGACAGCAAGCTCAGGCCGATCGAGCAGCACCTGATTCCGCCTGCCGTGGCGCAGCGCAGCCTCGACGTGCTCAATGCGTTCGGCGTCGACATCTGGTTGTTCACCAATGACCGCTGGTACACGCGCAATCGCAACGGCGAGTACGTCCCGCACGAGAAACTGGCGATCAAGGCCGATCCGACCATCGTGACGGATTTCACCCCCCATTTGACGGAAGCCTGCAAGATCGTCGGCGCAAGTTCGGACTTTGCGCGGCTGCAGCGCTGCGAAGCAGCGATGAAGGAAGCGGTCGGCCGCGAGGCGACCGCGGTTCGTTCCCAGAACTACTATCTCGACGTGACGCCGCCGGGGCATGACAAGGGCACCTTCGTCGCCGCGATGTCGAAGCGGCTTGGCATTTCAACCGACGCGATCGCGACCATCGGCGACATGGAGAACGACCTGCCGATGTTTGCGAAAAGCGGCATCTCGTTTGCGATGGGCAACGCAGCCGACAACATCAAGCAGCACGCGACGCATGTGACCGACAGCAACGAGCACGACGGATTTGCCCGTGCGATCGAGACGGTGTTGCAGCTCGGATAGGGATTCTCCACGCGAACCGGTATTCACTCCGGATCCGGACCGGGGCAGGCTTTCGCTCGCAGACGCCAGGCCTCCGCCGTATCAAGCTCGCGTGAAGGATAAATCGAGGAGTTCTCAAAGTCTTCGCACGACGAATCCGCTTCTGTTGGCCGGCACGATCGGCAAGCGCGGGCCGGTGTCCGACCGCCGTCTCCTCCCATGAAGGCAGGTTCACCCCAGCCCGGGCCTGCCGCGGCGAAGACGGATGCCGGCTCGCGCGACTTGCTGCACGGCCGTGCCCCCCGGTCAGACTGATCGATGTCCGAAGCCGACGTGAAAGCGCGGCTCGAACGACATCGACACCGCCTTTTGCGCCTGGCCCAGCGCGAAGACGACAATCAAGACGCGTGCGGTTTCCTGGCGACGCAGCGAAATCCGACGTGACAGGCCGACGTGTGGACGGGTTCGGCGTGACGCGCCGCGGGACGGTAGCGGCGACAATAGTTGGGCGCGCAGAGATGGGAGCCGCCCTTGAGCACCTTGCGAGGAATTTTGATGTCGGGCAGGCGAGGATCGTAGCTGGCGTCCTCGTAGCCACCACGCGGATTTTGCGCAAGGCAGCACGGCGTCGCTGCATCGGTTTCGCGGTTCGGCGAATACCAGTCGCAGGTCCATTCCCAGACGTTGCCGATCATATCATGCAGCCCGTAGCCATTGGGCGGAAAGGCCGTCACCGGGGAAGTGTGTTCGTAGCCGTCTTCGTCATGATTGTGCCGTGGAAAATCGCCCCGCCAGGTGTTGGCCATGCAGATGCCATCGGGCATGAACACGTCGCCCCAGGCGAATTCAGCGCCGTCCAGTCCGCCGCGCGCGGCAAATTCCCATTCCGCTTCCGTCGGCAGCTCCTTGCCCGCCCATTTGGCATAGGCGATTGCGTCGGAAAACGAGACGTGTGCGACAGGGTAATCATCGAGCCCATGGATATTGGTCTTGGGACCATAAGGATGGCGCCAGTCCGCGCCCTCCAGAAAGAACCACCACTGGCTCCGGTCGCAGAGATCGAACGTCGACCGCGGCCGCATGAACACGAGGGAGCCTGCATAAAGCATATGCGGCAGGGCGCCGGGATATTCCGTCGGGTCGGGCGGCGCTTCCGCGGTCGTCACATGGCCCGTCGCCGCCACGAACTGGCTGAACTGCAAGTTCGTTACCGGCGTCCGGTCGATCCAGAAGCCGCCGACCGCAACCTGGCGGCTTGGCGCCTCCTCGGGATAGTGCCTGTCAGATCCCATGCGAAATGTGCGGCCTGGAATCCAGACCATGCCGCCGGCGCGATCATCGGGTGATCGAACGCCCTGCTCCTTGTCCACCCGCAGCATCGTCGTCATGACATTTCAACCGGTTCTTCAATCCAGTTGCCGCGGACAGCGCCCCCACGAATCCCGGTCGTCCTTTGACTTTTTTGAATTCACCTTGCGGACAACCCCGGTCATATGACCGGCAAATTCCCTTCCTTGACGTCCCTTCGGTCGATTCTTCAACGTATCCGAAGTCGGCGCTGCTGTGATGTACAGTTTGTGCCAATCTTCGAAGGATCGGTTTTTCTTCGTCGAAGACGCTGTCGCACAATCCTTGATCCTTCGGTCGTTGCGAAGACGGACTTGTCCGACAATTTAGATCAAAGCTTTGCGCCGGGGGCGAGCCGTCGACACGCCTCAAGAGGCCTTTCGCGGCTCGATGCGGTCAACCACCTGGAGGGAACCGCGGGCTTCTTCACCGTGTCGATGTCGCGCGCAGCGGATGCCCAGGTTACGGCCGGCTGCCGCAGGCCAGCGCAAAAAAGCGAAATTCCAGGGCGATATAACGACCTGCACCTCGATTCAGACGCGTTCTGCTATGATTCGGGCAACGAATCAGCGGGCTTTGGCGATGGACGGCTTGACGGTCATCACGTCTCGCGTCGATGGTTTCGAAGGTTTTCGCGACGCCGTTCACGGCTCGCATGTCGATGTGATGCAGCTTCAACGAGGCCGGTTCCGTGGCCTGCTGACCCATATCGGCGTCGGAGACTTCTCCCTCAGCGTCGGATCGTTCTCTGTTGGATTGCGAACGCAACGGACGTCGTCCGATCCTAAGCTCATCGTCGGCATGCTGCTCGGCGCGGAAAGCCGCGTCACGCACTGGTCGTACGACATGGACCCGGGGGATGTTCTGGTGATTCCGCCCGGGGTCGACCATGACGGACGATTCCACGGCGCTGCGTCGTATGCGGCACTTCGGTTCGACCTGGCCGACGTAACCGGCGCTTTCGGCGGCGAGAGCTGGATGAGCGATCCCGCCAACTGGCGCCGCAAATATCGCTATCGCGCGGACCCGCGTATCGGCGCGGAGGCGGTGGCAAAACTCCGCGCAATCGTGTCGCGGCTCTCCGATCCAGACGCGCGCGTGTCGCCGGAGGCCGCCGACTTCTGGCGGCGGGCGATCATCGATGTCGTCACCGCCACCGTCATGCATTCGCAGCCGCCCAGCACGACAGAGACGATCCCATCGGCGACCCGACTGATCCGGAATGCCGAGCACTATATCGAAACCGCCGGCTCGCGGCCCGTGCATATTTCGGAAATTTGCGCCGAGTGCGGCGCGTCCCGCCGCAGCCTTCATCGCGCGTTCACCGAGGTGCTCGGCATCGGTCCGGTCACCTTCCTTCAACGCAAGCGGCTATGCGACATCCATTCGGCACTTCGTCACGCCGATCCAGCCACGACGACGATCGCGGAAATCGCCCTGCAACATGGCTTCCTCAATCTCGGACGGTTTTCCGGCTACTACCGCGCGCTGTTCGACGAGTATCCGTCGGAGACGTTCGGCAAACGTTATCCCGGCCGGGACCGACTGCGGCCGGCCGAGCCCGCCGCTATTTCGAGCGTTGCACTGCCGGCTTCTCGGTCGGCGTCTTCGCCGCACAGAGATTATGCGCGGTATTGATCAGCGCGATATGCGTCAGCGCCTGCGGGAAATTGCCGGTCTGGCGGCCGGCAGCGGTATCGCACTCCTCGGCCAGCAGGCCGAGATCGTTGGCGACCGCGACCACGCGGGTAAACAGCTCTTGCGCGTGAGCGAGCTCGCCCGCCAGCACATAGGCGTCCGCCAGCCATAGCGTGCAGGCAAGGAACGCGCCTTCGGCCGGTTGCTGCTCCGCTTCGCGGGGATCATGCCGCAGCACAAAACCGTCGCGCATCAAATACCGCTCGATCGCGACCAGCGTGCCGCGGACGCGCGGATCCTCCGGCGGCAGAAATCCCACCGACGGCAGCAACAGGATGCTGGCGTCGAGCATCGTCGATCCATAGGACTCGACGAAGGAATTCAGTTCGGGATCAAATCCTCGCGCGCAGACGTCGATGTGGATGGCCTCGCGCAGCGCGCGCCACTTCTCGAGCGGCGCCTTGAAGCCGAAAGTCTCGGCGCTCTTGATGCCGCGGTCGAACGCGACCCAGGTCATCACCTTCGACGAGACATAGTGCTTGCCATCGCCGCGGCGCTCCCAGATGCCGTGATCCGGCTGGTCCCATATTTCGGCAAGATGCTCGAGCACCGTGCATTCCACCGCCCAGGTACTAGCATCCAGTTCGAGCTTGGCCGTGCGCCATTGATGGAAGGCGTCGATCAATTCCCCGTAGACGTCGAGCTGCAGTTGCGCATGCGCGGCGTTGCCGACCCGCACCGGCTTTGCGCCCTCATAGCCTGGCAGCCATGTGGCCTCCCATTCCAGAAGGCGGCGCTGCCCCATGATGCCGTACATGATCTGCATGTTGGCCGGCGCGCCCGCCGCCGCCCGCAACAGCCATTGGTGCCAGGCGGAAGCTTCCTCGGTATAGCCCGAATTTATCAGGGCGAGCAGCGTGAAGGTGGCGTCGCGCAGCCAGCAGAAGCGATAGTCCCAGTTTCTGGCGCCGCCGAGCTTTTCCGGCAGCGAGGTGGTAGGCGCGGCGACAATGCCGCCGGTCGGGGCGTAGATCTGCGCCTTCAGCGTGATCAGCGAGCGCATCACGAGGTCGCGGTACTCGCCCTCATAGGTGCAACGGCTGCACCATTCGCTCCAGAACGCTTCTGTATCCTTCAACGCATATGAGGCGTCGATCGGCTTGGGCACGGGCAGATGCGAGGGGCCGTAGGTGAGCACGAAGGGAACGCTGTCGCCCTCGCCGACCTCGAAATCGGCGACCGTCGTCATATCCTCGCCGCGGGTCTCGACCGGCGTCCGCAACACCGTCATGTCCGGCCCGCAGATCGCAAGCAGCGCCGAGCCGTCCTCGCTCTTCTTGACCCAGGGAATATCAGCGCCGAAGCCGAAGCGGATCACCAGTTGCATGTGCATCCTAACCCGGCCGCGAACGCCGCGCACCAGCCGCACCACATCGGAGGCGTTGCCGCGCGGCGGCATGAAGTCGATCAGCTCAACCGCACCGTCAGCGGTCTCGAACCGGGTCTCCAGAATCAGGGTGTCATCCCAATAGCGGCGCGAGGTGCCGGTAATCTCCGCCACCG
>Ga0307510_10005758_pt1 | contig 14770 bp, 14 predicted proteins | sample 12_EM_MG_FD_207224 | JGI IMG/M metagenome (GOLD analysis project Ga0307510, IMG submission 207224) | Populus trichocarpa ectomycorrhiza microbial communities from riparian zone in the Pacific Northwest, United States - 12_EM | ecosystem: Host-associated > Plants > Roots > Unclassified | place...
CTCTTACTTGTCGGGCAAGTTCAGGAAAAGACGGGACGGGACGACGAAATGTCGTCCGTCCTCGTCCTTGCCCAGGACGGACGGACTGCCCCGTTGCGAACACTGTTCCATTTATTATCTGAACAGTACCATACTTCCAGCGTTCTTCCCCACCCTTTCCCCCTTCCCATTACCCACCTGATATCAATCAAAAAGATTCCTATTCTCCTTACTTCTCTTTCTTCTTGTATTTTGGGTCCAATAAAAAAGGTATATTTACTCTAGAAATCCTGGAACTTTGGATTTGATGCTGATTAGAAATCTTCTAGATGGTATCGGCAATTATTTACTGTGAAATAGCGGGGAGCCCTCATTTGAGGACAGAGCTGAAGATGATTCAGAAGGTGTTATCAGAGGCAGTACCTACAATAAAGAGAGAAACAATTGGGCCGTACACTTCACCACAGTCCATTTATGGTAATGAGGCAAGGGTATCCCTCCTCCAATCCGTCTTAAAGACGAAAAGTGAGGTAAAGCAGCTGAGAGCGGAGACGAGAGAGTTGGCTAGGAAGTTAGACCAACAAGCAGAAGAGATCAAACAATTACAAAAAACAAAAACACTATTGCAGCCCCTGCAGGGGACTGCTCTTGCCATTCGACGCCGTTTTTTCGCTACCTTCCGACGTGTGGAACATCTAGGGGGAAGTGGTCTTGTGTCGACAATTTTAGGAGGAAACAAGGTGGCACACGATGGGGACGTAGTGACAGATATTTGTCTCTTCCGCAATGGACTCATTGACTACCGTAAAAACCGAAATAATTGGGCATGGCGCTAGGACGTCCAGAATTGCCCCTTTTGATTAGGGGGACAAAACACACCGCGAAGATTCTCTTCCAGCCCTCACCTGAGACAGCAGACCTTACCAGGAGAAGCAACTCCAACGTCCTAGCGTGATGCCCAATTATTTCGGTCTTTATGGTATGAAAAAACATTTATCCTTATGTATGGTATAAGTTGGGAAGAAGCGGCCGATCTTATAGGTAAGCTCATTGGTACCTTACTGCTATTTCTTACTAACTATTCCTTCAGAGCATGAGCACATAATCACCGCCCTGAATCGAAGAGCAACGGTGTTCGCTAAAGGTAAAAAAAATTGGAAAACACAAGCACAATTCGAGAAGCTGCTGCGTTGGACCAAGACTGCAAGTCCCAATGAACTGGCCGCCCTTGCGGAGGACCCAGAAGGCAAGAAGACCTACGCAGGAGGTCTTCTTGCTAGTATTCTGAACTAAGGAGGGCGGAGTGTTCGGTGCTGTCGGAGTTTTTTTTTTTGTAATGCCATAGTTATTTTATGAGAGTAATATGTCTGCCGGCCGCCGTGGCGAACGAGACACATCTTCTAACAACGAACTTCAACATCAGCAACCTCAGCAGCAGCAGCAACAGCATCAGAAACTCGTGCATCATCTTCATCAAATCCCACAAGTCGAAGAGCAGGTGCCGGTAAGAATAACAACAGGAATAATAAGAGGGATAGATCACGGTCGAAATCCAGGGAGGGCGGGAAGGGTAAGACGATTACCATTTCGTCTGGATAGGCTTCTGCTGACGGGATTGTTGAGATGAATTCCGGACGGGGTGCTGGTGGCGGAGGCGATGCACCGTCGACAATCACATCATCACAGCAATTACAACAGAAGCAAAAGCAACAGTCTACACCCCAGCCCGCGCCAACACAATCGAAATCGCAATCACAGATTCAACCTCAGAATAGCGGAAATGTCAATGCCAATGCTCAACCTCCTACCATAAAGGAGCTGCACACCCACCTCCCGCACACAAAACCTCCTAGCACAATAATCCCCCCACAGATGAACCACGAACCTATCTCCACGCACACTGAGGTCCACCACACCCCTCCTCCACCAACCGCACCGATAACCCCCACCCGCTCGCTTCCCAACTCTGACGACCAAATATTAACCTCCCGCTCCATAGATTTTTCAAATTTACAAGGTGGGGCCTCAACCTCCCTGCATCGGTGGCACGGCCCCTTCTGGGGATTCGCCGGTTGAGATTGCGCCTAGTGGCTGTCCTCTCTAGGGAGTCCTGGATTGAGTTCATGAAGCGGCGGGTGTTGAGGTATTCGTGGTTCACGCGCTCGAATTCCTTCGTGAGGCGGGTTGGGTGGGTTGCACAGGAGAGTGGGATGGAGAGGGATGTGGAAGGGGGGCGGTGAGAGGTGGAAACGGGATGGTAGGTATGGTGGTGGGACTGGGAATGGGCTGGTGGGTTTTGGTAGATTTGCGAGAGGTATGCGTGGGGGGGATTGCCATGGGAGGCTCATGCTGAGAGGATTAGTGTTGGAGCTAGGGCTTTTGTTGAGTTCGGGAGGGTTTGGCGGCGACAGTGGAGGCGGTGGTGATAGGGGGCGGTCGATGGGGTTTTTGTTGGTACATTCGGGGCGGATGAGGAATTGTTGGGATTTGGAGTTAGGAATGAGGTTGCGGTAGACGGGGAGCGCCATCTCCTCTCCCAGTGTTACCACTGTGACGGGCGCTACCGCCGGAAGATGGGGAGACGAGGGAACGCCATGGGCCTTGTCCAGAGGCTGAAGGAAACGGGAAGTTTGAGGGTTGGCAGCGGGGTGAGGGGTGGTAGTGGGGTTGGACTTAAGGATGATTCAGCCGTTGCAAGACAGAGTGTTGCTGAGAGGGGGAGGGGCGGAGACTTGCATGCTTTGTTAATGAGGATTTGGAAGGAGGCGGAGTTGTTGGTTTCTAGCAAGTGAGATGCGCTGTTACCATGATGAATGGATCGGCAAGTGGATGGGTTTTTGTCTTTTTACTACTATTATACTACTACTACTACTTTCCCTTTTTAGTTATTTGATTGGTACGGGGGTTACTTCTTGTCTCGTCGGTGTCTTTGCTACTCTTTGTACAGGTGTAAATTAAATTAGGTGGTAAATACCTTTTTCTTCTCTCTTTTCTTCTTTCTCTTTTTCAAACCCACTCACTTGGCTTCCTCGATCAATTGATTCAATTCAATCCAATGTCCGATATCCATCGTCAAAAGAAAGCTACGGTACTGCAAAAGATGGTGGCAGCTCCACCACACTACAGTACGCATGCCCCAAGTGAAGCTAATTTTAATACCCCCCTCTTAAAGTCTCCGCCAGTGGAACATACCAACTCCCGTCATAGATTGCCCTGGTGGGCGTTTCCTATCATGTGCAGGGCACAGGGTAGGGTTTCATATTCTTCCCCTGGGATCGATAGCTGATATGTGATCACTCATACAATATCACTCGGTTAATCAACATAACTAGGAGTCTGAAGTCTCATTAACATGTTCTTCGGGGCTTATGCATTTAAGGTTAATAGGGCAGAATGAAATGTCGATGGCCACGTTTATCGGAGATCCTTCACTCTGAACCTTTATCAAACAATATCGGGTTGCGTGTACACGTTTACAACCCCGAAGATGAGTGCAAGTAACTCTCAAGGTAGCCCTTTTCTTTTAACCCTCTTGTGCCTGTGATCCTTCGTTTAGCGCAACATAGGAGATTCGGAAACTATGGCTTTGGGCTGAGGATGCTTCTCTACCAAAACCACTCCCCGGGCAGCTGCGGTGCACGGATGATAGGTGGTGGATCACGATCTACCATCAGAGGATCAATTTTTACGCTTGCTTCCCCCCACACCCCAGCACCTCTGAAATGCTGTGACGGGACGTCGGGTAGTCTGCCGCTGCGCTCGTGCTGTGTTATTTCCCTGGACAAAAACGGGCGACCCGGCTGTATCATGCAACGACAGCTTTCAACAGATATCTCGGTGGAATTGCGGAGGGTTAAGTCTCACTCGGTCGGGGTTTATTCTACCGAGTAGCGTGAATACTAAGGTATGATAGGTATTGGTTGTAGTTGGGAGTTTGATTTTTCTGTTGAGTCGCCGAGAAGGGCATCTTCCGGGCACAGGTTCCTCCGACTATTCCTTGTTAACATGCTCAGCAGGTACGCTGGCCCTCTGGCTCAGTCAGAGGCAATTTCAACTACCAGTTCGTCCATAGCCTATGGGAGCCTTTTCCACCTCTTTGCCTTTCGAGTTGCTCACTGTAAATGTAATGTTCATGTTCAAAACTACCGACACCTCCCACGGGGTCTAACGCGGAAGAATGGTCCTACTCCTTAAAGGCCTTTCCGACCGGAATACCAATCGGTGGGGCGGGTGCTCCCATGGCAGTAATGTCTATCATCGAGCTATCAGAATTTATTGTTTGTCTCCTGGACCAAAGCTACAATATTAGCCTACTAGCTTGCACGCCGGACCCTCACAGATATTGTTGAAGCTGCTAAACCCCTAGGCTTGCAGTAACAGAGGCGCTTCTCTGGATGAGCGATGGGCCTTTATTGCTCCCTACAAGTGCGCTTTGCCAGCACCTTTGTTCTCTTTGAGCTCGAGTTTTGAGTGTGTCGTTAAATATTAGAGTTCTTAATATTGTTCCCCTGAACAATACTAACATACCAAGGGACAACCACAAATGTGAAAACTTATTAAGCATTACCCACAATACTAACGCTAGGCCTTCCAAACAGGTCGTGGCACTTGGGATAAGCGAGCATACCCGGCTTTGTGATGTGTGCATGTGCATTGGGCTTCGTCCTTGTGATGTCTCTTGTGAAATTCTCTTGTTAAGTTATGTGAATGGGATCTCAAGATCTCCAACGATACCTCCCAAAAGAGACCTTTACCGAGAGCTCTTGTTCCTTGGGTGGTCCCTCGTACTATTAGAATGTTACAAGTTGTGCCTAGTTCAAGACCTAGACCGTCTCCCCCATGGCCAACAAGCCCATATGGACTAATTGCCCCGATCGTGATGTCCATTACTCCCTTGGCACCGTTCTTAAAAAGGCTGCAAGGTCTCCATTGATTGCCCACCCATACTTGCTGCACCCATCGCACTGGTATCGCCGAGGCAGCTAGCAATCATGGTGTCGTTTTTCAAAACCTTCCTCCTCCTCTTCATCTTCGCGGCCAGCACGGCATACTCTCTCCCAGGATTTCCGAATCCTATGACGAAGAGGGACGCGGATCTCTACAGAAGAGATCCCATCGATTGGGGAAATTATGTCTACATCGCCTCCATCTTCTCCGGGGTCGTTGGCCAAAATATCGGATTAATTGCGCTCCCCGGGGCAAGTCTTTGTCTCAGGAGAATAAAATGGAGAATAGAACTAATCAGACGTCCCCTATAGAATCGTGCGGTGTGCCCAAGCCAGCTCTGGGACTTGCAGACCTGTGCAGACTCCTTCGAATCGGAATGCATGGAAGAGCGTTTCGCCTTCCAGTGGTGCTTGGGCCATAGGTAAGTGATAAATTGCATAGCCGGACGGGGCTAAACTAATGCGGCCCGCTCATAGGATCACCATCGCAACATGCGGTGCCGAGTGGATCAATATGACACTTGGATGCACGGGGGAGAGCTCATCTTATTGTGTGGAGACTCTGGAGGAGCTCTATGACTGTGCCATCGAGGTCACGGTCCCCAGCGTTCCACCCCCCTAAGCTTTCAGGCGGATGGGGGAGCAAACAAAAGAGGAAGATACGGGAGTAAAGTTGGCAGAGAAACAAAAATAAAAAATAAAGGAGAGGGACTCACAACCACACTGCACTGTGGGAATGTGTTGCTTGACTTTTATGTGCCTTGATAAAAGCATGTATCTTTCTCGCGATCGAGGGAGTTTCTTCTTTCCTTCTTTCTCTCTTTCCTATTCAGTGCACACAGATCCTCCTCATTTCATTATTTCCTTGGTACGATAGGCGACACACTTTTGATGTAGGACATCCTGTATTAGCTTAATTCAGCTCCGTGATGTCTCCTATGAGTCCCTACATTGATTTATGCGAATGCTGTGAACCCTATTATCAGATAAACTACATATGAACGAACAGAGTAGTATATCATGACATATCACTCGCATTATCCTTCGCCAAGTAAGCTAGGCTATTCTTATCAATGCTGCCTTGTCAAATTTCTCTAGATCAGATAAAGGGCTTGCCCCACCATCCATCCAAAACCCCCACCAAACCAAACATCCCGCATTGTTCTCACCATCACCACTCCCAATTCCACCCCACAAACCCGCCAAAATGTCGACAAGATCCTGCCACGAGGTCCGCCAGACCAATGAAACCACCATCCAGATCGCACTCTCGCTAGACGGCGGCAACGTATCTGCCCTGTTGCCGACAGCTTCTGCCGTAGTAACATCCCACGCAGCCCAAACCTCCGGATCCCAATCCATTACCGTAAACTCAGGAATTGGCTTCCTCGACCACATGCTGCACGCCTTGGCAAAGCACTCTGGCTGGTCCCTATCCCTAGAATGCTCCGGTGACCTACACAGTGCCCCCCCCCCCCTGCTCCGCACCAGCATCACATTCGTTGCTAACTAGTACATATAGTCGACGACCACCACACAGCGGAAGACTGCGCGATAGCCCTCGGCAGCGCATTCAAGCGGGCCCTGGGCCCGATACGCGGGTACAAACGTTTCGGCACGGGCTTTGCCCCTCTGGATGAGGCGCTCTCCCGCGCCGTCGTGGACCTCAGCGGCCGGCCGTTCGCCGTCGTCGAGCTGGGATTAAAGAGGGAGAAGATCGGGGATTTGAGCACAGAAATGATCCCCCACGTTATTGCGAGCTTCGCCGGCGCGGCTGGTATCACCGTGCATGTGGATTGCCTTCGCGGCGTTAACGATCACCATAGAGCTGAGAGTGCGTTTAAGGCTCTTGCAATCGCGATTAAAGAGGCGACGAGCAGAACGGGAGGGGATGAGGTGCCTAGTAGGTTTTCCTTGGGGTGAATGGGTGGTGGCGTTCGTGGCTAATTTTTTGACAGGTACGAAGGGGGTGATATAAGTAGACTCGGCGAGGAAAGCCTAATATCATCCCAGGTTTTGCCGTAGTCTCTGTTCTCCCTTTTACTTTCACTTTTCTCTAGGGAGTCACTATAATTGACTACTCTAATCCCCCAACCCACCACCTCTAGCCACAATTTCTCAAGGTGCCCGATGCTATGGACCTCTGTCTTCTGCGATAGCCCCTTCCCTCTGTCCTCATTTCTCCACCTATGAGAGATCGTGCGCCCCAGCGGATCACGCCCAAGCACTTCTACTCGATGCGCCTGCTTGTGCTGAAGTCGCCGAAGTCTGTAGCCCCGGTCTTTTCCACCAACCAACTCTCCCACTCTCTCTCCAGAGAACCAATGACAAGGCCCAGCTCAGATTAAGCCATACTGCCAGACAGAGCACCGCCTACTTGACACAACACACTCGAAACGTGAGCATGAAAGCCAGGAGCGGAAACACTAGAGGCCTAGTAAATGTCCCTCACGTGATGATTTCCATTTCAATCTCACCAGCATACGACACAAGCTATAATGGATCGATACCTTGAATATTTCTCCTCATTCTTACCATTATCCCTTCAAACAAAAAAAAAACCCGGACCCAGGTCGCCTTGAAGAAGAAAAGAAAGAAAGAAAATAATAGGCCCCTTACCTTTAGGAGGGGGGACATTTTGACAATCAAAGAAGTTCTAGACTCTACCCTGCTATGTAAGATATCAGCATAACGCCATTGAATGGTATTCCAGTTGCTTTTGGTCTCCCTTTCTTCCTCCCATTTGCCCTTTTCTTCCCTTCGTACGATATAGTATTATTATACAAGCATCTTTTCTAGACCGGACCATTTCTGTTACAAGAGTAACTTGATAAAACCCCTTCACACATATGCTCAATTATGATACCAGCCAAGCTCCGGAGAGTCTAGACCATCCCAATCCCAACCCCTAGGTCCACACGAAAGCCTTCTCCCCTTCTTGGGGATTGGATATGATAATGTGAGACTTTATCTTCTTCCCCAACTATTTGCCACTGATATCCCCCGTACTTTCCAAATAGATAGGAAGTACAGGGCAGTAGCAGTTGTCCTCCGCAAGATTGGAAGGAAGGAAGGAAGGAAGGAAGGACAACCGTACAGTATAGTATCGTAGGATAATAAGTTAAAAAAACAAAAAACGGCAAAGCTCACGCTGAGCAGAAGGTCTAGAATTTCCCCTCTCTCTCCATCTCCCCCTTCGGAATATATTATTGGGAAGGGGGCCTCCGCTAAAGCTAGAAGTAACAAACAAAAAAGAAAAAAATATAATACAAGCAGACAAACCCTTACTAGGAGTGAGTGGATGGCGACTCCAACGTTCCTATGATAGCAGTTCCTAGCTGCACGGGTAGCACCGTAGTAGACTCGTAGGCTCCGGGCGACCAACGGGATTCCCCTGGACGCCTACAGTACTCGTACTGTAAGGTAAAAGTGAGGCGGAGATGTCCGAGCGATACTGGAATCAACGAGACTGGGTACGATGCGTTCACAGTATACTCGAGTACTGTACGAGTGCTAGTATTCGGGGGGGTTACGTATAGTACATGCTAAAAAGTTCTTGGTGGTGGTGGTGATAACGTTCATCCGAAGTCCCCGTTCATTTGTTCGGTCGTTCGGAGGGTAGCGAGCGAGAGGGAGAGATGTGGTCTGGCCTGGTCCGCCCGTCTGCCCGCCTGCCTGGCCCCGTCAAACTCAACCTGGGGTGCATCGGAATCCCCCGCTCGTGTTTGGCGAGTTTTTGGAGGGAGGTATCATATATGTAAGTGAAGCTAATCTATCCATCCATCCTGCAGATAACCGGTATTGGGATCCTATTCTATCGAGTGGAAGGTATGAAGGGGAAGAAAAAAAGGAAAACTCGTGAAGATAGGGTGTCGCACTGTTTGGGATTTGGTGGTCCTTGTTCGTCCAGGACTATTGAGAATGGCTGGCTAGACGATCGGTCTGGTCTGTAGGCGCAGAAAAGTGGCGGTGGACTCCGGGTTTTGTTTCGTTTCCTCTCGCTTGTTGCACTGCGCTGCGGGGCCGGTACCGTACTCGAGTACTGGTACCCGTACATTGCCAAGCTGCAGTGGCATATAATATCATATTTATCGTACTTGTGACTTTTCTGGGGCTCGCGAATATGGCTAGTTGTGCACACCATCATAGTTAGCTGGATTGATTAGGAGAATGAAGATTAGGTTTCTTGCATATCACCAAAAGCCTGAGGCGAGGTGGGTTCATAGTGTATTCTCGCGTTTTGTTCTACTTGTGGAGGCCCTATTGATAGGTTGAATTCATGAGGCTCCGGCCGATCTCTTGCTGGCGTGCAATACTGTAGCAGCTGGCTTCTCAAACGCCAGAAAGATAAACACGGGTATCATAGTATCCACCGGTACTTGTACTTGTACGGTGCATCAGACCCTGTCCACTCTGCCCGTCTCGAGTAACTCCTCCGAGCCCACTTCTCCTTCTCTTCTGGCAGCCACACCTGGTTGCGGGAATGGGGGGGTATAATTGATCCGATCTTTTCCACCCCACCCACCATATTACTACATTCCTATGCTTACCTGTGGCCAATCGAGTTTAGCCAATTCTTGTCCCAGTACCGGTACTTAAGCCCACTTATATGCTGGCTGGTAGACATAACCCGGATTGTAACACCCGACCATTCGGAGGGGTAGTATTGGCTTGGGCTGTTACTGGGTAGGCACTTTTTTTTCCTCTTTCTCCCCTCTCTCCTCTTGGGAGGGGTCTACTTTCTGGAATGGGACCGGGTGTGGGGGATTTGCGGGCTTGCCGAGGGTAAGTATCGTAAGGGCAAAAAATAAATACAAAAAATAAAGAAATCGTATCGTGGATTGAAGGGGGGTTCTCTAGGCTAGAAAGTGCGGACCAGGTATCGATGAGACCTAGATCGGGAGGGCTGACGGATTGATATCATGGTGATTGAGTATGGTCAGTGTGAACGTGGCTTTACGAGTCTGCCCTCTCTTCCGCCGTCAAGCCTTATCACGAAAACACTCTCTTGCTTGCTTACTTACTTGCCTCCCTGCTATCACAGCTACAATTCCTGTTTATCTCCAATATCCTTGTAGACGAGGAGACAGGCAGGAAGACCCCGTTTCTCGTTTTTTTGCTTTTCTCTCTCTCTCGTTCTCTACTCGTGTGTGATAAGACGGTGTGATCCACTCTGGAGATATTCACTTATTTAATAAGTCCCAGGGACCCGCGAGAATCTAGACAGGCGAGATCTTATCTACCCGTACAGAACTCGAGCAGTGGGGAATCTTGGATCCCGGATAGAAATAAAGACCGGTTGGTCTATCATACTAAAAATATTCGCATCTGGATTGGGGTAACTTGCTCCAGTCGCCGTCCTCTTTTTTTTAAAACCCTCTCGCACTTGCTCTCCTGTGCTTCTATTCTTCTTTCCATCTGGCTATTCGGTTCTTATACACTTAATTTCTTCTAATTCCCTTCTCCTTAACCCTCCGCGAGTGCCCATTGGGAAGGTTTACACAAGAGCGAGAAGGTGAGAGAAACAGAGGGTGAAGAGATACAGTTCAAATTCGATCCCTCAAAATGGGTTGGATTGATCGGACAAACGGACGGGTGGCCAACAGCTCATTCGGTCGATACTTCCGACTAGAGCACTCTGGCCACAGGAAGGAGCGAAAGGGCTCACGATTCTCTACAGAGATTCGTGCCGGGCTTGCTACGTGAGTATCAGTCGACCAACCTACAATTAATCCGAGACTAAAGCTTAATTTCGGTCTTGTCTTCGCCTGATAGGTGCTAACGGTTCCCGGGTTTAGTTTCTTTGCTATGGCGTTCGTCCCTCTCCCACCCCTGCCTTTTCTCGCTCGCTCACATGCTCTTCCTCGAAATTGATCCTTCCCCCCCACTAAATCACTTTTCCCCTTGCTAACTTTTGTCACTCACAATTGGCTTGGGGGATCGTAGTTACATCATTGCTGTAAGGGCTTCCTTTTCCCTTTCCCCTCCTCTCCCCAATTCGCAACTGTGCTAGTTCGGAGCTAACTTTACTTGGGCAAAAATGTAGGTAAATGCAAACATCACATCGCAATCCGGCGGAACCTGTGTCTGCACACCGACACCTGATGACCCTGTGTGCGACAAGAACGAAGCATACATGCTATGCGTGGGCATTGTACAGCGAGATCTGGTAACCGCGACCGCCGCCATCGCCGCCTTGACATCCTTCTTCATGGGACTTGGAGCGAACATCCCTATCGCGTGCGCACCCGGCATGGGACTTAATGCCTACTTTGCATATCAAGTCGTTGGATACCATGGCTCGGGCCCGGTACCCTACAGACTCGCTGTGACGGCGGTCTTCGTGGAGGGGTTCATATTCGTCGCCCTATCGATATTGGGACTGCGGCAATGGCTCGCCAGGGCTATCCCTGCCTCTATTAAACTCGCTACCGGAGCTGGCATCGGGCTTTACCTTGCACTTATCGGGTTGACGTATTCCGCTGGTATCGGCGCGATCACCGGCGCTGTGTCGACCCCGCTCGATTTGGCCGGGTGTAGACCTGAGTTTAGGGATGAGATCACTGGGGTCTGTGAAGGGCATCAAATGAGGAATCCGACGCTTTGGATTGGTATCTTTTGTGGTGGGATCGTCACCGCTTTTTTGATGATGTATCGGTAGGTGTTGTCTCCCTTTCGTGGTGGTGGTTGCTGATTGGTTTATAGGGTCAAGGGTGCCATCATTGCCGGTATTGCCCTTGTGTCGATTATCTCATGGCCAAGACCTACCGAGGTTACTTATTTCCCTTACAATTCTGAGGGAAATCAGAGGTTCGACTTTTTCAAGAATGTGGTTGCTTTCCACAAGGTACCCCGCCACACCCCCCCCACTTCTGGCCCTCTTTGCTCACGCAGAATAGATTCAAAAAGTTCTCGTCGCACAAGAATGGGACATCTCCGGCGCCGGCGGTCAATTTGGCTTGGGTGAGTGGCGTCCAATAAATGAAACATGTCTCACTAGCTAATCTCTTGGAAAACCCTTAGCACTCATAACTTTCCTCTACGTCGACATCCTTGACTGTACCGGAACCCTCTACTCAATGGCACGCTTCGCCGGCTTCATAGATGAGCGCACTCAAGGTACCTACCCTCCTCCCCAAACCCTAATACCGCCAATCTAATGCTCTCCGCTGGGCAAGACTTTGAGGGCTCAGCCATGGCCTACATCGTCGACGCTCTAGGCATCTCTCTCGGCTCGCTCTTTGGATCCCCACCTGTGACCGCATATATAGAGTCCGGCGCCGGTATCTCCGAAGGCGGTATAACCGGGATAACAGCAATGGTGACGGGAGTCTGCTTCTTCATCTCCGTCTTTTTCGCCCCCATATTCGCCAGCATCCCGCCCTGGGCTACCGGCTCCACACTCATCATCGTGGGTAGCATGATGATGAAGGCAGCCGCAGACATCAATTGGTCCTACCCCGGCGACGGAATACCAGCGTTCGTGACAATCATGGTGATGCCGTTCACCTACTCCATCGCCTATGGCCTCATCGCCGGCATCATCACGTACATCATCCTCAACACTGGAGCCTGGCTCATCGAGACTGCATCCGGCGGGCGCATCGTGCCCTACGGCAAGGAGCTGAAGGACCACTGGACCTGGCGCATCCCCGGGGGCTTCTTCCCCGCGTGGGTTGTGCGCATCGTGCACGGCGACAGGAAGTTTTGGAAGAGGGAGGAGTATCATGATGGAGAGAGTGGTGGTGTTGGCGGCGCAAGTGCCCCGCAAGAGAAAGTTGGTGAGGAGCCAAGAGGTATTGCAAGCGTAGACTTGGGAGTGGGGATGGAAGATGGCGGGATCGGGGTTGGGTGTGATGAGAAGTTTGTTAAGGAGGTGTAGAGGGGGGGTGGCGGTTTTATATATAATGTGTATAGCTTTATAGCTTGGTTTCTTTTCTTTTTCAGGAGTGGGGAAATTTCGACTCAAATAGTTCAGTTGCTTAAAAAAAGTATAATACAAGGGAGCAAGATCCGTTTGTCCACTACAATACCGCATTACCTCGTAGATTATGATAGAAGCTCGCAAAGAGATATGTATAGTAATATTGCTAAGACTGTGACGCCTCCCTGCTTTTGTTGACACTGAGTACAATACGGTACATCCGATCACCACTCATCACCCGAAGAGGATTTCCAGACAACGAGAAATAATAATGATATTATCGTACCCCCAGCGCTACCTGTACACCATACCAGGAGCAATAAATAAAACAAGTCGCCGGTTTCTCCACCACGGGTTATATGCCAGATGGTTTTTTTCTCTCCCACCCCTAAATCCGGCTCACTCATCATATATATTAGGACATGAACCGCCCCCGACCCTCAAACCAGCAACAAGAGTGGTTCGCAGAGCTTTTTTATTATTATTTTTATTTTAATGCTCGACTACATCCACTGCCAACAGGAAGGTTCGAACGTGCGATGTTTCCCTGTTTCAAATTAGCACCGACCAGGTCCTTAGCCATTGGACCATCGGAATTGGTCGATAATCCCCTACGGACTTCGAATTTTGAGTGCGATCTCCCCCAGACTGGAAATTATAAATAAATAAGTAAGAGGGACTGCTATTGCATACCCCCCAAATCCAAGATAAAAAGTCCGAATTTTGGTGGTATGCGATAGCAGTCTTTTTTAAAAAACGTTTCGACACCGCGAGTATATTAGAGACACAGCTGCATTAAAATACAAGCGAATAGAACAGAGAGGGAATGTGGATTGCTACAAATCATACACCTCAGGATCCCAGTTTTCACGACAAGCACCGAAATAAAGGATGGTTGGATAACTTATATGAGGTATAAAGCGGGTGTGGAAGTAGGATAATTTCAAGTCTGTGGTATCATAATAGCAGCCTTGAACTCCTTTTATCATTGAAAGCAGCTGGTAGAATCAGGGGAGTTTATGACACTCAATAAAGTCTACTACACCAATGCCCATTATATTGTGAAAATTACGAATACTCGAGTACGGGCTAATGAGATCCAATGCTCATCTTAAATAAGCTATTCAGCGTCTGGAACACGCTATTCCTTTTTGTCTCTGATCGGGAGGGATCCGAGACCAATGGGCGATAGTGGATTTAACGAGAGTTTACGGTATGAATTTCTACTACGGTAACTTTATGTGTTCTACCCAATACTTATATACCTAGTATTTTTTCTTTGCTTTGATCGTGGGGTTAGTGGGAGAGTATTGTTATAATGGCTTAAGTTTTTCCCTCTTGGTTGATCCGCGGCTAATTTTGTCCACGGACAATACTTCACGAAGAGCCAGCTAGCAGTCAAAGTGATATGAAAGGCAGGCACTTTTCCTACCAGTATACTAACAATAGGCAGGAAACAGATTTCTAACTAACACATTGCGATCTGAGGTAAGGTGCCTTGAAGACCAATCCAGCCGCTTTCTCCGCCGCACCTTCTTTTCCATAATCGGCAGGGACGATCTGCGCTTTTGAAACGTCCAAGAAAACATACAGTCGCACCTGGCTATAACGAACGACAAAAACAAGACCCTTCATGTTCACTATAGCCAGGTATTCATTATAGTAAAGATGACATAGAGGTTATTGATAACATCAGCAAAAAAAGTACCTTGCGTTCTGTCTCTCCCCGCTCACCCTGTGCGCCGGACGTTCCAGGCGCTTATAATGTAAACTCCTGTTCTGGGTGCGTCCGCCCGGGCTCATTCCGTCCGGAAGTGAAAGGTCCGCATCCAATGCGTCCGGACGCGCAAGTCAGCATCCGGACGCATTGGACGCGGCCCTTTTGCGTCCTGACGCATTTGACCCCCCCTGGCGCAGCCAC
>Ga0307510_10005759_pt1 | contig 14770 bp, 12 predicted proteins | sample 12_EM_MG_FD_207224 | JGI IMG/M metagenome (GOLD analysis project Ga0307510, IMG submission 207224) | Populus trichocarpa ectomycorrhiza microbial communities from riparian zone in the Pacific Northwest, United States - 12_EM | ecosystem: Host-associated > Plants > Roots > Unclassified | place...
ATTGCCGACGTTGCGCAGCACCGGCGCGCCGTCGATGTATAGGGTGGTGGTGAGGGTCGCCGGATCGTTGACGATCGCGATATGATACCAGCTGTCGCGGATGATCTCGCCCGACCAGTTGGTCTGTGCGTAGTGCGAAACGGAAGCCGGCACCACTTCCCACTGCACTTCGCGCAAATTCGAGATGGCGAACAGGACGCTCGACGCCTCCGGATCGCCGCCCTGATAGCCGCCGGGAACGTTGCCGCGATTGCCCACGCGACCGAGGATATTGCCCCATTTGTGCAGGTTTGCCGTCCAGCCGGCCGGGATCTTCACGAAGGCCTCGACCGTGTAGCCGTTCCAGAAGCTGCGGCCGTTGAGCGAGGCGGCTGACGCCGTCAGGAAGGCGTTGAGGCGACCGACCGTGTTGTCGGTGTTGAGAAACACCACGCTGCCAGCGGCGGACGACAGGCGGTGCTTGTCCGTGGTCCACACCACGTCGCCAGGCTGGGCAGACGCGACGAGCGCCGCGCGCGTCAGATTGTTGCCGCCGGCAACGTCAGGCAGGACCCCGCCGACCGGGACGACCTGGCCGTCGGCGATCGAGGAGGGCGCGCGCCAGTGCGCCACGGTATCGGCGACGTGCGGATAGTCCTCGGTATCCACGGGCAGCACGACTTCCGGCGTCGGCGGATCGACATAGCCGGCGAGCAGGTCGGCGCGCACGGCTGGAATGATCGCGGGTCCAGTGAGCGTCTTGCTCGGGCTCCAGCGCGTGAACCGGGCGAAGCGGTTCTTGAAGTTGATCGGAATCGAGAAGCTGTTGTTTGGCGCCGTCAGCTCGGCGTGATCGAACTGGTTGAGCGTGGCCTTCGGCTTCTGCACCACCCAGGGCGAGAACGACATCACGTCGATCTTGTTGTTGGTGAAGTCGACTTCGTAGAGCCGCATCATGGCGTTGCCGCCCTGATAATCCATCTGATAGTCGACCACCATCTGGTGGACCGGATTGCCGAAATTGTTGGTCTTCGAGAGATATGTCGCGCCGTGATAGTGGCCGTTCAGCGTCATGAAGATCTGATCCTTGTCGCGGATCAGCTTCTCCCACAGCATCAGGCCGTAATCGGTCTCGAGCGGCGACAGGCCGTCGCTGTCGATGTTGAGCAGCTGGTGGTTGGACAGAATCACCGGCAGCGTCGGGTTGCGGTCGATCACGTCGCGCGCCCAGGCGATGGCGCCATCCGAGATGCGCCAGGACAGCGAGAGCACCATGAACTTGACGCCGTTCGCCTGGAAGATGTGGTATTCGTGGAAGCCGCTGCTGTCGCGCTCGCGGAACGTCGACTGCTGCGCCGCGCGGCTCGACGGGAACCACTTCAGATAGGGCTCGGAATTGAGAGTGCGCTGGGCGTCGGTGCCCGAGTTCTGATCCCAGGGATTATGATAGTCGATGTCGTTGGTGACGTCGTGGTTGCCGGCGAGGATCGAATAGGGGACCTTGGCGTCTTCCAGCTTCTTCATCGCGGCGTCGGCGATGATCCACTGGTTCGGCTTGTTCTGCTGGTCGACCACGTCACCCAGATGGATGACGAAGCGGACGCCGTATTTCGCGGCGTTGTCGGCGATCCACTGAGTCTGCGCGTCATACGGCGTCGAGCCATAGGTCTTCTGAAACTGCTGGCTTTCGTCGGTCGTCGCGTAGCGCGAATAGAACTGCGTGTCGGGCAGCACCGCGATCGAGAAGCTGGTCAATGACGGAGGGCTGGTCTGCGCCTTTGCCGCGCCCGCGCCGAGGGCCAGCACGGAAAGGCTGGCGGCGCCCTGAAGCACCGCGCGGCGATCGATGACTTGGCGCGTGGAATTGTTGCTGCCGGAACGATGGTGTCCAGCGCGGTCGATATCGTCATTGCTCATAGAAGATTGCCCGTTCCTACTCGGTCGCAGTCGCGACGGTAGGCGGGTCTCTAGCGATCGTAATTAACATTCAGATTAAGGAAATATATCATGACTTATGTTATCAAACGATCGCATGGCGATCAGGCCGTGCAACGCCATCGACCATCAACCAGCAGCATCTGATCGCCCTCGATTGGCCGGGCGCCCACGAGCCTGTTGTTTTCCCCTCATCTCACCGAGAGACCGACGCTTCGAGGCGAGATCACGCAAGGCGCGGCGCTGGCGGCCGCCTTCTACTGTGCATGGGGTTGTTTTCGACTTTTTTGTTTTGCGGTCGCGCAGGGCAAGGCGCCGGACGGTCAGTGCTCGCGGCTGGGTGCCCATTCCAGCGCCCGCAGGCGGGCCTGGGCGATCTCTCCGCGCGTCATCTTGGTGGTGACGGCATCGCGGATCCGGGCCCGCGCCTCGCGCACCGGCGGCGGCGCCGCGGCCGTCGACAGATTGAGCCATTTGGAGGCTTCGACGATGTCCTGCGGCACGCCAAAGCCGCGGTCGTAGAGCAGGCCCAGCGAATATTGGGCCCTTGTGTCGCCCTGCTCCGCCGCGCGCCGGTACCACATGGCGGCTTCCGTGTAGTTCTGCGGCACGCCGCGGCCGGTCTCGAACAGGAAGCCGAGATGGGTCTGCGCCGCCGCGTTGCCGCGCTCGGCGAGCGGGATGAAGATGCGGGACGCCGCCACATAGTCCTGGCGCTGGATCGCGGAGATGCCCTGGCGGACCGATTGGGCATGGGCCGCCATCGCCGGCAGCAGCAGAAGCACCGCGACGGCCCACCCAGCCCATCGCGAGAGGCCGGCCTGGCGCCAGCGCCTGGAATCGCATTCGCCGAAAGATGTCATGCCGTTCCTTCCCTGCCCGGACGCCAGACTAGTCCGCCGCTGCATGGGAATCCAGAGCACGGCCACGCCGGCGATTTGACGCTTTGGGTGCAGAGCCGCCCCGACTATAAGACGTGCCAGGAACCTCTTCGAACTATCTCTTGGCCGCCGCGCCGGATGCGCGGACACGGCCGTCATGGGTACAGGATCGCGCGTAGTGCGGATTTGCATCATCCAGTCCTGCTACATCCCCTGGAAGGGCTTCTTCGATCTGATCCGGAGTTGCGACGAATATGTGATCTTCGACCGCGTCCAGTATGTGAAGCGGCACTGGCACAATCGCAACCTGATCAAGACGGCGAACGGCCCGACCTGGCTGACCATCCCCGTCGTGGTCAAGGGCCGCTTCGAGCAGCCGATCGACGAGGTCGAGATCGCAAATCCCTGGGCCGAGAAGCATTGGCGCGCGATCGAGCTCGCCTATCGCCGCGCCGCGTTCTTCGATGATGTCGCGCCGGTGGTGAAGGGCTGGTACGAACAGGCCGAGCGCGAGAGGCGGCTGACCGAAATCAACGTCATCTTCCTGCGCGGCATTGCCGGCCTGCTCGGGATCACGACGCGGATGACGCGCGATACCGCCTATCCGGCGCAAGGCGCCAGGACCGAGCGGCTGCTCGCCATCGCCCGCGCCGCGGGCGCCGACCGCTATCTCAGCGGCCCCTCGGCACGCGATTATCTCGACGAGGACATGTTCCGCGCCGCCGGTGTGACGACGGAATGGATGAGCTACCGTGGTTACCCCGAATACGCCCAGTTGCACGGCGACTTCGTGCACGAAGTCAGCGCGCTCGACCTGCTGTTCAACACCGGGCGGGAGGCGGCGCGCTATCTCGAGCGGAACGCCTGAAGGACGATGCAGACAGAAAAACGCTCCGGACGAGGTCATCGTCCGGAGCGTCTGTCCTACGGAATCCCGGGGCCGTCTACTTCAACGGAATCCCGGACATCGTACCGTCGGTGCCGTTGCCGTTAAGCTGGTTGGTCGTGTAGGACGACACACCGCCCGACACGCCGGTCGCGTTGCCCTGGATCGCAGACGAGCCGACTCGGATGTTAGTGGTTCCGCCGGCGTTCTGGATACCGGTGGCGTTGTTGGAGGCCGTCGCACGCATGACCATCACGTTCGCAGTTCCGGAGCCGGCGACGCCAATAATGCCGGCAAGAATGTTGCTGGTCGCGGAGCTATCGTCAATATTGAGGTTGACGCTGCCGCCGCTCGCATCGGCAGCGATACCGAAGGTGTTGCGATCGGCAACCACGCGGTTGACCACGCCCTTGCTGGTCCCGCCAGCCGCCGGCGCAATACGAATCCCGGCGCCGGTCGAGCCGTTACCGTTGCTAAACAACGTCGTGCGGGTGATTTCGAAACCGCTCGTGCCGCCGGCCTCGATCAGGATGCCATTGCCCGTGAAGCGCCGGATTACGCAATCCTCGACATGCAGGAAGCCGCCCGCTAGGAATCGGATTCCGTTGAGGCCGGTCCCGAGGCCTTCGATGTCGAGCCCCTTGAGGACCAGGTAATCGGTCGCGGCACCATTGAAGATGATACCGTTGGTGCCGGAGACCAGCACGCCGGCCGACAGCCCTTCGCAGGAGATGGTCATCGACTTGACGACCGTGACCGCGCCAAATCCGCCCGGATCGATGCAGTTGATCTCACCGGCGGCGGCGGTCTTCGAGATTGCACCTGCGAAGGTTTTGCATGGTGCGGTGCGGCTACAGGGGTTGGCATCGTCACCGACACCTGACACCCAGGTTCGGGTCGCTTGCGCGTTGGCGGGTGCCGACGCGAGGATGGGCAGGAACAATCCGACGGCCAAAGCCACCAGGGCAATGCGACGCATGATGTATCTCCTTTAAATGAAGTGAGGTTTTGCTCGGTAATGCAGTTTTTCCACGGGACAATGGATGCGTTTTCGAAAACTGGACAGCCCCCTGTTAAATTCGCGATTTCCGTGTTGTCTTCGGCTTATTATTATTTCGCAAGCTCTAAGTCAGATCGTACAACGCCTTTACGACATTCAGTCGGAAGATCGATCGATTGCCCACTATGATCTGACGCAAGCGCACCGCACGCGGAACCTGCTTGGATTGGTCTTTGCAATCACAGGGAGGTTCAAGCTTCCGGCAGCTTTTTTCCTCGCCTTCCCACCTCTGAGACACGACGAATCGAATTTCGTCAGCCGTCACACGCTCTCGGCACCATTGAAATCAATCGCATTATTGCACGCGTGTTCACTTGTAGACGGTGGATCTGACATCGCCGCGTGGCAGGGCTGCGCGGCCTGTGACAAGGTATCGCGCCCGCGAGATGACGGGCCTGACGCGGCGCTGTTGGTCAGGAGACGAGATGCCAGCCGCCGGCGGCGTTCGTCGTGCCGATCTGCTGGTTGAGCGCGACCTGGGTGCCGTTCATCTCCCACACCGTCAGCGCGTGGGTGGTCGCATTCTCGAACAGGATGTCGGACTTGTGGTCACCGTTGATGTCCTGCAGGCCCGCATAGACGTCGCCTGAAGCAGCGATTCCGATCTGAGGGCCGTCGGTGATCTGCGTCCCGTTGAGCTGCCAGACGGCAACACCGCGAGTCGTGCTGTTGAGGAAGAGCAGATCGGATTTGCCATCGCCGTTGAAGTCGCCGACGTCGGCAAACTGCCAGCCACCGGCCGCGTTGATCGTTCCTATCTGCGGGCCTGCGGTGATCTGGCTGCCGTTCATCAGCCAGACCGCGGCACCATGTGTGGTGTCGTTGACGAGGAACAGATCAGTCTTGCCGTCGCCGTTGAAATCGCCGGTCGCCGCGAAATGCCAGCCGCTGGCCGCGTTGATCGTGCCGATCGTGGTCGCGGACGCGACCTGCGTGCCGTTCATCTGCCACATCTGGACGTCGTGGGTCGTGTCGTTGATCAGCAGCAGGTCGGTCTTGCCGTCACCGTTGAAGTCGCCGGTGGAGGCGAAGTGAAAGCCGGACGGCGCGACGCCGACCTGCGGACCGGCGACGATCTGCGTGCCGTTCAACTGCCACTCCGCAATCCCGTTGGTGGTCGAGTTGACGAACAGGAGATCAGCCTTGCCATCGCCGTTGAAATCCCCGACGCTGGTGAACTGCCATCCCCCTGCGGCATTGATAACGCCGACGACGGCAGGCGCGACACTCTGCGATCCGTTCATCAGCATCGCCGACAATTCGTGCGTCGTGTCGTTCAGGAACAACAGGTCGGCCTTGCCGTCACCGTTGAAGTCGCCTTTCGCGGCGTAGTGGGCGCCGGTTGACGAGGTGCCGACCTGGGTGTTGTCGAGCACCTGGGTGCCGTTCATGTCCCAGACGGTGACGCCATGCGTGGTGTCATTGAGAAACAGCAGGTCGGTCTTGCCGTCGCCGTTGAAATCGGGCTCGCGGGTTGCGGTGCGGCTGGCGGCGAACGCGGCAGCCAGCGCGGCGCTCGTGACCGTGCCGTTCGCGAACTGGAAATACTCCACACCCGTAACCGTATCGGTGCCGTCGGGGGTAGCGGAACGCTGGTCGGCCAGCGTGAAGGTCTGCGTCGCCGCATTATAGACGATGACGTAATTGGCTTCGTTGCCCGAATACACCGCGGTATCGGTGCCGGAGCCGCCGATGATGGTGTCATTGCCGCCGCCACCGGTCAACGTATCGTCGCCGGAGCCGCCGGTCAGCACGTTGGCGATGGCGTTGCCGAGAATCGTGTCGTTGCCGGATCCGCCGATGGCGTTGTCGATGTAGGAGCGCGCGTCACCATTGTAGAGATAGGCATTGTAGACGTTGCCCGAGGCGTAATGGCCGTCGCCGAGATTGGCCAGTTGCACCGACGAGAACACCGACGCGGCACCGGGATTGAGATTGATGTTCAGGTTCGTCGTGTAGTTCGACAAATCGTAGGTATCGACGCCGCCGCCGTCCCAGACCGTCTCGTAGATGCGGTTGGCCGAGCCGCCGGCGCCGCCCCCCGGCGCAAGCTGCCCGACGCCGTTGACGAACTCCTGCCCCGTCGTAGCGCTCCAGGTGTAGACCGTGTTGCCGCTCTGGGTCGTGTAGTTCGCGCCGTACAGCGTCTGGAGCGCGAGGATATCGTTGGCCATGTAGGTCTGCGGATATCCGTACGCCTCGTTGGTGTAGCCCGCCGATGTCGAGGCGCCGACATAGCTGCGATAGCTCATGACGGTGTATTCGCTGTCGTCGTGCGCGCTCGGCACCGCGACATTGGCGGGGCCGCCGGTCTCCTGGCTGTGCTTGAGGCCGAAGGCGTGGCCGAGTTCGTGCAGCGCCGTCGTGAAATAGTAATTGCCGAGCTGCGCCAGCGTATAATTGTATTTGGTCCCGAACCAGACATCGCCGCCGGCCGCATAGTTGCCGGGATAGTAGGCGTAGGAGGTCGGATTGGCCGCCGGCGACTGGGCGATCATGATGTCGGCGCCGTTCGTGCCAGCGTACTGGATGCTGGCGTTGGTGTAGCCGAGGATCAGTCCGATCGCGTAGTTGATCGCCGCCTGCATCTGGCTTGGCGCCGAGGCAAAGCCCGACGTCGTCGGTTCGCTGTGGCCGCCGCTGTAGGGACTGGCGTAGTCACTGGGCGCGTCGGGAAAGCTGTAGGTGATCGTGCCGGTCCATTTGGTGCCCGACAGCAGGCCGTCGATGTCGGCGTTGTTGGTGGCACTAACGGTGACAGACGTGGCCAATAGACTCTCCGGAGCAACACACGCGCGCGCGATTCGGGACGAAGGCAAGCGATTCTAGCTTGAGAGTGATACGTTTGGTTTAATTTTCGCGATAGGGCCTGGTAGCTTGCATAACGAGCCCGCAGAGATCAAATCCCGTATTCGTACGGAGACTGCGGCAAAGGCGGCCGCGATCGTGCGGCACGGCAAATTTGCGAAGAAAATCATGAAAATACCCCGACTGTTGGCCGGCATTCTTGGCGCCTTGCTTGCCTTCGCCATGGCGGACCATCCCAACCCTGAAGGATTGCCTGTCATGGTCCGGAAAGCCAAAGCAGCCGAAAGGGGCGAAGCGGTACGTTCGCCGTCGGTTCCACCCGCCCGGGATCCGTCCGCCGCGGTTGCGGAGGAGTACGAGGCCGCCCGCCGCAAGGACACGGCGGAAGCCTACGAACTCTTCATCGCACGCCACGGCGACGATCCGCTCGCCGAAAAGGCGCGCGCCGACCTCAAGCGTCTGTCGCGCTGAGCAACCTCATATCGCCCGGGCAACGACGATGCGGCTGCCGCCGGCCGGCCAGGCGATGCCGGCAAGCGTCATCCGGACCTCGGCGCGCAGAATCGCGGTGAACAGGCGATTGATGCCGGGATCGAGCATGAACTCGTGATTGACACTCTCACTGCTCTGCTTGCCACGGCCGAGCGCGCGGCTTGCAACCATCAGCGGCAGCAGCAAAGCGGTGAAGGATGACGAGAACAGCACCTCAAAGCCGCTGCGGCGGAGCTTTCGCTCCAACTCGCCGCGGTCATAGCGCCGCTCATGATGGGCCACCTCGTCGCTGCGGCTCCATAGCCAACGGTGCTGCGGCACAGCGATGATCGCGCCACCCCCGCTTGTGGTCGCGCCGCGCATGGCCCGGAGCACCGCTTCATCATCGGCGATATGTTCGATCACGTCGAATGCGCCGGTGAGATCAAACAGCCCCGAGGCCGGGATATCGCGCGCGTCCATCTGCACGAGCTCGACGGACTCTGGCAGGCGCTTGCGCGCATGGACCAGACCGGCCGGGTGCAATTCGGAGCCCGCCAGCCGGTCCCAGTCGCGCGCATTCGCGATGGCACGCAGGACGAAACCCGTGCCGCAGCCGACCTCCAGAAAGCGCCGCGCATGCGGGAAATATTTGTTGGCAAGCCTCACGATCAGCTCGTTGCGCGCCACGAACCAGAAATGCCCGGGTTCGAGCGCGACGAGTTCGTCAAAAGCCTTGGGATCGAAGCCGCTGATCGTGTCAGCCAATTCAGGCGCAAAGCTCGCAATCCCCTCACGTTGCGAGATCGCGTGCGCGCAGACGGGGCAGCGGGCATCGAGCGGCCAGATCGGCTGATCCGCAGCGACGGGCGCGACCGCGCCGCAGGCCAGGCATCGACGGCCGGATATCGCTTCCGTCATATCAGGGAAATCTGGAAAATGGCGGCCTCTGCTGGCCGGAACCGCGGTGATGCTGCATGAGCGCGACTATAGACAGCGTGCCCTGCAATGGCCAGATCGGCGAGATCGCCGGCGCACCGCAGGTGACACACCACGGCGCAGACTGTAGAAATCGGATGACCTGATGCCCAAACCGGAATGTCGCGTGCTCGACTTCGTTAGCCCGGAAGACCACCATCCCCTGACCCCATCCGCGGATGGCTCGGCGCTCGTCGATGCCGACGGCGCGCGCTATCCCATCCACGATGGCATCCCCGATTTCGTTCCCGCGACCGGAAGCGAGGAACCGCCACAGGGCAACCAGGATTTCTACCGCACCCGGGCGCACGAATATGATCTCGGCAACAGCGTCATGTTCCGGATGCTGCTCGCCGAGGAGGAGCCGGTCCGCGAGGATTTCGCCGCAACCCTCATGCTTCGGCCTGGTGCGCGCGTCTTGGAGATCGGCTGCGGGACCTGCCGCGACACCGTCCATCTGCTCCGCAGGGACGCAACCGTCTATGCCGGCGACCTCTCCTACGAGATGCTCGCGATCGGCAAGCAGCGGCTGGAGGATGCCAAGGCCGATTTCAGCCGCGTCCGCCTGTTTCGGGCCGATGCAATGCGGCTGCCGTTCCCGGACGGATTTTTCGACGCGGCTTTTCATTTCGGCGGCCTGAACCTGTTTCCTGATATCGCCGGCGCGCTGGCGGAGATGGCGCGCGTGGTGAAGCCGGGGGGCCGCGTGGTCGCCGGTGACGAGAGTGTGGGCCCGTGGCTCGCGGACACCGAATTCGCGAAGATCCTGAAGAATTCGAATCCTCTGTTCGCGCATGTGGCGCCGCTCGACAGGATTCCGGTCAACGCGCGCGACGTCAGTTGCCGCTGGGTGCTCAACGGCTCGTTCTATCTGATCTCGTTCGAGGTCGGCGCCGGAGAGCCGCAGCTCGACCTCGACGTCGAGTTTCCCGGATGGCGCGGCGGCTCGCACCGGACCCGCTATTTCGGCCGGCTCGAAGGCGTGTCGCCGCAATTGCGCGAGACGATCGTCAAGCAGGCCGCCGCCGAGGGGATGTCGATCGTCGCGTGGCTGGAGAAGACGTTGCGCAAGGCGACGGAAACCGGCTAGCGTCGGTCCGGGAGCAAGACGCGTGAAACAGCAGATCGTCATATTCGGCAACGGCGAGATCGCCGAGCTTGCGGATTTCTACTTCACGCAGGATTCCGCCTGCGAAGTTGCGGGCTTCACCGTCGACCAGGCCTATTGCACCGCGGACAGCTTTCGGGGCCGGCCGCTGGTGCCGTTCGAGCAGGTTGCGAGGCATTTCCCGCCAGAGCGCTTCGGCTTCTTCGTGTCGATCGGCTACAACAAGGTCAACGCGCTGCGGCTCGCCAAGGTCGAGGCCGCCAAGGCGATGGGCTACGGGCTGGTGTCCTATCTCAGCAGCCGCGCAACGGTGTTCGACGGGTTCGAGCTGAAAGAGAACTGCTTCATCCTCGAAGACAACACCATCCAGCCGTTCGCGCGGATCGGCGCCAATGTCACGCTGTGGAGCGGCAACCATATCGGCCACCATTCCACCATCGAGGACGACGTCTTCATCGCCTCCCACGCGGTGATCTCCGGCGGCGTCGTGATCGGCCGCGGCAGCTTCGTCGGCGTCAACGTCACCATTCGCGATCGCGTCAAGATCGGCCGGCAATGCGTGCTCGGCGCCGGCGCGCTCGTGCTCGAAGATCAGCCGGATTTTTCGGTCGTCGCCCCGCGCGGCACCGAGCGATCGGGCGTACCGAGCACGCGGTTGCGCAAGATCTAGCGCAGCACCGCCAGCCCGAAGCCGGACTTGCCGTACTCATTGCCGTTGTAGAGCATGAAGCGTGTCCCGTTGTGGTCGAACACATAGGGATAACACAGACTGACGCTGTCCCATCCGCCGTCCGACACCGTGAGACCGACCTCCGAATCCTTGCGGATCCATCGAATGCCGTCATCGGACTCGGCATAGCCGATCCGGTAATGCTCGCCGCGATGGCTGAACCACATCCGGTAGCCGCCGGCATCCCTGATCACCGAGGGCCGCGCGATGGCGTATTCGCCGGGATAGGAGAAGTCGATCGCGACCGTGCCGTCCCGGCGCCAGGTCAGGCCGTCGTCCGACTCCGCATATTTGAGATGATAGCGGTGAACCGGACGCGGCTCGGCCTGCTCCCAGCCGACGCACGACAGATACCAGCAGCGGTAGAGCGCCTGCTCGCGCAGGATACAGGCGGCGCCGACGAAATGCGGCTCGGTCAGGCTTCGATCGAGCACCGGTCCGCGATAGCGCTCGACGACGCGGCCATCCTTGACCACGGCGAGCCCGAGCGCATTGCGGAACGGCACGGTGACACCGAGATTCCAGCCGGCATAGTAGAAGTATTTGCCCCGCGCGCCTGCATCCGTGATCCAGGACAGCATCGCGCCGCTGTCGTCGAAGCCGCCGAGCTCGCCAGGCTCCAGCAGCGGCTGGCTGTTCAGCTCGAGCAGCTGTTGCGGACGGTTGAGATCGACGACCACGCTGAAGGTCGAGGATCTGCTCTGTGCGTCGCGCGCGCTGAAATAGATGCGGTACACGTCGCCCGTGACGAGTTCCGCGGTCGGCAGCGTCGCATGGCTGCGCATCTTCGCATCTTGCCCGTCGGGCCGGAAGATGAAGCCGATTTTTTCCCAGGATTGCATCGAACCAACCAGCCCTACGATCGACCACCCACCGCGTGACCATCGGCACGCTGATCGCGCGAGGCCACATGAATCAATTTGGTGGCATCAGCGCGGTAGACCTGCCGGATCACGGTGTAGGGACGCCGCTTGGTCTCGATCAGGATGTCGGCGACGTAAATGCCGATGATGCCGAGAATGAAGATCGTCAGGCCGCCGAAGAACCAGATCGAGACGATCAACGAGGCGAAGCCGCTGACACCGATGCCGGAGGTGAAATAGCGGGCCACGATGTAAACGATCGCGAGCAGCGACATCATGAAGATCGCGATGCCGCCATACATCACGTAATACAGCAATCGCGACGAGGTGGTGGTGAGGTGCTTGACCGCCATCTCCAGCCGCATGCCGAACGAATAGGTTGTCGGCGAGGTCGACAGCTTCCTGACCTGAAGCGCGACCTGGCGAAATCCGGCGAGCTGAAACAGGTTTCCAATCAAGAACTCGCGTTCTTCATGCGCGAGCAGCGCGCGGACATAGGTGCGGGTCATCAGACGCGCAACCACGACGTTGCGCGGCAGAGGCTGGTCGCTGAGCGCGTTGACGAGTGCGAAGAAGAGCTCGCCCGTGACACGCTCGAACAGGCGGCCGCGCCGAACCTCCTGCACGCCGTACACCACATCGCAATCGTCCTGCCCCAGCCGCTCGTGAAAACGAGTCAGGAGTTCCGGCTCTTCCTCAAGGTCGCTGTCGATGAGGAAAACGAGGTCGCCGCTCGCCTGCGCAAGGCCCGTCATCAGCGCCTTGTGGTGGCCAAAATTGCGCGAGAGGTCGACCACCACGACCCGGGAATCTGCCTCGTGCAGTGCCACCGCGCGCGCAAGGCTGTCGTCGGGCGAACCGTCGTTCACCATCACCAGTTCGATGTCGCGCGTGATCGGCTCTGCCGCCGCGATCGCGCGGCGATAGAACTCGTCGATGGTCGCCGCCGAGCGATAGAGGGTGGTGACGATGGACAATTTCACCGGAACATCCCTTGAGGCCACGGAGCGCTGCGGGATTTGCCGCACTCTCCTTGCCCGTGCAAGGGGAATCTAGGCGCGGGATCACTGCCGAATCAAGCATCGAAATCAGACATGGCAGGCTGCGCCAGTCGTGGCTTTGCCGCATGATGTTTCGGCACTATGGTAGGCCCGCAATCTGTCCCGGAGCCTCTCAAAATGCCCTTTCCGCATGCCTCGGAAGCCCTGTCGCGCTTCACCGTGCTCGATCTGACCCGCGTCCGCTCCGGGCCCACCTGCGTGCGCCAGCTCGCGGACTGGGGCGCCACCGTCATCAAGATCGACGCCCTCATAGAGGATTCCGGCGGCGAACAGCCGGGCGGGCCGCGGCGGGGCTCCGACTTCCAGAATTTGCACCGCAACAAGCGGGCCATGACGCTGAACCTGAAGGACGAGCGCGGGCTCGCCGTGTTCAAGCGCCTCGCCGCCAAGGCCGACGTCGTGGTCGAGAATTTCCGGCCCGACGTGAAGAAGAAGCTCGGCATCGACTATGACAGCGTCGCCGCGATCAACCCGCGCATCGTCTATGGCAGCATCTCCGGCTTCGGCCAGGACGGGCCGTATCACAAGCGGCCGGGCTTCGATCAGATCGCGCAGGGCATGGGCGGGCTGATGTCGATCACCGGCGCTCCGGGCGAAGGGCCGATGCGGGTCGGCATTCCCGTCGCCGACCTCACTGCCGGCTTGTTCTGCGCCATGGGCATCCTCACCGCGCTGCTCGAGCGCGAGGTCTCCGGCAAGGGCCAGTGGGTGCAGACCTCGCTGCTGCAGGCCCAGATATTCATGCTCGACTTCCAGGCCGCGCGCTGGCTGATGGAGAAGGAGGTCGCCAAGCAGGCCGGCAACAACCATCCGACCAGCATCCCGACCGGCGTGTTCAAGACCTCGGACGGCTACATCAACATCGCCACCACGGGCGGCCGGATCTGGGAGCGCTGCGCGCAGGCGATCGGCGCACCGGAGCTCTACAGCCATCCCGACTATGCCACCGCCCCTGCCCGCTCCAAGAACCGCGACGCGCTCAACGCCAAGATCGAGGAGCGCACCCTGACCAAGTCGACCGAGACCTGGGTCCGGGAGTTCAACGACGCCGGCGTCCCCTGCGGGCCGATCTACGCCATCGACCAGATGTTCGATGACGCGCAGGTCAGGCATCTCGGCATCGCGCAGGACGTACCCAACGACGAGGACCGCCACATCCGCCTGGTCGGCCAGCCCGTGACGCTGTCGCGCACGCCGAGCAAGATGGTGGCGCGGCCGCCGGAATTCGGCGAGCAAACCGACGAGGTGCTGAAGGAATTCGGCTTCGGCGCGGACGAGATCGCAGGGCTCAGGAACGCCAAGGTGGTGTGATCGAGACCTTCGACAGAAAAGGCCCGGCGCTTTCACCGGGCCTTCCTTGAGCTTGAATTGTCGGACGGCCTGCTCACAGAGCGGGCAACTGCGCTTGATCGCTAGCGCGCGTATACGCCGGGCGCCTTGTAGCCGTTCGGATAGCAGCGGCCATCGGAATAATTGTAGTCGTAACCATCGCCGCAGCCGCGGCGCGGCGGACCGCCACCGCCACGGCCGTAACCGCCACGATTGTCGTAGGCGCCCGGCGCGTGACGGCCGTTCGGATAGCAGTGGCCGTCGGAATAATTGTAGTCGTAACCATCGCCGCAGCCGCGGCGCGGCGGACCGCCACCGCCACGGCCGTAGCCGCCGCGATTGTCGTAAACGCCCGGCGCGTGACGACCGTTCGGATAGCACCGGCCGTCGGAGTAGTTGTAGTCGAAGCCGTCGCCGCACTGGACCTGAGCTTGCTGAACGAGCGGCTTAAGCCCGGCCCCCGAACGCGGGGCCTCTTCCATCGGGATCAAGGCCAAAGCCACCAAGGCGACTGCGATCATCTATTACTCCTCCCGGTTATTCTCCACGCGCCAGCTTCATCAAGTTTGCCGCGGCGTCAACAGAGAACAACGGTCGGCGTCGCGCACCGCGCCCAATTGGCGCGGCGCGCCGCTCCTGTACCGCAGTTGACGTTGCGCCAATTGGGGCCGTGACCTCCGC
>Ga0307510_10005760_pt1 | contig 14769 bp, 9 predicted proteins | sample 12_EM_MG_FD_207224 | JGI IMG/M metagenome (GOLD analysis project Ga0307510, IMG submission 207224) | Populus trichocarpa ectomycorrhiza microbial communities from riparian zone in the Pacific Northwest, United States - 12_EM | ecosystem: Host-associated > Plants > Roots > Unclassified | place...
CAACATTAATATTAATGAAAATATAGTTGGTCATTAAAGAAAATAGATATAGAGAGAGTGAGATTCAAAATATAGCATGTCAAGTCTACAAACTTGATTGGAGTCCTTAGTTAGCAATAACTCCTCGGATTATAGCTATTAAAGGCTTTTTAAAATTTTGAAGTTCCAACTTTGATGGTAATTAGGGATGATAATAACAATGAACTCATTAGTTTACAATAAGTCCTAAAGTTATGTAGTTTTAACCAATATTCTATTAGTAGCCATTGAATGTTTTTCTAAACCTCGAAGTTTCAAATTCGATAATAATTAGGGATGATAATGACAATGAAGTCACTAGTTTGCAATGACTCATGAAGTTACATGGTTTGAACCAATATTTTACTGATAGTAATTAGGGAGGTGGGTCTTTTTCTTTGCTGAACCTAAGAAAAGTTGGGTTTTATATCATGTCACGCATTGACATTATTGCTATGTATTTTTATATAAAATCTTTTTTGAAATTTATTTTTACAGTCTTAAATTCATTATGCGTGCTATCAGAGTCTTAGAAAAGGTTTTATCATCTTAAATTCAATATGCATAGCATTGAAATCTTAGAAAAAGTTTAACGGCTAGATTCATATCACTTGAAAGTTCTCAAAGTTAATTGCAGGTAAAAAGAGCGTTGGGAGAAATATCTCAAATCAAATAAATATATATAAAAAAGAACAAATAAATCAATAAAAGATTGATCAGAATGCATTGCTTATCATAATAAGATTTAAATATTTGAAATTAATAAAATCCAAAATCAAATTATTAAATTTAAAATGATATCAAGATTTTAATAATGATTGTAAATCTCTAAAAGGCACGCAGACTTTACATTTGATTGGATGTTAAATAAACAGAAAATTCGGACGGAATCTCTATATCATAAATATGCTAAACAAAGAGGACGCTATTCTTATTCTTTCAGGTAAAATATTCTTAGATCGATCGTACGTATCATACGCATAGGCCGAAGTTTCATTGATAAGATATGGAAAGTGAAGCGAGAGCTAAGACAGCTCCGCATATGCAAACAAATTAAATATTGGCATTAGAGCAACATTAAACGTTCACCAACCTAGGCATCAGAGTCACCAGGAGTCCATTCTTCATGTAAAGTGTGGTTGTCATCTTTGGAGAAGCATCATGGCCTTCAATGACCTTAACTGAGTACCTCAACAGGATTGAAGCTGCCACCATTTTCATCTGCATGTATGCAAACTTCTTCCCCAGACACAACCTTGGACCGGCGTTGAACACTGCATAGTTGAACTGATTTTCACTTACGAACTTTCCATCCCTAATCCACCTCTCTGGTTTGAACTCCAAGCAATTTTGCCCCCATATAGAATCCATCCTGCCCATTGAGAATATGCAGTAGAAAACTCGAGCGCCCTTCTTAACTATGGAACCGTCAGGGAGAACATCGTCTTCTGCCACTTCTTTCATTTCAATTGGTACGGATGGATACAGCCTCAGGGATTCGGATAATGCTGCATGGAGATACACCATCTTGTTCAATTCTTCCATAGTAAAAATGATCTCATTTTTTGTCTGTGTCTCACGAAGGGACAAAATGTCATTAATCTCACGTAGAATTCTGTTTTCCACTTCTGGATTGCTGTGTACTAACCAGAAAAACCATGCCAATGCCACCGAAGTGGTGTCTCTCCCTGCTAGGATGAAATTTACACACAAATCTCTGAAATACTTATCTGGGAATTGCAGCTTCTTTCCTTGTCCAGTATTTTCAATCTCAATTAGCCTGGACAAGAGATCAGATTGATGACACAAGCTACCATGCTTCCTTGCCTCATCCCTTCTACCCTTCACTGTCTTCTCAGCAAAGTCATGCACAATCCCAACTGCCTCCTTCAGTGCCTTCTCGTATCCTATTCCAAAGAACTTCATGGGCTTCCAAATGAAAGGCGGAATCAGGAACCTGAACAAAGTTAATTCTGTTGCTTTTTCGAAAGCTTTTGCGAAGGGAACTTCAGGGAAATCCAGGGCTAAGCACCCAGGATCAACGCCAAAAGCTGCAGTACAAATGTTATCAAACGTAAACCGAAGAAGCACTTCTTGGAGATCAAAACTATCTCCTGACTTTACCAGTTTTTCTGTCAGCTTCAACAGCTTCTGGTGCAACAGATCTTGCATGGTTTGAAGCGAGTGCTCAATGAACCTGCTTGAATGCATCTCTGCTTTCACAACTTGCCTTTGTTCCCTCCACAATTCATCGTCAGCATTGAAAATACCATCTCCTAGCAAATCCCGAAACCTGTCTCTGAAGTATTTCCCTTTTGGGAAGTTCTTGAAATTCGTTTTAAGCATATACGCGACATTGGAAGGATCAGCCGTGGCGATTCCATATGCCCCTCCCATCCACATTCCTTTATGGTGGAAAGTTCCCCCTGCTCTGCTTAAAGCTCTCGTGACGAAATTGTACATGTCGTTGATGTGGAGGAACATGGTGGGTAAGATCCCCAACACAGGCCATAGCATAGGGCCTTTGTTGGTGAGCCTTTCATTGATACATCGGAAAACAAAGAGTCCCAACAAAGCAAGAGATACATCCCAAAGGGATGAGTGAATGTACATCCATTGCGTTGCAGAGAACAAGAAATTTGTTGCCGTTGTTGGTTCTCTTTCCATGACAGAAACAGTGATATTTTTGCAATGAGAGGATATTTTTTTTTAAAGGTTATTGAAGTAGCCTAGGGCGATGGCATTTATGTTAGCACCTGCTCACCTGCAGTAAGAGTAAAAATAATTTTTCTTTAGCTAAAACGTGTTCATCCCCTAAATTTTCAAAACTCAGCTTAGTATTCACTAGATTTTATTGGTAACCCGATGTCTTGAGGTAATTTTAAAACTAATTTTTATTTAATTTGATGATAATTAAAATAAATATTTGTAAGAGTTTGCAAAATTTTACATTTATATATATATTGTCAAATACATTTTCTCCTCTAAATGTTGTTTTTATATATATATATATTAACAAGATTATTTTTAAATAAAAACCCAAAATAATTAATAATTAAGATAGAAGAGAGAAAGTCACTAATTCTAGTGGTATAAAGAAAAAATCATTAATTAACATCAATTTGAACCAATAAAATAATCGATTTTGGTGTCAACAAGTTTTATTTGATGAAAGAAGTTTCATAAAAGTGTTTTTTCATCTATAAATTGCCTTAGAGAATAGATTTGATATCAAGAAGTTTTTAGGTTTCAAATTGTTTTTTTATTTTTGGATTGTTTTTTTTTTAGTTATTTAAAGATATAAAAGGATTTATTTAGGTCTCTATGATTATTTTTAAGTGTTTTATGTAAAAAAAACAATGGTTGAGAATGGATTTTCACATGCCCGGGTTTTTCTTTATTAAGGTCTAGGCCTGCTGAACCACACAGGCTTACTTGCTTGGGTCTATTTTTGGGTACTTTAGTTTTTTTATTTATTTTTTTAATTTCACTCTTGGATGTTTGTTTTTTTTATTATTTTATTTCAATTTTATTTTTTAATATTTGTTTTTTTTTTAATTTTTTTTTTGTTTTAAAAAGAATTAATCTAACTCGCAACATAACACGGGCTAATAGTCTAAGTAAAATGACTACGCCATGTAAAATCCTATCCACCCATATAATTATTGGAAATGATCTCTTCTTGCAAAAACTCTTCAACTCTTCTTATTAAAGAAAGAGAGAAATTAGGAGACTTGACAATCATATTAGGTTGGTGTTAGAAATTTATTTAGTTAATATAATTTAAATAAATTATGAATGAGCAAGAAATTAATTTTTAAAAACCCTTGATTTTCCTACTAAAAAAACTCTAGGCTTTTCTTAGATAATTTTTTATGTTATGTATATTCTTATTATGATAAAATAAATATTTTTACTTATTAGTATAATAATACAATATTTATATTATAGTTTGGACTTGGGAGGGCAGGGTCGACTCACATTAAACATTTGTACCAACTTCAAACTCATTTGGCTCCACTTGAAAGAAAATAAGTTAATATAGTAAAAGTTCTTATAATGTATACCTAATATTATCACAAAATTAAGAAATACCCAGTATATATATACCCATTATGTTCGTCATAAAATGAAAAATAAAAGTAATTAATATACAAATCTTGTATTTTGGTCAATTTCAAACCCATTTATAATTAACACGCATGTGCTATCACAACAAAATATCCCACCATCATTCACTTGGGTAGTTAGGAGCTCCATCTCTGTAAAAATAGTATCTGTGGACCATCTGATCTATAAATATATATGATGGTGATGATGGTGATTCATGGAGTAAGTACTGTACCCTAGCTGCATTGAATTATTAACTATGGTTCCCCGAAAATGACATTTCTGAAAGCTGGCACATTTACCTGAACCAATCTGATAAGTTCTATTCACTGAGAAAAGGACAGTTTAATCTCCGTGAATTTCTAGATAATTATAACTGTAATTCCGATGTATTATTTAATTTATCTTGATTTTTTTTGGGTGGTATGTGCATAGTAATTCAACATGATTTAGCTTGAAATTATTGTTTTTCTTTTTTTTTTCTTGAATTGCATCTTCGCCATGTAAAAATTCATATCAACCTTTTAATTTATTTTTTCTTTTGAATCAATCTCTCTTCTTTTATTTGTAATTCTTTTATTTATATTGATTTTTTCTAATTGGATTTTATTTTCGATTTCATTTCTAATCATTTAATTTTTTTATAATTTATTCCTTATTCTTTTAATTTTTATTTATTTTGTTTTGAATCATTTTCTTGATTGTTTTTTTTTTCAATTCCACCCCTAGGCATTTATTTTCAAATTAAATGTTTTTTTATTGATTATTTTTTCTCAATTTCATCCCTCAATATTTATTTGATTAAGAATTTTGCTTCTTTATTTTTTTAGGTTTGCCTTTAATGAGGACACCTCAGTCTCATGACCTGGATAATAGATTTGAAGGATTAGCTCGAGTCGACTTCTGTCTTTTTTAAAGCATTTTTTAATATATTTTTTTACCAGTGTTTCTTTTTCGCTTTCCTATTTATAAGGACTTTTCAATTTCATGTTGTAGGTCATGTGTTTGATTTGTTTACCCGGGTTCGCTCGAGGATTTTTTTTGTTATTTGTTTTTTGCTTTGATAAGTTTTCTAAATTTATATCTTTAAATTGGCTTATAATATTCTTGATAGGACCTAAATCTAGAGTTTCATGGATTGCGAGCTTTTTAAAATTTGATCATGTTTAGGATGTTTGTTTGAGTTTTCTTGGTTTTTACATATGTTTTCAATTTCACCCCATATAATTTTTTTTAATCTTTAAAATTTGGGCTTATTATTTTAATTAATATTTATTTTATTTGGAATAATGTTTTATTTTTTCATTAAATTGCATCCTCCTTGGGTTTTTCCTGTCAAATTTTATCCTCGTTCTTTTTATTGTTTTTGCAAGTTTTTTTATTAAATTTTCTATCGATATCATCATTTGAAATTAAGTTGATTGAAAATTATACTTCTTGATTAAATCTAGGAAACAAATTTCACAAGATACAACTTTTAAAGATTAGATCAAATTTAAAAGGTTTGTCTTGTTTTTTTTTCTTTTTCTAAATTGATGTTGTCTTATTTTTTATCCTCTTTTTTAACTTTTGTTATTTTTTCTGTTTAATTCTCTTTTTTTACCTTTTGTTTTCTTATTTTTTTCGGTTTGATTATATTGGATTAGCCCTTAACAATGTTTTTCTATTTCACCCCCACCATTTTTTAATCTATAAATAATATATCATATTACAAATGATTTTTAATTTCACCCCCCCTATGATTTTTTAATCTTTCAAGGTTGGTCCTAATTCTTTTAATTGTAATTTTTTTGTTTGCGATAATTGTTTCTTCTTTTTTTTGGATTTCATCCTCATCGGGTTTTTTCTTGTCATATTTTAGCCTTATTTTTTTGTTGTTCTTTTTCTTTTGCAAGTTTCTTTATTAATAGTTTTTTCAACGATTGCATTCTTCAAAATTAAATTGGATAACATCTAAATTTCTTGAATGAACTCGGGTCCATAATTTAACAAGTTGTAATTTTTTAGATTGGACTAGATTTAAGAGGTTCGTCTAAGTTTGCCTGGTTTTTTCCTCTTTTTTTAAGCTGATGTTTTCTATTTTTTTTCAAGTGTAACTCTTTTTTTTTTCTCAGTTTTCCTTTAGTTAGGTTAGCATCGAGTTGTATGATAATCCAAATAGGCTTAGGTGTGGTTCTTCTTCTTTTTTTGTCTATTTATTTACTATTGTTGTTTTTTTTTGTAAATATTTAAATTGACAATTTAACCAATAACTTGGGGTTTGAATTTTTTTAACCTATCACTTTTTTTACATTAAAAAAAATTGTCTAGCCTACGGCTACACGCAGACAACATATCTAGTATAAACTAAAATAGTTATGGGTTTCACTACAGCTAAAGCGAAAACTCTATAGATTGCATTGTTGTACTATAGTATAATCTGATTTATTTCAAAAAATTCAATTTAATTCTTGAAATTTCTTTTATATTAATTTGTTCTTGTAGTTTTTAGTTCTTATGTTTCATTCCTAAAATTTTAATTTTTAACGTTTTATTCCCTGGATATTGAGAGGATGAAGAGAAAGTCACTAGAAAATAAAGATAAAAGAGAAAGATTTTAGTTAACCACAAAAAAAATCCAATCTTGATGTTAATTGATTTGTCTTGGAGAAGAGAAGTTCAATGGAGGTGGTTTTATCCTTTAACTATGTCGGAAAAAAAGAGAGTATATTAGATCCCTAAAGCCTTTTTATTCAATTTGATTTTTTATTTTAAGTCTGATTAAAGAGTATTTTTTTGGTTGAAAATAGAGTTATTGAGATTTTTATAATGTTTGTAGAGTTTTTATGGTGAAAACTATTTGGGTTTTGAAGGTCCAAAACTCGGACCCTAATCTTTCAATCATGGAAAATAACCAAAAAAAACTATTATAGTACATGACACATTGTTTGTTATATTTAAAAAATATTGGGTGGACATTGAGTCTTCACCTATTTTTTTGTAAAAAGAAACAACTAGGTGTACAGTCCTGGACTTCTAAGCCTAGGCATGCTTAGGCTTTTTTTTCTATGCTAGTCTAAACAAAATAAAGTTTTTGAGATGATATTTTAAAAATTATTTGATTATACCATAATTTTTAATTTTTAAAAAATAATTATAGCAATTGTTTTAAGAATAATTATTTGTAAATTTAATATGCAGATTTGTTTTTTAAAAAATGAATAATGATTGTTAAATAAGAATAAAATATTTATTTTGGTATTATAATTTTTTAAATTACTTATTCTTTATTTTGTATACATCCATGTAAAAAGTATTGAGACATGAATTTTTTACTCTCTTTTTTTTTCAAGCTTTCTTTTCACATCATGATATGTTTTTTTTTTTAAATCTTGCTTTTGATTAAAAAAAAACGACATGTTTTCATTTAAAAAAAATGATGAATAAAGAAAGTAAATCTTGACCTAAAAAAAATATATTTTTTACTTGAGAATTTAAAATATTAGAATTCTTATCAATATTTATTTTAATTATCATAAAATTAAATAAAAACAGGACTCAAATACATCCAAGACATGGAGCATTTAAGGAAGAAAAAACATAGTAAATACTTAAATTTCACAAATTGATGGAGGCACCTCATTCTAAGTACAAATTATGTCATAGCATTAAAAAAAAACAGTAGAATGATGAAGCAAAGAAGTAACTAAAATTTACACCAGCAATTTTGGTTGGTTAGTTATGTATTTAATGGAACAAGGTTTGAGTTCAAGTGGCTGCCGTATTGTCTCTAATGAGAGAGGAGTTGCTTTTATAGTATTTTATACCATTTGCCATTAACTCGCACGTGCTATCACATCAAAATTGTCCACCACCACCATTCACTTCGTTAGTTAGGAGCAGTTAGCTAAGCAATTAACAATGCTGGGGTGCCGTACGGTGGTCCAATGGAAGTCCGGTGGGGACAAAAATACTCTGATGGACGGACACTTGATTATGCCGACGGCCATGAATTTAATTAACTACCAACTCCATCACTCTTTAGAGAGCTCTTAATTGAGAGAGAAACTTGTCTTAAAGATCATTACTTGCCCATTAACCTATAGCCAGTTTAGCATCTACTAGCCTTGATGCCCGTAGATGTGAGCAGGACTATTTTTTTTATAAAAAATAATGTTAAAGTATTGAAATAAAATAAAATAAAAATATTAAAAACTGGTTAGGATAAATATGTAATAACAATAATTAGAGTTAAGCTAATATGGGATACTTTGTCAAACCCCGCGGTCTAGATTATATAACTGAAATAACCCAATAAAAAAATAAAAAGAATTATTAAGCTCTTTAAAAAAATATATTAACTTTTTAAACCTGTGACCCGAGTCATTAGACTTGAAACATCCATTTTAGAAAAATCATGAAGTTTAATTTTTAATAAATTAAATATTAAATGATGAAATTAAAAAAAAAATCAACCATACAAAAGAATTTAAGAAAATAGTAATTCAAATAATGAGGATCAAAATCACTATTATTATTAATATTAATAAGTAATTAATATTACCATTATTACTACTACTATTATTTTTATCATTATTATTTTTATTACTATTATCATCATCACCACTATCACCATTATTATTATCATCATCACCATCACCATCATCACAATTACTATTACTATTATTGTTATTATCTTTCTCACCACCATCAGTATTAATACTATCATTATTACTAATATTATTTAACCATTATTTTTATTATTATTATCATTATCATTACAATTATCACTACCGCCACAACTATTATTAGTATTATAACAAACTAGTACTACTACTACTATTACAACCATTATCATTATTATTAGTATTATTATAAATATTATTATCATCATTGTGACTAACACGTTGCCGCCATTGCCGCCACTGCCACCACCATCATTATTATTACTACCACCACCACCACTATTATTATTATTATTATTATATCATCATCGTTGTTGTTGTTGTTAATATTTCCATCACTATTATTATTGTTGTTGTTGTTGTTGGAAAAATAAAAGCCATGAACTTGATTTGAACAATAGAATTGAAAACTATAAAAACTTTGACAAAATGGTCAAGAAAAACAATCAAAAAAATCAAAAAAAGAGGGACCAAATTAAATTCATTATTATCATTGAAAAACAAAAACTATAAAGGATAAAATTGTAGCCATAAAAACTTTGACAAAAGGACAAAGGGAAAAGGATAAAAATTAAAAGTAGAATGACCAAATCGAAAAACATTATCTATACAAATTAAAAAGAAATGGTTAAATTGGAAAAAAAATAAAACTTTAACAAAAGGGAAAATAAAAAAATACAGAAATCAAAATTAAAAGGATTAAATCTAAAATAGCAATAACAATGAGGATCATAATGTATTTATCAGGCTAGGAGAGAGAAATGAATGGGGGAAAGGGTCACGGGCGATAAACCGACAATATCTGAATGCTACGCGCCACTCCAAATGGAAAAGAAAACGGAGAGGAATAACATGGACGATGGAATCTCATTTTTAAACACTTGGAGTTGTCGCATGCGCCGCTCAAAATGCGTGAGCGACTCCAACGCATTGGCACGTGCACTACATACGTCAGTAGCTTTTCCAAATTAAAAATATTATTTTAATCATCAATTACATAATTACCTTGAGCAAACTAATAATTAACCAAAAAAAAAGTTGACGCTGAAAGACTATAATACCCCTAACCCTAATGAATTAAATTTCTTGGATCCAAAGGTACATACGCAACTTTATTGTGTATAGAAAAACATAAATACTAAAATACCCCTACTTGAAACCCTTAGCTTGAAGGCATACAAATTTTCATGTGAAGGACAAAAACAATTGTCACACTGTAGTTGTAAATAAAAAAAAATGAGAGGAGCTGCAGTGAATCACTCATCTTTTTAGTATATTTGTTATATCTTCTTACCGTTTGAGGTATCCAAGGAGTCATGGCCCTCCCATGTGAAGAACAAAAGAGTAATCAAACTACAGTAGTAAATAAAAAAAAAAATAAGAGGAGCTACAGTGAATCACTTATCCTTTTAGATTATTTGTTACTCTCCTTACCCTTTCGAGGTATCCAAGGAGTCATGGCCCTCCCAAAATTCCAGTCTTTACAATATATTTTTCATGTTGATCATTACAATTTTTTAATTTCGCTCCTCCAAGAAAAAAAAATTACTGCGGTTTTATTGTTTCTAACTTAGTCTCCCCAGCAAATTAATCTGCAGCCTCTGTCCCTAATTCGATCATTACTTCGTGACCACCGCATGAGGAGTGAGGTATAAACTAAACTAGAGTCTAGAGAACACTTGAAATTTATAAGATATTGCTCTTTCATGCCCCGTTTCGCTAATATATTATAGAAAATGAAGAATTTTAGTTTTAGAAGATCAACATTTGACTGGAGATTTTTAATTTTTAATTTATAACAAAATCCAAATAAAAAATTCATTATCTTGCATGATGGATAAAGAAATTAAAGCAGGGTTTTGAGGTAATTCCGTGGCATTATTACTATACTTTTCAGACAATAAATTGAAAAGTAACATAAAATTGATAAAAAGGACTAACATGCAAACAAATCAAAACCTTATGGGGATTAAATATAAAACTTTTGAAACCATAAGGACTAACATATTAGTTTCTTTAAGCTACAAGGACTAAGCTATAGTTAACTCTGTTTCCCATGCATAATTCCTTCTTCTTTTTTCCTTGCATCCTTTTCAAGTTATGGCAGCCAAATGAGTAACGATCGACGTTATGTTTTCTGTAATCAGAAGTCCATCGTTGATAGCCATATATATTCCTCTGAGACTGACTATGTGATTGCATCAACCACCGTGTAGTTTTGCCGTTACTTTTATTTTCTTCCCTGAACCCTTTTTTTCCATCCCTTGGAATAAGAAGCAAATAAAGATGAAGCACAATTCCTTTTGTCTTTTTCTTTTGTTGCTATTTTTGCCTTTGTCAATGAAAGCCAAGACATGCAGTATGCAGTCAAACTGATTCTCTTATGTATCGATCATTAAAGAAACAATTAAAGAATATTTGAAGTTATAGCACATGCTTTTATATATAATTCGTCTTTTTTGTCGAATACTTTTTGTCAGTGAAGCTTTGTTTTGTGTGTGTGTGTGTGCAGGAAAAACCTTGAAAATAAAGAGATTAGCTAAATTTATGTGTATTATTAAAGAATTTGTGCGTACTTGCTCTAGTATTGCATGCTTTTGTCCCTTGTAAGTAAACTATGGAAAAAGTGAAAAGGGAAGGTCCTGAACTTGATTCCTGCAAACAGTACTGAAGAAATCTTTAAGCAAGAAATGCTCCTTTAGTGTGGTCTCCAAGGAAATCTTTAAACAAGAGATTAGCTGTAGCCTGATCCTTCTTTCGGATATGGCCTAATTATGCAAATTGTGCTCGTTTACTCAACGTGAACCCGTATTTGTCACCTAATTGTTCAATAATTATAAGATCATGCAACCACATGTTGCATGTCTTAACCTACGCACACTTAGCCTTCAAGTCACAATCACTTAGGCCATGAACTTGTTTGGTAATGACTGTTCTTCCCAGCATTCTTCGATGCCTTCAGAAGATGATATTCTGATAAAGAAACTCCTGTTGACACATGATCCTGATGGTCGTCGCCTAGATTCCGAGCTACTGCTTCGTGCAATGGAGAATGTCCTGTGTTATGCTGCTGCATCCCAAGTACTACACTTTTAAGCGGTTTTTTTCCTTTCATTTTCACCCTACTATGGTTTAGAAACTAGTACAATTGATTTTCAGAGATCTATGAGGCAATATTTGGATGAAGACATATCATATTTTCTCAAACAAACAAAAAAGAAAACGAAAACGAAAAGAAAGTTTTTCTTGTTTTCTTGGGGCAGGTTTTGGTTATCTCCATGGAAAGTGATTCAAAGGTGCCTGACAGAATGAGCACTAGGAAATTGACATCTTATTTCTGAGTGCAGCATATTCACCATTATGCATGGCAGTAGAAGACTAATCATGAAAGATTGTGTTTCAACAGTTTATTTATCATAATCAACATCTAGCATTCAACTTTATCGCATGAAAGATTTGATTTTTGTTGGATTTCACTTGTGGCGTTCAGATTTTCTCCCCACAGCAACGCTACTGTCACCGACATGTATACCATTAATTAGCAGAGTTAACCGGCATTTTGAACATTAATTCAAATTAAGTTCCTCTTTCAGGTCTGTGGTTTTCATATTGATGCAATTGCAAAGGATGATGTAAGCGACATTGAAGTGGTTGGATCACAAGAAACACTGGCACAGATCATCGACAGAATTAAGATTGAGGTAATTATTTTCCCCACACCAATTTTCTTTCCTTCAAACATGCAAGTAAACCGACATTTTGACACTTCCTTTTTTTCCTATTCGTTATTGAAGATGCTTCGCAAACATTCTGGCAAGGAAAACCTGCACACGAGAACGATGATCTTGTTTGATGTGCTTGGAAATTATAGATGGGATGTCAAGGCGGTATTAACACTTGCGGCCTTTGCAACAACCTACGGTGAATTTTGCATCATAATGCAGGAATACCCTTATAACCCCTTGGCAGTATCAGTCGCCATGCTGAAGCACCTACCTCTCAACTTATGGCCATTGAAGCCCCAATTTAAGGCCTTGAGCTTCTTAGTCAGGACAATGATTGATGTTACCAAGTGCATAATAAAGTTCGAAGGGCTTCCCTTTAGATATGCACAGCTGGATGATGAAACTATGGTCATTGCAAAGTCTTGCATCTATGTAGCTGCTTACTGGGTCACAAGAAGCACAGTGGCATGCACTTCTCAAATCAGAGACTTGAAAGCCATGAAGCCTGAGCAAGTGCATGTTCCTTCCCTTTAGTCTGGATTTAATATGTACCATTTTATTTTATTTATAATTAATAATTAATAATAAGCATTGATATGTATCGTTATGTCAATGTTAAAATGGATTCAATCTATTGTCCATTCCCAATTACATTTCTTTCTGTACAATTTAGGATAAAACTGGTGTAAATTAAATTCTGTTCATATATGAAAAGATAGAGATCATTTACAGAGTTTCTACTATTATAACATTAATAACACACAGATTTTCTTTTCAGGTGGTCACATTCAACATTGATTGCAGCATGGGAGCTCTCAAGTCTGGCTTATAAGTTGAGCAGCATATGCAGTCACCTCAGGCGGCAGGTGGATTTGTGTCATCAACAAATGGGTACGTGCTTTCTTTCTCGGGAAAGATTTGGAAACCTATTTCCGAGTGAATGTGAAATCCATTATGAATTATTTTGACACCTCATCTTTTTGCACAACTTGCAGAGGAAAAGATGCATCAGAAGCTATTAAAAGTTTTCCAGGAGGTCCATCCTGATAACCAAGATGTCCTAGGAATATTATTGGCTGCAAAGGATGAGTTACCACTCAAGAATTCCTCCACACAAGACAAGGTAATTACTGTTTTTACTAATAGTGTCTTCTTCGTCTGGCAACCCAACACCCACGCAAGAAGGGGAAAAACAGAGAGAAAGAGAGAGTGAGCAAGCCATGATGCTTAACGACACTTGATTCATGTAGTCTAAATGCTTTCTGGTTCTAAAAATGTGAAGAAGAAAAAAAGGTAAAAAGTTCTTGGATTTGATTTTCGTTCTATCCACAACATTGCATCTGATACGATTTTCTTTGAGTTCATTTACAGCTAGGTGTATCTGAAATGAAGGGCAAGGTAGTCTTACTTTTGGTATCTAAGGCAGAGCTCCTTCCACAAGAGGGATTGCTTCTGCTGCTTGATAGAACATATGATCATCCTTACCACAAGAAGTTAGAGGGAAGTTATGAAATTGTTTGGATCTCAATTTCTGATACATGGACTGATGCTGAAAGGGACATATTCAATTTTTTGTCAAATTCTTTGCCATGGTACTCAGTCCGGCGACCGTGGGTGCTCTACGCAGCTATTGTGAACTACATAAAACAAGAATGGGACTACAAAAATGTCCCTCTTATTGTGGTATTGGATTCAAAAGGTATGGTCAGCAAATCAAATGCAATGGATATGGTGTTTATCTGGGGTGCCACAGCATACCCCTTCTCAACTTCGAAAGAAAAGGAACTCTGGGACGAAGAGAATTGGACCCTGAAACTTTTGCTTGATGAAATTGATCCTTTATTAACCACCTGGGTATGATACTAGCATCTTCAATATGATAGCATACTTAAGGAATTACTTGTATCGCTTTTGCACTCATTACATTGCATTGATCTCAGGTAGAAGAAGGCAGAAATATTTGCATTTATGGAAGTGACAACCTAGACTGGATTAGGGAATTCAATGCCACGTGTAAGGTGATCAAAAATGCTGGTGTGCAGCTTGAAATGGTGTATGTTGGCTGTAAAGACCTTGGCGAAAAAGTAAGACGCCTGTTAGCTATTATCGATGAAGAACTGCACAGAAGTTTATTCTCTTTCACAAAACTCCATTTCTTTTGGCTTCGGTTGGAGAGTATCAGAAGATCAAAACTCCAACTGGGACAATCAATCCATTCTGATGATCATATCTTGAAAGAGGTGTCAGCATTA
>Ga0307510_10005761_pt1 | contig 14768 bp, 9 predicted proteins | sample 12_EM_MG_FD_207224 | JGI IMG/M metagenome (GOLD analysis project Ga0307510, IMG submission 207224) | Populus trichocarpa ectomycorrhiza microbial communities from riparian zone in the Pacific Northwest, United States - 12_EM | ecosystem: Host-associated > Plants > Roots > Unclassified | place...
AAGACATTATTTTTTACCTAATTGTCTTTAATATACAGGTATTTGATAGGTGATTTTGGCATATATTTTAACTTTACTGATAAAATATACATAATTTATTACAAAATGATCTATTATTTCAAAAAAATTATCTAATAGTTGACTTTATTTAAGTTTTTTGGCAGAAATATTAAGTTTTTTTAGAAAATTCTTGAAATATCTGGAGTATAAAGATTTTAAAAAGTCATTAATTTTTGATTTTATCTCAAAAAATATCTTCTAATATTAAAATAGTGTCAATTATACACCAATAAAAAACCATTTTATTGAGATATCACTAAAAAATCAACTGTTATTGTAACAGTTATTTTACCTTTTTACCTTGCTAGACACTATTAATTAACTGATCAAATAATTAAAAAGCATGAAGAAACAATTACTGAAAAGTATTTTTTTCCTTTTCCTTATGTTTGCGGGCGTCTATGCCTATTCGCAAACCCGGACCATTTCTGGTACCGTGACGGCAAAAGAAGACGGAATGCCTATCCCCGGGGCATCTGTAAGAGTAAAAGGAACAAACACGGGTACTCAAACCAACATCCAGGGTAAATTCAGCTTATCGGTTCCGGATGGGGCATCATTACAAGTTAGCTTTATAGGATATGAAACGCAAACCATAAAGCCCGGCGGATCGGTCATTACGGTTACCTTATCTTCTTTAAACAATGTTCTTAATGAAGTTGTAGTGACAGGTAGCGGCGTGGCTACCAGTAAAGCAAAGTTGGGTATTTCTGTAGAAACAGTTTCTGGTAAAGCCCTGTCATCAGCACCCCAGGCATCAATTGACCAGGGCCTGGTAGGCCAAATTCCGGGTGCACAGATATCATCAGTTGACGGAACCCCGGGTGCAAGAACCAACATTGTCCTCAGGGGGATTAATACGGTACAGGGCACCACGTCTCCAATGATACTTGTGGATGGAGTTGAATCGCGCACAACCGATCTTAGTCAGTTTGACCCGGCTTCTGTTGATCACGTAGAGATTGTACAGGGAGCGGCTGCGACTTCTATTTATGGTGCACAGGGAGCAAACGGTGTTATACAAGTGTTTACTAAAAGAGGAAAGTTAGGTAAAACCCGTGTTGACGTTTCATCAAGCGTAAGCGCAGGTCATTATATAAACCACGGCGATGTTCACCAGGCAAAATTGAGCAGTTTTAAAGTTGATGCAAATGGTAATTTTATTGATGGTGATGGCAATGTGATCACCAGGGACCAGGATGGTCAATATCAAGGGATACAATGGGCGTATGGTTCTGATGCTAATAGCCCTACCGCGATGTCAAACCCTTTAAATATTGCGCATCAGCAATATGGCACCAACTTAAAGTATTATGATCACCTTGCCCAATTGTTTAAAACAGCATATACCACTAATAATAGTGTAGCTATTTCTGGGGCGACTGATAAATCTGATTATAACTTAGCCGTTTCTAACAATCACCAGCAAAGTGATATTAAGAACAATGGCTATAATGACAGGACAAACCTTACCGCTAACATTGGAGCTGAATTGTTTAAAGGATTTACCATCCGGTCTGTAACGCAGTTGATCTATACTAAAAATACGTTAAACCCGGCTTTTGGATTAGGTGGTATTAATAACGTAAGCAGCACCGGCAACAATACCAACAGCGGTAACAGCGGCGGGATATTTGATGTGCTGAATACATCACCTTTTTACAATTTTGATCAAAGGAACCCTGACGGGAATTATCCCTTATCATTGAACTCCGGTACAATTAGTGTGAATGGATCTAACCCCAATTATTATACTCAATTTTCAAGCCAGGTTACCAACCGCGAGGATCTTTTGCAAAATATCCAGGCCGACTATAAGATCAATAAATTTATTACCCTAAATGCTAAGTATGGCCTTAATTATGAACATTCTGAGCAAAATTATATTTATAAGAATCAGTCAGCTACCAATACCGCTATAGATCTCGATTCATGGATAGGAATTTATGCACCAGACGCAACAGGCGAGCTTGTTAAGAATACCAATACGGTTACTTTTCAAAATTTTAATGGATCAGCAGTAATAAACACCGATTTTGAAAAGGATTTTCATATCAATGTACCAATAACAACAAGTACCTTATTGGCATATGACTACCGGAAAAACACCGCTCAGTATTTTGGTACTTATGGTCTGGGCTTGCCAAGTTATCCAATTTATAATTTCCAGCAAACTACCACACAGGCAGTCGCGTTTGATCGGAAAGTTCCGTTCATTACCTATGGATTTGTGGTGAACCAGAAAATCGATTTTGGTGATTATGGCGGTGTAGCCGGCGGTTTCAGAAGTGATTATTCTTCAGCCTTTGGACAAGGTTCAAAACCATTTACTTTCCCTGATATAAATGCCTATATCAGGCCATCATCGTTTGATTTCTGGAAAAAGACGGGTCTTGGATCGGCAATTCCTGAATTTAAGATCAGGGGTGGTTATGGAGAAGCGGGTATTCAACCAGGGGCGTTTGACAGGTATCCGACCATTAATCCACAAAATATTGGATCTTCATTAACATTTAATTTGCCAACCTCACTTGCCAATGCAAATTTAAATGTGGAGGTATCAAAAGAATATGAAATTGGCACAGACATTGATCTCAGAGGAGTGTCAGGCAATTGGTTATCAGATTTCAGGGTCAGCGGAACGTACTGGAATCGTAAAACCAAAAATGCTATTTATAATATAAGTACCGCACCTTCAACTGGCGGGAACCAGATTTTAACAAATGCAATTGGCCTTGCTTCAAATGGTATACAGGCTTCCTTGAATGTTGATGTTTATAGGGGTAAAGATTTCAATTGGAATTTCATTACCAACTTTAGCCACCAAACCACCACGATCACCAGTATTGACGGGCCGCCAATTATATTAGCTACGGCTGCCGGAAGTACCTCTGAATCGCTTATCGCTGGTCAGAAGATAGGTCAGATATATGGTTATAAGGCACTTACAAGCGTGACCCAGAAAAATAGCGAAGGTGTACCTTACATCCTTCCGGCAGATTACAGCCAATATACCATAGTTAATGGCAGGGTTGTAAACATAGCTACAAAGGCTATCCAGTTTGCAAATGAGGTTTCTCCTATTGGCGATCCAAACCCTAAATTCAATATGTCGTTCATCAATAGTTTTAACTACAAGTCGCTTTCGTTCGGTTTCCAGTTTGACTGGGTTTATGGCAGCCATTTATATAACCAGACAAAAGAATGGCAGTACAGGGACGGTATCAGTATGGATTATGATAAGCCCGTTAATATTGCCGGTACCTCTGCAGCTTATACAGCTTATTACAGAAGTGCTTATGCAGATATCATCGGCGCACGGAATGGTGCTCGTAATGGTACTAAGGATTATTTTTATGAAGGATCATCTTTCCTGCGTTTAAGAAGCATTTACCTGGGTTACGATTTTTCTAAATTATTATCCAGCAAGGTGTTCAGAAGGGCAGTGTTAACATTCACCGGGCGTAACATATTAACTGTTAGCAAATATACCGGCTTTGATCCGGAAATCAGCTCTGGCGCATCTGACTCACCATTTGACAGGGGTGTCGATCATAATTCAACGCCTAACAGCAAATCATACCAGATCGGTTTAAATCTTGGATTTTAATTGACTCTTTAATTGAAAAAACATGAAAAAATATAAATATATTATAACAATGGTGGTGATGGCTGGGATTGTTGCGTCATCATCATGCAAAAAAGAACTACAGGTAGCAAACCCGAATTCGCCAACACTCGACCAGGCTAAAACAGAAAGTGGTTTAACCTCCCTGGCCGAAGGTGGGGTATACACCAATGGTTTTGCAAACGGTGACGGATGGTTAGGCGATAGCTTTTTTTCACTTTGCTACGGTTACCAGGAGCTGCTTGCTGATGATGTATCGGCACAGGCTGCTAACCAAAACGTAAACCTGGTTAACGTGCCCGATTATGTGATACTGGACGATGCTTCAAGAATAACTAATACCCAGCCTCAAATAGCCAACCTGAGGCTCAATAATGCACGCGACAAGCAGAGTCAAAACATGTTTTACTACGAATGGCAGAATATGTATGCTCTGAATAATGCTTGCAACCAGATACTGGCCCTTGCAGGTACAGTACCTTTATCGGGCGATGCAACTACTAAACAAGCTACCTACAAAGCGTGGGCTTACTGGTGGAAAGGCTATGCTTATGCCAGGTTGGGCTCCATCTATTATGCAGGTCTCATTAACGATGCGGTCGGCGCTACAAATGGTGATTATGTTAATAGCGCTGCCTTAATTGCAGAATCAAATAAAAACCTTACCCAGGCAAGTTCCTTATTGAGTTCAATAAGCAATACAGCCGCTTATACTACTTTGATGAAGCAATTGATACCATCATTTGTACAGGTAGGTAACGGCCAGGTACCAACACCGGCAATGTTTATTCATAGCATCAATACTTTAATGGCGCGTAACCTGCTGGCGAATACCAGGACAAATGCCATGACAGCCGCCGACTGGCAAACTATCATTACTTTAGCAACCGCGGGAATTCAGTCAACTGATTATGTTTTTGCCGGGCGTACTACCGTAGCCAACGGGTTTTTCTCGGCCAGTGGTGGATCAGTTTCTGCTAATACTGCGGGCGATCCAACGGTTACCAGCTTTACAATTAGCGAAAGGCTGGTACAAGATATCAAGCCTGGTGATAAGCGTCTGGCTCAAAACTTTCTGCAGGTTGCACCATTCCTGAACCAGGTAGGTGGCTTTACTTTTGGTACCAGGTGGAAATTACTTAACGCCCAGCTTGATTCTGTTCCTAAAAGCAATGCGTATCAGATAGCCGATAAAACTCCTGGTAGCCAGGAAGTTTATATCGGGCCAAGCTATGAAGAAAACGCACTGATGCTGGCTGAGGCATTGATTTATACGGGTCAGATCGATCAGGGCCTGGCATATGTAGATGCTGTAAGAACTTACCAGGGAGCGGGTCTAGCTGCGGTATCAGGTAAAGGCTTAACTTTAGCTCAGGCATTGGAAGAATTGCGTAAAGAAAGACGCCTTTCTTTATTATTCAGAGGTACAGCATTTTACGATGCCAGGAGATGGGGGGTAATTTATGACATTTCAAAAGGAGGTGGCCGCACGGGTTGCGTTGTTCTTACACCTGCAGGTGTGCTAAATACCAATGCGACTATCAATTATAACTTTCTTGATTACTGGGATGTTCCTGCCGATGAGTTTGTATTGAATCCACCGGCTGCCGGCAGTGCGCCTATTAAAAATCCTAATTAAAATAAATCAGTTTCTACATTAGTTAATTCGGGCAGCATCAATTTTGGTGCTGCCTTTTTTTAGGCCTGCTACCGGAGAAGAAATTCAGTTAATGAGGCATGTAAATAAAACATTAAGATTTGATTAAGAAATCTGTTTGCGTGCCGAGCCCTGTAACACATTGATTACATTTGAATTGATTTGGTTCCAAATAAATTAATTTGAGCAGGTTATATATTATTAAGTTTTTGTTGCTTTTTACTATTTGTTTTCAAATAGCAGCACCAGCCTTGTTCAGTTGTTTTGGGTCTGATAGCCTAAAGCAACACTCTGCTTCAATAAATTTAAAAAAGAGTGATTCTGTAAGAATCAGTGATCATTCGCACCTGCATTTGTGGAGTATTTTAACCAAGCATCAATCACATTTACCACCCCTGGCACCGCGACTAAAGCTATTATTGTGGGTGTACTTAGCTGTCACAGCATTATCGTTAAGCTTTTTAAAATTAAAAAATAATCACCGGTCTGATTATTATAAGTCTTTCTTTTTTGCTCCCACACCTGCTTGCCCCAGGTATTTATTGCTAGGCCGGCTCACTGTCTGATTAAACTTTCCCGGTAATTTTTATATACCGCTGCGTTGCCCGGCATCTTCTGAGCAATGCCCATCATTTTTTGCCCCCATTATCGTATTATTTGGTTTTGTGCTTGATACGCCACTTATTGGTTTGCAAGCGCTGTGTTTTAAATATTATTATGAATTACGGAGAGGACCTTAGCCTGCAGATTGTGCTCGCTAACAAAACGTATCATCAGCATTTATACAAAATACTGGAGGATGTTGATATTCATCATCATTACCAGGTGCTCCTGCTTTTATCGCGCCTTGGCGGAAAATCAACCCAAAAAGTTCTTTGCGACTACCTTCAAATAGAAAAATCAAACATGGTAGCTATTATTGACCTGCTTGTGAAAAAGGGGTATGTGACACGTGAAATGAACTATCGCGACAGGCGCGGAAAACTTATTGTATGTACCCAAAAAACAAAAGACACTATATCGACTTTCATGCATGCATTTAATCTTTTACAGGATAATATTGTAAATGATATTTCGTGGCAGGAGATGCACAATTTCTTGCATGTCTTTAAAAAGATCAATCAAAACCTGCTCAACTTAGGTGATTTGAAAACCATAGAGCTTGAGAATAACAGCGTACTATAGACTCCGGCGTGCCCGGCTTAAAAGTAGTTGTAAAATTGAACCATTGTTAACTGCATGTTAAGGAAATGATGATAGTTTGATAATTGCTAAAATTCTTTTTGACGTTTTGCGCAAAATAGCTTTGCACCAATCATTAAAACGTGAAGAGACTAGCTTTAATCCTAATTATTTTTCAATTCTTTTTAACCAGGTACAATACCTGTCAAGCACAATCAACAGGTGTAATAGCCGGAAAGGTTACTGATGAGCAATCAGGAGAAACTTTGATCGGTACCACAGTTGCCATACAGGGCGACAAAGCAACAGCCACCAATGTTGAAGGACGATATGCGTTAAGTGTCGCAGCCCAGGGCAAGTATACTATTGTTGTCAAATACCTCGGGTATCAAACTAAGGTAATCAACGATATTGATGTAAATGCCGGGACTGTTACCAGCCTTAATATTATACTGAAGCCGGAGGCATCCCGGGCACTTTCAGGAGTCACGGTGACCTCATCCTACCGGAAAGAATCATTAAACTCGTTATATGTAGCACAAAAGAACAATGCCGCAATAACTGACGGTATATCTTCAGAAAACATAAAAAACTCACCCGATAAAAATACTTCCGAAGTATTAAAGCGGGTTAGCGGGGCTACTATCCAGGATAATAAATTTGTAATCATCAGAGGTTTAAGTGACCGCTACAATACAGCCCTGCTTGACAATGCGCCCCTGCCGAGTACAGAACCTAACCGCAAAGCATTCTCTTTTGATATTGTGCCGTCAAACCTGGTAGATAATATCATTGTAAACAAAACAGCAACGCCAAATCTTCCGGGCGACTTTGCAGGCGGTGCAGTGCAGATCAACACCCGCGATATTCCGGATGAAAACTTTACTACCCTGAGTTTGGGGTATTCCTATAATTCGCAAACTACATTTAAAAATTTCAGAAGCGGGTACCGCAACACATCCGACTACTTTGCTTTCGATAATGGCTCAAGGAAACTGCCGGGTAATTTCCCGACAACAAACCAGGTGGTTAGTTCCTCGCTCACCCCGCAACAAAACATCGCTGCTTTAAATTCATTCAACCCCGACTACAACATTTATCATAACAATGCTATTCCGGGGCAAAATTACCAGCTATCAATAGGCAGGGTAAAAGATATAGGCAATAGCGGTAATAAGTTTGGGGCCATAATAGCGCTTACCTACCGCAATTCGCAGCAAACCAACCCCGAGGTGGAAAGGAATTTTTACACCTTCAATTATTCTGATGCACAATATAAATTTTCGACCAACATTGGTGCCTTAGCCAACTTTGCCTACACGTATGGCAAAAGCAAGATCACCTTTAAAAACATATACAACCGTATTTTTGACGACCAATTTCTGTATCGTACAGGTGAAAATAGTGCGATCTCAAGTGATGTCCGCTTTTACGCATTTGACCTGATCCAAAAAGCCTTGCTTAAATCGACCATTGAGGGCGAACATGCGTTTGGAGCAAAAAACTCAAAAATAAAATGGACCGCGGGTTACAGCAATATCATTAACGATCAGCCGGACCAGCGTAAGACCAGTTACTCGCGTAATATAAATGACCGTAACGACCCATCTGTGCCTTACACCGCCAATGTGCAAGGGACAATTGGTAAGGAAAATGCAAGGCTGTTTTCATATCTGTCGGAAAACATTTATTCAGCCGATATAAACTACACCCTGCCCTTAACGATGTTTAAGCAAGGGGCCACGTTTAAAACCGGTTTAGGATCGCAATACCGCAAAAGAAACTTCGACGTCCGGTTTTTGGGGATGTTGATGAGCGACAGGGTATTGGATGGCGACGAAAGAAATGCGATTGCACAAAGGCCGCTATCTACCTTGTTTGGTACCGATCTGATCAACGCCGGTAAATACGATCTGAAGGAAATAAATGGCGATGCCGACTCCTATGATGCCAGTGCCTATGTTAATTCGGGCTATGTAATGCTTGATAATAAATTCGGTGAAAAATTCAGGCTGGTATGGGGCGCACGTGTTGAACAGTTTGATCTTAACCTGACTGCCAACAGCACATCGATACCGAAGACCACGCTCAATAACGTGGATGTATTGCCATCTGCCAATTTTACCTACAGTATTACGCCTAAAGCAAATTTCCGTTTATCATACTACCGCACGCTTGCACGCCCCGAATTCAGAGAGCTTGCACGCACCTCCTATTATGATTATGAATTGCTTGCCTTGCAAACAGGTAATCCAAACCTGAAACGCGCCCTTATTGATAATGCTGACATAAGGTATGAATTCTATCCTTCGGCAGGACAGATCATATCGGTATCGGGCTTTTACAAAAAATTTACTAATGCCATTGAATCAAACATCAATGATGTTAATGCCTCGACCCCGGAAATAAGCTACCTGAATGTTAAAAAAGCAACAACCTATGGCGTTGAGTTTGAACTGAGAAAGACACTGGATTTTATGGGTAATCAGCAGGCTTTGAAAAATACAACGTTGTATACCAATTTATCGCTTGTAAAATCCGAGGTTGAAGATCCCTTGCTGATCGGTACAAAACGGCCTATGGTGGGTCAATCACCCTACGTTGTTAATGCAGGTATTTTACACACCGAGTTTGATCAGAAATTAAGCTTTAATTTATTATTCAACCGGATAGGCGGGCGGATATTTAAATCGCGCGGAGCCAACTTCCCGAACGTATATGAGAGTCCGCGAAATGTGCTGGATTTCCAGTTGGGCTATAAGACCTTTAAAAACAGGGGCGAATTTAAACTGAATGCTGCTGACCTCCTGAATAATAAATACCAGTTCTTCCTTGACTACGACAACAACGGAAAATATTCAGCCGCCGATAAAATATTCAGCCGGTATACTCAGGGTACTAATTTATCGCTTTCGTTCTCTTATTCATTTAAGTAGCAACCAGTAAATCAATCATAGAATCAGCAAACACAAAATTAAAACACACATAGAATTTTAAAAACACGGAATTATGAAAAAGCACACGTTATTATTACTATTTGCGGCAATGTTATTTGCAGCATGCTCAAAAAAGGAGAGTACTACTCCCGTTACACCACCGGTTACGCCTACAAGTGATATAGTAGAGGTGAGCGGCGACATTAAAACCGCCACTACATGGAAAGCAGATAAAATTTATTTTCTTAAAGGCTTTGTATATGTGACTGATGGCGCAACGTTAACCATTGAGCCGGGTACAATAATTAAAGGTGATAAAGCGACAAAAGGAACCCTGGTAATCACCCGTGGTGCTAAAATTGAAGCCGCTGGTACTGCAGAAAAGCCGATTGTTTTCACCTCAAACCTTGCATCAGGTGGCCGTTCAGCAGGTGATTGGGGCGGAATCATCCTGTTAGGAAAAGCACCGGTAAATCCAACTGCTACTCCTAATATTGAAGGTGGTTTGGACCCAAAAGGTGACCCTGCAAAATATATTCAATATGGTGGTACCGATGCCAATGATAACTCGGGTACGCTGAAATATGTTCGTATTGAATATGCGGGTATACCATTTTCACCTGATAACGAAATTAACGGCCTGACAATGGGTGGTGTAGGTGCCGGTACAACTTTAGATTATATCGAAGTTTACAAATCAGGTGATGATTCATTTGAATGGTTTGGCGGTACGGTTAATGCTAAACACCTGATCTCGATAGGCGCACAGGATGATGACTTTGATACGGATTTCGGTTTCTCGGGCAAGGTTCAGTTCGGTTTGGCACAGCGTGCGCAGGTTATTGCGGATTTTTCAGGTTCTAACGGCTTTGAATCAGACAATGACGCTGTAGGATCAAATAACACACCGCAAACCAGCGTAGTATTTTCTAACATGACGATTGTTGGCCCGTTATTATCACCAACCACGCTCTCTGGTATCAACGCAAACTTTCAGCATGCCGCGCAAATACGCCGTAACTCATCTTTGAGTTTGTTCAACTCTGTTTTGACCAATTATACAGAGGGTGTTTATTATGATGATGGTTTACCGGCAGGCTCATCTGTTAACGCATCGGCTAATTACCTGGCGGGAAGAAGCGTGGTTGCCAACAACCTGGTATACGCATGTAACTCAAAAAGTAACGAAGTAAAGGGACAGAATAAAGCTTTATTTGAAACTGCGCTCAGGGCTGCAAATACTTTCGACAATACTAAGGGTGCAGCTGATGTAATGACTGACCCGTTAAAATATGGTTCGGACTTTAAAGCATCTACTAACGCGGCCTTCGGTATTCCTAATTTCACCGTAAAGGCAGGTAGTGCTGCTGCAACTACAGCATCAGTATTTACAAGCACCAAATTCACGGGCGATACATTTTTCGACAAAACTGCTACCTATTTAGGCGCGTTCGGCACCACAGATTGGTCGGCCGGATGGGCGAGCTACGATCCTCAAAAATTACCATACACTTCCCCGGGTGCGGTAAAATAATTAATAGTTCGGGGTTAAATTAAATTTCAGAAGGCTCACTATTTATAGTGGGTCTTTTTTGTTTACAGATAATTGTGAGCGGGGGGATAACACCGGCCATAGGCTGAAAGCAGATTATTTTTGTTTATTTTACGCTGTATCAACACCATGATGAAAAAACTTTTCTTATGCGGCTGGCTTTGTCTCTTATTATGTAGTGCCCATGCCCAGCAGGCTGGTGCAGGCCACGCAGTTAACAATGCAGATACCGTTAGTAGCACGCCGGACTCCGTATTTGTGCCCCTGAAATACTGTGATATACACAGGCGCAGTCCCGTACTAGCCTGTTTGCTATCGCTTTATATCCCCGGCCTGGGGCAGGTGTATAATAAGCAGGCGCTTAAGGGCGGTATCCTGTTCGGTACCTTTGCCGTGTCGTTTGGTGCGGCCGAGATATACTATGCTAATAATAAAGCACATCCGCATGATGGTGTGACGGTCGCATTGCTATTGCCAATGGCTGCAGCTTTTGGATATTCAATTGTCGATGCGCCGGTTACTGCAAGCTGGTTAAACAGGACCTACCACCTGGGCAAAAAGAAACGCGGTCTGACAACTCTCCATATTGAACCAGGCTTAATGAGTATGTCACCGGATCATTATACTGCTGGTTTAAGCCTGGTGCTGAGGTAAGGTATTTACATATGATTACAATGATTTAGATTGCGGTAGTCCATAGGGATTCGCCCCCTTTGCATTTTATTATTTTTTCATGACAAGGAGAGGCTTCCCTTTTTCGACTATATAAGTTGCAAGCTCGGCGGCATTAACATTACCTACGTTCCTGGCTGAATGGTACTTCCCGGCCGGGACAAAAAATACATCTCCAGCTTTGGGAGTTACGGGATGATCTCCCTCGATCTCATACTCCAGGTCCCCCTCCAGTACATAGATGATTTCTTCGCCCGGATGAGCGTGCATTCCGAAAGCAGCACCTGGTTTAAAATCGACACGTACTTGAATGGCTTCATGTCCTGGAACGCTGATATCATGATGCTGAAGGTCCGTGCGTGTTATTCCTTGTTGTTGTGCCATAGCTTCGTTGGTCATGGAAAAAAACGATGTACTTAATATGGTGATGAGGCTTAATATAGATTTTTTATGCATTTTCATTTTTTTATTTTAATGATCCACGACTCGTTGAATGGCCGGTATACTTGTTTGTTAGCGCGCTTGACCGACAATACAGGACAACAGCTTTGCTACCCTAAGGTTTGCGTAATGACTTAAAGGCTGACCTCAATTCCTCAGCAAAAAGCTGGGGTTGTTCCCATGCTGCAAAATGGCCTCCTTTATCTGCTTCATGAAAATAGATTAGATTACGGTACGCGTGGCGTGCCCAGCTTTCCGGCGCCTTATAAACATCTCCGGGAAATACTGTAATAGCAACTGGCAGCAAGATCTGATCGGTTTTTTGCGCTACGGCGCTTATGAGCTGACGCCCTTTATTTTCCCAGTAAATCCTGGCTGACGTAGCCGCAGTGTTGGTCAGCCAATACAACGAGATATCGTCCAGGACCGCATCTATTGTTGGGGATTGTTCAGGATCTGAACCATAAGACCAATTGGAAAAACCGGGATGAAGCAGCATCCATGCTGCCAGCCCGCCCGGAGAATCGGTTAAGCTATAACCAAGGGCTTGTGGTCGCGAAGTCATCATCGCCAGGTAAGCAAAATTGCCTTCTTTAAACGACTTTGAGAGATCATCGAACACCGTTTGCTCCTGTGCAGATAATCCGGTGGGCGCAGGTCCTCCGCTCGCAAGAACAAGGCCTACCTCTTTAGGCAAAGTAGCCGGTAGGTTACTGTGGATACCCAATAAGCCTGGTGGCGCCTGCAGTGCCATGGCGTTTACAATACCTGCACCCCAATCACCACCTTGTGCAACGTAATTTTTGTATCCAAGTCGCTTCATAAGTACTGCCCAGGTTTTTCCAATGCGGTCAGGCCCCCATCCGGGTTCGGTCGGTTTGCCCGAAAAACCAAAGCCTGGCAAAGATGGTATAATGACATCAAATGCGTCTTCCGCTTTTCCGCCGTAATCGGTCGGATCAGTTAGCGGTTCAATAACATTTAAAAATTCAAATACAGACCCCGGCCATCCATGGCTTAAAATAAGGGGCATCGCATTTGGATGTTTGGAACGAACGTGGATAAAATGAATATCAATGCCGTCTATCCTCGTAATAAATTGCGGGTAAGCATTTAGACTGGCTTCCGCCTTTCTCCAATCATAACCAGTACCCCAGTACTTCACCAGATATTGCATTTTCGAAAGCTTTGCTCCCTGTGACTGATCTGCGACCGTTTCCTTTTCAGGCCATTTTGTTGCGGCAATACGTAGACGTAAATCTTTCAGATCTGCGTCAGGAATATGGACCCTAAAAGGCCTGATGCGTTCATCATTTTTCACATCGTCCGTTGTTGCTCCCTGTGGAAAAGCAACCGAAAATTGCAAAGCTAATATACCCTGGAATAACATCCCGGTTATGATGGGTAGTGTTCTCATTTTTTTGACTTTGGTACTACTGCTCCTGTAAAATTTGTACCTGTCCAGGTGCAAATTCACGGCGTGTTATACGTTCATGAACATGAGCCGATGGGGTACGGTCAATGAGCAAGCTAACTAATTCAGGGCGACTATAATGTCCACTTGCATCCATTAATCGCTTACGCGCATCTATTTGTGCAAAATCAATGTCGGCAATTACTTCTCCTTCGCCAGATTTTAAGGGCTCACCTATAATTTGTCCATCAGGAGCTATCACAGCAGTGAAACAACCTCCCGAGATAGGACCTGTCGGGCCGCCGGTATCCTTTGCTATCTGGGCCTGTTGACCTGCATCAAGCCAACCTGTCGCACAAACTACAAAGCAGGCTGACTCAAGGGCATGCTGACGGACATTGACTTCGGTTTGCTCGCTATGCAGAGGACCTAAAAAAGAGCCTGGATACATTGCTGAGTGAATCTGTTCGCCATCAGCTATCATAGCGTAGCGGAACAGTGGATTATAGTGTTCCCAGCATGCTAACTGGCCTATGCGTCCAACAGCACTATCCACAGCACGCAGGCCGGAAGCATCTCCCTGCCCCCAGATCATTCGCTCATGAAATGTGGGCGTGAGTTTACGACGGTGTTGAATCAACGTTCCGTCTGCATCGAACAACAGTTGGGTGTTATAGATCGAGCCCCCGTCGCGTTCGTTAACGCCGATGGAAACTACCATATTGGCCTGTTTTGCGGCCTCGCCAATCGCTTGCGTTTCGGCTGAAGGTACAGTGACGGCCTCATCCAACAGCCGTTGATGTTCTTTTCCCATACTAAAGGGGGCCTGTATGAACGAGAAATACGGATAATAAGGAACAATAGTCTCCGGGAAGGTAGCGAATTGGACGCCTTTTTTACCCAGTTCCTTTATTTTATTAACAATCTTTTGAATGGTTTCTTTTCGACTGTATAACACCGGGCTAATTTGTACAGCTGCAACCTTTACAACTCTACTTCCCTCTGTTTTTTTAATATTTCCCATTTTAAGAATTTATGATAAAACAAAATATTGATTGGCACTCAGATAAGGTTTGTACATCCCATGACGCGGCCCGGAGCTACAGTTGCCGGGCAGTTGCAGGCCTGCATGAGGTAAACCGGGGCGCAATGTGAAGATAGCACCCCGGTTTAAGGATATGTATATCTCCTTTATCGAAATCAGCGAAGAGCTCTGAAACCTTCGC
>Ga0307510_10005762_pt1 | contig 14763 bp, 17 predicted proteins | sample 12_EM_MG_FD_207224 | JGI IMG/M metagenome (GOLD analysis project Ga0307510, IMG submission 207224) | Populus trichocarpa ectomycorrhiza microbial communities from riparian zone in the Pacific Northwest, United States - 12_EM | ecosystem: Host-associated > Plants > Roots > Unclassified | place...
CTCAATATTTGGTCCACATCATTCTTGATTGCCAAACATGGGGATGCAACAGGAAGGGCGTCTCTACAGTCAACACGAGGTGATGCTAAAAAACGCAGGGTAAAACCTCCTATTAACTTACTATTGGTAATTGCTACTATGGCCTAAGCATACACCCCCCTGACTCGGTATGGCTCACAACTTGATAGTCAGCTATGCTCCCCGCCGTCATATAGAAAGCATCCGTCCATTCCCAGCTGTTCCCAAAGATACGAAAGTTTCACTCAAACGACCTGGTGGAATTCTTGTCCTTAGTGTCCCCAGAATTATTGGCTGATCCAGAGCTTGGCATGCAGTTTGAGAGGCTTCATGTTGGCGATGTCTACTGTTTTTTTTGGGTTATTCTGAGTTCTGTCAAGCTGCTTCTGGTGGCTCAGTTGATGCTGCTGATATTGCTTTGAACTGGGTTACGTCGTTACATTCTTGCCTCACAGATTTTGGGGATATGTTGGTATACAAATGAACACGACAGAGATTCAGAATCCCAGAAAAGTCAAGCATTCAAGTGAATGTATGCAACCCTGACCATTTTAATTCTGGTTGGTTAACAAAGATGCACGTAATCATTGCCATAAAACACCGGGGAAGAAAGGAATTAATTTAATATACACAATCCCTATCCTAAAACATGTTCTTCCTACAACTCAAAAGCTGAAAAATACTAAATGAAACTGATTATAGAACGAAGCTTTGAACTACCCTAAAAAGGATAAAATGATTACAATAATGTGTGTACATGCTGACATATCCAATGTACCGTAAAAGCTAAGGAAAAAGTGAAGGGATGGAAGTTTTCCCCTATTACCAGAAACTATATGATACAAGTTCCATTTTCTGCAAATTTCTACCCGGCATCCAAATGTTCTTGTCAGGTGAATTCACCATCTTCGCATTTTCAGTCAGTCCAAAACCTACCCTGCATAAAAATGAGAACGTAACATAAGAAATGTCTCCATGGTGTTAGTGAAAATAAGCAGAGGCAATGGTCGATGCTAAAACATATAGTTATACTCTGGTAGATAGAAGACTGCAGAGTATGAGGATCAGAGGCTCTCGTGTTTGGGTGCTTCATACTTAAATCAGCCAAAAATTATCATTCCTACACATCTTTTTAGATAATGCCTGAGGAGAGTTTCCTCTTCTCTTTCAACAAATAATAAAACTTGAAGAAGTGGGACCACAGTGAGAAAAAAATTAGAGAACTTATACAGAACCCTTGGTGGTTAGACCCAAAGATGGATTTCAGCAAGATACTTTCTAGCATCTTTAGGATTGAGTTTCAAAACCATGGTAACGAGATGGCAAGCAACAGTACAGCACTCGAGATCTTCTTTATCTCCAGGCCTACCTTTGCCACCTCCATCTCAACCTTCACGCACCCTTGATCTCCTTGAACTTGGCTCCATTTCCCATTAAAGCTAGCGAACTTCCCCTCCAAAAAAATAAATAGATAAGGGGCATTGGAGACCCACATCGCAAGTGAGACACCTCTATTTTTTTGGTCTCCTAATCACAATGTGTCTAGTTGATAATGGATCACATACAAACCAACTTGACCAGTGTAGTTTACAAGACAAAACCAGGATTCACGTCTTTTTTAGCCTTAAAAAGGGGGCTAAAAACATTCTCCAGTGGAAAAGTTATTTCAAACATGTTCATAGAAGTCATTTTCGGTAGCCAAGAGCTGATAGCTTTTATATAACCAAAATTTACCATTAATTTATTTGTTTACTTTGGAGAGGGAGTATCTAGCAGGTGCACATTCACAAAATTAGTTTTCAAACATCAAATCAAAAGCAGGATAGAAATCATATTCTGGCAAAGGTATTTACCTCAGAAAAAAGGACAACTTTAAGTCAAAACCCCTTCCAAACTGTCGACTACAACCACTTCAAACAAAAATGAACTATAGTATGCCAACCGTTTCACCCTGCTACCTTTATCACACCGATTTCATCAATCTTTGAGCTCTTATGCTGCAAGAAAACAGATTATAAAATATAGGGCTTGTTTAAGGAGAACCAGGAGCGAAGGAGTGAAAAGCAGGCAAGTAATTTATAACAAAAGGAGAGAGATGAGACTGAACATACTGCAAAATTACCATTACTTCAAACAAATATTATTACCTTACTTTTTTTGTGCTTATGCACATCATTAAGATCTTCATCCCCATCATGCTTCCTTTTCTGAAATCATACAACAAAAAAGTCAATATGTCACAATGCCATTGAGCATTCAAAAAAATTTAGAAAAAGAAAACATCACAGCATACATAAAAAATGGAATGTCAAAACCTCTGAGTAACAACAGTTCCTTCCTAGCCATCAGCATAATTTCAATGCTGAGTATGTCATTTATTTGCTTAGTAATATATACAATCATGCAACAACAAGTTGACTTCTTTACTATCAATATCAAATACCATGCAAGAGTAACTTAGCCCAGAAATTTCACTACTCCAAATTTATCAATCACATGTCAGTTGCAAGCGAGTAATGAGTTCTAACCTTTTCGTGGTGTTTTTTGGAGTGATCAGCACCAGAATCATGATGCCCACTTCTATCCTTCTTCTTCTCCTTGTCTTTGTCTTTACTCCGATCTTTATCTTTATGACGGCGTTTATGTTTCTTATGCTCTTTATCCTTCTCCTTATCTCTGTCTTTTTGTTTTTTATGCTTCCTATCCTTGTCCTTGGACTCACCTTTTGATTTCCCAGCTATGGTCGGAGTCCCCTTCTCTGCCTAAAGAAGATAAAAAAAACAAATAAAAAATTCATTGGGACATCAAACAAGAGCCAGTGACAATTTGATCAAGTGTGCAAGACTAAACTAAAGCAACTGATAATCCCATGAAATTCAGGGCAAGATAGATTTCTTACAGAAGGCAAATCTATGGGAGTAGTTTCCTTCAGTTGGAAGGCCTCTCTAAGTACATTCAAGTCAAAGGGCTGTATGCGTGCATTACTATCTCTGGAGGTATTTTGGATAAGCTGATCCAATTGCATCCCTTCTCCTTTCCTAATTTCAGTGTCCCCCACCACATTGTGAAGATAATGTGTGTCAGCAATTGACAAAGGAAGTGACCGCTTGCAGAAATATTCGTAATGGGGCAACAGCTTGTAATGACTTATAAGATCAACAGCACCAGTCAGCTCTCTTGGTCCTGAAATTTCAAAAGGGCACCATCTCATAACCGTAACGAGCAAAATATTGTGCAAACCTCATTATATTCATTTTCACATTCTGAGTTTCTTCTTCATTGCCCTCTTCCTTTCCCTTCTTCATGTGGATGGAGAAAGTTTACGGTATTTGAACGACAATAAGAAAAAAATAAACTAAGCTAATATTGCTGTGTAAATAAAGACAACATGAAATCTGGTCTTAATTTTTCAGGTATTGAGAAACACTCAATAAAGAAGATAAGCTGGGCACACAATGACAATTGGGGGTAAAATAAGGTTTTTTTCTTAATTCACAGAAAAAAGGGGGTAGGAATAAAGCCCAGTTGCATATGCATGCGTTACATCCAATCCCATGTATAAATGTATACAAAGATGATAACAAGATGAGGCTTTAAAAAGTCAGTGATCAACAATGCTAAAGAACTTAAACTGTGTTGAAAGATTATTTATATTTATGTTTCTAAATAGATATTTTCAGAAGAGCCCATGAATTTTTAACTACTCATTCTCCACTTTTGAACCAAAAATACTTAATTAAGGGTTATAGACCTAACAATCAATCCTACCTACACTCTTTTATATCAATATTTGTTTCTATAATACGTTCTTGGATAAAATTTACTGCAGTTTTCATACCCCAGGAGGTCTGGTGAAAACACATGAACTATGTGATAGAACAGGACACAATGGCCTTAACTTTCCTTTGGACCGTGTGATAGATGATAGAATTGGTGATATCATTTCAGCTTTGGTTTATGTAACATTTTAATTTGGTTTGGGAGGAGGGCAAAAGGAATTATGCTTCACCAATACAAGAAAGCTACGTCCCCATATCATTCGAGAAAGATCCAGCTATGTAGTGATTTGACATGGGTAATGATAATAACACACTAAGGATTCAAAAATATTGTTTACAAGCAAAATCAAGAGGGGGTAGGGGTAAAGCAGCAACAAACCAAAAATATTGTAAAAACTAACTCTTACCTATTCCAAACTTCTTGCTTTCCGGATCCATGGGTCAATGTTTCATGACCAGGTGAACCACCAACTGCGTGTTATTTATCACAAGAGAAAAGGCTTCATAACTATCAAATACCATTAAAAATGAATTTCAGCATATAAACAAAGAATGCATCAAGCAGCTACCTTTCCAATCAGACTAAATCCAAGCATATACAGAACAAGATGTTTGAAAAAATAAAACTGCTGCCAAAGTTGGGCAACATAAAAAGATCACAACAAGCGTCAAATATAGCATGCTCACATGTTAAGTTCATGCTATAGGCAAAAACTCAACAAACATGCAGGCTTTCAATATATCTTTCTCTTGTTTTATAATATGTTAGATCTACACTGTTCACTATCTTTTGTAGGGTCACTATATTTTGAAGAGGAAATTGGATATTCTTTTGTCAATAGAAAAGATTAACATTGGGAATTTATATAAACTTCTGGGAAACAAGGAAATCTATAATGCTCATAATTCCAAACACCATATAAAGCACTAGGAGAAATCCTCAAGTCCAAAAGATGCAACAAGGCAGAGACCTGGCGGCTTGAAGATCACACATGATTCATAGGATGAGAATTTCAATAAAAAAAACCCTGTAAATTAGGGCATGTGATATCTGTCAGAGAGTTATTATACAACTTAACAGCTAGCCATCAGAATTAAGCTTCCGAATTTTCTAGAAAATGATAATATGACCTAATTAATTACTCATGTCAGTTTCTTGGTTGTACTACTTATGTATAACATAGATAAACTTTTCCAGCTAAACTGGGCTATAAACCGTTCCTAGACAACACTCAAAAGATACAAACGCAAAAGGAAAGAAAAAAAGAGAACCCAGATGAGAAGCAATGTAAGGCGATGCTTTCACACGATTTAAATGAGAAAAACCATCACAATCTCGTTATATCATATCAGATCATATTCACCTGCACAACCCTCTTCTAGACATACAACTATCAAAGAAAACTCAACAGACACACAAAAAGAAAGAAAAAGAAAACCCAGCCAAGTAATGTAAGGCAATGTTTTCACAGGATTTAAATGAGATAAACCATCGCAATCCCATTATATCACACACACCAGATCATATTCAGCTGCACATACAATTATAAAACAACGTTTTCCCTTCTTCCATACATACATGATGGAAGGATTCAAAATTGCACGATCACTCCTAAGCTAGCAAGCACGCATAAATCAATGCACCAAAAAGATCAAACCTTTTGACAAACCCCGAACAATAATTACTCTGTAAGCTAGCTGTCTTAATCATTCTGAAAAGTCGATTTTAACCCGATAAAGTCTCACCGCCACTGTTAAACTAAGTCCACGAATTCTCTAAATTCACTAACCTAATCGCATTATCTCAAGCAGGAATGGCATGTAGTAATAATTTCAAGGAAATATCACAAAACCCTAATTTTAGCAATCAAAAAGATATAAATTTTGCTTAAACAAACCTTTGACATGGATCCAGAATTCGGGTATATCTTTACTCTTCAAGATCACGAGGACAAAACCATAAATTTATTATACCCTTCCTCCTCCCCCTCCTTTTCCACAACCCCTCTTTTCAAGTTCGGCAACAAGGAGCTTAAAAAATCGAACCCTTCTTGGCTGTGAGATTGGGAATTTAAAATTGGAAATGCCCAATTGCAGGAATTGGAGAGAGAGCGAGAGCGAGAGAGCGAGAGCGCGAGTGAATTTGATGGATCAGAGAAGATTCGAGAGGGAGAGAGACAAAGAGTGAGACAGTTTATTTATAGCTGACGAAATTGGGTGCTTTTTTAGGGTTTATTTTGAAAGGGTCCCCAATTGGGAGTCTTAAGAGATCGGGGTAAGCTCATGTTAGTCCCTGACCAATACTTTTATTTCTCAATTAGATTTCTAAACTATGTTTTTAGGCAATTTAATCCATATTATATCAAATAATTATCAATTGGACGATGAACACTTCCGTCAAAAAATATGCCTCAGCATCTGCATGGGCATTTTTGTAAATAAAAGAATCAAATTGAGGATTATTGGATTTATTGGTAATGAAAGCACAGGTTTGGAACTCAATTTGTAAAAAGACTCGTGGGTCAAGGATTCATTTGATATTACTCCATAACAATTTCAAGCAATGTTATTAGTTAAAACAAAACCTGGAATTTATTAAATTTGAATGATATAGTCAAATTTTAATTTGAACTTTTTTTTAAAAAAATAAAAGTTATTTTCAGTTTTTAAAAAATTAAAACAATATTATTTTAATTAAAATAATTATAATTAATTCAAATTAAATCACCTTACCCGTAAACGAGGCCTGCCTTGAGACAGTTGAGCTAGTTCTTGATTGGTCTCTCATCGTTTTTTCCAATTTATTTTGATTATTTTGCTCAGACATGTTCCTCACGTTTTCCTCATTTTGCAAAAAATCACTCCATTTATTTAACCCGATAAAACTTGAGTCGCCATCTCGAGCAAGAAGGAACATGTTTTTGGGTTCTTTAACCCTAGCTCGAGCCTACCCTGTATCTGAATGGGCCGGCCAGACCAATTTGTCAACGTTAGGGTTTACTGGCAAGAAATCATCCATGGCCTCAGGGCTCTCAAGAAGAAACAGACTAGAATTCAAACGAGAGAATCAAATGAAGAGACGGTGGATAGACATGTTGAGCAGGTAAATAGATGAAGTCAACTACAACCAGAGAGTTATTGATACAAAATTCAAACTCTATAAGAAGTAAACCACTAGCAAACATAAATTACATGTTTTCTGTTTTCTGTTTTCTCCTCCACGATATACTTAATGGGAACATGAACAGCCGGGCTCTGTGTGGTTGCCAGAGGCCAGCTTATGGCTGCGTTCCCATGTATCTACAGGTTCTGCTTCTGCATGAGGAATGTGACGAGGATGTTTCTCTCTCTTGTCTCCCTTGATCTGCTTTAGTGCATGCTTGAGAGCAGGCAATAAAGCCTCCACGCATTCTGCAACCGCATTAGGATTCCCAGGCATATTGATGATCTGAAAATATGGTTGAAAAGACATGGATCAAGGAAAGCAAGGGTGTACTGGAAATGATTTATATCATTGAGTCCAGACCACACTGGATCACCAATTTGGCAACTCAAAAGATGGGTATCAACAGTAATTTATAGCAAATCAAGAATTGTTCTCAACAACACAACCATCATGTCAAAACAATCTTGACTGTTATTTTTAGCCGACAGTCCAACTTTCAGAGATAACTTCAACGTTGATTTGTAATTCTAACTATGAACTATCGATTTTATTTCACTGCTGCACGTTATTAATGTAAGTTCTTTTCATAATCCCTGCGGTTGAAATGTGTTTAAAGTTTGCCTACTGATAAATCCTAAATAAACGAACAACAAAATTAAATCCCTGATGATTGCTGGAAGCATTTGCGAGAGAAGAAATAAAGAACAGAACATTGAGATGCTTCCCTTCCACACTATTGTTTAGAAGATTAACAATTTAAAAATGATTGTGACCTTACCAATGTTGAGCCTCTTATTCCTGCTGCAGATCGTGATAGCATAGCAAAAGGTGTCACCTGTATTAGATGAGGAAAGGGAAGTGAAAATTCTTTTGAGCAAAAAGTGCTTCTGCAGCAGTAAGATCACAGCAATTTCACCAATGTCGGTGTTGTTAGCAGATTAATTTATGGCCAATTCTCATTGTACTTATAGAATCTCATCGCAAACACAAACACTCCCTAAAAAAATGTATTGTGAGAATTGGATTCACAAATGGAATGAGCATGATCTATTTTTTGCACTTCAAATGTACAAATCAATGCTGCTTGGCTACATCTCCAAACACACAAAAGTTCTATCATTGAATCAAAAATTAGATGCAACATAAGAAAGAAACCAAGAAAAGCATGCAAAATGCATTGCTTTGAGTTTCCAATTTACACCACCATTTTCGGAGTAAATGAATAGCATACCTCATGGATTTAAACATTAGTAATATATAAAAGAAGGCAGGTGTTATGGTACCTTTAAACTCTCTTGCATCATGACATATAGAAGGCCAGGTGTTTCCTTCTCAATTAACTCCTTGGTTGCTTCAGGAGTCACATCTCTCGGGCTAAAGCCAGTGCCACCTTCATTAAATAAAATAACAATAGAAAAGGGGAAAAGGCTCGAGAAAAGAAGAAGGAAGAAGCAGTATTGTGATGCATTCAACTTAAGAATTTGGCAAGGTAAAGAATTATGAAGAACCTCACCTAAGGTAAGAATGAGATCCATTCTATCAGTATCACTCCATTTCTGCACAACAGCCTTGATTTTGCTCACATCATCTGGGACAACAGCTGTTGAAACTACTCTTGCTCCTAATTTTTCTGATGAGGAATTTACAACTGACACTGCCCTGGGGCCACTGCAAATGTCCAAACCCTTTTGAGATTATTCAACTTTCAGAGCTTAGATAAACCCAGGAACATAGAAATAGAAATTCATGATACTTATTTGTAATTCTAAACTCAATCAATTTAAACAAACACATTTTTCCCAACAAGAAAAGGACAAACAGTCTAATTTCTCCAGACTGGCAAAGCTAGGTTTCATAACAGTCCACACTTCAATCTTTTTGATATGGCACCATAGACAAGCAAGTCAGAATCTAAAAATCCACGTCAAGGATATAATTTTACATCCCTTATGAAAATCATAGTTGTGTACTCAGTTCAGCAACATGTACATGTTCGAAAAGAAGAAGGTTTGGGGTAAATAGTTCAAGATAACAAGTTCCAAGGAATGGGTGGAACCATAGGCATTGAGAATTAGTTGGGGCAAGAACAGGGACTTAAAGTTGAAATATCGTATGCAAGAAGGGGATAAAATATGCATGGAAAAATATTAAGAGATGACTAAGATTTCAAGGCAATGTGTTTTAGCAACAGAGAGAAACAAATCCAAGTTCCAACAGGCCTCAATGGCTTGAAATAATTGGAAAAGACCTTTCGGTTTTTGTGGTTAGAAATGGATGGTTCTGAGTTGGTGGAAGTTTTTGTATTCATTTGGTATCAATGAGGACAATAATCTACCAAGAAGTCTTGTGATCATTGTAGTTAGGAGGATCTGGACAGGAAAAGAAAAACTTCTTTAAAAAAAAGTCAGAAATCACTCCTTCCCAAAGCGGTTATGGTATAGAATATGTTTGTGGCTTCCTCATGGTTTTCTACTACAAAGGAATTTTTGCAAGTGTATTTAGCAGATGTTAAGGAATGGAACACCATTTCACCTTTTTTGTTATATTCTTTCTCTTCTTGATTTGCAGATATATCTTATCCTCCTCTTTGTAGGTTTCAACTAAAGTCATCAAAACAACTTGCTGAGACAAGAGAATCCCGTCAATATGGCTTGCAGACCTAGCTATTATTTAAAATACTGTTGCAAAGTACTCAATGCTTTCCATGTTTAACTCTGACAAGGAGCAATATTGACTTCGCTCTTTTGATTTAGCATCAATTAAGTGACCCTTCTGAAATAATTATTCAGACAGGTGTATCTAGATGCATTAATACATACAATTTGAACCATCTGGGTGTGTTTGTTTACGTGGCCATGCCAAGCTTTAAAAAAAATGATTTTTTTTGCTTCAAATTCATTTTTTTAGTGTTTTTGGATCGTTTTAATGTGCTGATGTAAAAAAAAAAAACATTATTTTGATGCATTTGCAAACGAAAAGCACTTTAAAAAGCAATCGTTATCATAACATCAAACACTACCAGAGTGTCATTAAGTTTGGTTTGGCATATAGGTTTGTTACCTTAAGATATTGATCAATATTCAATTTAAAAGTAATGAAACAGCCACAAGCACCTTGAATCTGTTCATTCCCAAAAATTCATGAGGTAGGTGGTTACATATTCAAACAATGCAAATCACCATATTTGAATAATATGTTTTGTGATGGCAAGGAAACTAATAGCAGTGCTTAGTCTATCAAGTAAGTAACAGCTTCTGTGCAGTTGACGCTAAAATGTTGGGAAAAAGCAGCATGCGATACCATACCTTCGATCAGGCCCAGCCCCTGATGCAACAGTGTCACTCACTGTTAAAATAGCAACTTTGAACTCACCATTCAAGGTCTCACCAGCAATTGTTTCTCTACAAGTATTTCTCTGTGCTGAAGAAGCTGCATCTGATGATAAGCCAATCTCACTACTAGAAGTACTAGTTAAATCAGAAATTATGATGGCTGAGACAGAAGTTCCGGCAGGAATCACACTGCCTGTTGCGGGCAACTCCAATAAAGCATTAGCTGATTTCATACTTAAAAGCCGACTGCTCATTTGATGACCAGTGCTCTCAGCAACAAATCTGATATCCACAAGAATGGGACACATTTTAATACAGTTGAGTCTTTCTTATACTGGGTAAACCAAATAACCCAGAGGAAGTCAGGAACAAGTTGGATCCAACTGAATCCCAACCCTCCAGGGCCCCACATCCAAAGGCAATATCTCTAAGCAACATACCCAGGATTGCCTGATCCATCATTGGCCTTCCATCTAATAATTGCACGATGAAATTCCGGTCGCACTGGATCTGCCTTTATGGGCTGGTGAAGACAAGCCTGCACTCTGAGTAAGAGATAGTAAATTAGAATCTCATAGTCAAATCTATCACTCTAAATTGCAGTCCAACGTTGAAAGAAATTGCAACTGGAGTAAGTATGAGAAAAGAAGAAAAATGTTTTTGAAGTCTCAGCAACCTCAGAAGATGAGGATTTGCACATCCAGCAACAAGGCGGATGGCAGGGACTACAAAGAGATGGAAACAAACTAGACAGCTCACTGGATTTCCAGGCAATCCAAAAGCCAGAATTTTCCCTGATGCAATATTGTCAGCTGGTTTCGAGTTGATTTCTGCAAATGTCAAAGGTTTTCCTGGCTTCATGCAAACCTGGAGATGATCAACACCAAAACAACATGATGTAGAATTGATCGTAGCTTAACGCTTATTTCTTCCAATTATCACCACTTAATCTGGACCTACTAAACCTCAGAACATATATTTATAAAACAAAACACTGCCAAAGTAAAATAATAAAAAAAGCATACAAATGGACACAAATTTACCTTGTTAAAATGTACGGTCCCTCTGTTTTCGAGCAATGGTTTCACAAAATCCCTGTCTCCCATGGAAACACCACCAGAAGTCAGAAGAATGTGAATCCCAGCAGAAAAGGCTTTATCCAGGATCCTCTCAAGTTCTTCCTTGTCATCTCGAGCAATTCCAAGGTCAAGAATCTTGCATTGCTGCTGTATTGCAGCTGCCAGTAACATAGCACGGTTGGAGTCCCTAATCTACATAGAGCTGAATAGGATAAATTTTTTAACTTAAGAAACACAAACCACATGGAAAATATTGTGTAACATTGATGGAAAACAAAGGGATCTGTCTATGAATTGGAATAAAAGATGGTCTTATTCATGCTAAATAGCCATCATGCAACCAATTCTGATGAATCCAATATGGTAGTTTACTGGAGTAACATCAATGGTAAGACACGGCAACTGCTCTCTGCAAAGTGCCTAAATATTTATGCTGCTAGGAAAAATAAAATAGCAACCAGTTCTAAAAAAAATCTCAAATCCATGAACCTATAAAATTATTTACAGTAAAAATAATCATTTTCAATCCAAAAGGTCCATTCTTTAAGTAGAATAACATCTGAATCCACATGTTTTTGTGTTTAATGCAAAGAGAATAAGAGATTTCTCAATCTAAGAAATTTCAATTTACCTAAATCAGTCAGTAATTTACTTAAATTTTACATGATTTCAGTGAATTCACTGTCATAATGCATGGTCGTTATAGCCCATTTTCCCCTCCTTGCATTGAATTATCTTAGGCATTGCTGCGTTTAGCTTCAACCACCGAGTTGAAGTTTCCAGAGAAATATAATACCTGGCCACGATTTAGAACACCAGTTGTTGGCTCCACGAGTTCATCTCCAGTAGAAAGCACCGCAATCGTAGGCATAGGATATACCTAAATGACAGCACAATCTCTCATATTCTGGATGAACATATTAATCAGTCATAAAAATGAGAAGCAAAACAATACCTTCACCATCATTACACCAACAGTAGCAAGCAACCCAATCTCCGAAACACCTAATCTTTCTCCACATTTTAATACCACAACATCTTTCTCAATGTCACATCCCTGCCAAAATACACTAGTTATTAACTAAAAAAATACATTTCTATGCGAATTTCGACCACAATGAAGCCACATTACAATTTACAGCCAATTTCATTCCACGTAATGTTCGTACACATAATTCTAACCCTAATATTCAAAACCATACCACAGGACGAATATCAACGCCTTTGCGAGTCTGTACCATTATTTTCACTCGCTCAACCAAAGGGTCTTTGACCTTTCTGGTATCCTCAACCTGGACAACTGCGTCCGCTCCATCAGGTATCGGTCCTAAAAACAAAATAATTAAAATTTGAACAAAAATACAAATAAAACCCATCACCGGATTCTGTTATCATAAATTTACCTCCGGTAGTAACATAAGCAACGGTTCCAGGAGTTAAGGTAACACCAAGTCCATCATTTCCGGCTCTTGATTCTGTTATAACCGGATATTCTCCGGGTCCGTCCGATGCTATCACTGCATATCCATCCTTTAAAGAAAAAAATTATTAAAAAAAGAAAATTAATCGTTTTAAAAGTCTTATTTTATTAATTAATTAATGAAAACCTTGACTGACGCAGGATAAGGAGGGAGAGGATCGGGGGCGCGAATATCTTCGGCGAGGACTTTGCCAAGAGCGTCGTGAAGTGGAACGGAGACAGGTAGCAGACGCTGAGCGACTTTGAGAATGGTTTGGAGAGCTTCCTCTGCTGATATCATCGTCGGATAGTATTGCCGATTCTGCGGCGGAGACCGTACAGTCAAAACGATGGAGACGAGTGAAAGAGGGCGAGATAGAGCCGAGGACTGTTTTTTAAACACTTGTTTGAAGGATGAAATTCAATTGAATTTATAAATAAATTTAAATTTAATTTGGAATAAAATATTATATTATATAATTATATTATATTATACTTGAAAATTGAATTAATAATTTTTTATTCAATAACTCTTGTATTTATTTCAAAAAAGTATTATATATATGACATGAGGTATATCGCAAACCAGACTAAATTATCTCAACACAAAAAAAAATATTTAGGCAGTGATAATCTAAAATAAATCTGGTTAAATTTACTAAAACACGACTTGAAATATAAGATCAAAATAACCTGCAAAAATAAAAATAAAAAAAATCATAAAGTTCAAGACCTAATAACATAATGTCAAATAAAAAATAAAAAATATATATAATGATAAAGAAAAAAACTTGAGTCAACTCGGACTAACTTAACGAACCTACAACCTGCGATATGAGATCGGGATAGAAAAAAAATTTCAAAAGAAGAACTTACAAAAAAAAAATTAACAAAATAAAAATAAAAAAACTCGGGTTAACTTTATCAATTTACTCTCGGAATAACCAAACATACTACAAATCTTAAGGGCAAATAATTTAATGCAAAATAATGAAATTGAAAAAAAAACTCATAAAAGAACTAAGGAAAATAAAATTGAGTCAACTTGGGTTAACTCGACTAACTTGCCACCCGTGACATGAGATCGGGGTAAAAAAAATTATACTTACAAGATAAGGACCTAACAAAAAAGACCGAAGTTAAATAAAAAAACATTGAGAAAAAAATATAAATTGACTCGGTTTAGCTTGACAAAACCTGCTCTTGAAATAACAAAGCAATAAAAGATGTAAATAAATAACAAAGTTCAAGGTCAAATAATTTAATGTAAAATGATGAAATTAAAAAACAAATCATTAAAAAATAGAGAAAAAAATTCGAGTCCATCCAGGTTAACTCGACCAATTTGCCACTCACGACATGAGACCGAAACAAAAAAAGGACTGGATTTCCAAAAAACACACTTAGCAAAAAGACCAGAGTTAAATTAAAAAACAAATTCATAAGAAAATGTAAGTTAACTTGGGTTTACTTGACTAACTTGTACTCGAGATAACGTTGCATAAAGAAGAGTGAAAAAACCAAATAGCTTAAGGATGAAATTGTAAAAAAAATTTGAGGAAACAAAATCTGAGTCAAACATAATTAACTTCATTAACCTATCACTAAGTATATGAGATTAAGATAACACAAAAAAAAAAAAGTGGAACAAACAATGAAACCAGTGACTTAGTAATAAAATGCCTAATCATGAATTTGAAAAAAAAAACATTAATTTTCAATAAAAGATTGCATTGTTAGAAGGGAACCATGAAAAAATAACAAAATAAAATATTCAACTATAAAACAATTAAAAATACAAATAATGCAGACCAAATATGATATAAAAAATGAAAGAAAATAATCAGGGAAAAAGTTGGAAAAAAACTAAGAAAAAAAAATCGAAAGAATTAAGACCAAAACTGGATATAAAATCAAATGAAATTAAATG
>Ga0307510_10005763_pt1 | contig 14763 bp, 6 predicted proteins | sample 12_EM_MG_FD_207224 | JGI IMG/M metagenome (GOLD analysis project Ga0307510, IMG submission 207224) | Populus trichocarpa ectomycorrhiza microbial communities from riparian zone in the Pacific Northwest, United States - 12_EM | ecosystem: Host-associated > Plants > Roots > Unclassified | place...
ATAACCTGAGTATTATGGCAAAGCTGAGGTTTCATTCAATGCTAAAGTTTCAACATGTTAGATTTTGAAGTGAAAACAGATTTACATCCATTTTGTTCAGTTCTTTTTCTCCCTTTTTTTTTATGTCAGGGTTGTGATTGATAATGAAGCTTGCAAGAATGCTACTGTCATAAGGGTAAGAGTTTTGGTGTCCTTTTTTGGTGGGTGTGTGCTCTTCAGTCTTGACCATCATTCTTGTTGTTTTTTGGGTACTAAATATTTCATTGTGTTACAGGTTCATAGTGCTAGCAAACATGGAACACTTCTCTGTGGGATTTTAATTCATGTCCAGATTTTAAATCATATTAAAAGTTAGCCAATTCATATTAAAAGTCAGCCATGTATAGAAGAGAAACAGAGTTGTGTTGTTGTTGCCGAAAAACTACGCAGGATGTAAATTTTTAAAAGCTGAACATCAGTTTGCTTTGAATTTTAAAGCTTAATTTAATGTAAGGCTAAGCCAATTTAAAAAAAAAAACCAAAAAAAAAAACTCATGATGGGATTAGGTTTCCCGGTTTTTTCCTTAAAAAACCGGATTTAACCGAACCGGACCGGTTCGAACCGGTTTCTGGTTCGGTTCGGTTAATTTTTTACAAGCAGATAATAATCCGGTTCGGTTGGTTTTTTGAGTCTAAACCGAACCGAACCGTGAACACCCCTAATAGTAGTACTTGCAAGCAAAACCAACCAGATCTAGGGGGGGATATAGTTGTCTTCTTTTCAAAAATGTACTGGTAAAAGCAAATACCGGGTTTGAATGCTGGATTTTGGAAAGCCATCATCGCACTCATCCAGGTAACAGAATGATTAGAAAACCAGACATGTAGACCACTTAGGTAAAGCAACCATGAGACACCATGCCAAATATGACGGTAAATATTAGGAAAATAGGATTCGAAGAGCAAAAAGACCATATTGACCTAGATATCTAGCATCACAAGAATGCGATTTAAAAATGTACTTTAAAGTGTGATTTTCATGCAACAATTCAAATTTTGGGATAATATTTTGAATATTGTACTGCAACATTTGTTGATATGGAAATAATAAACCATTATCTGAAGATGCCCAAGTTTGAAGTTTCCAAAATAATATTTCCAGGGACTTGCAAATATATAAAACAGGAAGGAGGATTAATGTATTTCTTAATACCAAAGCAAATAATCCAGAAGAGAAGGATTCATAAATTAATCAAACTCATATGAAAGAACCTTGGATAATCAAAATATGAATTTGAAAGAAAAGGCTATTGATTTGCAGGCACTGAAATTAAAAAAAGGAAAAAGGAACAATAGATGTTCTCCTCCATGGGCCAGGATTCCATTCAAATGATAGCAGTTAAAGAAAACAAAGCATGGATCCATCAATATCCTCTAAATTGTTCCCAGTTTCCTCTTCTTGCAAGAATCATATCATGCTTTTTAAAGGTAGACACAAACGAAAAGGAGCAGGAGATCTAACCTGTGCTAGTGTTTCAATTTCCACAGGCATAGTTGCACTGAACAGCAAAGTTTGATGCTTCTCTGGAAGGTTGTGCATAACCTGAAAGAATATGGAAGCGGTTAATACATCTTGTTGAAGATTACTGCAATTCTTGCAAGTGCATAAACATTAGTCATATCAAGCACTATTCAATCTGCAGTTGAAGAATCCACTTAAATGACAATGATGCAGTGAAAGAATAAAATACATCAAGCAAAATGAACTAAGAAATCCAACCGCTCCTATGCATTTGCATCATGTGCTCTATGAAAGGTAAACTCAGATATCTCCCTTCAATGCTTCGTACTGATCAATGAGTTTGTTATGATTCTGGAAACCTTGACGTTTCTTACTTGTTTAGCTATCAAGCAAAATGAACTAAGAAATCCAACCACTCCTATGCGTTTGCATCATGTACCTCTCTAATCTGTGGTTCAAAGCCCATGTCAAGCATTCTATCAGCTTCATCCAGAACGATAAATGAAATTCTGGAAAGGGAAGTGTTTCCTTGTTGTAAATGATCAATTAATCTTCCAGGAGTAGCAACAATTACATCCACTCCCGCTCGTAGCTCTGATCCCTGTCACAGGATGCAACATCAAAAACAAAACAAACAAATATTAGTAAACTTAATGAAAATCATATATCACCATAATAATACAAGAAAGCAGGGCAGCAAGAGACATTCTACCTTACTGGCAAAGAAAATAAAATGGTGTATAGGAGTCCAGACATGCATTGCTAAGAATTCAATTCTCACAAAGATACAGAATTTCAGTTACATTCCAAAGACATGACAATTTTGTTTTTATTCTACCTAACCACATACAGACAATTCCAAGTGCAACGTCACATATATAAGAATCCATACTTTGTTTTCTTCTAGAAACTACAATCAAACAATGGAAAGCCAAATAATCACAGCATTACTTACCTGGTCAGCAGACTTTGTTCCACCCACCACGATGGCAGTTCTGAAGGACTCAAGAGATCTACTAAAACGTTTAACCTGAAAGATATGACAAAGTAACTCAAGGTTGGTGCTTGACAAGTATGTCAATGATCCAAAGCCCCAAAACAAATAAATTAAGTGGTCCAATAAAACATGCCAGGAAAAGTAGAAACGCTATATGGACAGGAACCTCAGGAAAATAAGTTCCATCAATACAAATAAAGTCAATAATAGTCCCAACTCAAAAAAAAAATAACCAAATGTTTTCAAAGACAGTTCCACACATTGATGATACTCCACAACATATATAAACAAAACATGACCAGAATGACAGATGTAATCCATGAGTATATCTTTGCTCTCTACATCTAAGGACCAGGTATCACACCTCTTTTTCAATTTGCTGAGCAAGTTCTCTGGTAGGAGCCAACACCATCGCCAATGGTCCATCACCACGCTGAACAGGAGGTTGAGCCAAGCAATGCTGCCAGATCAACACAAAAAAATAAAAATCCCAATCAAAAACAGCAAAATAAATACAATACCATAGAACATATCTTCTTATAAAACGACTTCTAACATCGATCACCTGTATCATAGGAATGGTAAATGCTGCAGTTTTTCCACTACCAGTTTCAGCACAACCCAACAAATCCCTTCCACTAAGCGCAACTGTCATTGCCTGAGCCTGAATCAAAGTCGGTCGCGTATACTCATGATGCGCAATATCCTTCATGATACTTTGATGCAAACACTGACAAATATTCACCAGAAAAACAAATAAAACATTACTAAATATAGCAATTTCAAAAAAAAATTACTAAATTTCTTTTTTTTTTTTAAGTGAATTTACCATATCTTCAAATGATTCAATAGGCGCAGGTGCAGGAGGTGAACCCGAAGCAACACTGACATTTATTTTGAGCTGAGAACGAATTTCTTCAATCTGCATTTATTATAAAAAATTTAATCACAGCTACAAATAATTTTAATTAATAAATTCAATTTTTTTTCTTTTTTTGTGAGAACAGATTACTGATAAATAAAGCAATTTAGTACAATAATCACTTAAAATACAAAAATCGGAAAAAGATTGGAAAACTTGAAAAGGAAGTGAACCTGATCTGGAGTGAAGCGAAGGACGCGGTCGGAGGGCGTCCACTGAGGAAAAACAGGTTGAGGAACTGAGATGGTTCGCGCGACGGAGGCGGAGGTCCGTAAGGAGAGATAGTTGAATGTGGAGAAAGAAGAAGGGGTGGAGGTGGTGGAATTTGAAGAGGAATGGGAGAGATTAGTGTCTGTTAAAGGCGGTGACTGAGTTCTGCGAGTAGTAACGGTAGTGGTTGAGCTTGAGTTTCTCAGGTGAGGAGGGATATACGACATCGTTTTTTAGGAGTGAAGGGAGAGTGTATCAGCGAAGTAGAAGCCAGAAGGGTAGAAGTAAGAGAGAGAAATGGCTTTGAAGGTTTTTTTTTTTTTCGTTTTTTACCGTTCTAACACTGTTTGGTAAAAGCAATAGGAAAATAAAATATATATATATATATATATATATGGTTACTGTAAAGTAATTAGAAGCATAGTTATTCTTTAAGTATACATAATGAGAAAAACACCGATAAAAATATTCATAAGAATTTATGAATATTTTTATCTAGATTTTTTTTATAGTTATATTTCTTTATTTTTTAAAAGTGAATTTGAAAAATATTAATAATTACTATTTAAGCATCATAAAATTACTCAAAAAATAATATAAATTAAAAAATTATATAAAAAATAGAAAAATAACTGCATTTTTAATTATTGCTTTGATACGCAACAATTACTAGAAATAATAGTTATTTTGTCAGAAGTCATATATATACAAAAATCAACTTAAAATTTAATAAAAAAATTAATAATCAAGAGATAAAATTGATAATTCAAATGACAAAAAAAAGAAGATAAATTGATGTGACAATAAAGAAAAAATAGAGAAAGAAAGAATGGATCATTGAAGACACATCATAACTTTGTTTTTTAAGATATTTTTTACCATTAAAAATATCTCAATTAAATAATTGTAACCATACCTTAGAAGATTATTAAATTAACCCCTTAACAAAATTCATAAACTCCTTTAACCTTAAATTAACCTTAGATAAAACCTCTAACTAATTATATCCTCGTTTGATAGTTTTTCAATGTATGGTTAGAATTATCAAGTCGAGATTTTTCTAACAGTAAATAATTTTAACCATACCTTAGAAGATCATTAAATTAACCCCTGAACAAAATCCATAAACTGCTTTAACCTTAAATTAACCTTAGATAAAACCCCTAACCAATTACATCCTCGTTTAATAGTTTTTCAATGTATGATTAGAATTATCAAGTCGAGATTTTTCTAACGGTACCGAATATATTAAAAACAAAACTCTAACAAGTCTTCATTGACCTATTTTTTCTTTTACTCTTTTTTCTTCTCTCATTTCTCTCTCTTGCCACGTTAGCTTATCTCATCTCTCTTTATTGATTATTGAATTTTGAATCTTATCTCTTGGTTATCGACTCTTCATAAAATTATGGGTTAACTTTTATATATAGTAATTAATTTGCATGAGACATGCGTTTTGACTTCTGACTAAAGAACCACTATACAAATCAATATTCACAAACACAATTATGTTAAAATTGTGTGATTTTCTAAATATTTTTTCAATTTGTGTTATTTTTCTAAAACTTTTACTAAACGGTGTTGTTTTTCACAAAAAATCATTTTTTTGTATGACGTAAATTATTTATTTAGTCCTTGTTTTCTTAGTAAAGTAATTAATTAGTCCCTTTGATTTAAACTTCTCAATATAACATCCTCTTGTTTTTAAATATGCTTATAACTTAATTAACTTAAATTTTTGTTAACAAAGTGTTCAGCTATAATCATTTTTTTCTTTTCAAAATATGCTATGATTATAAATACAGAATAAAAAAAAGATGGGGATAGTAAAAAAAAAAATATGTTTAATTAAAAAAAATGGAGACATAAAATAAATAGTTTTTAAAAATAGTTTTAAAATAAATTTATGTATTTCAAAAATATATATTTGATTAAAAATATTCAATTCCTTGCATTTCAACTCTAATTTTTCTCTAATTCCTTCATCACATCATATAAATTTTATGCCAACTTATATCTGGGTATTTGTAATTCACTCTACGCCACAACTCTTGCTTTTACTGCATTAAAAACATCTGCAGATTATCTTCCAAAACCACAACCCAAACACCACTTTGTCTATAAAAACAGCTTCTATCCTCCCTTATCAGTTGCAGAAGAAGACAATCTTATATATATACTTTGCTTTAATAAATTGTTGTGATTTATTCCTCGACACCAATTAAGTATTGATCCCATCATTTCATAACTCCTGTAACCTCCCCGTTTCTGCCTTCAAAACCCTGACGAAAACAGCCTCCTGGGAGGGCAACAGTACTAGACATCCATTAACTACACACAAAAACGCCACTGTCAGCCACCAAGGTCCCATCATCCACCCAAAGCCTAAGCCACATACTCTCCATTTCATTTCTTTTTCATTTTAAAAGGCCAAGCTCACGCACCATCTAATTTTCTTGAACACTGGAGACCCCCTTCTTCCAGCAACCAAAGCTCCCTCATTTGGTCTCCCTCTTTTTTTTTTCTGTCCCTAAAAAACCCACACGAACACAAGCTCTTCTTTTCTGGTGATAGCCCCTCCAAAAAATAAAATAACTGACAGCCTTCTATGTCATTTCCCAGCAGCATCCCCCAACTGTCACCTCCTAACTCCAGTCATTTTCTCCTTCAAATCCATGATAGTAACAGCAGCTCTTCAACCCGAGAACCCACACGGAGACCACCACATCACTTTCTCCATCACGTGAAGCACCACTGATACCAGCAACGACAGCACCAACCGACCTCAATCAGCAAGGGCTGCACATCACTTCTCAGCCCTGCGCGCCCACTGCCTGACTCCAGTAGCTTCCAATATTGCCATCATCTTCAACTGCAAGCTCATCAGCCAACCATCCACCATTGCCTCTCCTTGACAAAACCAAAGCAGACCAACTGTTTCCTCTGTATCTTCCACCGTCAGAGAAGCAGCCACTCCAGCAAACTCTCTTCACATGACAGCATCGTGAGCCTCCATCCGATTGTCCAAGGTTTCTTCTCCATCCAGCAACAGCGATTTTTCTCCACAGATCATCATAGCCACTTAGCAATTGGAAGAACCTCCAGCAGCAGCAGCAGCAGCAGCGAACCTCTCTGAACCAGCACCTTGAGCAGCAACCTTCAAGATCAGCAGCAGTGCAGCTTCTTCCAGTAGCAGAGGTCTAGCAATAACAGCTACTGTCTTCCTCCATAGCACCGTGACCCAACTGTAACATCCAGCGGCAACAGAGAGCAGCAGAATCTTCAGCAACCGCGGTAGATGACACCAACTCCAGCAGCAGCCGTGAACAACAACAAATCAGTGTAGCAGAGTTCTTAGGGTTCCCATTTTTATTTTTTTTCATTTGAAGGTCCATTTCTTAAAATCATACAACATGTCTTCTTTTGATTTTTTTTATGATTTGTTGTTTTTTTGGATGCATGGTTTCTGGGCATAAGTCATAACAAACTCTTTACATCAATGTTTTGGTCTTCCTAAATAAAAGAGATAGAGGGAACTTGTTTTTTTCGTTAGTGGACTAGGCCTTCAAGTACTTTTAGTCTCTAAAAAGACTCGGGTTGCTTGTGTTAAGCCTGGCCCATTTTTTATCACAAAAAAGGCCCATATATTTTTCTTAGGATTGGTGTTGGTTTTGGGCCATGTTAAGGCGCCCAGCCCGCTTGGCTGGGCTAAGCATATAAACGGCCTTAAGACCATGTTTGGCTTGAATAAAACTCTGTCAAAGAAGAAATGCATTTTTTTGGGTTTTTAAGGTTTGCCAAAGAAAGCATTATTTTTTTTATTTTTTTTTAATTAATGTGGGTGTTTGAGTTAACTTGCAAGCACCTCTACTACTCTAACGAGCCCTAAAATTAACAACCATGTAAGCCTCAAGTGGTTCTAAGAGAACTCGAATTCGTGATCATTAGAGAGCAAATTCAAGGTCTGACCAATTGAACTACCTCTCAGGGTTAAGCATTATTCTTATTATGTCAAAGAAGAAATGCATTGGGTTTTTGAGGTTTGCCAAATAAAGCCTTATTATTATTATTATTATTATTATTATTATTATTTAAGGATCATTTTGCATTTGTTTTTTTAGAAATTTTTTTCTACCCTCACATATTTAATATCTAGAATTGTGACCTATAAACGAGGTGTTTTTTCGGTATTAAACGAATTGGTTCTTTTTCATAAAAACAACAAAAAATAAAATCTTTCTTTCAAAAATACAATTTTTATTTTAATTTGCAATATGATCAAGTCTCTCAAAAATAAATTATATTTGCGTATTTTAGCATATAAAAATATCACAAAAATAGTTTTTTATTTTTTTTTTATTTTTACATGTATTTTTGGATTTAGTAACCAGTATATTAAAGTCATAAGAACTTGGCCTACATTTTAAGAATACCAAAAATCTTATGTTATTTGTTGAAATATCAAGGATTACGAACTTGTACGTAAGACGTATTCCCGATATTAAAAGAAAAAATACAAAAATATATTTGGACTCTATAATGACTAGGCTTTAACTGGATAAGATAAGATAAGAATATCCTTACAAAGAATGAGTTTTCTTAACCTTAAATAGACCAGCGGCTAGAAAACACGACAATACCTTGGTTTATATCAGACAAATAAACAATACAGTTTACCTTAGGTAAGGTGTACTAGGGGTGATATGTCCTCCTTATACACAACTAGTCCTCTTATCCAGACTCTAAGATCAATTAAGGTTCTTGGTTACCAAAATATTAGGTGGCGACTCCATCCCTTTTTTATTGATAAGAAATAAGAATTCCATGTTCTTTCCCCATCACTAGAGAGATCTCGAGCCAGGAGGACGATCACTACAAAGCCACACACGTGCGACATCAATATTGGATTTCTTTTTTATTAGGTTGTTCCACTTTTATGACATGGGTTGCGAATTAACCCAGTTGATTCAAGGTTTTTTTTCTTAATTAACTTTTTTCTCTAATTTCATCTTTTAATATTGGGTTAATTGAGAATTAAGCTTCATAAAGTGTTTTGATTTGTTTTTTATTAGGTTATCCTTACCTCATGACCCAGGAATAGTGTTTAACAAGTTGCTCAGGTTGTTTTTGTGTCCTTTTTTAAATTCAATTTTTTTCCTAATTTCACCATTTAACATTAGATCAATTTAGAATTGAGTTTCATAATTTATTTTGATTTGCTTTCTATGGGGTAATCCAAGACCCATGATTAGGGTTGCGAGTTTCGCAGATTAATCCAAGTTAAATTAGGTCATTTTTTTATTTATTTTTCTATGATGTAATTTAGGTCTCATGACCCAGATCACTGGTCCTTCAACATTGAATTTATTTTTTTATTGGATTGTCTCAATCTTATAACCTGGATTGCAGGTTTGGTAAGGAAACCCGGCTGACTCAGTTTTTTTTCTTAATTTTTGCCCAATTTCAACATTTAATATTGGGTTGATTGAGAATTGATATTCATGATTTGTTTTGGTTTTCTTTATTAGGTTATCACTGCCTCATAACCTTGAAATACTGCTTCGAAAGTTAACTCAAGTCATTTTTTGTGTCATTTAAATTTTTTTTTCTTCAAATTTCATCGTTAAACATTGGGTTGGTTGAGAATTCAATTTTATAATTTGTTTTGATTTATTTTTTATGAGGTTATTTAAGTCTCATGACCAGGGTTATGAGTTTGAAAAGTTAACCCAAATTAAATTAAGTTGTTTTTTTTTGTTTTTTTTTCGATGACGTAATCTCGGACTCATGACCCGTGTCACGGGCCTTCAACATAAGACTTGAAAGTTACATATTAAAGATTGAGTAGTAAGTTTTTTATTATTATTATAATGATCATTTATTCATGCAAAAGTTTAGGTTGTTTTGAAACCATCAATAAATTCAACAAAGCCTTTTTGAACTTTTAAAAAGTCATGGTCTTTTCCTACAACCCTAACTTTCATGCATGCCTTCATAGAAAATAAAAGGTAGAGATTAATAGAGTTTTTTTTTTCGATTCATCACTAAAGTTGAATACCCTATTCAAAAATTGTTTCTGAACAAATCCTTTGAAAAAACCCAAAACAAAATGTATATCCATTCGACAATCACATATATTTTTTTAAACACTCCTTCACATTATTCTAAGATATTGATGATGTCTTAAAATTCAATATACACAAGAATGATGTTATTTGGTGTTTGTATAGGGGTTAATCAATTGTTTATGTCAATATTTACATCTCCTTAGTACAAGAAGCATAAAATCAATGGTAGATGTCCTAGTACCTGTAAAATAGTCTCTATAAGCGGGATTTAAAGACTCTCCAATGATAAAATCAACAACTTTAAATGGAAATGGTAATAAGTAAAAGAAAGAGCTTTAAATTCCAAAAACAAGTGTGTTTGTTCTTATTTTTGTATGACTAATGCTTTAAGGGTTGAGATATATAACTTTGAAGAGTTAGAAAAAGTGAACATTTTACCTAGCCGATTAAGGAAGTATTTATACTCCATAAACCTTGTTGTTTTGGTGGAAATATAGTAGGATATTGGAAGACCTTTCATACACTTACATGTGTAGGGAGATGATTATTTATAACATGAATAGATCATGTCAATAATCTTAAGATAGGGCCATATGGTCCTAACACGGGTCTCTAAGATCAATTGGGTCTGGTGCATAGCCAAACCTGGAGGAGATGTATTTAGCAATTTGTCAAACTCATAGTGTCCTTGGCTCAGCCCACGGCTGAACCTAAACATATTAGATTTGACGACTTGCCAGACTCATGATGCATTAGGCTCATCTCATGGCTTAGCCCAAGTATCCTGAGTTTGATATTTTGGCAAACTCATGGTTCATTGAGCTTTGCTCATGGCCGAATCCAAATATGCCAAATCAATGTTTGATTAGGTTATCACCCTATTATGGGTTTGAACTCTTTTAAAATATAAAAATATTCAAGTAAAAAATATTGACTCATAAAATGTTAAAAGAATAAAAGAGTAAATTTTGTTTGATAGTGGCTCCTTTTTCGCTTATTCAATTTTTATATAATATTACTCCTTTGAGATGTTTAAAAATATATCAAAAACCATGTAAAATTCCATATAAATCGAGGAATTATAAACTACTATAAAAATTCTTTTAAGTAGAGACTTTTATATATAGACATACACACATACGATACAAAACTTTTAAGTACAGACTTTAAAGCTCCAGTAAGCTTACAAATATTTCATTTGTCCAAAGTCTAAAGATTGAAAATTTTAAAAGTTCAAGATAAGAGATTGATAACATACGTTATAGACATAGTAATCAAGTAAGAACTTGTAAGAATATCGAACATATATATGTCGTAATCAACTTGAGTACCTTGAGTCATTCTTTTACTATTTGAATAACATGGAACACGTACCCAAGTCCATGAGAAGGTCTAAAGTAGTAAGAGTTAGTGTTTATTTTGTAACGTGTCTATGATGTTTTTTTAAAATGTTTTTTAATTAAAAAATATATTTGTTTATATTTTTTATTTTGATAACAACACATTTAAAATAATTTAAAAAACATTATTCTATTTTTTTCAAATAAAAAAAATTAAAAAGTAAAATCTAATAATATCAAACCAAAAGTAATAAAATAATCCAATAAGTACAAGGATAAAAACTTTGTGAAGTGGAGTCTTTTCATTTTTTTCTTTGTCATTTTTTTGATAATAAGTGCTAGTCTTTTCTGAAATGAAGCAAGTGGAATCCATTATTAAGCAATCGGATAAGGGTAGATTATTGCACACTTAATAAGGTGATTATTGACTAATAAATACTCATGCCGGAAGAAGGAGTTTTAAATTCAAAGAATAAGAGTGTTTGTTTTTGTATGACTAATGCTCCAAGTATTAAGATATATATAAGTTTGGAGAGTCGAAAAAGGTGAACATTTTACCTGGACAGTTTATGGGTATTTATACTCCATGAATCTTGTTGTTTTGGTGGACTAAAGGGACCAAAAATTCATTTTCACTTGATGACATTAATGAGAAACAAATATTCCTTACAAATAATTAATGAGCATTAATGAAATGAAAAATAGTAGGCCATAGATCTCTCAAACTAATTAGGTCTGATGTATGGCCAAACCTAGAGAAGATGTATTTAGTAATTTGTCAAACTCACAGTGTTCTTGGCTCTGCCCACAGCTGAACCCAAGCATATTGGGTCTAATGACTTGTCAGACCCATGGTTTCTTTAAATCATCTCATGGTTGAGCCCAAGTATATGGGGTCTGAGATTTTATGAGACCAATGGTTCTTTGGGCTCTGCTCACGGTTGAACCCAAATATATCAGATACACATATGATTAGCTTATAAAAATATGTTAGATCCATCTTTGATTAGCTTCTCACCGTATTATGGGTTTGGACTCTTTCAAAATATAAAAATATTTGAGTAAAGAAAATACTAACTTATAAGATATTAAAAGAGCAAAAGAGTAAATATTCTTTAATAGTGGCTCATTCTTCGCTTATTTGTTTTTTATATAATATTATGCTTTTGAGATGTTTAAAGATGTATCAAAAACCATGTTAAATTCCATATAAATCCAGGAATTAAAAACTACTATAAAAATTATAGGCTTTGAAAAATTCTTTAGATGTTCAAAGTTCCAGTAAGCTTTTTGCAAACTTGAGCTGGAAGCATCGGCAAATATTTCACTTGTCCACGGTCTGAAAACTAAGAATTTTAATAGTTTAAGATAAGAGATTGATAACATACATCATAGATATGGTAATCAAGCAAGAACTTGTAAGAATATAAAACATGTATATGTCGTAATCAACTTGAGTATCTTGGGTCATTCTTTTACTATTTGAACAACACGGAACACGCACCCAAGTCCATGGGGAGGTCTAAAGTAGTCAGAGTTGGTGTTTGTTTTGTAACGTGTGTATGTTGTTTTTAAAAATATTTTTTATTTAAAATATATTTGTTTAGATTTTTTATGTTTGATATCATACTTAAAAAAAATATTATTCTACTATATTTTAAAAACAATAAAAAAAAGTTTTAAAAATAAAAGTTAATACTGTCAAATCAAAAGTAATAAAATAATCCAACAAGTACAAGGGAAAAAACTTCGTGAAGTGGAGTCTTTCATTTTATTTTATTTTTTGATAATAAGTGCTTGTCATTTCTGAAATGATGCAAGTGGAATCCAATATTATTAAGCTATCGGATAAGGGTAAATTATTGCAGACAAGGTGTTTGGGAGTGTGGTTATGGTTGCTTTTTAAAGTGTTTTTCACTTGAAAATGCATCAAAATAATATTTTTTTTATTTTTTTAAAATTATTTTTGATATCAGCGTATTAAAATAATCTGAAAACATAAAAAAATTATTAATTTAAAGCAAAAAAATAAAAAAAATTAATTTTTTTCAAAACTACTTTTAAAACAGACCTTAATAGACCTTAATAAAGTGATTATTGAAAGTCACCCATACTAAGAGTGTGTTTGGTATTGCGGTAGCTGTTGTGGTTGTGGTTTGAAAAAAGTTGTTTTATAAAAAGTACTTTTAGTTGAGGTTGGCTTGAAAAAATAGGTGTTTGGTTAAAACTGTGTTTGAAATTGAGGTTAAAGAAAAAGTAGTTTAATGTGTTTGGTTAAGAATGCTTTTGAAATTGAGGTTATAAAATAATTTTTAAAAATATATATTAATAGTGATGGTTTTTAATTTAAATGTTGTAGATTTAACTATTGCTATTACTTCATGAAATAAATAATATTTTATATAAAATATTTTTTATTATTCCATTAAACCATCTACAATTCCATTACGTACAAAATTCATCCGACAAAAACTACAGTTTTCATAATTTTTTGAGCGTGTAATAAAATTAGATAAAATATTATCATGAATAAAATTGATTTGATATTACAGTGCGAGTGAATTTAATTCACTCTACACTAGTTTTTCAGGAAAAAAAAATTGTTTACATGACAATGCGAGTAAATTTAATTCACTCTAAACTAGTTTTTTAAAAAAAATACAAAAATTAAACACACTGGAAAAAAAAAAAAAACTGTTCGCGCGAACAGTGCAAATGAATTGCACAGTTTGCGTGCACAGTGCAATTGAATTGCACTGTGCACGTAAACGCTGAAATTCAAAAAGCAGCTAGGAGCTGCTTCGCCAAATTCGCGTGCAAAACGTGAATTATCATGAGCCCCACCAAAATTAAATTGTGTTTTTTATATAACCAAACATAATTTTTACTGTGATTGTTTTAAATATAAAAGCAACCACGCAAACAAACAGTCTCTAAATGTCTATTTCATTTGAAGGACGAGAGAAGCAATTAATTTCCAGTAAGTAGCAATCAATCCTCTTCGAGAATGAGAAACAATGCCGGCTACAGTTTCTGTGATTTTGAGGTTGGATCGTGACTATGTCTTTCATCATGATATTATTCTTAGTTTTGACAATTCTTTATTTTTAATTTCTCGTGGTGGAGTGCTTAATTCTAAAACATTTAAATTATTTATTTAAAAAAAGATATATTATATCTCTATATGACTAAGAGTTATATAATTCTTGAATGAAGAATATAATTTAATCAATTAGGATGAAAGAATAAAATAAAGTATTAAGAATTATATATTATACAAGAATACAATAGACTTTTCTCGAACATATTTATAATGGGATAAAACAAAAAGGAGACCACGTGAACAAAACACGAGTAAATGAACTGGCGAGGAAAGGGACTTTTCCTTCTTTTATTTTATTTTATTTTTTGTATAAAGTACATAAAAACACGCACCGAGCTCCATCACCTGAGGTTCGAAGGTCATTTTAACAGCGCCGAGAAGATAAGAGATGGCGTAATAGATGATGGCAAACTAGATAGAGCCTTGAATTGCATAGTACGGATAATAATAATAATAATAATAATAATAATATAAAATATAAAATAATATAAAATCATTACGACTTGAATATTCTTTAGGCCCCGTTTGTTTGCAGGAAAGTAGTTTCCTTTTGGAAAGTGAATTCCGGGGAAAGTGAATTCCGGGAAAGTGAATTCCGGGAAAGTATTTTCCGATGTTTGGT
>Ga0307510_10005764_pt1 | contig 14762 bp, 17 predicted proteins | sample 12_EM_MG_FD_207224 | JGI IMG/M metagenome (GOLD analysis project Ga0307510, IMG submission 207224) | Populus trichocarpa ectomycorrhiza microbial communities from riparian zone in the Pacific Northwest, United States - 12_EM | ecosystem: Host-associated > Plants > Roots > Unclassified | place...
TCGTTTCAATCCACGTCCGATACCACGGTACCTGGCGAGACCTAGAATGAAGAGCTTCGTATGGTCCTTTCTAGAAACACCTCGAAACTCTCACACCCTATCATACGACGAGAGAAGTTACCCGTGTATCCGCGCCGCCAAGGGAGGGAGCTCAAATTCGGCTAACGTCATTTCAAATATTGCCCTTGGTGCTGTACTGGTTGATGTGCTAATTTCTGTATCATACAGCCGACAGACACCCTCTTAACCCATACCCCTCCGTCACGATGTATGAGATTTGAGAGAATATTGGGTTATCAGGGGTACTGTATGGGTTAAGAGGGATTCGAGTGTACTCTATGTCGCACATATACTGTATGTCCGTGTACCTCGCAGCGTAGAAACAACTATAACATATTCAGGGGTGAGGTACTAGCTCGCCGCCGGGTGGCCATCCGTGTACATGGACTACTGTACTCGCGAAAACATATTATTATGAATTTGTCTTACAATGCGTAGCGACGGAGTCCGGGTCTACCATACCAAGCAACGAAATACAGGGGAGAGGGGGAATCTGGGAGGCCCCAGCTGGTCAACAACAGGCCTAGGTCCGTGGACGGTATTACAACGAATAAATGTGAAGAGTGTGTGGTATAATCTCAAAAGCCCAAACCTTTTGCCAAGAAAAAAAAGAGTGTGTCAATATGTGAACGATGCATAAGATATTAAAAGCATGCATCCAAAAAGATCGTCTGGGTGTGTGTGTGTGTGTGTGTGTGTGTGTGAAAAAGAAAAAGAAAGAGTCCGAGGAATTGATCGGTCACTTCATCCTCGATTTAACCCTTCAGGGGGCGGAGGGGACATGGGAGACGTAGGGGTCAGTTTGTCTGCGAAAGACGTCGTCGCCGTGGCTCGGCTGCTGAGAGCCAAGCTTTCGTCCGCCGTGAAGTGGATGGTCGTGAGGTCTATCCCGTTCGATGGTCCTTGCCTCGTGGTATACCCTTCCCGGCCGATCTGGGTGCAAACAATGACGATGATGATCGCCGGATACATGCCCTAAGAAAACACAGTAGGGTCAATTTAAGACCTGGACAATAAAGTCCTTGCGAGGTGATACGCACCGAAACGTAGGTCATGACGACGTTGATGATGTACGTGCCAGCGCCGGGGAGAACGCTGTACGCACTCAACAAATAAAACATCTGCAACGCATGGGTCATTTAGTTGTACCCTCTGAACCGTTGAAACGGGGGGAAGAAGATTTACCCAGAGAAGGCAATAAATGAAGCCGGACTCGATAAGAAGCCCAAGGACTCTCTCCACGCGTTCAGAAGGGCTACCCCTTCTGAGTTGTTGCCCCACCTCTCGACGGTATTCCCTGTGAGTGGGGGGGAGGGCATCCGTCATGATGGTGTACGAGAACACAAGAGACGAGTACCCACGTGACACGCCATGCCTTCCAAGCGATGAGCGACGTCGATAGGACGTTGGTGCCCAGCATTGGCCCAACCACTATCACGGCTAACTTGCCCTCCGGAAGGTGCTCCTCCCCCCGAGTGCCTGGATGGACCTCGAGGGCCAGCTTGAGATCGTATATGCAGGCACCTATGCGAGATGAGCCAAACGAATGGATGTCGTCATCTTGGGGCGCACGCACCAAAGGTCCCAAGCAAGCAGACGGAAAGGAGCGTGACCACCCTCCGATCATATTTCCATAAAACGATAGCCCGCCACACACAAACCACGTCGCTGAGGACGGGCTAGATGATGTCCCGAGTCTCTCAACAAACCGACCAAAGAGAGACAACGAGGCTGAGACGTACATTCAACCGGGTGATGACAGCGATGATGCCGACGACAACGTCCATCTTATGGGGGGACCAACCAATGGCGTAGGAGGGGTCGATCATTTTGATAATGATGGGGATGCCCTGGGACGTCAACCCGGTGCCGACGCCGATGACGATGGTGCCGAGTATGAAGATGATTGTCGTGATCCCAAACAGGAACAGGTGTCCCGGGGAATTGAACAACGACCCATTGGACCTGTAAGTGTGCGGGGGCGGGAAAGAGAAGGGGAAGAAGTTTGAGTGAGTGCGAGGGGGGTCATTCGGAAATGAAAAGCATTTGTGCGCACAGAAGGATCCTGATTGAGATGCAGAATACGGCGAGGAACATGCCTAAACGCCAAACAAAATAGACGACAGAAGGCGATGATGAAGATCAGATTGCTGTGTGGAAGGAAACGGAGGTATCAAAAGGAAGCGCACCGTATGCGATGCCCGTGTAGAGGTTGTACGAGATGGCATTGTCGAGTTGTTCGTGGATGGCGTTGATGAATTCTTGCTGGTCGGCGGCGGACATTTAGAGAATGAAAGGAAAGAGGGGACGGAGGGGAAGGGAGAGAAGGGAGGGAAGGAAAGTGGAGCGAGAGGGGGTTGAGCATAAATGAAGCACAAAGGCCCAAGGAGAGGGTGTGTACGTTGAGGGAGGCCTGAAGCCCAACCGCCCGCAGACGTTCCGAGCGAATCCCAGACGGGCGCCTTGGCATCAACAAATGTTCCACGGGCGGTCAAATTCGCCTTTCGTCTATCACACACTCGTATGCATCAATGCTATTCCAAGCGACTGAGATATCATCGCAACACACCATTTTAGCTCCTCTTCTCTCGCATCATACGAAGAGAGAAAAAGTCTACCATCAACTTCTCCGGCGCAAAAAACGCAAAAACGAAATCTCACGGTAGAGGCGGCCGCCTTGGCTCGCGCGCTTGAGTGTGTGTGTGCTCATCTCGTCTTCTTCGGGATAGGGTCTATCCCGGTCCAGCGATCCTGTTGTCAGGGCCAACATTAATGTTCCCTCCTCCTACCACCACACTGTCCTGCACTCTTCTATCACGGTGGCAACCGCGCTCGAGAAATTTTCGTTCCCTCTGAAATGTCCGAAAAGAGAGGGAGGTTTTCGGGGGATTGCTGGAGGGGTGGTCTGGGGGACAGTATCAGATCAGGTGTATGCGCGTGTGCGTGTGAAGCCGTCGGCACATACGATTATGCGATTTGTAAATTAGCAATTTGATAAATAGGCTTTAAATGGGACGTCTTACGTCTTACTCCATGGTGTTTTATCGACATGCTGTACAACTCAATCTCGCGTGGGTAGCCGCTTTGACACCGTGGCTCGGTTGAGGCGAGGTGCGACTGCATTAGATTACTGTACGTCGTTACTCGGAGATGGGTCATAGAACTATCACGAGGAAGCGGGGCATCCTTGTCGCCACCCACGAACAAAGCGAGACAACACGTCTTCCATCCACTCCCCTCCTTCCTCTCATTCCTTCCGCATTCCCCATCCTCGGATCGTTATGATGCCTTGTCTTCACTTTCTTCGTCGTCCTCATCAGAAAGAGATTTGAGGGTAACAAATGATAAAGCACGAACTGACCGAGGTCTACGTGGAGGCCACACCAGGTGGTCGAATCTGTGGGATAACGGAGCGTCATGCCCATCAGCGAGGCGTACACGACCGAAGGGGACGGTTGGAGAACGCGTGAGCAACGGGGCAGATTCGAGTGCTGTGAACGCAGGGATCTCTGAGTGGTCATTGTCCGGCAGCCCGTGTCCAACACAGATCAATCGAAGAGTTGAAAGCATCGCGGGTGATGGCAGGCTCTACGTGGGCAATTGTCCGAACGGATGCCGCACTTTGCTTGTGCTAGATTGACAGGCTTGCCGTAGTATGCTAACCACATACGACCTGGGCCCGGACGTCTTGGGGATGACACGTTCCGGTTAACCAGCCACGACCCACTAACGCGTCTGAACCGTAGTCATTAATGATAACTAGTGTACAAACGGAACGGTGCTACGTTGCATCGCTCATGAACGCAATTTAACTAGATGGTATGAAGATTCACTATTTTTGGGGCGTTTAGTCGGGGTGTCAATGCGTTCTCTCTCACACTCCAGGCCTCCGCCTCTGACTATCTCACTCTGTCATCATCGCCTTGACCTAGGGACGACCGTGATTGACACATTCACCCTCGTGCGCAAGCTACGCTATTCAAACCTGGATGTAGTCTGGCAGCTCGACTCCGACCTGCGCCGAACTAGTGTTTCAAGCGGTTATCGATTATCCTAAGTTACGTTTGAGCTGAAATTTGTAAGCCGTCATCGATGGGGCAGTGTAGGTGACCTTCCCCATAACCCTCCTCTCGATATCATTTCCTCGCAGTTAACCAATCCCGCTCCCAGAGACTCCTTTTCTTCCGTGCTCGCGATATGGCCCACCAACCTCAATCCGCTCGCTTTCAAGCCCTTTTCGAACCTGCCTTGAAGGCGTATGAAAAGAAGGCCGGTGTCTCGTTGACACAACATCCGCTCGCCATCAAACTCCAGAATTGCGGCTCTGTCGAAGCCATTATTGGCCTTTTGCAAGACCAAGCACGAGCTTTTGGGGATTTGCAAGGAAGTGATAAGATCATGAAGTCTATCAAGACGACTGTGCCAATTTTATCCAAACTTTCATCCGCTGCCTCGCTCTCCGAGGCCTTTGGTCTGGTACGTCAACAGCAGCTGGTGGCATGTTTCACAACTTTGACCGTCTTATTACAGGCATTCCCACCCGCGAAGGCGATACAAACTTGTCTTGCCATCTTACTCGATGTACGTGCCGTTATCCAGTTCATATGAAGATGGTCTGGTGACGTTCGAGTCATGCAGGCGGCCCAGGGCATAATATCCAATTGCGATGCACTCATCGACTTGCTCGAGTCCATCGAACACTTTCTGAACCGTCTCGATATCTACACACGGATCCCTGCTACGCCTGCGATGCACGAGATCGTGGTCAAGATTCTGGTGGAGTTGATCTCCATGCTCGCTCTGGTGACAGAAGAACTCAAGCAGCGACGATCGAGTGGGTCTGTTCTCGCCGATGCGTTTTACATTTTCTCAGCGCCGCGCAGTCAAGTTTGTGAAGAAGTTTTTCAAGGAGAAGGATATCGAGGCAGTGCTGGAAAGGCTGGACCGACTCACGCATGACGAGGCTCGGACTACCGCAGCTCATACACTCGCTATTGTCCACGGACTGGTCCAGAATATGAGGGGGTTCATGGATGGTGAGCAATGAGCTCGGCTTGTGATCCGCTGTATTCAATACTCCCTCTCTCTAGACGAGAAAGCATCCATAGACGGAATACGGGAAGACCTCAGTACGTATTGTTGGCGACAACGAGCGAGTTCCGTGTTTCACTGAGCGCTAGATATCCTACATCAAATGGCGAGCGAGATGAACAAGTCCAAACGTGGGTTATCTCCCGACGTTCGCATTACTTACTGAAATCCCTGAGGTTGTTTGACAGGTGACAAATTACAGGGAAATATTCGGAGTTGGCTCTGTCCCCCTGATCCATGGAAAAATCACAATACCGCCCGGAAATTGCGGCAAGATCAGACGGGGGCTTGGTTCATTAGCAGTCACATACTCTCAGAGTGGAAGGCATCTGGACCGAGTTCCCTCCTTTGGATACACGGGAAACGTAAGTCGCGTCCCAGAGCCTACTCCGGCGCAGACTGACAGTTTTCCCCTTGCATCAGCGGGCGCTGGCAAGAGCGTTCTTTGGTACGTTAACAGTTCAATATCTTCATCTTCGAGAACTTACGGTATTGGGAAGCTCCACAATCATCGAGGATGTCGAGAATATGCAAAAATCTGGGCTCGCATCGCTGGCTATCTTTTACTACGACTTTAGGGAGGACGAAAAGAAGGACCTCCGAGGGCTTCTCTCATCCGTCCTATTTCAGCTTTGCGACCAGTCCGATTCCTATTACGATATTCTTGCCTCTTTCTATTCGACACACCGTAATGGTGCCAGAAGCCCTGGGGATGACGAACTTTTTCGGTGTTTAAAGGATGTCTTGAGTCTCTCAGGACAAGCTCCAGTTTATCTGATTGTAGATGCCTTGGACGAATGTCCAAACACATCTGCGCTATCGTCACCACGCTTGGAGGTCTTGACGCTTTTAGAAAACCTTGTCGACTCACAACTGCCGAACCTGCGCGTATGCGTGACCAGCCGACCTGAGGCCGACATCAAACCTATCATCGAGCCTTTGACTTTACGGTCTGTTTCTTTACACGATGAGCAGGGACAAAAGGAGGACATTGAGAACTACATCAAGTCGGTCGTAAACACAAACAGGTGCATGCGAAGATGGAGACCAGAGCATAGGCAGCTTGTGATTGATGTCCTGACAGAAAGGGCGGATGGGATGTGAGGAATTGATTTCTTCTTTGTTTTTCTACTCTCACCGGAATATCTCTGGTAGGTTCAGATGGGTTTATTGTCAGTTGGACTATCTGGGCAAATGCCTCCCTGGGCGCGTCCAGCATGCTCTGGGCGAATTACCAGCGACGCTGGATGAAACATATGAACGCACGTTGCAGGAGATCGATGACACAAATTGGGAATTTGCGCGACGACTGATCCAATGTGTCGCGGTAGTTTCCCGCCCCCTCAGAGTCGAGGAACTGGCGGAGTTCCTCGCATTTGATTTCAAAGCGGGGCAGATCCCGAGATTTCGTGAGGATTGGCGCCTGGGGGATCCAGTAGAAGCGGTGCTTTCCACGTGTTCCGCATTGGTTTCCGCTGTCAATGTCGAAGAATCCCAAGTGATACAATTTTCGCATTTCTCGGTCAAGGAGTTCTTGACGTCTGTCCGCTTTGGCGAAAAACACACCACAATTTCCAGCCGCTACCATGTTTCTATGACACCCGCGCATACACTGGTCGCTCAAGCATGTCTTGGTATTCTATTACACATGGACAAGAACATCACCAAGGCCACCGTACCAAAATTCCCGCTTGCAGAATATGCGGCCCAGCACTGGTTCGAGCATGCTCGTTTCGAGGCTGTGTCACAGCATGTAGAAGAAGGGATGGAACAACTGTTTGACCGCAAAAAACACCATCTTGCAGCTTGGCTCTGGATATGGGACCCAACTGATTCCTCTTGGTATTGAGAGAGTTTGGTAGAGGCACCGCCGACACCTCATAGGACGCCATTACATTACGCTGCATTTTGCGGCCTAAACGAGGTTGTAAAATCCTTAGCCGTTGAGCACTCAGAGGATGTGAATTCTCAGGGTTTCACTGGCGGAGAAACACCTTTACATCTAAATTCACAAGCGGGAGATATGGGTATAGCACGGCTCCTCATCGAGCACGGTGCCGACGTGGCAGCCCAGGACAAGCACGGGTTGACCCCGCTGCATTGGGCGGCCAGATGTGGTCATGTGGGCCTTGCGCGGCTCCTCATCGAGCACGGCGCCGACGTGGCAGCCAAGGACGTGCGCGGGTCGACTCCGCTGTATCAGGCGTCCTTGCAGCGTGATGTAGATCTTTCCCGACTCCTCATCGAGCATGGCGCCGACGCTGCAACCCAGGGCGAATTCAAGTGGACTCCTCTGCATTGGGCATCCTCAGCGGGTAATGTGGATCTGGCCCGGCTCCTCATCGAACACGGCGCCTACGTGGAAGCACAGGACGCCATCGGGTCGACTCCGCTGCATTGGGCATCCGAAAGGCCTGATGTGGATCTGGCCCGGCTCCTCATTGAGCACGGCGCCGATGCGACAGCCCAGGATGAGCGCGGGTCGACTCCACTGCATCGGGCGTCCTCAGAGGGTGATGTGGGTCTGTCCCGGCTCCTTATTGAACATGGCGCCGATGCGGCAGCCCAGGACAAGCGCGGGTTGACTCCGCTGCATCATGCGTCCTCATGGGGTAGTGTGGATGTGGCCCGGCTCCTCATCCAGCACGGCGCTGATGCAGCAGCCCAAGACGAGCGCGGGTCGACTCCGCTGTATCTGGCGGCCTTTCGAGGTGATATAGATCTGGCCCAGCTTCTCATCCAGCACGGTGCCGACGCAGCAGCCAAGTACGAGCATGGTCCAACTCCGCTGCATCAGGCGTCCTCAAGGGGTGATGTGAATCTGGCCCGGCTCCTAATTGAGCACGGCGCCGACGCAGCAGCCAAGGACGAGCACGGGTGGACCCCACTGCATCAGGCGTCCCCAAGGGGTGATATGGATCTGGCCCGGCTCCTCATCGAGCACGGCGCCGACGTGGCAGCCCAGAGCAAGCACGGGTCGACTCCGCTGCATTCCGCATCCTCAAGGGGTGATGTGGATCTGGCCCGGCTCCTTATTGAGCACGGCGCCGACGTGGCAGCCCAGGACCAGCACGGGTCCATTCCACTGCATTCGGCGTCCTCCTCAAGGGATCTGGCCCGGCTCCTCATCGAACACGGCGCCGACACAGCAGCTGAGGACGAGCACAGGTCGACTCCGCTGCATCGAGCGTCTTCATGGGGTAATGTGGATGTGGCCCGGCTCCTCATCGAGCATGGCGCCGACGCGGCAACCCGGGACGAGGGCGGGTCGACTCCGCTGCATTGCGCGTCCTCAGGGGGTCATGTAGATCTGGCCAGGCTCCTCATTGAACACGGCTCCGACGCGGCAGCCCAGGACGCGGAAGGGCGGACTCCGCTGCAACGGGCGTCCCCGAGGAATGTGGATCTGGCCCGGCTCCTCATCGAGCATGGTTCCACGACAGCCCACGTTGAACAGCCCAATGAAACGATTTCATGACACTCGATAGGCTTTGAACGCACAATGTGAAGTTGAGTATTGGACCCTTGAACTGGCATGTGCCACGACATCAGAAATATGTCTGTCTATGACACTGAGAATTGTTATTAACATGTCCTACCATGAGGCGTTCTTGACTTCGGGACTCGACCTGACTGGAAAACATGGATTGTCTATATTCTTGAAGGCGGGTAAGAGCACGGATGTGGGTTTTTGTGGACGGATCAACAGGAATTGTGTACCGCACTTTAGTGAGTCTACACAGTACAAATACCAACTGTCTATGTTAATATATCCTTCCAAACATCCCACCCTTGATCAAGGGTAGAGAGGTGCGAGAAGGCTTAGTCCTTGCCACGGACAAAACGCATGGGATTGGGCTTTGTCAGTCATCAAAATGTTCGAGGTCGTTCGCCGGTGACCACTGCATTACCGATGTTAGGACCCGGACCTCCTCAACGTTGTCTAACAACAACTCTACCATATCCCTCTTCTGTGCAACCTGAAATGGGGCCCTCCCTTCGCGATCTTCCGCATCTATATCCGCACCATGCTCAATCAGCACACGCGACCTTGAGCCTTCCGCACATTGACGCTAGATGCAATGGTGTGAAGCCGGCCTTACTCCGGGCATTCACATTGTCACTGTGTTCAAGCAACAATCGAGCGACATTAGAGCTCCCATTTCGCGATGCTATGTGTAACGGGGTCTCACCACCATACCATAATCCTGGGTATTGGGTTCCGCATTGTGCTGGAGGAGTCTCTGTGCGACCTCGAGGTAGCCCCCTCTTACTGCCTCATGCAGTGCAGTACAGCCGTTAAGTCCAACCCGGGATTTGGATCTGCATCGTGGCAGTTGAACTATGATTGCCTCTTTGGCAGAGGCCAGGCGAGGGGGTTATATACAAGTATGCGAATAATTTCTATACGCGCAACAGCGAGCGTGAGGTGACAAGGAGTGGCGTTGCTCGACAGTGAAAGGTAAGGTATAATAGGAAAGAGTGGAACGGACAGCAAACACCTAAGTCCAAAGGGGATAGAAAACGTACATGAGAGACCTGAATGTTCCTAATTACAGTGAGATGTGTAATAGTGTATCCAGAATCGATGTGGTTCCGAACAAGGGCCCGATTAGTGAGGTGTCGTACTCGCCGCGCGTGGAATGACGGCTATCGAGGCGGCGCACATATGTGGTGTCGGCTGGGGAAGGTAGGCGAGCCGCGTGTCGTTCGAGGTACGACGAGAGGAGAGGAGGAAAACGAGGAGACGGTGAAGGGCTGACGCACTGACGCACTGACGTGTCGCATTGCGTGCGTGGAAGGGGCGTCACGTGGTCGAAGATGCTTTCCCTTTCCGCTTTCCGGATTCTGGGGCTACCTTACCCTCTTCAGATATGTTGCAACCCCAGACTTCATTGCTATTTCCTCAATCAAAATATAGCTAAACACGATGAGTTGTAGGGTTCAGTTGAGTGTTGAACCGACGAGACGATTCAGCAATCGAGTGAGCAATTTTCCGGCCAGGTTCACAGTGCGCTAGTGACTAAAGAATAACCCCAACCCCAACATATCTACGTTTGATTCGGATGTAAGTATTTTCAGATTCGGGCAGGGCATTCCAAACGTTCAGCCGAGACAAAGCTCGACCCATACCTTTTCTTTTATCCACAACAGGATACAAAAAGGATGACACAAACATCCAGGGTGATTCGAGTCATAGATTCTCAGCAGAGCGGAGACAGTCACAGGACAAAGCCACCAGGCTGTAGATATCAAGAAGAAGCTCTGCATTCTGGCGGAAATTCTATGTCCCTGCCACGAACAAGGCGAGACAACACGTCCTCCATCCACTCCTCCTCTCCCCATTCCTTCTGCATCCCCCATTCTCGGATTGTGTCCACGGCAGTGTCAATGCGTCTATTTTCCTCCTCCTTGTCCTCCTCATCCGAAATCGTCTCAAGGGTGTATCCCAACAAATGATAAAGCATGAGTTGAGTCACGTCCACCTCAAGGACAGACCAGGTGGTTGAATTTGTCGGATACTGTAGCATCATGCGCATCAGCAAGGCGTACATGGCTGAAGGGCGTGGCACGAGGATGCGCGAACAACAGCGCAGATTTGAGTACTGGGCCGGCTGCTCCAATATTTCGCATGGGCGAGAGGCAGCAAAGGATAGCGGGTAGAGGACGAGGTGCTGGTCAAGGGCGGGCATCATTGCCGATTGCTTTATGCGATAGAAGTGACCCTTGGCTCTCATGTCCCCTTCCGTCTCCAAGGAGAACTTTGAAGCTGTCTGCAGAGAGAGGCCAAGACGCTCGAGAAGACTGCATGCCCTACTAAAATCTTCGTCGGGAACAAGAAAAGAATAATTCTACAAAAATACCTCAGAGGGAATGGAAAGGGAGTACTAGTAGACGAGTTACCGAGAGTCCGAGACGATACATGGGATGTTCATCCGCCTGTGTAGTAACATGCTCCACTCAACAAGTTGTATATCTTCACTCTGCATATAATGAAGGACATGGTCTAGCACCTCTTCCGGGGGGCGGTGGAGGTCTATGAGGGCATCAGAAGACATTCGTTTCAACTTTCAACCCGTTATCATCTTGTGATCAAGGGCACGTCATCGATCACGTGTCGTGCACAGAACTAAATATTATATTAAAAATTTAATCAAATCAACACAACAACACTGATAGCATGGCCGCTTAGGGCGCTCAGATCTCAATCCCAAACACAACCTCTCCAGAATATTTGCTGCAAGCCGCTCAATTACTCTCGACCCATCTGCGCCAACTTGGAATTGACCATGCATACATAGGGGGATTCACTTGGTCATTGCTCGGCAGCCTGAGGCCAACACAGATAAGCTAATCATGTTCTTCGCTTGGAGAGTGCTATGATTCCATCTGATATTGCTTCCCGTACAATATCGACGTCTTGATAAAGCTTGAAAACCCCACGGAGGTGGAGGCTCTTCGTGGTCAGTTGTCCGGGTTAGACCCCCGCTTTGTGTCTACTACATTCAAACTCTATCTGTCGCAGGTGCGTACGACTAAAGGGTCACAAGTGTTATCGCTTGTCCCTCGCCCTGAGCTTATGCCATATTAGGACCCCATTGATCCTACCAAGGATGCCGATGAACAGCTTATAATTAGCAAGGACAATGTTTTGATCGAAACGTTGCTGGCAGGAACTCTGGGCCTCCCTCAAACACCGAGGCCAGTGCTCAATGGACTGAGTGACTTTCTCCCTTCTTTGTTTCCCCTCTTTGACACACACCTGACATTTTTTTGCCGTCAGCTATTCCTGTCATACACCTGTTCATCCTTGTTCTCACAAAACTGAGACGGATGGCGATGAACGTCGAGTCGAGTCGACCTAGAACCAGCACAGGAACGCCGCGGATGCGGCTGACATGGAATGGATGATCACTTGGCCTCCCAATAATGACTTGAGGATTAGATTCGAACAATATGCAGGAAAGACCAAAGAAGAATTCCTCTGATTCGGAAATACCGTGCCAAGTTCGCGGACAAGGAAAATCTGATGGTGAAACTGAAGGCGGTTCTCGGCGAGGACTGGGAACCCCTGCACACGGATGTTCCATTGCATCCACACGATGGTGACGTCGCCGGTTTGTATCATCGGAGCCTGTGGCTGCCCCTTGGTGTTAATTCCGCCATGCGCCCGGCGTAGTTCTAACTATTTTCATATTTCTAGATGTACAATGCGACACCGGTCAGAGTACTGTGTTGCCACCCAGCGACCCGGATGCGCGTTTCGCAGGTCCTTTGCCTTCCTCCGGGCCTTCACTACCTCCATCAGTCGGAGGTCGTTGAGTTAGTCTGGCTCACCCTCGCAGTCTTTCTCACGTAGTAGTGTATCGGGTCTCTTTCGTGGGTATCATGGTGGGTTGTAAAACCATATTTCTGGGCGCGCGCGACTGCCACATGCACGTCTATACCCAACAGCTTTCGCAGTTGCCAAAGTTTCATTTCCCGGACATCTATGTCTGCAGTTGTTCAGAGAGGCAGACATGGACGGTGGTAATTCTCGACCGCGCTTAAGTTTGTCTCAATGTCACGACGTTTCCGGGGTGGCGGACTCACCTTTCTTATCTCAATTCTTGCTAATTGCCTGCCCCATACCCGAGGATGACTTCTGGCCATTGAGACCAGCCCTTTGATCCAGTCGGCACTGCATTTTACGTGACAGTGAACGTTAGATCGAGCGCGTAAGTTCGTGATCCCTTGGTTTGGCCGAGAACAACCTTTTTAAGATTAGATTTGAAGCCTATGCCGCGAAGGCCGGAAGAAGAGTGCGCGCCCCTTTGATTCGGGATGGCCACGGCATAACAAGTTAGTGGACAAGGGGGTAACAAAAAACCTGATGGTAGCATCGAAGGCAGCGCTTGGTGAATCGATGGTGATGATGGACTACAGCAGCCTTCGGACTGTACACGTTCTACGATGGCGATGTTGTATAGTTTATTGTTACCGTGACCTGTGGCCTTAATACCACATAGACTGTGATTTCCCCCATTTCTGGATGTGCGATGTGATTCCCGAGTCTGAGTGCTCCATTTTCTCCTAGCGAACCACTGGCGAATGGGCGTTTCACACATTTTGTGGCTTTCTCTTCACACCACCTCTATCACTCGGGGATTGTTTGCTCACTGTGAGTCCGTGACCCACAGTCATTCTCACTCCGGATGTAGTATCCAGTTCCTAGTGACAGGTGAAGCTGTCCGGTTGTATGGATGAGCGCGACAGCATCCACTTCCATACTTCTTCGTGACTTTCTGGGCTGAAAATATATTCCATTTCACGGTTGTAGTTGTCTATGACTACTGACAGAGGCAGACACAGAAGGTGGTTATTTTCGACCTTTCTCGTGCTTGGGTCGACGTCGCGGCCTTTACAGGGTCTAGCGTACCTTACCTTTCGAGTTTACGGTTCTCGCCAATACGTCCGAGGATGACGTCTGGTCATTGGGACCGGCGCTTCGATATCCAGAGCGACAGAGAAGCCAGAGTCTATCGAACTATCGGCATCAGTGAACGCTATACCAAGTGCGTAGCTTCGTGAGGCCAGAACCCTAGGAAGAATTTGGATTGGGAGCCGGGAGGAGTAGGATTAGAGAAGACGATCATGACGAAATCTAAAGGGAAATCCTACTATTGCAAACGGTAAACGGCTGGCTTCGATTCCTGCGTCCCTTGAACAACTCGCACCATTGCCCCTTCTGACCTGAAAAAAGTCATTACATTTGCACCCAAATACAAATGTGGCCAAGCTACTCACATGCAAATGTAATGACATTTCCTTTCGTCAGAAGGGGCAAAATATGTGAGTTTTTCAAGGAACACAGGAATATAAGCCAGTCCATCCAGGGAAGTCCGAATCGGTCAGAGATTCTCCGAAACAGGGACAAGTCATCAGGCTGAGGCGCTCAGGCTGACAGGCGGGGGTGGGGAATGACAGGGACAGAGTGACACAGGAACGGGTTGAGAGGAATTGAACTCTATGGACCCTGTAGCCGGGACTACTGTAGTAGCCTGAGCCTCGTGAGCATGAAACGGCGGCCCATCTATACTCACCCCATCTCATAACTGGGAACGAAATCGCCTTCGATTCGATCAGATCTGTTTCATCTGCGCCGGCGGCGGCACAAACTCGGCGAGTAGATGGACGCCACCGCCTTCCCCGAGAAAGTACAGCACAGTAGACACCAAGGATCCGGCTAAAGGATCGACAGTACGGAGGCTTCTGAGCGTTCAAGTCGTGGGTTAGCTCGCTCTCGAGACGTCCAAGTCAAATAAAAAATGCTAATACGACTGGCAGACTGGCAGTCGACGACTCGTGTCACCGCAAAAAGTCGAGGGGCCTTAATTATACACACGATAGTCATGGGTGATGGACCTGAGCCTGAGGGCTGACAAAGGCGCAAGAAGAGGTAGTGGTGGCGGTGGCGTGCACATACGAGGACCTGAGCTTCTTGATTATGGTGTTTATGACTGACCAAGGGAAGAAGTCGGAACAGTGCTGTCGGAACTTGAACGTATAAGCTCCGAATCGGAAACTGCCGAACGGGATCAGTTAAAGGTGTCTTCCGGTTAATTAATGTA
>Ga0307510_10005765_pt1 | contig 14762 bp, 19 predicted proteins | sample 12_EM_MG_FD_207224 | JGI IMG/M metagenome (GOLD analysis project Ga0307510, IMG submission 207224) | Populus trichocarpa ectomycorrhiza microbial communities from riparian zone in the Pacific Northwest, United States - 12_EM | ecosystem: Host-associated > Plants > Roots > Unclassified | place...
ACTTGTTTTTCCCTTGGCTGGAGGGGGTGGGGTTTCTTTGCCATGGGATACTTCCCGAATGCAGCGGATGTACCTTAGGTAGCACCTAAAAACAATCCACGGAATTAACAAAAAAAAAAACCCCCTCCAGAGAACCCTGACTCACAACCGCTATGACAAATGACAAACTTTCATTATTCCCACAACCTCCTCTTTCTCCCTCCCCCCCTTCTCGTTTCGCCAAATTCGCCCTGATTTCAAGTAAATTGGGTATGTGTGTGTGGGGGGGGAGGAGGGGAAGACAAGGCAATCCCCCCACCTGAGCTAATATAGGAAAGGGTAGCGATAATAACCCTAATAAACTGTGTTATCCCCTTTATCCCCTATCAGACCTATTTACAAGTCCCCGGCATGAAGAACCAGAACACAGGGGTCAACATTTTGTATGGCGAATTGTCTGTGCGCATCTGTGACCCCATACAAAATTCAGCTCCCAGGATCCCCCTTGTGTTCGACTTCTACTTGCCAGATACTTGTATGCCCCCGCCCCCCCTGGCCAACGCGGCGCAATTGGAATTGGAAATTTCCGGCTCAGGGAGATGATACAGGGGACAAGGGTGTGGCCATGCGAGCTCATAGATCTTCCTATTCCTGAGTGCTCGTGCTTGTAATTGATGCTTGTATCTGGCAATGGTCTAGGAATCCCGAGATACGACTCTTGATACACAGCCACCCAACCAGCGCAAAGCCCTCGTCTCATTTTACGCTAGGTACATGGAGAGTACGCTGCTGTCGATGGGTAGGCATAACGGGTAGGAGGGTGCGGAAACTCCACTGAGGGTAGCATACTGGTCCCCGTAGTGCCGGAAGGATAAATTATTGTTACTCCAGTACCACTATCATCGTCTAGTCGATGACCGTAGCGAGAAGTTGAGTAGCTTCACCGATCACAGTTTTGTCACCATGGAATACTGTATTAGTCGTCAAAGCGTCTTTCGAAAGGACCCTTGATGCGCGCCATGAAAATCCGGTCCTTTTGGGTCTAGATGGTATGCAATGGGAGTTACCCCTTGTTTAATGCAAATAAAGCACCTCGACACTACGGGTATTGTATTGTGAGGGATCCACCATTATAATATGATAATAGTATTGTACCTCTTACTGTTACTTGGGTTACCGGTAGGAGGGGAAGGGGTTCCTGTGCGAGGGGAAACGACGAGTGAGCTTGGTGAGATATCTGATACCTTGCGAAGATGGCTGTCCCGTACAGTTCAGCTCAGCCAGTAAAAAATAATAATCGGAAAACATGGTAAAGGATCCTGGGGTTCCGGCGAGAGCGTTTGGTGGCTCGAGCAATCGATTTCCGCGTCTCTAATCCTTGTTTCCCGGCCTTTTCTGCCGTAGGCTGCGCACTCGTGTCCCATCCTAGTAACAGGCATACGGTGCTCCATTTCAGCATTTCCTCCTTTCCATCAGAGCCTGTCTCTCCACACTTACGGTACCAGTATCGATACTTCGTCCCACGTCGCAGTTCCTGGAACATGAAGTGCCGCATCCCCACTTCCTGCCTCCACGGTCGAATACCAACAGACCCCGTGAGCCGGCCAAACCGGAAATAATGACACCAGAAAGGGACGATGATTGTCGTGAACGGACAAAAAAACTTCCCGCCCCCCCGTTCTGGGAGGCCAGCAATAGTGTCAAGCCGTTGTCTATTTTGTTTGCGTCAACGGTGAGACTACCTGCCGAGTGCGGCGTCGATCAGGCTCCAGGAGTAAACTTCCGGGGCCTCGCAGTTATGCTCCCCGTCTCAGGCAACAAGCATCCGAACACAGGGATTAGAGATATAGTATATGGCAAATCATGCACACATATCTGTGCGCGCAAACAGGATTATGCCCTCAATATTCAGGTACTTCTGGCCCAGGACGAGTGCATATCTCAAGTCCAGGACGGTGCCGGTACTGCACTACCCATTCTCGGGGAGCTGGGAGCAGGAAAGGGTATCGGGATTGTAGGGTTGAGAGTTACTGTGTTATACCCGAATCATACCTGTGCAAGTACCGCATCATCTGGTCAAGCTCAAAATGGCGCAAGGGCGGCGCAAGGGCACTCAAATAAATCGTGAGCGAGTGAGAGTAAGCCTCTTCGGGAAACTCTTTCCCTGAAAAATTTGGCGGGAATGGCAAATTATCTCCAAAGCCTCTTCCTCGCAAACCTTGCTCGCCTATTGAGCCACACTTTATTTGACTGTTCCAACGCCATTTCGAGTCTAACCTAGTAGCTCGAGCAATGCGGGCGCTCGTCCTAGGTAAGCAATATACGAAATCAGAGATTAAAGAAATCATGGTGAAAAATCCGTGCGTACCGTATCTGAGTGCTAGTACCGTACTCAATATACCGGTATACACCCCCTGTTTGCGGGTACACTACTTCTTGCCTGGGACAAATGTGCGAGCACATACAAGTGATACCAACGCCCAGAATCAGAAGAACAGTTTTGTATCGATAAAACCGTTGGACTAGGTATAAAGCGTGGAGAGCGCCTGTAAGCGGCCGGATGGGAAGAAGAAGAAAAAAGAACCCCACAAACTATGAGGAGCGCTTCATAGGGGAGAAGGAACCTCCAATATCGTGAGTGCCCGAGCGTATTCCATGCTTTTTTTCTTGGTTTCGCATTTCTTTTCTGGCGTGCCGCGTTGTCGGAGAATATTCGATACTGACAGGTTGACAGGCGCCCGTTTGCGTTAGTTTCAGTTCGGGGGAAACGCCTGAGGGGGTTGAGCCATCGATCCCAACCGGGAGTTGATTGGATCCCTTTTTACTGAGTCTCGTTATTAATTTCACACGCTTGGCCGCATAACGAAGATGACGCTTCGGCACAGCTTTGCGAGGGAAATTCCAACTCGCGGAACGGTAAGATTTGCAGACCCAGACCGACATGGTTCTGGAAAAGGGTGTGGGTCTCCCAGTTTGATTGTTGGTTTCTTCGATTTGTCTTCTATGCAGCTCCTTCTAAAGGGGAAACAACCAAAAAAAAAGATTCCGACGGAAAAAATCAGACAAGTGGAAATTGGACTATTTCATCTATGGCCCCCGGCTCAAAAGGACGTTGGAATTCTCTAGTTTTGTGGTAGCTCTGACCATTTCCTTGCCAGGAGCAGAGGATCGGCCACGGTGTGCTAGATCCCCGGCCAACAAAGGGCCCATGCGCCTTCGCGACTGACCATTCACCTACTATCACTCGCGATCATTCGAGAAATTCCTCCCCAAATCGGACCTAGGCCAGCGCACATTGCCGACCACATCTGGGACTACCGGTAGAGGCGAACAGAACGGGCAACTGCGGCACCAGATTTCGAATTGTGGCGCTTCTAAGCCCCCTCCTTGCTCTGTCTGCCACCACCCATCAAGTGGGGGTTCCCTGACTCCGGGATCCACCATCTGTGATAGGCAACTCTCACCCGAAGGGATCCACTCAGCTACCCGCTCGTCCCCTGCAAGTCACGACGGAAATCTGCACGGTGCGGTAGACCACACCCTCAACTCTCCTTTTGTGTGTGAGTGTTGCTTTTTCCTTGCGCCCTCCATTCTCGTCTTTCTCCTTCCTGCTGTGCTTCGCGTCTCGCCAGAAAAGGAATGCCCCTATACGAATTCTGCACTCCGCAGTCTCCGGACGACAAAAGTTTCCCCATAAAAGTCCGATGGGTTGGTGTCGGGATACGAAACTGGATACCCATTGAACTTTTCTGTCAAACCCGGAACCAGGGGGGGACCTGGAATCGTCCATGTTCTTCGGTAACCGGCAAAAAGTAAACCTAACAGATAAAGACCACAATTTGCAAAGAAAAGGTTACTTGTGCAATCTTTCTATATTTTATTTTTCCCTGTTAAAGAGTGAGTTCTTTTCTCTGGGTTTCCTGTTTCTTTTTCTCTCACTTGGGGGAAAAAAGGAATATGACCCACGGGCAAACCGATAGCAAGCATCACAACTGCCGCGCCAGCGCCACCTCGCTTAACCTGTAACAAGCTAAATTGATTGTGACCTGGCCCTCTTGGGACTTGAGCACAGCGATGCGCGCTCGGGCGAAAGGTTTGGAAGGTTAGATTCGGTCTACTTCGCTTCCGACCACGTTGCCGCACAACCTGTGACGGGCCGTGTGGTCGTAGATCGACGGAGTGGGAGAAGCAGCATGATACAGATGATTGATTGTTCTGGGACGGTGGTGCGGTGGTCGTGGTGAGGGTGCATCTTTGTTGTCGTGAGTTGAGAAAGGGGAAAGACGAGGAGAAGGAAAAAAAGCGATCAATCACAAAGTGGGCGAGAATCGCCTTTACGATATTTACTTTATGCGCGAGCTGCGTAATTGTAGGAGTCGAAAGAGGGGAACGAAAAAAGAAGGAAAAAAAGAAATACAGTTATGGAATGGAAGAAGGGAACGGGGGAAAGGGAGGAGTGACTGCGCAATGGGTTCTGTGAATGATGTGTGTATGGTGGGAAACCAGGTGGAAAGCGGAGTAAAAAATAAAAAAAACTTGGAAGCCGCTGCTGCTGCCTGCTTTTCTGCTACCGGCACTCGTATGATACTCCCTTCCCTTTCTCATGCTGCTTTCCTGCACGAAGAAAGAGCGACATAAGTTACGTCCAGCTGTTTTTTTCTCATCATCTCACCGCGTCCTTCAGGCCCTTGAGAGGGGGAGGGGGTTCAAGTGGTGTCGTCAAGGTCACTTGACCGACCTTCCAGAAGCCAGAGGGAAAATCCTCACGTAGGGTGCGAATTGGCGGTGTGAAGAGTTTCCCAGAAAGGTGGTTGGACGACAGCGCAATGCGCAGGGCGCCGGGTGCATCATAATCGGGTGAGCCACCAACAAGAAAAGTTACTGTAGGAGTAAGCCTCCGCCCATCCCATTAATTCCGTTCCCGACCTGTGGGACAGCATCATCACATTTTGTATCATTCTCCCGGCCAGGAAAGCCGCTCTTGGAAAGCGATCTGCGCAATGTTTCGCCCCCATCTCACCCTTGGAACCGTGCGTGGATGATTATCGGGGAATCCTTGTCCAAGTATCCCAAGAGCAATCCCGACCCTCTGTTTAGACGGGCAATCACGGTAAAATAGATGCCTGCTCGAGTACCAATTGGTCCTTCCATTCCTGAAACTCTGACTGTTCAGGAGGAGTAAGGTTAACGCCTCCTCTCCAAGGATCCCAGTGAGACCTCTGACCGCTTCCTGTACGAGTATCCCCTGCTGCTCATCATCGTCAGCAATGATCGTTCTCGCAGCGTCGCTCAATGAAGGAGGGTCCAATAGAATACCGAGGCCACGGGAGCCACGAGTCCACACGACTTCCATCGTTATCATGGCACCAATTTTCTTTTTTTATGATAGCTCTTCTTTCTCTCCTCTTAAGTAGACTTGTTTACTTTTTTCTCTCTTGTGCTCTCTTTTTCGATCCCTATTTTGTTGCTACATTTGTGTGATGAATTTCTCTCTCTTTTTTCTTTTCTTTTTCTTTCCCCTTGTCCTTCCACTTTGCCACCGGTATGTGCGGCTGGCTCGATTGTGGTTCAAAAGAGCCCAGTATGAGTGGGTCAAGAAATAATGTGAACCACTGTGCGATGACACAAGGCCGGATCCAGCACTTTCCGTAGGTTATCGTGACTAAAACGTATTCCGGGCATCCGGATATTGGATTGAGAGACAAGGTGAAGAGCCTTGGGGAAAGTGAGCCATCGGTATCCCGTCCTACCGGTATCTCCACCCACACTCATCCCGCGCCTGGGTCGGCGGCGCTATTGATACGGGGTCATCAAGAAGAAGAATGATGGTCAAACGTTGGGTCTATTATTCAAGGGCAGATTTCGGCTATTCTGTGACCGCACTGCGTCACACGTGTTGCAAATTAACCTTGTATGAGACAGTGGTCCTGTTTGGTGGTTTCGAGACTGTTGTGTTATACCTGCACCGTGGAATTATTTCAATTATCACTCATCACTGAAGATCCCTCGCTCAACCAAGCCAGTTAAATGCAAACCGAAAAGAATAGAAACTGTCAGGCCAAATTGAGCGGCTCGGGGAGACTACTTTCTGTTTTGCACGGCAAAATCCCATACCCACTCGGTATAGAATAGTGGGCAGGTGGAATGCGAGACGGACTGGCGCGGTGCTCATTGTTCGAGCACGCTATGTCGGTATGATATGGCTGCCGCGCGCATTGAGCATCTTGTGTACCGTACAGTACGGGTCCCTGTTCCCTGCCAAATCGAAAACCAATCCCGAATTTTCCACACACCACTCGCGCGACCTTTGCATTTTCTTTTTCCACATGGCAAAGCGCTCTACCCTCGCTCTCGCATTCGCCTCCGCAGAAGATTCGCAAAGCAAAAAGAAAAGAAAAACGGACGAGAGAGGAAAAGAAAAGAATAATGGGAAAAAGAAAGTAGATATTCCCAACACAGGCCCGTATTGCCGAGAAGCCATTTCCTCACGCTGCTGCTTACTTTGGTTTGCTCTGAAGGAATTACAGTTTGGAGCCCATTTCAAGAATCGGCGGATCCTTCGTTTCGCCCTTCTCCTTCGTCGGCACAACATCGTCATAATCATTATCGTTATCACACACGCGGTTTCTGTTTTATGCCATGTTCCTATGCATACCATAGAGTTGGACCTAAGCATTTTACGCATGCCTACAGCTGACTTATCCTACTGGCTAACAGGGTGTCCGGGTCAGTCCCAATGCTCACCCAACAGACAGGCATCTACGTTTCCAAACTTCTCTTTGTGATGGCTCGCCCTAGGCGAATCAGGGACTTGGGTTGTACGAGATATAAGCTGGCGGTGAAAGGACATGGAATAGTGGGTATAGTGGGTAATATCGCGTAGTACTCGTACTCAGGTCCTCTTTCACCGTTCTTTACCCCTCCGTCTCCATGGCTACCCTACCGTGCTCATCCCATCCCATACCGTATTCCCTACACTTTATGCCTGCCTTGCAGCCCCCCATGCTCCCGGTGAATCTCAACCAGCAGCCAGTAGCGGTTCTGGTCCATCACCGACGAATTCCCCACTTGGAGCTCCATTTTTACTCCGTTGTCCCTTTCGTTTCCCCCCCCTGTTACCTCGTCTCCAAGGCATTCAGGCCATATTACTTGGCCGTAGTGCAGTATCATCGTGCCAGTATGATCGCACCCCCTTCTCCGTCTCCCTTCCACCTGTCGCCTGTCTTCTTGCACCCTCTCACACTCTCTCCATGCGTATCTCCCGGTATCACACCCCCTCCTACCCCTGCTCCATAGTCTGGCAATCTTTCAGTTACCCCATAGCACCGTCACCGCTCACATAAAACCCTTTCCTTACAATCCATATCGTGCCTGTACCTCACAGCCTTTCTCCTCCCTCTTGCCTTCTCTTCTCCCTCTTTCGTCTCGTTCCCACAGCTTGGTATCCCAGAGTATACACCGCTAATCTTTATCACCCGCCCGCCCCACTACCACTATTCTCCCCTCGTAGAAAAATACTGGGCATATCGCAATCCTTCCATCTTGCCGAACTCCTACAGGTGCAGGGTCATAGCACCCAGCACTCTTAGTAGAGTGCCCGCCCTACCGTACACAGTAACCGGTAGCAATAAAAAGGCTTTTTTTGCTTGCTCCACCCCAATTAACCTTTTGGGGTTATATATATATATATTTTTTGAATTTTGCAGCCGTTCCCCATTGCGTCCATTGGCCCCCCCCCCCTCATCCCCCTTCTCTGCGAAAAGAACATTACTGTCAATCAGCCCCGTCTTCCCTACATTGTGCCCGAAAGAAGCCAGGGGTGTCGCTTCGATTCTTCCCTTGCAAATATCCGCCGTTAACGGTTGGCCCCCTCGGTCTCGCATCACAATCCCGAGCTAACAATCGCACCCGTCGCCTGGATTTCCTTGCCCAGGAATTGGTGGTCCCATAAATACCCCCACGGTGCCCTTTCTTAAAGGTCACCGTTGAGTCTACATATTTTCCCGCATTTCCCAGAGGCTGGGACATTGTCTTGTTCAAGGTTCAAGAGGCGAATATTCCCCACGTGCAGACCGTCATCTACCCATCCCTCATCCACCCACCCACCCATCCACCATCACCTCAAACCCGCTAAGAGGATCTTTCGTCTCAACACTCCCGCAGTCACACTCCCCCCTTCCTCTCTCCCGCCTTTAAAACTACTGCTACCACCACCACCACCACCACCACCACCACTCTTCAACACCACCATCTACCATCCACTTACCACTACCTAAACCCACACCTGCCATTCCCACCTATCCACGTAATGAATCTTCCCAGCCTTGTTCACCATTCGCGGCATCACAACCACTACCCACAGTCCGCTCAAGGTAATGGACTCGATTTCTCAGATCACCGCCACCAGTCTCCTGTTCCATACCTACACCGTCCACATGAATATGCTCATCCACCCGCGCCTCCTCCATCACCACCAGTAGAGGAGAACAATAAATGCTCACTGCCATCAATTTCAACACTGCTTGTATTCGCCGATGGAGGCCAACCAGGAGGAAATGGTAAGCGTTATGGCATCGGGATTGGAGGCCAGCTGTGATACTAATCTGCCATCTCGAGTCATAGGAATGGACAGAATGGAGAGGCAACAGCGGTCTCCACAATATCAGAGCCAGTCACCCCATAGTTCTGGGCCTGCCCTCCCTCCTACTCCTCCTATGAGACCTGACTCAGTGTTTGAGGGCAATAATTCACCCACATTGTCATCGACATCACCTTCCTCTTCTTACTTTTGCTCTCCCACTTCTTCACAAGGAGGGAACCGAAATTCCTATCCTCCTGCGCAGTCAAAGTACCCGTCGCCTCCCGAGTCATCCTATCGTCCACAGTACTCTTCTTATCCACCATCCACTCAAAGCCAGCCTGCCATGGCATACAGTAAGCATGCACCATCGCAACCTCCCCACCAACTGTTAATTCCTGTTTCTGTTGCCCCCCCTTCAGCATCAAATCCTTGGCATCACCATCATCATTCATCACCTGCTTCACACGCTGCGTTCCCGCAATCGCAAGATCGCTACATCTGTCCGACATGCAACAAAGCATTTTCAAGGCCCAGTAGTCTGAGAATACACAGTCACAGTCATACCGGCGAGAAACCCTTCAAATGTCCTCACCACGGATGCGGCAAGGCTTTTAGCGTACGGAGCAACATGAAGCGCCATGAGAGAGGTTGCCATCAGTAAAAATAAAACGAGCGAAAAGAAACAACGGCTACAAAAAAGTTTGTTAATACACAAAAAAAACAGGTGATGGTGCATGAACCGGCGAATAAGAGTTTCTGGGTAATTTTAAATATTGGATATTATTATTATTTCTTGTTGTTCTCACTATTGTCTTGTCCCTTTTTCTTCTTCCTTCTTCCTCTTCTCCCTTCCTCCTGGTCTGAGTGTTTACCATACACTAAGCTCTTATTCGCGAGTTGGCTGGCGCGGCGATACCCAATCATCCTTAGTGTTTTGTAGATGATTCCTTTTTGTATCATGTATCCTCTATCATTTCTTTCTCGGTCTTCACTTTCGTTTGCTGTCATTTTCTTACTAGCATTGCAAACTCTACGGCGCAATTTGGGGTTTTGATCTTGAATTATGCCATGTGTTTATGGCAAGTACTGATTATGTTGGGGGTCTGTTTTTGGGTACTAAATATTACTGTATTATATGAAAATGCTCTTAGCCTAATTGGGAGAGCGTTAGTGGAACATTTAGTTTATAGGTCTAGTATCAATATCATCATCATCAAGGGTATCAAAGAATATCTTTTTTTGGGTCACCCTCTCATATATGGAAATTGCATGATGATTCGATCGTGTACCGTTGTCACTTGCTATCCCTAAAAAGTTATATAATAATAACTTACAACCACGCTCATAATAATGCATTACGCAACCCCAAATACATCACTATCCAACTAAAAGCCATCCTACTTACATGGTACGGTATAGCACTCGAGTATATTCCCCGAGAAGGAAGGTATACATCGCCGACATTATCATTACAATTTCCGAGGCAATATCCCCCCGCCCCACATTCCCAGGGTATATGTAGGCAGGGCGATCCCCTGGGAACATGGGGAATAGAAAGAGGAAGGCGCGGGTATCAACTCCAGTACGGGTACCGGTATAGCAACACTTTAGTAACCAGGAGTTATTTTACCGCGAGGAGGAGGGAGGAGAAATGTATGATACCAGTATTATAATATATATTATATACACTCATAACAGGCAATGAATACCTGAAAACAGGTGAAAATTCACAAAATATAGTATGATACGATACAAGCAACAGTTAGGGGAGGTATGGGTATGATGATACCAAAGGGGGGAAAGAAAGAAAGAAAAAAAAGGGTTTCCTAGAGGAAATCCGTGTGGCAACGCAACCACTCCGTCGGAAACGAGGCAACTTGTTCGCTCCTCAACCACTTGATGCCCACGCGAGACAGCTCTAAGCGAGGCCCCGAAAAACAGGAGTAAGAGCCATGATGGAATGAATCGAGGGAAAGGAAAAGGAAAAGGAAGGGGGTGGGAAAAACGGGGTTATAACTGTGTGGCACGTGGGGTGCGCAGGAATCGTCCTGATTCGAAAAAATATCCATCCCCCTCTAATTAACTTTTGCCTATCATAATAATAATATTATTATTATTATTATCCTGCCCACTAGAGTAGAAAATAATGTTTCTTCCTCCTATCATACTTCCCCTTCCGGAAAGGGCTCCATTTTTTTTGCGGGCGTGCGGGGCTAGGGAAAACTTGCTTTTTGAAGGGGAATGGTTGGTATGAATGATATCGTGGCTTTTTCATGGAACGTCGTCGTGAACATGCCCGGGCGATCGGGCGCTCAACTTCGCTCCTTCACTCCATGGGCTGTCGCAATAAGAGACCTGTTTGGGTTATACCGGTGCTACTAACTCATTGTCTAGGAGTTAGAACCCCCCCGCTTCCCACGAGCCTCCGTCACACACACACATACCCACGCGCGTGCACACTAGTCCCGTAAAGTGATTGCCTTCAGGAATTATGATGTTTACTATTTACCGACTTCTGCCTGTACGAGTACTCGAGTACTTGTACTAGTACCGATACTGTACTAGTGCAGGGTCCTGGTAGCACTAGCTCGCTTGGAGATGGCGGTACCCGTACCAGCTGCTTGGGGGGAACTACCGTAGGGACCCTCTCTCTCTCTCTCTCTCTACCGGTACCGTACAGTCACGGTTTTGGCCATTTTATGGTACTGGTACAGGTAGAACATCGCACATATACCTGCTCCTGCCCTGAGCTCTCTGACTGTGTTTTTCGATGATGGGCGGGAAGGTGGAGCTGAGGCAGATTTACCGGTAATCCCGCCCACTGCATTACTACCGTAATAGCCAATACCCCCACTGATAACCTGCTTGTGTCACCACCACCACTACCACCACCGGGGTAAACAAGGCTTTCCTCTCTCTCATACTCTCTACTTGTATGCTATAGATGTGGTAGTATAACAGGAATCATAACAAGGTGGTCAGTCTTTTAAGGTGTATATATCCACAATTACCACGACCCGCTTGGTTCCGGCCCCGTTTTATATGATGGAATCCTCACCGCCCCGTCCATCCATCCATTTATCTTGGGGGCCGCAGTGCGAAGGTTAGGTAGGGAGGGCCCAAACCCCCGTATGCTAAGGGTAGCCTGGCTGACCAGGGATGGAGGTTTGGCTTTGTTTGTTTACTCATTCCATTCCACTCTAGAAGCTGCCTCGTCCCCTCCACCCCCCCCCCCCCCCCAAACTCATTGGGCGCAAGTACAAACTAGTCTATATACCGTACAACACCCTAGGGTATACGGTAGTAGCTGTAATTGTGAAATCAGTTTGAGAATATCCTTTCTCTCTCGCAACGTACCGTAGATTCCCGGAACTTACGGGGAGCTCCTAGTAGGGAGAGAGAGAGAAAAAGCGCGACAGGCGAATTTTTCCTTTTTTTTTTTTGTACCGTACGGCGAAACAAGCGGATAACCTATGATATTATGATACAATACCTGTGGTATCATACAATAAAGTATAAATCATCAAACGATATCGTCATCATCATCATCTCCATCTTCATCTTAATCTCCCCCCCCCCCACTCTCCCCGCTCATCAATTTCAACCAATCCATCCAATGAAAATCCACATCAGATAACCCCCCCCCCGTAATATACCCGCCGCATCTTATATTAAAACTGAGATAGTCGAATGGGACTGCTTGCGAAAAGGGCTCTCCGAAATAAATAAAAAAGCTTCTTTAACGAACAGTTTATGCAAGAGGACGGCGATCACACCCGATCCCTTTCTGATCGGCGTTGTGACACGAGGAGGGGAGAGGCAAGAGGTCTTTTTGTTTTTTTTCCTTTTTCTCCCTCGACGAGTACCGTACTTTCCACCCCTTCCAACAAGAAGGTAAGTTTTTTTCGAAGCAAGAACCACTTTTTTCCGAGATCCGGGTTTTCGATGTAAATCACTTTTTCGGACTGGCTTTTTTTCTTCTTCTTCTTTTCTACCGGTATTCTCGTTTACACCTTCCTAGGCTTCATCCACCCCCTCCCCGCCTTGTATTGAAAAAAGCTTCTTGTGGATCTTGTCCGTGCTAATCCTCAGATGGGGGTTGCATGCGTGGTTCCCTCCCTCCCTTCCTCCCTCCTCGCGGTTTCAACGAGTTTGTTTGGCTGGATCTGCTGTGGCACGAATAGTGGGGTTTGGAGCTGGATGCACTATCAGGCAAGGTGAGGTAAGAGATCTTGTTCTCCTTCCTTATTCCATACCGTACGATGCTTGCTGTTGTCTTTTGCCTTTTTCCTCCCCCTCTCCCCCCTCCCCTCTCTCTCTTTCTTGCTTGCTTGCTTGCTTGCTTGTCTGCTTGCTACCTGCATTGATTTTCCCACCCTGCCCATGTGACCAGAATACAACGCGGTTACTCGTGCGGTTACAGTAACGGATGAGCTGGGATATGGATGTGTCACTTGAGGTGAAGAGGAGAAAGAAAAAGAAAAAACCGACGACGTCAGTCAGATCTGCTGTTGGAGGTGGATGATTTGCTGCGGGTGTCTCCGTATTGTGCGTTTCGAAGGGCTTATCATCGCATGCGGCAATGCATCACAGTCCTGCAGGGTACGGTCGGGCACGACTGGTCACGGCAGATCACTCGGTTATGCCGGTTGATTGGCCTGGAGGAGTCGGGTTGCGCTGGGAAAAGGATTCTAAAATTGACCTCCAACCCGTCATTATTCAACTGTCCGCAAGGAAACTACCGCTGGAGAAAAATCCCTTTGCGTGCAATGGGTACCCAGGAGAAAAGGCTTAGGGCTTGTTGATATCTTTTTTTATTACTTGTGTGCTTACAGAGCAGTGAGATGTGGAATCTGTTCTGTTGGACTCAGATGTATCTGCCAAGCTAGTGCCTTTCGCATGATATGGGAGAGACACGCAGCGAACCGACCAACCACTTAGGTTGGATGCTCACTATTTCTTACCTTCGAGAGATTTGCACAATATATTCTACCGCGTTTTTTTCACAAAAGGTCAGATTCGTGTCAGGGTAGGCTGCCCAATTGCCTTTTCGTTGTCTCTTACTGGGGTAAGATGTGGCGATCTGGGGCCGGGGTCCTCGTGCTCCCCCGCTGGTTCAGTCACCCTTGAGTTCGCTCCAACCCGACCTTTTTTTCTTTTCTTTTCTACATAAGGATACGGCAGATGTGTAGTGATCATTTTTTACGGACCTTTGGGAACTCTTTTGTCGGGACATTGGTAAAATGAGTAGCCCGAAAACCTAATCCTGGCGTTTCGCCCACGACGTGCATGCAACCTAACTTTTCCAAGCCCATTGCGGTGAGCTCCTGGTCGGCCTCGTCGGCGCCCGTCGCATCATCATAACAGCCGTATCATAACACATCAACTGAACGTGCATTGCGGCGCGATGCGCCAACCCTGCGGTATGATGATATTTCCTTGATTTTTTATTTATCATTTTTCCCCCTCCTCTTCCTCCTATCATTTTTTGGTATTTTGTGGGATATCTTGGGGGGGGAGATACCGTGCTTTTAATATACTTGAAATATGTACGATAAGCCGTTAAGATTCAAACCGCATACCGGTAAGCTGGATCTTGTGTTTGAGAGAGAAAGAGATTTTCCCACCGTTGATCTGGTGGATTAACTTATTCTGTTTTGTCCTTTTTCAATTTTTATCCTCATTTTGGAAGTGGGAATTGATTTTATCGGGTGGCTTCCACGAGTGTTCTTTGGGGGAGAGAGGGGAAAAGAGGGAAAAGGATAATCATAATAATTTGACTCTTTGACCAAAGAATGAGTGGATGGATGCCCGGGGATACTCACTTTTTCCTTTAGTGTGTGGACTTACTAGCGGTAGGCCGCAGGAAGGGGGAGGGGGGGGGTCAAAAATTGTGTTTGTAGCTCACGAGGTCGATCGGGGGCGGAGGAAATGTTTTGCTCATACACCTGCAAACGCCGTCGAGCTGAGGGGGTTGAGGTGCGGAGGGAAGGGTAAGGGAAGGGGGAAAAAAGGAAGCTATGTGCGAATATTCTACCCGAATACACCGCTGTACTCCTCTTCTCTACAGTATCATGACGGAACGAGTACCTCTCCCATAACACCAGTTTGCGCGACCTCTGCAGGCCGGGAGGGGAATCTGTCCCTTCAAGAATCAAGACTCCCAGAGCGCCACGTGCCGGGGGGGGGGGGGGGAGTATCA
>Ga0307510_10005766_pt1 | contig 14762 bp, 7 predicted proteins | sample 12_EM_MG_FD_207224 | JGI IMG/M metagenome (GOLD analysis project Ga0307510, IMG submission 207224) | Populus trichocarpa ectomycorrhiza microbial communities from riparian zone in the Pacific Northwest, United States - 12_EM | ecosystem: Host-associated > Plants > Roots > Unclassified | place...
TTGATGACCCAGTTGCCGATCGCACCGATCAGGCCGAAGCGCTCGGCGAGCGGAATGAACACGACCGGGCTCACCGGCCCGCGCGTCGGGTGGTGCCAACGCAGCAGCGCCTCGACGCCGCGGATCTGGCCGCGCTGGCCGTCCATCTTGGGTTGGTAGTGCAACGAGAACTGGTTCAGCGCGATCGCATGGCGCAGGTCGTTCTGCAGACTCAGCTGATCGGTCGCGCCGGCGTCCATGCGCGACTCGAACACCGCGCAGGTGTTGCCGCCGGCGCGCTTGGCCGCGTACATCGCCGCATCGGCGTGCGCGATCAGCTTGTCGGGCGCGCCGTGGTCGGGATGCAGCACCACGCCGACCGAGGCCGAGATCGCGAGCTGCTGACCCGCAATGTCGAACGAGCGCGCCAGCGAGGTCACCACGCGACGCGCCAGCGCGACCGCATCCGGCAGGCCGGTGAGGTCTTCCATCAGCAGCAGGAACTCGTCGCCGCCGACACGCGCCACCGTGTCGCTGTCGCGCGCCGCGGTCTGCAGGCGACGCGCCGCCTCCTGCAGCACCGCGTCACCGGCGGCGTGGCCGAAGGAGTCGTTGACGGGCTTGAAGCCGTCGAGGTCGATGAACAGCACCGCGAGCTTCTGCGGCACGCGCTCGGCGCCACGTTCGGCGGCGCGCTCGCTGCGCGCCAGCGCGTGCTTGAGGCGGTCCTCGAACAGTTGGCGGTTCGGCAGGTTGGTGAGCGGGTCCAGGAAGGCCTGCTTCTTGAGCAGCTCGTTGGCGCGCTGCAGCTTCGCGTTGGCCTGCTTCAGGGATGTGGCGTGCTGCGCCAGCCTGCCACGCATGCGGCTGTCGAAGATCGAGGTGAACAGCGTCAGGATCAGCAGGCTCCCGGCAGCGAGCGAGACCAGCATGCCCAGGTTCTCGCCCGACAGCGAGCGCGCGCTGAGGCAGATCGCGCCGGTCGGGAAACTCGCGGCGGCCATCGCGGTGTAGTGCATCCCGCTGATGGCCAGGCCCATCACCGCGGCAGCCAGAATTTGATAGCGCAGCCCTTCGCCCTCGCCCAGCTTGCGCAGCCAGAAGAAGATGGACAAGGCCGCGGCCGACGCGACCACCGCGATCAGTGCCGACGCCGCCACCAACCACGGGCTCCACACGATGCCGGGCTGGATGTCGAGCGCGGCCATGCCGATGTAGTGCATCGCGCAGATGCCCGCGCCCATCGCGAGCGAACCGCCGATCAGGCGCAGCGCCGTCAACGCGCCGCGGCTCGCGATCGCCAGCGCCACCCCCGACACGGCGACGGCCGAGATCCACGAGAGCGCCGTCAGCAGCTTGCCGTAGCCGAGCGCGATCGGCAGCGAGAACGCCACCATGCCGACGAAGTGCATGGCCCAGATGCCGGTGCCCATGGCCAGCGAACCGCCCAGCCACCAGTTGCGCGCCACGCGTCGCTCATGGCTGCGCACGCGGCGCGCGAGATCGAGCGTCACGAAGGAAGCGAAGGAGGCGATCAGCAGCGACACGATCACCGTGAGCGCGTCGTAACTGGAGGTCAGGTAGGTCATGGCGTTCGTCGGTTGGCGCTGCCACTGGGGAACGTCTTCGGGGATATCGGCAGGGGCCGCGCGAACTTGAGCCCGCCGCGTGCGACGGGTTCGTCCGCGTCGGTCAGGCCGCGGTGCGCAGCTTGAAGGTGCCCACCACCGACGCGAGCTGCACCGTCTGCTGCTTCAGCCCCTCGGTCGCCGCGGCCGACTCCTCGACCAGCGCCGCGTTCTGCTGCGTCATCTGGTCGAGCTGGTTGACGGCCTGGTTGACCTGGCCAATGCCGTCGCTCTGCTCGTTTGCGGCGGTGCTGATCTCGTCGATGATGTCCGACACGCGCTTCACCGAGCTGACGATGTCGGTCATCGTGGTGCCGGCTTCCTGCACCATCTTCGAACCCGACTCGACCTTCTCGACGCTCGCGCCGATCAGGCCCTTGATCTCCTTGGCGGCAGCGGCCGAGCGTTGCGCCAGGCTGCGCACTTCGCTCGCCACCACCGCGAAGCCGCGGCCCTGCTCGCCGGCACGGGCTGCTTCCACCGCGGCGTTCAGCGCGAGGATGTTGGTCTGGAACGCGATGCCATCGATCACGCCGATGATGTCGGCGATCTTGTTCGACGACGCCGCGATCTCGCTCATGGTCGAGACCACGCGCGCCACCACGTCGCCGCCCTTGGTCGCGATCTCGCTGGCCGAGGTCGCGAGCGTGCTGGCCTGGCGCGCCGAGTCGGCGCTCTGGCGCACGGTGGCGGTGAGCTGCTCCATGCTGGACGCGGTCTGCTGCAGGTTGGAGGCGGTCTGTTCGGTGCGCTGGCTCAGGTCCTGGTTGCCCGTCGCGATCTCGGCACTCGAATGGCCGATCGACTCGCTGACGGTCTGCACGCTGGAGACGAGGTGCGCGAGCCGGCTCTGCATCGTGCTCAGGTCGGCCACCAGCGTCTGCACTTCATCGCGACGCAGGTCGACGACCTCGGTCGCATTCAGGTCGCCGGCCGCGACGCGCCCGGCGAGCTGCGAGGCCTGGCGCAGCGGATCGATGATGGACCGCGCCAGCGCCCATGCGCAGCCGATACTCAGCAGGACGCCCATCACGGCGCCGCCGGCCAGCATCATGATGCCGTCGCGTTCGCTGCGCGCGGCTGAGGCTCGCGCCGCATCGACGCGTTCCTTCTGGTACAGCGCAAGCTCGTCGACCGCCTGGCTGTAGGCGTCGGCCGCGGGGCGCAGCTGCTTCTGGATCTCGTCGCCGGCGAGCTTGTCGCCCGCCGTCTTGCGCTTGACCAGGTCGTTGCGCACATCGCGGAACTTCGCGCCGGCCGCGTCGATGGTGGCGAAGAGCTGCTTGGTGCGCTCGTTGTCGGCCAGATCGTCGAGCCGCTTGCGGACCACCTCGGAACGCGCCGAGGTGATCTTGCGGTCGGCATTGATGCGCGCCGCGTAGGCCGCGTCGTCGATCTGCAGCAGCGTCTCGGCGCGGCTCGAACTCAGCACGACGATGGCGTGCAGTTCACGCGCCAGCAAGGCGCGCTCGGAGGATGCGCCGCCGAGGTCGTCGGCGATGTCCTGAAGGCGGTCCAGCCGCCACATCGCGGTGCCGCTGGCGATCAGGGTGACGAGCAGCACCAGGCCGAAGGCCAGTGCCAAGCGCGGCGCAAGCCGCATGCGTTCGAAAATTGACTTCATGACTGCCTTGAAGATTTCGGAAGAAGACGGCTGCCCCTCGCTGGCCTCTTCAGGCGACGAACAAGGGTTTCTACCAGCTACTTCGACCGAAATCCGGCCGACTTGAGGCCTGATCGGCTTGATCGGCCCCGGCGCCCGCTCAGCCGCCGGAGCGGTTGGGGTCGCGCCACGCGCGCTCGAACGGCAGCCGCCACGCGTGCGGCGCGATCAGCTGGTGGATGGACTTCGGTCCCCACGAGCCCGGCGGGTACAGGCGCACCGGCGGCGGCGCCTCGAGCAGGTGCGTCGAGACGTCCCACAGGCGCTCGATGCCCTCGGCCGTGGTGAACAGCGTGCGGTCGCCGCGCATCGCATCGAGGATCAGGCGCTCGTAGGCTTCGAGCACGTCGCCGATCAGGCCGGTGTCGTGCATCGCGAACTGCAGGCTGAGCTTGTCCAGCCGCATGCCCGGGCCGGGCCGCTTGCCGTAGAACGACAAGGACATCTTCGACGCATCGGCCAGGTCGAAGGTGAGGTGGTCCGGCCCCTGCGCGCCCACGCCCGAACCGGCCGGGAACATGCTCTTGGGCGGCTCGCGGAACGCGATCGAGATGATGCGCTGGCCCTCGGCCATGCGCTTGCCGGTGCGCAGGAAGAACGGCACGCCGGCCCAGCGCCAGTTGTCGATGAAGCACTTCAGCGCGATGAAGGTCTCGGTCTCGGATTCCGGATCGACACCTTCCTCCGCGCGGTAGCCGGTGTACTGGCCGCGCACGACGTCATGCGGCTGGATCGGCAGCATGCTGCGGAAGACCTTGTTCTTCTCCTCGCTGATGGGCGCGGGCTCGAGCGCAGTCGGCGGCTCCATCGCCATGAACGCGAGGATCTGGAACAGGTGCGTGACGACCATGTCGCGGTAGGCGCCGGTCTGCTCGTAGAAGCCCGAGCGCTTGCCCAGACCCAGCGTCTCGGGCACGTCGATCTGCACGTGGTCGATGAAGTTGCGGTTCCAGATCGGCTCGAACAGGCCGTTGGCAAAGCGGAACGCGAGGATGTTCTGCGCCGGCTCCTTGCCGAGGAAGTGGTCGATGCGAAAGATCTGGTCTTCGGCGAACACCTCGTGCAGCTTGGTGTTGAGCGTGACCGCGCTCGCCAGGTCGGTGCCGAAAGGCTTTTCCATCACGATGCGCGAACGCTCGACCAGCCCGGCCTCGCCGAGCAATCGCACCGCCGGCAGCGCCGCGCTCGGCGGCACGCTGAGGTAGTGCAGGCGGCGGCACTCGGCGCCCAGGCTCTTCTCGGCCGTCTCGACCGCGCGCTTCAATGCCGCGGCGCCGGCGGACAGTGGCACGTAGTCGAGCGTGGCCGCGAAGGCGTTCCAGTCGGCATCGAGCACCTTGCGCGACGAGAACTCGTCGAGCGCGCCGCGCGCGGCCTGGCGGAAGCCCTCGACATCGATGTCATCGAGCGAGACGCCGATGATGCGGCAGCCCGGAATGAAGCCGGCGCTGGACAGATGGAACAGGCCCGGGATCAGCTTGCGCCGGGCGAGATCGCCGGTGGCGCCGAACAGCACGACGACTTGCGGGAACCGCGGCCCCACGCCTGGAGGAATCTTTGCCACCGTCACATCCTCTCGTGATGAAGAGCGCCCCGCACCAGCGGCGTGGACGCAATTCTCGTGCCGATCAGCGTCAGAACACGAGCGCGATCGTCGGCCGTGTTGCACTCACGCACTCGTCCACGCACTCAGGCGATGCCGCGGTGGATGGCGTCACACAGCAGTCGCACGCTGACGCCCAGCGCCGGCAGGCCATGCGCGCTGACCGCGTCGACGCCCTCGGCGCGCAGCGTGGTCTCCAGCGCATCGACCTGCACCGCGATGTGGGTCGCGCGCATGTTGGTCGCCATGCCCTTCAGGCCGTGCAGCACGGCGGCCACCGCGCCGGGGTTGCCGCCGGCCACGGCAGCTTCCAGATCGAGCAGCGCCTTCTCGCAGGCTTGCGCGAACTGCGGCAGCAGGCGGTCCAGCGCTTCGCGGCTGCCGTTCAGCGCGAGCGCGAGCTGCACCATGTCGATGCCGTCGATGCGCGGCAGCGATGGCGGCAGCGGTGCGGTGGTCGTGACCACCCTATCGGCATCATCCGTCTCGTCGGCATCGTCCTTGATCTTCAAGCCGAGCTTGCGCACCGTCTGCACCAGCCCCTGCGGGTCCAGCGGCTTCGCGATGAACGCGTTCATGCCGGCAGCCAGGCACAGCGCACGCTCGTCCTGCGTGACACCGGCCGACATCGCCACGATGGGCAGCTCGCAGCGCAGCCGCGTGCGGATCAGTCGCGTGGCTTCCAGGCCGTCCATCACCGGCATCTGCACGTCCATCAGGATGAGGTCGAAGTTGTCGGCGCGCCGCGTCAGCAGCTCGACCGCGAGCGCGCCCTGATCGGCGGTGACGATGAGCGCGCCTTCGGATTCGAGGATGCCGCGCGCCACCTGCTGGTTGATGTAGTTGTCTTCGACCAGCAGGATGCGCAGGCCGAGCAGGCGCTTCACGGCGCGCGGCGGCGAGTACAGCCGGTGGTGCACCTGGTAGCCGCCCTGGCGCTTGGCGCGCGCCTCCATCACCGCGTCGAGAATCTTCGACGGCGTCGTCGGCTTGCTGATCACTGCGTCGACCGCCGCTGCATCGGCCGAGGCCAGCACCTGCTCGCGCCCGAACGCGGTGACCATGATCACGATCGGCGGCTGCGGCACGTTCTGCAGCGCGCGGATCGCCACGCTGGTCTGCATGCCGTCCATCTCGGGCATCTTCCAGTCGATCAGCAGCACGTCGTAGACATGGTTCATCACGCGCGCGACCGCCGCCGCGCCCGACGACACCTCGTGCGAGCGCCAGCCGAGCCGCTCGACGCTCTTGGACACGAACTCGCGGGCGATGTCGCTGTCGTCGACCACCAGCACCTCGTGCAGGTCGGTCGCTTCCGAGGCGGTGCGCAGCTGCGAGAGCGGGTCGGCCACGAGCGGCACCGTGAACCAGAACTCGCTGCCTTGGCCTTCGACGCTGTTCACGCCGATCTCGCCGCCCATCAGGTCGACCAGCCGCTTGCAGATGGCCAGGCCGAGGCCGCTGCCGCCATAGTGCCGCGCCACGCCGGCGTCGGCCTGGGTGAACGCGGCGAACAACTGGGCCTGCTTCGCGAGCGGGATACCGACGCCGGTGTCGCGCACCTCGAAGCGCACCTGCAGCGTGGTGCCCGCGCGCGACGCCACGCCGACCCGCAGCACGACCTCGCCCTGCTGCGTGAACTTGATTGCGTTGCCGGTGAGGTTGACGAGGATCTGCAGCAGGCGGTGCGAGTCGCCGAGCAGCGTGGTCGGCACATCGGGCTCGACGCCGATCACGAGTTCGAGGTCCTTGGGCGCGGCGTTGATCGACATGATGGACGACAGCGTGTCGAACATGTCGTACAGCGAGAACTCGGCGTTCACCAGTTCGAGCTTGCCGGCCTCGACCTTGGAGTAGTCGAGGATGTCGTTGAGGATGCTGAGCAAGGCTTCGCCGGAGGTCGAGATCATGCGCAGGTAATCCTGCTGCGTCGGCGTGAGCGGCGTGTTGCCCAGCAGGTGGGCGATGCCCAGCACCGCGTTCAGCGGGGTGCGGATCTCGTGGCTCATGTTGGCGACGAACACGCCCTTGGCGCGGCTCGCGGCCTCGGCGTTGATGAGTGCCGTCTGCAGCCGCTTGCCCGAACGCTGCAGCCGGTACAGCAGCGCGCCCACGCCCGCCAGCGCGAGCAAGGTGGTCGCGATCAGGATGTGCAGCCTGGCCGCCGCGACCGGCGCGAACGCCTCGGCCGCGGGGATCTCGGTGACGACGCCCAGCCCGAGCTTGTCGTCCCAGACCCACGAGCCGACGACCGTGACGCCGCGGTGGTCGCGGTACGGCGCGAGCGACTCGCCGTCGCCGCGCTGCAGGCCGGCCGCCGAGCGCGTCAGCGGCAGCGCGCTGCGGTCGCCGATGCCGCCCGGGTCGGTCAGCAGGTTCTTGCCCGGGTCGCGCGCGAACAGGTAGGGCCGGCCGCGGAAGGTCTCGCCGCGCAGGCCGAACTGTTCCATGTCGAGGTTGAGCCAGGAACGGTCCGCATGCAGGCGCCCAAGCCGGTCGACGAGGTAGCTCACGCCGCCGACGCCGGAGCGCGCCTGGCCCTGTCGCGTGAGCAGGCCGATCGGCGGAATGCGCAGCGTGAAGTAGGCCGCGGGTTCGGTGCCGCCGTCGAGGTAGACCGGCACGCCGACGAACAGCGTGAGCGGCTTGCCGTCGAGCGAGACACCGCCGTTCTGCAGGTTCACATCTGACGTCATCAGCGGGCTCAGCGCGCCGCCGTGCGTGCGCATCGCCGCGACGAACTCGGGCTCGCTCCACAGCAGGTTGCGCGTGCCGGTGTTGTCGCTGCCCAGCGAGCCCAGGCTGCGGCCGTCCGGCGAAATGATGAAGTAGCCCTGCAGGCCCTCGCGGCCTTGCGACAGTGAGAAAGCGCGCCGGAACTCGGTCTGCAGCGGGTTGGCGTTGAGCTGGTCCGGCGACGCCTCCGGGTTGCGCAGCAGATCGGCCACGAGCGCGCGCGTGTCCGGCCGGTCGGCCCAGCTGCGGGCCTGCTGCTTGCGGCGGTCCAGCCAGGCGTCGAACTGTTCGACGCTCTGGGCCTGGCGCGCGGCGAGGCGGTCGTGCACCTCCGCCGTCGTCGAGCGGTCGACGAACCACCAGTACGCGAGTGCCACGGCGACCAGCAGCAGCACGAGCAGCAGACGTGCCCAGGTCAGACGAAAAGAAGCGAATCGCGTTGGCAGAGAGGTCCTTCCATTCGCGGCCCGAGAAGCCCGACCAGGACCGAGGCTGGTGGGTCAACGGGGCAGCGAATGGCCACGGTAGCGGCAGTCCGGCGGTCTGCCTATACGCAAGGTTTACAGGTAGACAAGATCGGCGCCGCCACTCTCGCGAGGCGAACCGGCGCTGGTGCGGGGGTCGCAGACACAGTGGCGCGGCTCGCGGCGGTGTGGATCAGCAGCGCGGCGATCACCATCGCCATGCCGGCGAGCTCGTGGCCGGAGGGCGTCTTGCCCATCGCCAGCCCGATCAGCAGCACCGAGATCGGCACGAAGTTCAGGAAGGCCGTGGCCGTGACGGCCCCCAGCGCACGAACGCCCTGGTTGAAAGCAAGCACTGACACTGCAGAGGACACGAGGCCGACATACAACAGCGCGTGCCACGAAAGACCCAGGCCGGTGGCCGTGGGCACACGCGCCACGCCCAGCGCAGTGGCCGCCAGCGCGCCGGCCACCAGCAGCGGCCACGAGGCCAGCACGGTCAGCGCGGTGTACTCGACCACGTCGAGCTCGGTGAAGCGCACCGCGCCGCGGGTGTAGACGATCCACCCGATGGTGCCGACGAGCGCGATCGCGTCGCCGAACAGGGTGGACTCGCCGGCTTGCGCGGTGGGCAGCAGAACGCCGGACACCACCATCACGCCGACCAGCGCGAGCGCCGCGGTGAGCACCGCGCTGCGCGCCGGCCGCACGCCGTCCAGCACCCAGCGCAGCAGCTGGGTCGTCATCGGCACGGTCGCCATGATGATCGCGCCGTGCGAAGGCACCGAGTGCGCCAGTCCGACCAGCAGCATCACGCTGAAGGCGCCGAAGCCGGCCAGCCCGCGCAGCGCGAGCGCGCCGGCATGCTCGCGCAGCTTGCGCCACGGCGCCGCGCCACGCGGCAACAGCAGCAAGGCCAGCGCGGTGCCGGAGACGCCGTAGCGAATCACCGTGAACCAGACCGGATCCACATGGTGCAGCACGCCTTTGCTCACGAGAAACATGCCGCCCCAGCCGGTGGTGGCCAGCAGCAGCGCGGCGATGCCGAGCAGGCGTGGGTGGATGAAGGTCATGACGGCTCCCGATGCGATGGATGCAGCAAGCATGGTCGCGCGCGCCACGCCGCGCCATTCGCATCTTTGGACGCGGGCATCCGTTTTTGCGAACGGACAGTTCCTGGCGCTGCGCTCAGAATCCAGCCCCATGGAGCTCTACCAGCTGAAGACCTTTGTCGCGATCGCCCAGGAAGGCAGCCTGACGCGCGCCGCCGAGCGCGTGTTCACCAGCGCACCGGCCGTCAGCGCGCAACTCAAGGCGCTGGAGGACGAGCTCGGCGTCAAGCTGTTCGAGCGCACGCCGCGCGGCATGGCGCTCACCGAGGCCGGGCGCGGGCTGCTCTCCGAGGCCGAGCGCACGCTGGCATCGGCCGCGCGCATGCGCTCCGCAGCCGAGGAGATGCGCGGCGTGGCGCAGGGCGTGGTGCGCTTCGGCACCGTGGTCGACCCGGTCGCGCTGCGGCTCGGCGAAGTGCTGATCAAGCTCGCGGAGCGGCATCCGCAGGTCACGCTGCAGCTCAAGCAGGGTTTGTCGTACGAGACGCTGTCGGCGGTGCTGCGCGGCGATCTCGACTGCGCCTACGCGCTGAACGGCGAAGAGCGCATCGAGGGCCTCGATGTGCGCCGGCTCGGCGCGGTCGATCTCGTCATCACCCTGCCACCGGTGCTGGCGGCGGCGCATCCGGAGCTGTCGGCCGATCAGCTGGCCAGCCTGCCGTGGGTCGGCACGCCGCCGTCGTGCGTGCTGCGCGCGCATGTGGACGCGTTCTTCGCGTCGGTGGGCCGCGAGTTCCGCCAGGGCGCCACGGCCGACAGCGAGAGCGCGATGCGCAGCATGGTCGCCAGCGGCATGGGCGCCGGCCTGCTGCGCCTCGATCAGGCCGCGCAGGCCGAACGCAATGGCGAGCTCGCGATCTGGAAAGGCTGGCGCGCCCACACCTGGCTGTGCTGGGTCGAGCGCTCGGAGCCCAGGCGCTCGACCGCGGTCGATGCGGTGCGCAGCGCGGTGCTGGAGGCCTGGGCCTGAAGGATGGTGCGCTGAAGTTCGTGCCGCAGTTCGTGCCGCCGCAGTTCGTGCGTTAGTGCGCTCGCACCTCGGTTGCCATCGGTAAAGAGATTCGAACGGCCGGGCGGCTGCGCGAAAATCGAGGTGCTCGCTGCGACGCTTTCGCCGCGTCGCCTTCATGCCCTCCGACATCGCCTCCCTGCTCTTCGCCATGACCGTCTGCATGGTCACGATGGCCATTGCCTTGCCGGCCGTGATGGGGCGCGTGAACGCGGCCGCGCGGCGCGCCCAGGTCGGCATGGCCTTGCAGGCGTCTGGCTGGGTGCTGCTGCTGTGCTCCGGCCTGGTCGACGCAGGCTCGTGGGAGGACATCACGCTGTCCACGTCGGCGATGTTCGGCATTGCCGGCGGGCTCGCGCTGAACGCCACCGCCTTCGACCTGTGGTGCGGCCGCGCCGCGCACGACCTCACGCCCGCGCTGATCGCCATCGTGATGCCGCTCGGCTATGCGATGGGCTTTTCCGACTACGCCTTCCGCGTCGGCTGGGCCAACGGCCTGCTGGCCTTGCAGATGGCGCTCGTGACCGCGTCGCTGTGGCGCACGCCGACAGTGCCGGTCGGCAAGTGGCGCTGGCTGCTGATCGTCAGCCTGATGGCGCAGATGATCGTCACCGCGTGGCGCGGCGTGCTCGGTGCGTTCTTCACCGAGAGCTACCCGACCTTCCTCGCGCCGCACCCGGTGAACTACGCGTTCGCGATCATCGCCAACGCGACCATGGTGCTGTCGCTGGTCGCCATCCTGCTGGCGCATCGCGACGAAGCCGCGCGCGAACTGGTGCGGCTCGCCACGCTGGACGGGCTCACCGGCGTGTTCAATCGCCGCGCCTGGATGGCGCGCGCCGAGACCGAGATGGCGATGAGCCTGCGCTACGACCACCCGGTGGCCGTGGTGATGATCGACCTCGACCATTTCAAGCAGATCAACGACACGCGCGGCCACGAGGCCGGCGACCGCGCGCTGCAGTTCGTGGCCCGCGCGCTGCAGGGCGCGGTGCGCACCGGCGACATCGTCGGCCGCTACGGCGGCGAGGAGTTCTGCGTGCTGATGAACCACGCCGACCACGCCGCGGCGAACGCCTTCGATCGCCGCATGCGCGACTACCTCGGCGAGACCGCGTCCAAGGCGCTGGGCTTCGAGCTGAGCTACAGCGCCGGCATCGCGATGCGCCTGTCGCCGCACGATTCGCTCGCCGCGATGCTCAGGCGCGCCGACGCCGGTCTGTACGCGGCCAAGGCGCAGGGCCGCGCCCGCACGATGGACGAGCGCGGGGTCCGGCTGCAGCTGGTCTGACGCGAGCGCCGCGGCGCGCTCCGGCTGCGCCGGGTCACGTCACGCCAACTCACATCAACGCAGATCAAGCCGCGCTGAGCGCATCCAGCGTATCGAGCGTATCGAGCGTGGCGGCGTTCGACGCGGTCTCGTCGAAGCTGCCGTGTGCGGCCGCCATCATCGCGTGGTCGAGCGCCATCTCCATGTAGGCGTAGCTCGACTGGATCGCGCGCCGCACTTCGGTGATCTGCTGCGACGTGGGCGCATGGCCGAGCAGCGTCGCGACGATGTCGAGCGCTTCCCACGGATGCGTGTCGTCGTACTCGGCGTGGACCTTCAACCAGCGCATCGCCGGGCCGCGCACCTGCGGCGGCAGCGATTGCGCGTACGTGTCCTTGGCGCAGACCACGCACGACCACTCGCCGGTCGCGCCTTCGACCGCGTAGTTGGTCGCGGCCACCGCCACCGCGAGGCTGGCCTGGTCGCTCACGTACCAGCACCAGTGCGCGAGGGCCTGCAGGCCTTCGATCTCGGCGCCCGAGCGCAGATCGGCCAGGCTCAGGCCAGCGGCGCCGGCCCAGGTCGCCCAGTGTTCGGCGTGCTTCTGCTCGACGCGGATGTTCTGCATCAGATAGCGGCGCGCCATGTCTTCGCCGATGCTCTCGCCGTAGCCGATCTTCTTCAGGTTCATCGCCATGAAGCGCGGGAACTGCTCGATGGTGGGCCACACGCCGACGAGAAACCGGCGCATCGCCGGCAGCGGCAGCTTGGCATCGCGCATCAGCGCGAACAACTCGTGGTCGATGACGCGGCGCTTGTGCGCGCTCGTCTCCCGCACCACGCGCTGCACCCAGACCGGGTAGCTGCCGATGCTCTTCAATTCACCCGTGCGACGAAACTCTTGTGACATGTGAGACCCCCAACGTGTTGATGATGGACCGAGCGTGAACAAATTCGCACGATCCATGCCCGCCACGCCGCGTGGCCGTCAGGCGTCCAGGCTGTGCGCGTCCAGCAGCGCCAGCAGCTCGCCGAAGTCGATGGGCTTGGTCAGGTAGGCCTCGAAGCCGCAGCGCATCGCGCCCTCGATCTGCTCCGGCAGTGCGTCGGCCGACAGCGCCACCAGGCGGATCTGCCGCGTGGCGCGGTCCTTGTGCAGCGCGTGCGCGAGTTCGATGCCGGTCATGTCGCCCAGGTTCATGTCGACCAGCATCAGATCGGGCGGATCGGCGCGTGCCATCAGCAACGCGACGTTGCCGTTCTCTGCCACCCGCAATGACACGAAAGGGCGCAATGTGACGATTTGCCGCAGCAGCTCGGCATTGACCTCGTTGTCTTCCGCGTACATCACGTTGAGCGCCGGCGCGGCGCGCGCGATGCGCTGGCGCAGCACCGGCCCGGCCGCTGCGCTCGCTGTCGGCGCGCTGGCCACTTGCAATACGAACATGGCCGTCGTGCCCTCGCCCAGCGTGCTGGTGATGCGCAGATCGCCGCCCATCATCTCGACGAGCTGGCGCGACAGCACCAGGCCGATGCCGGTGCCCTGCACCTGAGAGTCTTCGGCGCCGAGGCGGTTGAAGGGCTCGAACAGGCTGACCAGTTTGTCGGGCGCGATGCCGTGGCCGGTGTCCTCGATGCGAACCTCGCAGCAGTCGTCCAGCACACGCCACGACAGCACGACGCGCCCGCCCGGCCGGTTGTATTTGACCGCGTTGCTCAGCAGATTGACCAGCACCTGACGCAACCTCACCGCATCTGCCCTGACCCACACTTCCTCGGCGCGCTCGCTGTGCGACGGCTCGCCGAACAAGGTCGGCTGCCAGCCGCCCGCCGCGGCCGGGTTGGACGACACGATCACTTCGATGCCGGCCTCGGTGACGAGCGGCGAGACCATCATCGACGCCTCTTCGATCACCACCGACAGCGCCACCGCCTCCTGCGACACCGCCATCTCGCCCGACTCGATGCGCGACAGATCGAGCACGTCGTTGACGAGCGCGAGCAGATGCGCACCCGCGTTCTCCACATGCTGCACCCGTTCGCGCTGCTCATCGCTGAGCGGCCTGGCCGTGTCCAGGCGCAGCAGCTGCGCGAAGCCGATCACCGCGTTCAGCGGCGTGCGCAGCTCGTGGCTCATGCGCGAGAGGAAATCGGTCTTGGCCTGGTTCGCCGCCTCCAGCGCCTCGCGCGCGCGGCGCTCCGCGTTGGCCATGTGCAGCGCGGTCACGTCGCGCAGCACGATGGTCGTCAGCACACCGCCTTCGGTCTCGAGCTGCGACACCGAGGCCTCGGCCGGAAACTCGCGCCCGTCCTGCCGGCGGCCCACGAGTTCGCGCAGCGAGCCGCCCGCGAGCGGGCCGCCCTGCGCGTCCACCATGCCTTGCGCCGACGCCGCACCGGGAATGAAGCGCGCGAGCGGGCTGCCCAGGGCCTGGGCCGCGGCCGTGCCGAACATCACCTCGGCCGCGCGGTTGAACAGCACGATGTGGTTGCTGGCGTCGACCGTCACCACGCCATCGGTCACCGCGTCGATCAGCCGCTCGGTGCGCAGCTCGCCGCGGCGCAACGCGGCCTGCATCTTGACGCGCTCGCTGATGTCGAAGAAGGTCGCCACCGCGCCCTGCACTTCGCCATCGTGCATGACCGGGTGCGACCAGTACTCGACCGGGAACGCGCTGCCGTCGCGGCGCCAGAAGACTTCGTCGACCGAGTGCGACGCCAGCCGCGCGCGGTACGCGTGGTACACGTTCGATTCGCTCGCCGGGTAGGGCCGGCCGTCCGCACGCGAATGGTTGATCAGCGCGTGGATGTCGCGGCCCAGCAGCTCGGCCTCCGCCGTGTAGCCGAGCATCGTCAGCGCCGCGCGGTTGATGAAGGTGCAGCGGCCCTGCAGGTCGACGCCGTAGAGGCCTTCCGCCGCCGAATCGAGCAGCCGCTGCAAGGACTCCTGGCGGTGGATCACCTCGGCCTCGGTCGAGGCCTGCACGCGCGCGCTGTTGCGCACGAACGCGAGGCCGGTCACGGTGAGCAGCAGCGCGATCGTCAGGTTCAGCCCGAGCAGCAGTTGCTGCGTGATGCGCGAGGCCTCGCCGAGCTGGAACGAGAACTTGCTTTCGAGTTCGGTGAGGCGCGAGTTCAACACCGGCGCCTGCACCCGGAGGTCGCGGCCGGCCTGCGAGTCCATGTCGCCGGCGAGGATGCGCTCGCGTGCCCGGTCGACCAGGCCGCGCATCTGCTCGATCACCCGGTCGCCTTCGGTCCAGGTGAGGATGGGCTCCGACATCAGCGGCACATGCTG
>Ga0307510_10005767_pt1 | contig 14761 bp, 19 predicted proteins | sample 12_EM_MG_FD_207224 | JGI IMG/M metagenome (GOLD analysis project Ga0307510, IMG submission 207224) | Populus trichocarpa ectomycorrhiza microbial communities from riparian zone in the Pacific Northwest, United States - 12_EM | ecosystem: Host-associated > Plants > Roots > Unclassified | place...
TATGTCAATAAGAAGATTGATAGAATTATGACAATCGCATCCCAGCGAGGGAAGATCAACCTAAAGGGAGAAGAATCCTCAGCATTGGGCTCGGAGTTTTTTTTAGAAGGGTTGGGCGACACACGTGAAAGTATCGGCAGCTTTACCCATCTGAACAGGGTCATACCATGCCGAAAAGGCGACCATCGCTGGGATTTGTAAAAGGCAGACTTGAAGGGCGTACGCTGAACCAATTTCCATACTATGCACTCCCTTAGGCTCCTGTCACCTAAAAATAGACAAACACCACCACGTACCTGAGGGCAATGTTGCCATTCATAGCAAAAGACACCGCGTTCATGAATTCGGTCGTGTTAGGAACGAGTGCAAACAGCGTGATTCCGAGGAACTTCTCGTCAATACCTGACCCATTCAACACTACGTCCACGACATTCACCAACAGTTCTGTAGTCGGAAGCATCCCACGTCGATCAGCAATGAGAAAAAAAGAGACGAGCGAAGAATTGGGTGTGGACAAACGTACCAGCGATGATAGCATACAGGGCCGTACATCCCAATAGCACGCTCGCGCTTACCGCACGGCTCCAAGAGGGTGCGTCATGTCCGCCATGCCCGGAAGGGTCTTCCTCGTCTCCCGCTAGCTGCCCGCTTCTCACTCGGCGCGCCTGCACCTGCTGGTGTCGCAGAGCGGACACGGTGGCAACGGCAACGGCGCGAGTGAAATCATCAGAAGTAACTTGTGCGGGCTGCAGGCCTGTATCCTTCAGCGCATGGTCGACGCTCTCGAGAATTGGACCAAGGGACCCGGGAGCTGGGCTAGCGGGCGGATTTGAGAAGCGTATAGTGGGTGGTGCCGAGGAGGAAGCATCGGCGGAAGGTTCCAGCGGCACAGTGCCGACGGACTGCGGTAACGATGCGCCGCCGTGAGAGCTTGGGCTAACCATATCTGCAGTGGTAGTAGCCGAACCCAATTTGGGATGGGCAGTGTTTGCGTCTCGTGGCCCTGGCCTTGATACGCCAGGGATGAGATTAGATGGTGGAGCGATCTTATGGTATAGTGACATGCGACCCGACTCCTGAGGGTGCAACAGCTGTTGGGGGTTCTGCCATATTTGCGAGGCATGAGTGCGGAGTGAAAACCAAAGGCCGATGAGATAGGACTGTCAGGAACATCAATTATACCGTGACATGCATCATGACTGGTTGATGAACCTACAAAGAGAAGGACAACAGCACAGAAGTACATGAGGGTCTTCACTGTTGATTGATAGAATGGGTCTTTCGCGGGATCCGGATGCTGGTATGAGCAATGCCGGCATGTCCACTCGCCGCCAGGTTTGGTTTGGTCTGGGCAGCCTTCGCAGACTAATTGGAACTGGAGAGAGCCCGAGATTGATGATCGAATGTCAATCCAAAAGAGACATGTATGCGTGTGATAGTACGCACATTGCCATAGGTCTGATAGAACAGCGTTGGTGTGAGCGTCCCGATGATGGCCATGATGAGCATTGTACTTGTTACACCAGCGCTTTTTGCGTTGAAGTTCTGCTCCTTCCGCCGCACCGCGACACTGATCATACTCAGGCCGGGCATAAGTAAAACTCCAGCCAACAAACTTCCCACGATTGAGCCTTCCACGAGACGGCCCTTGCCTTCGGTCAGTGCAAACGCATACAGGAGGATCTCGATAATGGAACCAAAGGTTGCGTTTATGACCGCACCCATTCCAATGGACGACTGTGCAGAGATGGATGCGACCGCCATTCCAATGAAGTACGAAAGCGGGATGACGCTGAGTAACGAAAGTAGGAAGATAAGAAGTCGAGAGCCGAGGAGAGCGAGAATAGCGGGGATAGGTTCGCCCGCACGCTCGAGTTTCTCGACTATGGGATAAATGAACAAACCATCGAAAACGACAAAGAAAACAATGGGGAGGAGATTGATGAAGAGGATATTAACACCGCCGATGGTGTACTTGTAGAATTTCCATCCCATGGCGCGATAAATACAGAGGAGTACCTTGGAGGATGGTGCACCGGAAGGCGCGTCCTGACCGGCCGAAAGTCTTGGCTTGACCCTCATCGGTGTAGACATTCCTCCATTCTCGCCAGTATCCTCAGGTGAGTTTCCCTCGCTGCTAAGATAAACGATGGACGGAGCCGAACAGAAGCGAATGCTTGTCGGATGTTGAAAAAGGTGCTTGATGAGTGCCCAATTAAGCTTGGCCATCGGGACGGCTACGATTAGACCCCAGCATATGCTGCACACGAGGAGCATGAGAGGCGCAATCACGGTGGTCAATGCCAGCCAGAAGCAGATACGGCCCAAGAAGTCTTCTGTGGTGGATACCTTGATGGCTTCTCCAGTGACTGATGAAAGTGCTGCGCCGTATGATTTGGACGGGCCGAGTGGAACGCCACCAGATAGATGTGGGCCCAGTAGACTCGTCGTTTCGTTTGGAATTGGCACATCCGACCATGAGCTGCTTTGGCGATGCGCAGGAAGGGGATCTGCGGGAGTAAATTGGATGGAAGGGCGTGGGCCATCATCCTGCCTCTCATGTAAATGGGAGGGACCTCGTATGGTTTCGCTATCCGAGCTGCTTTGGGTGTGGAACGCATTATCACCCTGCGAAATTGGGCCGCTCTTGCCTTCTTCCTGCGGTTCATCTATGTGGCCTTCCACGTATTTCCCAAAGGGCCAGGCTAGATACCATCCTAGCCCGTAGACCAAGGAAGAGTAGAGCCTTCCGCCCCTGGGCACAATCCAAAGTAATGCCGAAATGACGATGCAGACGAGGGCGAGCCACCATCCAAAGAGCACCGCCCAGAGGATGTTCCCAGTGAGTAGGTGCCGCTCGGCTTGTGCGGATGGGATGGAGTGAAGCGCTTGATCGGCGTATCGAGTGACGGACCGGCTCTTCTTGTACAACGCGGGCTTCCAGATCGGAAGACCGAACGGGTGTTCGACGTTGATGAGCGACTGGCGTTCTTTGAGCGTGATTGGATCTTCGTCGTCATCATCCTCGTCGGTGGTGTGACCAGAGGACCCATCTGCCGCCGCCACCCTTTTCCCGCGCGCATCGTCACCTTGTTCCGATTCCTGCACCCCCTCCTCGGGGTCCTCTTCGCCATCCTCGCTGAGCAGACCGCCATCACGGTCGCGATCCCGCACACGCGAACTTGCGATCGAGGTGGTGCGTACTCTCAGACGTCTGGAAGTGGTCCCTGATGAGCTCCTTCCTGGATGTTTTCGCCGTGGACTTGGAGACATGGAAAGAGAGTATTGGGAGGAGTAGGAAGTGCCGGCATTATGATGTGAAGGAACGTCTGTCGTCATCCACTGTGAACCATGGCTGACGCTGCGATGAGTGGTGGTGACCTTGGACCCGTATGAGGGAGATTGGGGCCCAGGGGAAAATTCATCAGCACCACCAGCGGTGGATGAATCTGAGGGTTGCTGGCCTGCCATTTGGTGAGAGGTGAAGAGGAAGGAAGAGATCGCTTCCGGACCCAAAATGCACTTTCAGGGCAAACTCATACAAAGAAAAAACCGGGCCGGATTAAGCCGACTCTCAAGTCAAATTATTCGAGTCACGACGTCAAAAATATTACTGTACTGGTTAAAAATAAGACAATGTATAGCTGCATTAGGGTATATCGTCAAACCGTGTCGTCGTCTACCGTCGCAGCAACTTCTCGTGTAGCTCTGCTCCCTTCAGCTTGGCCCTCAAGTACCCTAAACGTTCGTCATATCGTCCCATCACCTCGGCCCGCCTTCGTCTAATCTCCGCCATCTCAACTTCCAAAGCTGCTATATCACCATCGTCCTCAAACGCCCCGTTCTTCCGCGGAGAAGCAGGTCCTGGTCTTAGGAGCGCGGACGACGACGTGTCCAAATGTAAGTGGCGCTTATGTCCTTCCACCGATTCACGGCTATCACCCTCGGCCACGGGTGCTAACGGTAAATGATTGGTGCTGCGTGTGAGGTTGACACTCGAAGAACTACCAGACCAGAGACGCCCAAGCGACGATGGCAAAGCAGGTAGATAGGGTGCGCCACTCGTCGTAACACTGCGACCCCTCGACGAAATTGATGACAGTGATGACTTTCGTCCGAGTGAGACAGGCTGCGAAACTAGCGTGGCATTCGGTGCAACCCGCGGGCTTCGGACTGGTGAGCGTTGCGTACATAAATTCGTCCCGTTCGAAGTCGTCGAGCGTAGAGACATTCCATCAGGGTCCTTCGGGGAGTGGGATGACCACGCATTGTCGGATGAATCGAGGCCTTGTAGGAAATGGGCGGCAGATGGGAGGGTAGAAATCGGGTTTGATTGAGACTTTCGAGTCAGAGCGCCCAGCTCAAGACCGTTAAAGGCGTCCATGAGTCGACGCCCCTCGGCCTCAACAGCCTCTATCTGCGCGCGAATCTCTTTCGAAGAGTTGAGCACTTCATCGTCCAGGTCATCGTCTAAAATGCCTGAGTGTAGTCGCTTTTGCTCGACCCCATTCGCGCGATGATGGTAAGCTGAGGGTGGTGGCGCCCCCTTTCCTTTACTTCGTGTGGTGGAAGACCGGGAGAGAGGGGGGGCGATGGGTTTACTAACACTGTCGGAACGAATAGGGCTCGCAATATAAGACGTGGATCCATTGTCGTGGATGGTAGCTGATGAAGTGTCGAGCCTCAACGAGACCACGCTGCTCTGCTTGGATAATGATATTCTAAGAAGGCGACGTGTGAAAGCATTGGGTGAGTTTGAGCTTGTCGAGAGTAAGCTTGTCGAATCGCTGTGGAGGGTGTCCGTATCGGTGGATGTATTTCTTCGACTGGTTGACCGCCTGAAAAGACCAGAGACAGACGAAGAAATTGTCCCCTTGGATCGCACGGAGGGAGCGCGAACGGAGTCTTTACGTTGGGGAGCTGGGTAATCAAGTCAGCCATCCGGGGATAGGATTTAGTAAGCGGCACAGACTTTGCGGAGGACGACTGGGACCAGCGGTGAGAGCAGGGGGGGTCTCCCGAGGGATTGCTGTACTGCCGAGTCGCTCGAATAGGCTCTGGCGAAGTAACCGATATTCATCGTCGCTAACTTGCGTCTCAACAACCCAAGATCACTGATTCGATCCATCAAAGCTACGTACTCAAGCAACCCGTCCGCGTTAGCCGAGGCCAGTTCGGCCAACCGTTGCGCAAGCACGACCCTGAGAAAAAAAAATCAGCTGGAGGGTGTGTGCGTGATTGTGAAGGGTAACATGCGTCATTGCATCCGTGGAAGCCCGCGTACTGGCAGGACTTGGGCTCTTCGATGCCTTCTGAGATGTCGGCGAATGTAACGACGATTCAGATACGCCTTTCATTCGACTACCACCTGTGGAATGGTATCCGTTGGAAGTGCGGGGTGTATCATTGGAGTTTGGGCTTCGCTGCTTTTTCGATTCGGCCAAGGGAGTAGCTACCTCTCGGGGAGGTGTGGGATTCGTCTCGCGGCCTTTGTTCTTATTTCTGCCATACTGTACCGTGGGGTGTGTGCAGACGACACGTCAAAGTGTGAGAACGCAAGAGAGGATATGAGCAGCGTTCATACGTACGAAACGAGAGCGAATGATTCCTGGCGAAGGAGAACTGGTCTGCGATTGAGGGCCAGGAGAGGACGAAATAACGTCAATATCGTGTCGTCGTGAAGAGAAGAAACCCATAAGTACAAGCGCATCCAGCGCACAAGGCGGGGCGAAGGTGTGAGAGAAGAACAAGAGCGCGGAGGAGGATGCACAACGGTTAATGAAAGCGATCGTCCGTCCTTCCTCATTCCTCACCCTCGGGCCGAGGCCCTTTTGCTTTGAAATGTACACGTGATGGTGACGCGCCTGCCCAGTAACGCGCTTAGCGCTCAGCACAACCCTCACCCACACATCGAACGATTCCTTTCACACTCTCGTCATGTCCGATCCTAAATGCTCGGACCTCAATCCAAAAACAACATCGTATGAATTTCTTGGACCTCCTGGGGCGTTTGCCATCACCATCGGCGTACCCGTCCTCACTTATGTGCTCTTCTTTACCTGCAACGAATCTTCCGACGGATGTCCACCTCCCCTTCAAACTCTCTATCCATCTCTAGTTCAGGCGGTCACTGACCCCGGGTTTTGGTGGAAACTTTGGGACCCGAAGGCCTTCGCTATCTACTACAGCTGGTGTGCGTTTTGTCTCATCACCTGGGTAGTCCTCCCTGGCGACTGGGTTCAAGGAACCCAGCTACGCACCGGAAAATACCAACGGTACAAGATAAATGGTACGATTTTCGCTTCTATCCACAAATTGTTCGACTCACGACAGGGTTTCTCATCAGCGTTCTCGACATGTCTTATGGCCCTTGGCCTCTCCACTGGTTTTATATTGCGCTTTGGAGTCGGGTCATTCACGTTCTTTTATGATCACTGGGTTGGATTTGTGAGCGCAGCCTTGTCGATGTCCCTTTTTCAAAGCATCCTTTGGTACGCGCTCTCCTTCCAAGAGGGGAAATTACTGGCCCTTGGCGGGAACAGTGGCAACGTCATCTACGATGTACGGTCTTGTCATCGTGATCTTTTCCCGCTGGTATTGATGTGGTTTTATAGTTCTACATTGGACGGGAGCTAAACCCCACGGTCGGGTCGCTGGATATAAAATCGTTCAATGAGCTTCGTCCAGGCATGATCCTTTGGTTGTTGATCGACATAAGCATGGCTTGCGCACAAGCCACCCGCATCGGGGGACGCATAACGGACTCTATGATTCTTGTCCTCTTCTTCCAAGGCCTATATATCATGGATGCCCTCTACAACGAGGTTGGTACCTCACCCGGCTCACTTCTTTACCTTCTTATTAACGTTCTACGTAGCCCGCAGTTTTGACAACGATGGACATTACCTCTGACGGATTTGGATTCATGCTTGCCGTTGGTGACTTGCTCTGGGTGCCATTCGTATATTCGCTTCAGGCTCGTTACCTTGCCTTCCGTCCGAAGGACCTCGGATATGGCTGGAGTGCTGCGATCCTTGCTGTTAATTTCCTCGGATATTACATCTTCCGAACAGCGAACAATGAAAAGAATGAGTTCAGGAACGGACGTAATCCCAAGCGTACGTGTCTGGAGAAGTAACCCCTACTCGGAATAAGTGCTGACCTTCGTCGTGATGTCACGGACTGTAGATCTCCAGTATATGGTAACTGAGCGAGGATCCAAGTTGCTCACCTCTGGCTGGTGGGGTGTGTCCCGCCACCCCAACTACATGTGTGTCACATGTCATATATTTTGAGGGCCCTTGTCCTAATCGCTTCCAAAGGGGTGACCTCTTGATGGCACTTGCATGGTCCCTCCCGACTGGATTTGACACGCCCGTCACCTACTTTTACGTCATCTACTTCGCAGTGCTCCTCATTCACAGACAACGACGTGATGACGAGAAGTGCGAGACAAAGTACGCCCTTTTTGACACGTTGTAGAACGCTGATCTCATTCATTATGTGCAGGTATGGAAAGGATTGGCACAGGTACCAGAAGCTCGTCCCTTACCGCATTATCCCCTACGTCTATTAAGTGGTGACCGTTTGTTCCTCTTGAGGCGAAATCTTTTACTTTGTTGACTATGACTACTATGCAATACAATTTTCGTACAATGACTGTGAATCACGGAAGGTCCCCCTGTTCCAATCCGTCCAACAGCTTTGTGAGCCGTTCCTTGCGCAGCGGGATCCACAGCGTTTCGCCCAAACCCATCGCGCCCGTCCCAACGGTGATGACCAAGCCGTGGTCCTTGAACTCGCCGAGCAACGCGCGCAGCGCCGTGTCGTTCGTCGCGACGAAATGGTCCCGCGCGAGATTGAACAACATGTCATACCCGATCGCCACCTCACTCGCCTCCGCAGGCGTCGTCGGGTCCACCACCCCAGCACCGCCGCCGCCGCTGCTGTTACCTCCTGCGTCGGCGAGTGCCTCGAGCTGCCGCCGGCCCATGAGCACAAATAATTTGCGCGCACGCTGCGTCACAGCAGCCAACACATGCCTCGCAGCCGTCTCCGTCATCCGCCCACCTCCAACACCAACACCCGCGCCAACCTGGTTGATACCCCCACCCCCACCCATACCCATACTATCTGAAGCGGCGCCCGCCCGCAAAGCCGACGACGAGGCGCCACGCAACGAAGCGGGATCCGCGCCCGCCAGCTCGGCGTCATACGCCGCGAGCGTGGTCAGGTCGTGCCACAGCCACCTGCCCGCGACCATCTCCGTCGACGTCCACAGCAGCGGCGCGTGCACGTGGTCCACCGACCCGGCGATCTGCACGCCGCGGAGCGACGCGAGCGCGCCCAGCAACGCGCGCGTTTTCCCCACGCGGAGCGCGGGCGCGTCCATGTTGTGCACCACGAGTATCAACCGCCGTTTCTGCCTCTGCCTCCGCTGCTGCTGCTGCTGCTGCTGCTTTTTATTGTTCCCTTCGGATGTTGATGGTGACAAAGTGGTGATGGTGGTGGTGGTGGTGGTGTTGGAGTTGGAGAGGAGGAATTGCGCGACGCCTTGTACGTTCTGTGGTGCGCCCGGCAGACGCGCGAGGGCGGCTATGATATCGCGTTGAGAGAACGACGGTGAGAACGCGTTGAGGACGAGGACGTGCGCGGGAGCGGCGTAGCCATGGACGGCGACAGTGGTGGTGGTGGTGGTGGTGGTGGCACAAGCGCGCGCGAGATCGTTGAGCGCGCGGCGCTTCGATCCAAAGCCGTAAAAGACGAGGTTGAAACCCTCTGCGAGCTCGAGGAGGTAGCGCGGTATGTGGGTGCGGTGGTGGGCCGATTCTAGGAGCTGTGCCTGCCGCCTGAGTGGTCCTTGGGCCGGTGGTGGTGGTGGTGGTGGCACGTCGACGTCGGACGCGGTGGAGGAGGTGGAGGGAAAAGGGAGCGGGTAGAAGGACCGCGAGAGGGAGGCCGCGAACTCGTCTGGTGAGAGAGGCTGGACGAGGTGAGAGAAGACGTTGGAGGATGTGCGGGATGGTCGAGAGGCGTGGAGAAAGTAGGCGTCGAACGAGGTGTGGGTGGCGAGTGAGCTCGGTTCATCGGTTGTTGCGTTGTTGTTGTCGTCGTCATCTGTTGTGAAATCCGAAGCGCGAGAGGAGGAATACGGCGAGGGCCTGGAGGGAGTCGAGTCGAGATCGGAATAGAAATCCGAGTCTTGTTCGTCTGTACTCATGCTCATGTCAAATGGTCAAGGTCATCAAACATCTTCAAGGTTTGCGTCAAGGAGAGATCCGACATCGGGTAACTGAGACATGTCATTAAGGTCGTAACTGGTCGTAATTATCGTCAAAGGGTACAATAACATCACGACTATCGCTACAGGGCCAGGAAATAAGGTATACCGTAGTAAGGTACACAACTCCCATATGCAAACACCGCCGACGAGACTCCAGGTCTCTAGTGTACCAAAATATCAAACCCCCGATGGACCGGACGACTGTTGAATGGCTAATCTCGAGATGCGTCTTGGTAAATGCTGCAAACTTCTCCTTGGAAAACACCGCGGACCTAGTGCTTGCTGTGCGCATGATTCCATCAAACAGACGCGACCGGCTGATGCCAAACTCACACATGACTTACAAAGAAGCCATGTGGAGCCCGGTTGCACGGGGGAATGATGCCAGCTATGATGTCCAGCAGGAAACATCGACCCAATCAAGGTGCTTGCCTTCAGAGCGGAAGCTCTTTCACAACCTTAACAGGCGCCCAGAGAGTACGGTCGGATCGCAACCTAACCAAGGGTTGATCGCACCGCGGAGGAAAGAAACTCCGAAGAGCCATATGGGTCGAATGCCGAGAATGCATCAGCAATAGTCTTGGCTTGAAAGCGCATCGTGGATTGGGTTCGCGCGTCAACGCCGGCTTCGACCATTCGACGTATTATCCAGTTCTGGTTAGTGGTCCAGACCGTGGCGAACACGATACCCAGAATGGTGATGAAATTGGCAACAAATAGAATGAAGGCGCCACTTGACCAACCCGGAAGGAGTATCATGAGAACAATCACGGTGATGTCTAGAGTAACCCTGATAAGGAGAAGTGTCAGCAGAAGCTCTGACAAAACTGCAACAAGTGGATAGGCGCGTACGGAACCAAATAATTTCCGAGGGCAATTACGAAGACGGCAGGGACGCGAGAAAAAATATCCCCTTGAAAGGGACCAGGGTCAGGACGCGACATGCGCTATCGATGATCATAAAGTGCTTACTGCTGGAGCCACCGACCGCTTTCTGTGCGTGGTAGCCAAAGCGATAGAGCTTATAGAGAAACATCGATGACACATATCTGTCAAAAATCCGATCAGGGCTATGCTCATGGGCACGCCGTTAACAGAGAAACGCACGAGTTATCGACCGCCTGGAGGGCCAACAGAGCGATGATCCATGGTCCGCGACCCCACACGAGCCCCGGGAGGGTTTCATAGCTGGGTCCATCGAGGCGTGCGACTGGATAGGTGACGAGAAAGCCGATGAGGCAGGCCAGACGCGCAGACTTTGATAGAAAAGTAGGGATGAGAATGGCGATCAGCGTGTGGCGCGAGGTAAGTTGAATCGGATAAAAGGCGAGCAGTCTGAAGAGTAGGATAGAGTCGATGAGGATGGGCGGGGTGAGGAGGATGGCGATGGCGGATAGGGCGGTGGTGTGGGAGATGTGTTTATCGGGATGGAGGACGACGTAGGAATTGAGACAGGCGAAGTAGATGGCTTGGCATATGCCGAGGAGACATGCGAGGATGTTGAGGATGAAGACAGGACGCTTTCGTGACTCACTTGGGGTGAAGAAGATGAGGACACCGATGATGGGGAGGAGGATGGCACCGAGGGGAGCGACTATGAGGATGACGGTGAGGAAGTGGTGAAGGGATACGACACCACTGGTGCCAAGGGAGGACATGGAAGGGGGGGCGAGGAGAGTATGCGGGGGTGGGTGAGGGGAGGCATGAGCTTGTTATTATATGGACAGAAGGAAGTGATCGATCCATTCCGGTTGCCAAATGGGCCGTTGACAGTCAAATCTACCTATTTCAGGCATCCCTTTCGCTACATTTAATTTATCTGTCCTGCCTTCGAGTCCCGTTCCGCCGGTCCCAAACCAAGCGGTGGATTACGTAACTGTATTCTCTATCCTCATCAAAACAACGGTATAAAATCCTGTATCCGATTCCTCGCCTCTTGCGCGATGCACTCTGAGATCCACGTAATGTTTCGGATCTCCTGCTCCTTCAACTTCACATACGCGTAGAAAACCCCGTACTGGAACTGTTGCAGGAATGCCATCTTGTTCAGATTGACCTCTTCCACGAAGAACCTGTCCTCGATTTGCGCCGCTGCCCCGTCCTGGTCTCCGTTTGACACGCTATTCGCGCCTACGCCTTCAAAGAACGTCCGGTATTCGGTCACGCTCTCGCACGCGATCCGCACTTGTTCAATGTCGTCCGCCTTCGCGAGCGCATTGTTTCCACCTGGGTACAGCCGACCGATAGTCGGGAATAGTCTTGCTCGCTGTTCTTTCGTTAGTTCCGTGCCAATAGAGTTTATTGTGATATTGATCGCCCTTCGGTCCGCCTCAAAGGCGAGAATGCGTCCCATCACGTCGGCCGTGGGTCCACCCAGCGATTCGCAAAATCGTTGAAAGTCCTCCAAATAGGCTTTGTAGAGCGTGTTCCGGATGATCTCAATGTTCAACGCGTCCAAATCGTCCACCTTTAAACAGTCCCGGAAGTACTCGGCTGCCCGGGTTGATTATTGAGGCTCTGAAAGACCAGACGTCCGAACGAGACAACAACGTACCCAACGGTGTCTCCACAAGCACGGTGTGGTACAGCTCCTCAGCATTAGTCGCTACAGCGAGCACAGGCATACCCTCGAACCAGCCAAGCGGGTGACATCGTTTCAAGAGCTCTGTGAGCTTGCGTTTGTGAAGTGTGCCTGTGATCAATAACACAAGGTTGTCGATCATAAACGCATAGCTGGAAAAAAATAGGTGTGACGCCAGCCCGGTAATCAGAGTTCATTTCTTTCAACATGCATAAGCGGGACACACGTTATGTAGTCGAGAAACTTGTCAAGCGGAGCGACCGCGTTGCTCCGAAGATAGTTGAACTGATCGACCAAAATTTTCAGCGCTTTATCCGCCATGGTTGACGTCGTGATGGGCGATGGTTCGTTCGCGAGGAAGTTGCCATAGTCCGTCGAAGCTAACTGAGTTCGTAAATCTGTACATCAAACCATTGGCACTTTAGCGCATTTGTTTTGAAAAATGATCGCGATTTTTCTGGAATAAAGAAAGGCCGAACGAACCATCGAGTGTCTCGCACTGCGTCAAGTTTGAGTATTGACCCTGCGTGAGCAAGCCAGCCTTGTATCCCCTCACGATGCCCTCAAGAAACCCTGTATTGGTCTGTAACAACGCCAGGACTTGCGTCAGAGAGGTTTGCCCAGAGAGCATGCGAATAATCGACGGCATCGTATACACGTACGTTGAAGAAGAGTGCCTCCATGGTCGATATAAGCTACTGGCGAAATGCGCAGTGTCAATGAACACTCCATTACCGTACACTCCTGTAGGACTCGGATTTCAGACTCCGACCCACTACTCTCACGCGCGCCCAACCACTACAGTCAAGTGTGGTGGCGACGACATACAACTGAAGTGACTGACAAGTCTTGATCATATAACACCCGGCGTCGACACCTTCCGTTCCTTAAACCATGTCACTCTGTCCGCCATACGCTCCATTCTTCGGATTTGCAGGAGTTGCCTCCTCGGTGAGCCTCAACACCCCCCCCCCAAACTCATATCCCCCCTCCACGTGTCCTAATTGTTGGGTCGTCCTATTGATCTATGCTATTTTATTTTTCAATCTAGATGATATTTAGTAGTGCGTGTGATTTTGAAACAAAACACACGCCGTCTTATTGACCGGAGCCTATGGTTTCCAGCTGTCGGTGCTGCGTATGGAACATCGAAAGCGGGCATCGGCATCGCGGGTCTTGGTCAATTCAAGCCAGAGCTCATCATGAAGGTGCCGCATCTTCCTCATCTCCTCTCGACGCGCTGCCCCTCTCACAACGGGTGTTGTGCGCAGTCCCTCATTCCTGTTGTCATGTCCGGAATCATTGCGGTGTACGGCCTCGTGGTTTCCGTACTAATTGTAGGGCGTCGTAAGTGGCGTCATATTGCGTCCTTTATTCAGACTAGTTCCTCAGTCTTTTTTTGGGACCCTAGTCGATCCGTCACAAGACTATCCGCTCTATTCTGGTTTTGTGCATCTGGGAGCAGGTCTTGCGTGTGGTCTCACTGGTTTGGCTGCGGGATATGCAATTGGCATCGTTGGGGATTCAGTATGTCTCCTGATAAACCTTTTTTTTTCCGGTTGTACTTAATGGTTCATGCAGTGCGTCCGAGCATATGTTCGAGAAACAAAGGTATTTGTGACGATGGTTCTGATCCTCATCTTCGCAGAGGTGCTGGGCTTGTACGGGTGCGTGTTTGCTGCTATACCACTGCCCCGGCGTGTGACTCAAACCTTCAACCCATCAGACTCATTGTTGCATTAATTATGAATACGAAGGCATCAGATGCAGCGTGTTCGTGATGTCTACCACCGACCCTAGATACTCTTATTATGACATAACCTCCTTTTTTTTTATCGGAGTGCTCCCGATGAATGAGTTCCATAGATGTGGCGCAGAGAGGTGGAGTATATATGGGATGGAGACAGGATGAATAGAGATGACATCGCCACAGAATGCAGATAATCAATGTATCAACGGTCTGGACTCCGACTGCGATCACGGCCGCGAGAAGATTCGCGCGAGACGCTGCGTCCTCGTGGGCGCCTACGCTTCTCATCCCGTTCTCTTGAGCGTGACCGCGAGCTGTAGGAGTCTGTGCCCGAGCTCGATGACCCTGAAACTGAATCAGAGCCTGAGTCAGATGACGATTCGGACCCGGACTCTGACTCTCGATCGGAGGCAGAAGAGACAGATGCGCCTGATGACCTATGGCACGAGCGTTCGTCAGCAAAAAAGCTGTGAAGACTGCGGAGAGAGTGTGTGTGTAGGACGGGGAAAAGTGGGGACGGGACGAATGGGGATGGGAAAGATGAATTAGACGAAAAATGGGATAGACAGTACCGCTTCGTGCGTTTCTTGGCTCGATCCGTCCTCTCCTTCTCCCTCTGCTTCTCCTTGGCTTCCAAGATCCGATCCGCAGTTCCGCTCCTATATTCAAAGTCGTGCGTGCGCAGGCGCAGTCAGGACAAATACCACACATACATCAATCGTACCGCGAACAAGGGGAGCAAGCATCAAAGAAAATGCACGAACTTGGTTTTAAACTCCTCTGGGACTTCGACGGACGGCTTTCCGTCCGCCTTTAATTTGGCGAGCACACGCGGATTTTCTAGCTGCGCGGTGCGCGACGGGCGCGAGACGTACGGCCGAGAGGCTTTGCACTCGTACGTAAAGTGGCCTGTGAATGTTTTGTTTGATGAGCTGGAGTGATCCCGAGTCGCCGAAGGAAAATGGGGTAGAAAGGCTACGAAACATTGCAACACGAACCTGTACTGAGACATTTTTGACAGATGGTAGATGACGTGGCACGGGGGTTGTTCCCAGAGCGGCGATGAGGTGCAAATTTGGACATATTTCTCTGATCTGGGCTCGTTTGATATGCGTTGAAATCGGTTTCACACGAAGGCAGTGGTGTA
>Ga0307510_10005768_pt1 | contig 14760 bp, 12 predicted proteins | sample 12_EM_MG_FD_207224 | JGI IMG/M metagenome (GOLD analysis project Ga0307510, IMG submission 207224) | Populus trichocarpa ectomycorrhiza microbial communities from riparian zone in the Pacific Northwest, United States - 12_EM | ecosystem: Host-associated > Plants > Roots > Unclassified | place...
ACAACTGGGCGGCTATCTTCGATATGGATGGCACCCTGATCGACAATACACCTTACCATTTTAAATCGTGGCAGGCACTTTTTAAAAAGTACCGCAAGGGCGAATTAAGCAAACAAACTTATTATACCGAAATAAGCGGTGTACCCATTATGGATACGCTGAAAAGGCTTTTTGGTGGTGACCATGATGAAGCGGGATTAAAAACACTGCTGAGGGAGAAAGAAGAATTTTACAGGAAAGAATATGCCCCTTACCTGGTTGCTATAAGCGGGCTTGAAAATTTCCTTTCCGAATTAAAAACAGCCGGCGTAAAGATGGCTATGGCCACATCGGCAACGGTAGAGGATATCGATTTTATACTAAATAAAATCCCGATAAGGGATGATTTTAATGAGATCGTCAACGCCTCTATGGTGGGCAGGCCAAAACCCAACCCTGATATATTTTTAAAAGCGGCAGAAATGCTGAACATGCCCCCCGAAAGATGTGTTGTTTTTGAAGATTCGCTGGCGGGAATAAGAGCGGGTAACAGCGCAGGCATGAAGGTTGTAGGCATTACCACCGGACATCCGGCGCACGACCTGCAACCGGTGGACCTGGTGATTACTGATTATGCGGACCTGACACCGCAAAAATTAGCAGGATTATTTAAGAAAGATGAAGATGAGCGGGAATCAGCATAAAGAACAAAACAGCATACCAACCGGTAAAGTACAACGATCAGCAAAATTTGTAAAAACAGGCTTTAAGATCGGTGGCAACTATATTAAACATTACTCAAAAAAACTGTTCAATCCTGAAATGGATAAAACGGAATTGAACGAGGATAATGCTTCTGATATCTACGAATCATTAAGTGAGCTAAAAGGCAGCGCCCTTAAAGTGGCGCAAATGCTGAGCATGGATAAAAATCTTTTGCCACAGGCTTATGTCGATAAATTTTCTCAGTCGCAATATAATGCTCCGCCATTATCCGGCCCGCTGATCGTACAGACTTTCAGGAAATATTTTGGCAAAGCACCTGACAAGATATTCGATAAGTTTAATATCCATTCGTCCAATGCAGCATCAATCGGGCAAGTGCACCAGGCGGAACTTAACGGCAAAAAACTGGCAATAAAGATCCAGTATCCCGGTGTCGGTGATTCCATCTCATCTGACCTGAAGATGGTAAAACCCATTGCTTTCCGCATGCTGGGTATGAGCGAAAAGGAGCTCGATGTTTACATGAAAGAGGTAGAAGAACGCCTGCTGGAAGAAACCGATTACGAGTTGGAAGTGCGCCGTTCGATCGAATTCTCTAATGCATGTTCGGTCCTTAACAATGTAGTGTTCCCAAAATATTATCCTGAACTGTCCAGCAAACGCATTATCACCATGGATTGGCTGGAAGGAAAACATCTGCGCGAATTTTTACAGACTAACCCTTCGCAGGAATTGCGTAACCTGATAGGCCAGGCTTTGTGGGATTTCTACAATTTTCAGCAACATGAGCTGCGCGCCGTACATGCCGACCCACATCCGGGCAATTTCATGATCACTTCAGAAGGCAAGCTGGGCATTATTGATTTTGGCTGTATAAAAGAAATGCCGGAAGATTTTTATTATCCGTTCTTCTCGCTTACCTCCACCGACCTGATGGAGAATAAAGAAGAAACGATCAAGGCTTTCCGCCAGTTGGATATGATCCACAATGATGATACTGCTGCGCAAATTGAATTCTACTATAAAATGTATAAGCAAATGATCGGTCTTTTTGCCAAACCGTACATTACCCATCATTTTGATTTTGGTGAGACTGCCTTTTTCGACGAACTATATGGCTTTGGCGAAAAGGTATCCAAAATGCCCGAATTTAAACAGGCGCGTGGCGTAAAGCATTTTATTTATGTTAACCGAACTAACTTCGGGCTCTACAACATACTGCATGAATTGAAAGCCGAGGTAAAAACCGATACTTATAAACCGCATGTTATGCTGGAATATTAATTAAACAACTTTGCATACATTATAATTTATTATCATCTTTCAATTCAAAAAACAACTACTATGTTCCTGCACAACACATTCGTTCACCACGTACATTTCTGGCTCAAAAATAAAGAAGATAAAGCAAAGCTGATCGAAGGCCTCGAAACCCTGATCCCGATCACCCACATCCGCGATATGCATATCGGCGTGCCTGCCGATACTAACCGCGACGTGATCGATCGTTCCTACGATGTATCATTATTGCTCTTGTTTGACGACCTGGAAGCAGAAGAGGCCTACCAGTACGATCCTACCCATGTGATATTTGCTGAGCAATACGCCAAGCCATTATGCTCAAAAGTGGTGGTTGTGGACAGTATCAATATCTGATCAGGGATTTATCTACTAAAAAATTAATACTAAAAACACCTTTAGCATTTGGTTGTTGACACTTACATGAAAGTGTTGCTTGCAGGTGCTAATAGCTATATCGGCACACGATTAATTCCCGTATTGAATAAGAAAGGCCACGATGTTGTTTGCCTCGTACGGGACAAAAGCCATTTCATTAAAACCAATCCTTATGCCGATGTGGCAAAGGTATTGAGTGGCGACTTATTGCGCCGGCAAAGTATCGAGGAATTGCCGGAAGATATTGATGTTGCCTGTTACTTCGTCAATACATTTAGCCAGACTTCGGAATTTGCCGCACTCGGAGCATTATCGGCACAAAACTTTATGGAGGTGATCGGGCAAACAAACTGCAGGCAGGTGATCACCCTAAGTGACATTAATGACAACACCGGATACAATAATAAAGCCCGGTTAATTGTTGAAAATATATTGGGTAATAGCCGACCGGCGCTTACCGTATTAAATGCAGCAATGATCATCGGCCCCGGCAGCACAGCACTTGGTATGTTCAATACCCTGGCATCGAAGACATCAATCGTAGTGCCACAAAACTGGGTAAAAACGCGTTTGCAACCCATTGCCACGCTTGACGTTCTGCAATATCTTGATGCCTGCCTGCTGAATGAAAGTACCTTCAACAAAAAGTTTGATGTCGGTGGCCCGGATGTATTATCATTCAAGCAAATGCTGCTGATATACATCGCCGTTTATAAAAACATTAAACCCGGCATAGTTATTCTACCTTTTTTGACGTCGCAATTATCATCTCATCTGCTGAATACCCTGGCCCCGGTAAATTATGCAGAAGCACAAAGCCTGATAGAAAACCTTAAACATGATACCGTCTGCCGTGAAAACTCCATCAAAAACGTTATACAGATACGGCCTCTTACTCCTAAACAAATGATCCGCCTGGCACATGAGTCTGCAGACAGCGAAAATTTCCAAAACATACCCCTTCTAAAATCAAACTGAATAATTATTAAGTATTTTACAAGGGAATAAAAACTATGAGCCAGGACCCGTTAAACAACAAGCACATCCTTATTACAGGTGGGACAGGCCTGGTTGGTAAACAGGTTACCGATGAGTTGTTGAAACAGGGTTACGAGGTGAGCCACCTGAGCCGTAAGCCTGGTGATAAGCCGAAAGTGAAAACCTGGCTATGGGATGTTGCAAAGGGTGAAATAGATGAACATTGTCTGAACGGTGTGGATACTGTGATACACCTGGCCGGCGAAGGTATTACTGATAAGCGGTGGACCGAGGAACGGAAAAAAGAGATTATCGAAAGCAGAACCAAATCCATAGGTCTGATCTATCAGTTGATAAAAACCAAACCCAACCAGGTAAATACTGTTATTTCAGCATCTGCCATTGGTTATTATAGCGACCGGGGCAATGAGCTTTTAACCGAAGACAGCTTACCCAATAATGACTTTATGGCCCGGTGTTGCATTGCCTGGGAAAACGCCGTTGATGAGGGCCGTTCATTAGGTCTGCGGATCCTGAAGTTTCGCACAGGTGTTGTGCTTGATAAAAGCGGAGGTGCATTGCCTCAAATGGCCATGCCGGTTAAGTTTGGGTTTGGAGCACCTTTTGGCAACGGCAGGCAATGGGTACCCTGGATCCACTGGCAGGATGCGGTGAATATGTACCTGTACAGTATCGAAAACATCAACGTGTCTGGAGTTTACAATATGGTTGCACCGAATCCTGTTACTAATAAACAACTAACAAAAGCCTTAGCGCGACAATTGCACCGACCGGTATGGCCGATAAAAGCCCCCGCATTTATATTTAAACTCCTGCTGGGCGAAATGAGTACTGTCGTATTGGGAAGCACCAGGGTATCGGCAGAGAAAATTCAAAAGGATGGCTATATCTTTAAATACCCGGAGCTTGCTGGCGCATTAAAAGAGATCTATGGATAACAAGCCAGTCAATATTTTCTGGTTTAGGCGGGACCTCCGATTAAATGATAATGCCGGTTTATACCACGTATTGAAAGACAAAAACCCAGTACTATGCCTGTTTATTTTCGACCGGGCTATTCTTGATAAACTTGAAGATAAGGACGATGCTCGGGTGACCTTTATCTATCAAACTATCAAAAAAATAGATCAGGAATTAAAAAAGCAGGGCAGCAGTTTATTAACCAAATATGATAACGTAGATAACGCCTGGGATGATATTTTAAAAGAATATAGGGTTGAAACGGTTTACACCAATCATGATTATGAACCATACGCTAAAAAGCGCGATGAGGAAATATCAGCCAAATTAAAGAAACACCAAATTGAATTCAAAACATACAAGGACCAGGTAATTTTTGAGAAAAGCGAGGTTGTAAAAGATGATGACCAGCCCTATACCGTTTATACCCCCTATAAAAACAAGTGGTATCAAACCTTAAATGCCTTTTACCTTAAGTCATATCCAACAGAAAAATACCTGCCGAATCTCTATAAAAATCCGGGCTTTTCTATTCCATCCTTACAATCTATAGGCTTTGAAAAAAGCAATATATCGTTCCCGGATCAACATTATGAAGATGTAATAAAAGATTATGCCCAAACGCGGGATTTCCCGGCAATTGATAAGGGCACCTCGCATATCGGGCTGCATTTAAGATTTGGAACAGTAAGCATTCGCGACCTGGCCAGGAAGGCAAATACTTATCATGAAAAAACGTGGCTGAACGAACTGATATGGCGCGAATTTTACATGATGATATTATATCATTTCCCGCATACAATGGATCATGCCTTCCGTCCCGAATATGACCGTATTAAATGGGTAAATGACGAACAGCAATTCAAAGCATGGTGTAACGGCAAAACAGGTTATCCATTGGTAGATGCCGGCATGCGCGAGCTGAATACTACAGGCTGCATGCACAACCGCGTACGTATGGTTGCGGCAAGTTTTTTAAGTAAAGACCTGCTGATCGACTGGCGCTGGGGTGAGCATTATTTTGCCCGGAAACTGCTTGACTACGAAATGGCAAGCAATGTAGGTGGCTGGCAATGGGCGGCCGGATCGGGAACGGATGCCGCACCTTACTTCCGCATTTTTAACCCCGAATCGCAATTGAAGAAATTTGACCCTGAATTGAAATACATAAAAAAATGGGTTCCGGAGTATGCTGATTTCAGCAAATATCCAAAACCCATTATTGATCATGCTTTTGCGAGGGAGCGTTGCCTGGCGGTCTTTAAAAAGGCATTAGCGAAATAACTTATGGATTAGTAACGGCTATATTGGAATAATCAATTCTTACACAGGAGTTGACAGGTATACCTCCATATACTAAAGTTCCATAAGCCAAACGCGAAGGAACAATCGTTGAAATACCGCTACCCCCCTTAACTAATTTTAATGCTTCCTGGGCGCCCTCTGTAAAACCAATAAAGTCAGATTGTGTGGTAGTAGTAGTAATAAAGGTATTGTCAACTACTGTATTGTTCATGAGCATTGCTTCATAATTATATGTAATGCTTGAATTGTCGTTGATACTTGCTCCCGTACCCACTGTGGTAATTTTGTACCATAAGCCAGATGCGGTTTTGGTATAACCCGTAAGATTATTAGCAGCAATATAATTTGTAATGACCATATCATCATATACAGCCTGGTCAGCAATCAGATGCACCGTAATATCAAGGCACTGATTACCTCCTATCCTTCCGTTTGTAAGTGTGATACTGCCGCTACCCGCACCATTTTTGCCATAAGCCAGGTGCGATGGAATAAGTACCCTCATCTTACCGCCAAGACGTTTCAGGTCGTTGCGTATCGCAAGCATCAGACCATTAGGCACTATATGCCCAACCACAGTGTAAGAATGGTTTACAATAGTATCGTTAACAGAATACTTCCCGTCAAATGTACGTATGGTATATACATAAGATACAGTACTTGGATAATCTATCTGGGCACCTGTGCCGGGGCTGAGTATCTTATAATACGTTCCTGTAGTATCGCCGCCTGCAGTATCCCTTACCATACCTGTTATGCCATTAGCAGCAATATAGCTTTCAATTTGCTGCTGGTCGTATTGTTTAATATCGGGCAGGTTATCGTATTTACGGCACGATACAAAACAAATAGCAGAGAGTAATAAAAGGGTAAAAAATTTAAGTTTCATTTATGTTAGTTCGTTATATTATAAACCTGGATATCAAAATCGAGTATGGCGTTGGCCGGTAAATTATAATCTTTCTGCGAGTAAGGCCCGTAAGCGTAGCGCGAAGGTACAAGTAATCTTACAATCCCGCCTTTCTGTACTTTTGGTATCCCCAGGCGCCAGCCTAAAATCACCTGCCCCAATTGATATGAAGGGTGAAAATTATCAGTCTGGTAAAAAACTTGTCCGGTTGTCAGCAGTTTGCCGGTATCTCCCACAGTTACATATGTTGATGAGGTATAAAGGTCACTCCCAGTACCTGGCTGCAAAACAATATAATAAACACCACAAGTATCTGAAACTTTTTGGGCCTTACCTGTTAAACCATTTGCCGCTATATAATCAGACACTATTTTATCATCAATAGCAGCCTGTTTCTTGTATTGCGCAAGTCCGCTCTGTTCTTTACCGCAGCCCGCCATTATACAGCAAATACATATTATTGGTAACAGCCACTTACTCATTTGATTTCAATCGGCAAATTTATTGTTTTATAATTCAAAAACGACAGCTTAACACTTTTTAACAATTGCCGGGCACATTTTCCCGGCATTGTACTAATAAACGCCCTTTTTCGAATTAAATTTTAGGTATTTACTGTGTAAATTACCCGACGTGAAAATTACTCAGGTTTGTAGTTGATGGTGAGCTGGTTTATCTTTTTGAGCATTTGGGCCAGGTATTCCCTGTCGTGCTCATTGATATGTTTGTTCAGGTAATTGTTAAACTGCCTTACTACGCCGCGGGCAAGGTGCCTTTTTTCTTTTCCCAATTCGGTCAGGTATATCTTTACCGATCGTTTATCACCCTGGTTTGATTCACGATAGATCAGCCCGGTATCTTCCAGTTGATTCAGCATACGCGATAAACTGGTTGATTTTAAACCCAGCAATGATGCCGCCTGCGACACCGTAGTGCCTTCTTTTTCGTCGATATTGATCAGTAAATAGCCAATGGACTGTGTAATACCAAACTCAGTAACCAACTGGTTATAACGGTTGGCCATAGTTTGCCACACTATTTTTACAAAATAGTCTATCGTTTCCTGGTGTTTTATATGATTGGGCATGGCTGACAAACATAAACTACATGAGGGGATTATACAAATTTAGTTAGCAGTTAATAGTTCGTAGTTGATAGTTCATAGTGATAGGCTAAATGGTATTATTTGCATTGCTATGATCTATGAACTATCAACTAAAAGCTAATTACCACCCCAGCTTCGTATCATCCCCCCTCGGGTCGGCGCCTCCTTCGTAGTAATTCCATTTTGTTTTGAGTATGGCATCTAACCGTCCGATCGGACTACCGTCAACAATTTTATAGCCCTTCTGCTGTAGTTTAGTACGGGTTACGCTATCAATTGCACCCCGTTCTACATTAACTTCATCCGGCAGCCATTGATGGTGAAAGCGCTTTGAACTCACAGCCTGCTGCATATCCTGGTTAAATTCGATCACATTTAAAATGGTCTGGAAAACAGATGTAATGATTGTCGACCCTCCCGGAGTTCCTACAACCATAAATAATTTGCCGTCTTTTTCAATAATAGTTGGTGTCATTGACGATAACATCCTTTTGCCCGGTTGAATGCTATTGGCTTTGCCGCCTACCAGGCCGAACATATTAGGTACTCCTGGTTTCGAACTGAAATCATCCATTTCATTATTCAGCAAAAAGCCTGCACCTTTAACAAATATTTTCGATCCGAATGATCCATTTAAGGTCGTAGTAATAGCTACCGCGTTACCGGCGCGGTCGACAATGGAGTAGTGCGTTGTTTGGTCGCTCTCATAGCCAACAAATTTACCCGGCAATATGTCAGAGCTTGGTGTAGCCTTATCCCAACTGAAATTGCTCATGCGCGATACATTGTAAGCTGGTCTTAATAAACTATCTACGGGCACTTTATAAAAGTCAGGGTCACCCAGATATTTGGAACGATCTGCATATACCCTGCGTTCAGCTTCAACCATGAGTTGAATAGTCGAGTCGCGGTTAAAGCCCCACTTATTTAGCGGGTATTTCTCTACCATTTGCAGCAGCTGCAGCAAAGCCACTCCCCCGCTTGACGGCGGAGGCATGGTAATTATTTTATAGTCTTTATAATTTCCCGTTAATGCATTGCGCCAAACGGCATGGTAATTTTGCAGATCAGCCTTTGTGATCAGCCCTTTCCCATTTTGCATTTCTTTTAGCAATTCATCGGCTACTATGCCATCATAAAATCCTGCTCTCTTCTTATCGCGTATCTGCTCCAGGGTTTTCGCCAGATCCTCCTGTATAAGTATATCACCTTCGTGCCAGCCGTCTTCCTTTAATAAGTAATTTACCCCCTCATTCCTTTTTTTTAAGTCAGCGCTGTTGCGATTCAGGTCATCGGCCAGGCGCCTGGTTATTTTAAACCCATTGCGCGCAAGTACAATTGCCGGCTGTACCAGTTCCTCCCATTTCAGGTGACCGTATTTCCGGTGCGCCTCCACCATACCATCCACTGATCCCGGAACACCGGATGCCTGGTGGGTAGCAATACTCCTATCCTTAATCACGTTACCCGCCGAATCCAGGTACATATCCTGTTTTGCAGCTGCAGGCGCCTTTTCTCTGAAATCCAGTGTATTTGTTTCACCTTTAGCTGAGCGGAAGACCATAAACCCTCCACCACCAATGTTACCTGCCTCGGGATGTGTAACTTCAAGTGCAAACTGAACAGCCACTGCTGCATCTACTGCATTACCGCCTTTTTTTAATATATCAAGACCCACTTGTGCAGCATCCGGGTAAGCGCATACCACCATGCCGTTATGATACTCATCACTAACATTCCTGCCCAATGTACCCCGGGCACATCCGGCAAAAACAAAAAATGCAGCTATTAAGATGATTAACAATAGATATTTCTTCATCACAATTAAAGAATATTGCATAAGTAGCCCAAGTAAATTTTGCCTAATTTAACCTATTTAAAAAATAAAATGCATTCTACAAAACAGGCCGTAGATATTACCATTAGCAATGGTCATGTAGCAAAAAAGTTACACAAAAGTGTCATTATTTCAATTTTTGCACCTGTAAATCAAACAAATACAAGCAGCAATAAGTCCTGATAGAAAATAAACAGGAAAAACTCACGTTCTTTGCAAGAAACTTCTATGAAAAAAGCTACTTACTTTCTATTAATTTTCTGCGCACTTTTATTCATCAGCAACAGCTCAAAAGCACAAGATTACAAACCTAATTATCAATTTGCACTAGGGTTAAAATTTGGCGGATACGAAAATGGTATCTCCGGAAAATACTTCCTGGATAACACTACTTCTCTTGAAGGATTGATAGGTTTCCGTTCGCACGGATTGGTTTTTACCGGATTATACGAACTAAATGTACCTGTATTTAATACCGAAGGCTTCAGATTTTACTATGGATTTGGTGCCCACATTGGTGCTGTTGGGTCAGGCGTATACAAAAGATTTGGTGGCGGTAATGAATATTACAACGACAGCCAGGTATTATTAGGTGCTGACGGTGTGGTCGGCCTTGAATATGTAATACCCAATTCACCTATTGCCGTTAGCCTTGACTTAAACCCAAGACTGGAACTGGCGGGCGGCCCATTCGTTGACCTTGCACCCGGTCTGGGAATAAAATACACTTTCTAATTCTAATTAATTTATACTACGCAAAAGGCCGGTTGAAACAACAACCGGCCTTTTTTATTTTACAGAACACGTATCACCAAAATCTATCTGTCAATAATTATCTTCCTTGTATACATTTTAGAACCCACAAGTATCTTAAGTATGTATGTTCCGGGCACATAATTGCTTACATTGATCAACGTGCTAAAATTTCCGCCGCTCAGCATTACCTTTTCTACATAAGCCATTTCGCCCTTACTGTTTATTAATGATAAGTTTACCGGGATGGCTGTTTTAGCTGCAAACAATACATTAAGTTGGGTATTTGCCGGGTTAGGAAACACCGTAAGGCCAATATCATTATCGCCCGGGTTAGTTGGTAATATAACATAGGCAAAGTTATCCGATTGGGTAATGCACCCATTGCTTAGTGTAACGGCAACCTGGTAATTGCCACTTAGAGTGGGTAAATAGGTTTGCCCGGTTGCTCCGATTATTAGGGTACCGTTTAGATACCATTGGTTATTTGAAGCCGCGCTTGAGCTTAACGTGACACCATTTTGGGTGATTACTGGTTTGGTAACGGTCACCACTTGTCTTGAGGTCGATGCGCAGCCGGGGCTTTTTAATTGTATATCGTAAAAATAATAATAGAAATTTTTGTAGTAGGCTGTGTCCGACGCGGATGTTGCCGTATTCCCGGTAATACCAAAAACATCGCCAATTTTAAAAGGATACCCGTTTACCCCGCCATTGCTGCGATAGATGGTAGCTGTATTATCATACACCGTACTGATCGTATAATTTCCTGCGGCAGGCAATAACAAATTCAGGTTATAAACTTGTCCCTGGTCAGTGGGGTCATCGTCTTTTGCCCCGGGTGAAGGATTAGAGGTTGTTGCTGTAGCATTGATTGAGGCTGTTGACACGATCTCACCGCTTGCGTCTGATACGTTAAAAGTTATCCTGCCCGAATTACCAATGTATAGCCGGGCGCTTTCAATAATTACAGGTATACGTGTAAATACGTTTACTTCGGGTGTAAACTGGTTATACCCTCCGGCGGTAAATACATTTTTGGTAGCCGGGCCAACAGATCCGCTAAAATCATTTAATCCAACGTAGTATGCATTATTAACAGGTGCCTGATTGGTCAGAACAGTTGAGCCATAGGCAAATGGGTAGGCATCGGTACTATTCTTATACCATAAAAGTTCACCATCTCCTGCGCCGTTCAGCAAATAAGCATTAGCTGCATTGCAATAATTAGCAGATAGGTCTGTTGCAGATGGGGGACTATCTATTGCGACAGTTGTTGTTATTCCATTGTTGGCCGGTACCAGGTCACCTGTGAGGTTTGCTGTTGCGGTTATTGTATACGTTAATCCCGATGATATATTAAATACATTATTAAATGTAAAATTATCTTGAGTCGATGGTGCGAGTGAGGCTGTATAAACCTGGTTAAATGTTGTTACGGTATTATCAGGGGCTGTGATAGTCACTGTAACAGGAATATTGGTTATAGTTTGGCTGCCAAAATTTTTGAGTGTGACAGTAACAGGTGTTGAACCCGAACAATTGCCTCCTGTAGAAGGATTAACCACAGCAGTTATTCCTGCATCAATACTTGTTTGTAAAAACTGTACCCTGTAATCTTGTGTTTCGCCTTTAGGGTATGTACCACAAGCATTCACAACAGTCGAATCAGAAGTTTCCACCATCACAATGCGCATCAGACTGAAATTACCGGGAACAACAGTTGAGGGTACTTTAACCTGGGCATTATAAACTCCTCCGCTTATTGCAGGCGAAGTGGCAACCTGTTCATTGGCATCAAACACGCCGTTTCCGTTCCAGTCAATAAATACTTTTGCTATTTTATTATAATTTACCCCGCAAGTCCCCAAAGTAAGACTTAACGGATAAGTTTTGTTTTGCTCGAGTTGTACGGTTAAGTTAGTATAATCTGAATATGTTGTGCAACCTGCAGGGGGCGTATTATTGATATTGGAGATGGTTACGTTATTAATACGTGAATCGGCACTGGACAATGGCCCGGATACGCAATATGCTGCTCCTCCGATACCCGTCACAATAAGTGAATATGCTTGCGGGCCCGAAGTTAATGTGCCCTTGTGCGAAACACTTATCGTATATGCTTTTCCCGGAATAGCTCCGGTTGCATTTACCTGTTCCACATTATCCCTGATATTATCACCGTTCGTTGCAATTGCAGACGGGTTATTAGGATCAAGCACCCAGGGCATAAAGGTATTAGTGCCATCACTGATCCGGATATCCAGGTCGTTTACTAATTTGGGTGTACGGTCATTTAAGGTACCATCGGCGGTAATACTACCTGCGGGATCGGTCCACGATATTGTAGCATCAAGGGAACCATTTCCAGAGGCAACTACATTATAAGTTTGCGTTTGCCCCTGCGACAAAGTGCTTTCCTTTATCATGCTTTTCGTTCCGTTATCGGTAATGGCCTGTGCTGCGGTCTTCATATCCAGCAGGCCCCAACCGTAGATGTAATCCGGACCGGCATTACCGGCGTCAAATGCTGTATGGCAGGCCAGTCCCTTGAGTGTAGCCGCCCGCATAAAAGTACCCGAATGTTTTTCGGCGTAATATTCCTGCAGCAAATACAACGAACCTGTAATGTTTGGCGCTGACTGCGAGGTACCCGACAAGGAAATATAACTTGTTGTACTGCCGCTACCGGCCGAAAGGACGTTTAGGCCATTGCCAACAAGGTCAGGTTTGACACGACCGTCGTCTGTTGGCCCCCAACTGCTAAAATATGCAGTGGTAATACTTTGAGAATTTGCGGGCCCGTAAGGCAAAGGGTTTACTGCACCCACCGTCAATATATTTTTAGCGTTAGCTGTGCTGCTGATACAATCATAAGCATTGTTGCTGCTAATACTATCCGGGCGTGGGCCCTTATCCACCCAGGTTTGATCGCTTGCACTTTTGTAACCATAATAATCCTCGCCCACTGCCGGCCCGATACTGCCATGAGCATTACCGGCAGCTTCAATTATCAGGTAATATGGTGCATTATAGGCCACTTTATCAAATGCCTGGGTGTGGTCGCCATAAAAACCAAAAGTATAGTCTACCGTATCGCCCGGTATACCATACCATTCCCACCGGTTTGCTCCATCATCAAAAACCCATCCCCCCAGTTCGCCATAGGAGTGGTTTGAGAGCAATAAACCAGGGGCGGCGGCGCTCATTTCCGCAATATCATTATTAAAATCATATGATAGCAAAGTAGCTGCATTGAAGGCCATGCCCTTAGCAGGAGGATAAACTCCTTTTGCCAGCATGGTACCGCCAACATGCGTGGCATGATCAATAATTTGTGAGGTATCTTTTATAGTGATGGTTTTACCGGCAAACTCCTGGTGAAATTTATACACGGCACCGCCATCCCATATAGCCAGCTTATTGTTCAGAAACGTACTCGATCCGGATAAGTTAAGCCCCAGGGTGCCTCCCGGCTGCACAGTATTGGTATTTGTTGTCGCTGCAGAGATGACGTTATCATCAGTAGCAAAATATATAGGAAATCCACGCTTAGTTGTGCCCTGCAAAACCTGTATACCGCCTTTTTTTGTTTTTCTCCGAATCATCCAGCCATGACTTTTGGCGAATGAAATTGCCTGCAGATGGCTCTTTGCATATGAGGCATTAGATTTTGCAGACAAATCGTCCAGCGCTTTTTTGTTGGCTGACATTAAAGCCTGCTGGCAAAATGCGTTCGCTGCAAAAATTAGCAATAAAACACCCGTAATTAGGAACGAGTAAAGTTTCTTCATCTGCCTGCTATAATGGTGTTTGCCGTGGCGGATAAAAATATACTTTTTAAGCTTATTGCGTCAGAATAATTATTAACCATCTGATTACACATTATCCACACCCACCGCAGCGTTTATATAGATAATTACGTTTTGTTTCAGCTATAAGTTGCGTAATTGCGGATGTTCATCCGTTTTTTACCTGTCAAGGTAAACGAAACTTAACCCGGCGGCAGTATATCGCTGTTCTAATTTTTTTTGGATGATACGATAAGTTCTTATTTCGGGATAAGCAGATACCCCGGTTTCGGCAATTGCCCAGGTTTGTATATCGATTTTAGCCTTTCCCTGGCAGGTATTCGGAATATCCCTTTTACTTAAAAAACGCTGAAGCGGTTTGCATTTACTGGTATCATTAACACAGATGATCATCCTTGGTAAATTTGCCGAGAATAGATTTGATGATAAATTCCTGTCCCAATAGCCAAAAAAGCTTAGCGCAGGTAAAATAACCCAGCATACAAATACTAGTTTATTCCATCCTTCTGTAGCCGGCCTGAAAGTGATAGCGTTCGACCTTTTATAAAGGAATATAACATAAAGAAATAATATCATGGATATATTCCAGGGCCAGAGTACCCGGTAGCCACTTAAGCCTAAAGGGCCCAATAATAATAATATGAGGAGATGTATAACGATCAGGATAACAGATGAGCTTACTTTAGTTTTCTTAAAT
>Ga0307510_10005770_pt1 | contig 14758 bp, 16 predicted proteins | sample 12_EM_MG_FD_207224 | JGI IMG/M metagenome (GOLD analysis project Ga0307510, IMG submission 207224) | Populus trichocarpa ectomycorrhiza microbial communities from riparian zone in the Pacific Northwest, United States - 12_EM | ecosystem: Host-associated > Plants > Roots > Unclassified | place...
CTTTCCCTCAGGTCAGCTAGTAGCTAGCTTCCTACCTCATCGTTCTCAACCCCCCCCCCCTTCCCCCGGCGGCTATTCTCACCCGTATATTATTTTTCAGACTTGGGAGGATCCCAATCAGCAACACGCAGAGACCAAGGCCAGGGGCGACAACGACCCACTGGACGTATGCGAAATCGGCGAACAGGTGGGTTACGTCGGGCAAGTCAAGCAAGTCAAAGTCCTTGGCATCATGGCCCTCCTCGACGAGGGCGAGACCGACTGGAAAGTGCTCGTCGTCGACGTGCAGGACCCGCTCGCATCCAAGCTGAACGACATTGAGGACGTCGAGCGTCACCTTCCTGGCCTCGTGCGCGCCACGAATGAATGGTTCCGGTGCGTAAAAGAAATTCTCCCCATTTCCCCTTCTGACGACACCCACGCTTCCAAAATGCCACGCACGTCCCACTGAATCTTTCTCTCTCCAATCCTGGCAGTATCTACAAAATCCCTGATGGCAAGCCCGAGAACCAATTCGCTTTCTCTGGCGAGGCCAAGAATAGGAAATATGCCGCAGAAATCATTCATGAGTGCCATGAAGCGTGGCGTCGCCTCGTCAGTGGCGAAACTCCCGCCAAGACGCCGACCTACGAGCTTTCGATGTATGCTATTTTGTTTTGTCCCTCCAGGACGTGATCGTAGCTGGGGGGACTGAGCTGACACTCGCACAGTCTGAACATCACCAACGAGCACTCCCCCGGATACGTCAGGCAGGACGAGCACCCATATACAAGCATACCTCCCGACTCCAGGAAGCCGCCAGCTGCTATCGACCCTGCTAGTCTGTCTCTCCACTTATCCAGCGCGCATGATACTCACCATTCTTTTCGCGTCAGTTTCCAAGTGGTTCTACATCTCCTCTGCGCAGGTCTAGACTCATGGGTGGAGAAATCAACGATATAAAGTGCTGGAATGGGTCCATTGGTTTAACTACGTTGCCTGGTATGGCCGTTGCGTTGCCACGAGTCCTTAGAAGTGAATGTTATAGTTGTGCAAGTCATTATTAGCGTGATTCTGAGCTGTCTAGGGATACAAATGGTAAAAGGACGCGACTCTCGGTCACGGTTTTTGATCCAAGATTCGATCCGGCGGCGCTGGCGGGTATCGACAATATCGGTCGGCAATGGAAGTGACCGTCCAAACACCTGTTCACTTGGTCAACTAGCGTCAGATTCCAGAAATGCTTCCATACTGACCTTCTAGAGCAGAAAAGATAGAATACTCGGTTGTGGTGATTCCCGACACCGTATGCGTCTCAAGGACCTTGCCAGGGCTGCCGCCCTTCCTTGGGCGTAGCTCGGAGCGTTGGTACGTGAACGTGAAGGGTGGTTCGCCGATGAGCGTGAACTTAATCTCGGCTTGGTCACCTGTGGAAATCAGGATGAGCAGGGATGGCCCGGCAGTAACCGACGACATGCTCACCTTCATGAATGTCTTGGAAGATCCTATTCCCTTGGCCAACCTGGGCCGTGGGCAGTGGATGGACCGCGTAGCTCAAATCCGCCACCACAGATTTACACATCTTTTGTTGCTGCGCAATGGACGTTATCCTGAACTCGCCTGGCTGCTGTTGGGAAAATGCGAACGGCGACTGCTTGGCCTCTTGGGTGTACGCCTTGCCATTTACACGGTACCTATTTCCCGTCAACAAAAAGTTGGCGATGCCTGGAGGAAACCATCCTCACCCAATTGTCCACGGAGGAATGCCCTCCAATTGGAAATGTGCAACTTCTCCAACACAGAAATACTCTCTTCTGTCGAACGGGATGATCGCGGCGGATTCTGCGACATCTACCCAAATTGACCGATCGTGGTCGTCGGGTAGCCTCTGTTCACAGTGCGACGCATCCCGAATTGCCTCGATGGATACCTTGTGTTGACCCACGGACTTGAAACTGTATCCTGGTAGGTCAAGTCGCCAAGTTGTGTCGTGTACCGTCACCGTTTCGATAAAACGTTCGCTGGCAGCAAGATTCTGCACTAAAATTGTGAGTTCGAAGGGCGGCGTGCCCTGTAGCACGATGACGCCATCCCCGGTGACCTTGTCTTGTGGTACGAAGTTCTCGTATAAGCAATACGAGAGCCTATTACGACTCGAAAACCGCGCGGAAGGTCGCATCAGAACCTCCTGCTCGAACAGCGGTCGGTCGGAACGGGGGATGACGACACCCTTGTGCTTGGAGAGGGGATACGCAGTATCGCCAACTTGTTTGACTTCATAGTAAATCCGCCCAGGTTCAGATGTGTGGAGCTGGAAGCGGGTCCGGGGTTGTATGCTGTTGAAAATGGGCTGATCGAGAAGCTTCGTACCACCCGAGTCGACGGATCGTGCGATGTTATACATGATTTGAAAAGGAGGTCGGCCTACACAATAAATTAGACATGTCGTTGGTGACAAGTATGAAAGAAAAGAAAGACCTGTGAGATCAAAGTCGACGTGTCCACTAGTCCCTTCACAAATGGCGGGTAGAATATAGGTGCCATTATATGGTTCGTATACCGCCTCCGTGTCCGGGGAGATTCTCGCAGATGGCCGTGGAACCCAGTTCACTTCATAGGTGGATTCCTGGGCTAACACCGTGCCAGGACATTGCGAGTCAGATACCTGTTCCAGCGGCCATAGTATCCAACCTCTTATAGTATGTGGATGAACTCACCGCCAAAATTTCATAAAGACCTTTTTCCGTGACTCGAAGGTAATCGTTGGGTGACTCCAACAAAGCGGATCGACTTTGTTCAGGGTGTTCCAGATTGCGATATTTAATCCGCCACGGCTAGCAATCGTCCAGTTAGTAGACCATCGAATGTCGGTACCAAAACTGAGTAGGTACCCCGTCACCAGTTAACCTCATTGGGAGGCTTGCTTGCTCGTTTTCGAGAGTTACGACACGTCGATGGCCCTCCTTTCCGTAGAACTTGGCTATGGGCTTGACTTTCTTGACATTAACGGTAACTCCTGGTACGGAGAGCGTACGCTTGCACCCAGATGAGTCTTCGATGCTGACTGTTCGCACGAGATCACATCAATATAGAGCTTCCAGGGTACAAAAGTTATACCCACTGATATTAATCTCGACTGATCCACCTTCCCTATTCACGTCCTTGGGGATTCCAACCTGCAGCTTTCTTCGTGCAGTTTCAATACCAGAAAATGACACGATCTCGGACTTTTGTGGGCCAACGAGTTGAAGAGTCAGATTCCACGGCCCTATGCCCTGTAAGTTGATGTGTCATTATTACGCTGAAATGACTCCCTGGTCGATGCCCGATGCCTACCGTGAGGGTGACATCCACGTCAACGGTATTTTCTGAGCAACTGTTGATCGTCATCCGATCCCTTCCAGAGGATCCCGCGAAAATAGCCGACGCCAAGGGGTGGACTATCTGGTCAATGGTGGGACCCTTCAACTCCACTTTATTGTAGTTGGCATCGCTCAAGTGAGAAAAGCTGTAGATGTAATGGCCACTTTGTGAGGGCTGCAGAGTCATCTCGCCGCGAGAGTTGTGGAACGCCTTAACCAGCTCCCGCGCCGGCTCTTTGTCTCGCTGCATTCGGTAGTACACATGAAAGGGCGGTGTTCCATGAAGGACAAGCGAGGCAGCAACCCCAGTATCTCCTGAACTGTAAAACAGATTGAGTATTTGTTCTCAAAGTACCAGGTAGAAGTGACGAACCATTCGTGAATCCGCCTCCATTCAATCTCGGCCGCAGGCTTGGGTAGCTCCACCACGGTACAGGTTTCGGGGCTTAATACGTCGCCTTCACAGTACTTTCCCTTGATATCGATGATAGTGTAATCACCGGGAGAATCAGCTTCGACAGTCAGATCTCGCATGCCCGATTGAGTCTGAATAGTTTGCTGCCATGGTCGAAGGCGTTTGTTGACGCTTTTGCCATATTCGTCAGTGGGGGGCTGGTATCGCACTTTCACCTCCCACGGCGAGTCTAAATCATCGGCTTCTTGAGCACTGATGACCAGAGAGACATTGGAGCTGATGCGGAGAGCAGCAGGCTTTTGGGGTCCACAGCCCTTAAAGGCCATAGTGGGGCGATGAAGAACTCGGAGAGAACGACTAATTTTCGCGTTCGACTCGGGTGATTGGTCTCCATACTTTGCAGGAGACCAAGAGGAAGACAGGTGTTCAACGTTCCCAAGAGCATCTGTGACGCTCTCAAGCACATAAGTATGAATACCGAAAGCTTCGGCGGAGACGGTAAGTGGCACGCGGACCTCTTGAGGTGAGTTATATAATGAAGTTGACGTTTCGGGAGGTGAAGTATACTCGGTCTCGATGCCTTCCACAATAAAGTATTCCCTGCGGCCATTGATCTCCTTGAACCACTTGAGACTAAGGGGAGGGACGCCAAAGATGCTCAGGGTTAGGTGGACGTCCTTGTCCTCCCCAAGCGTATTTAGACCCGGGGCTGCGCACTTGATATTATCTCCTCGAGTGAGGGTATCACCATCGACGAACTGAGCACGAGGACATGGGGCGATAGTGATCTCAGATGGGTACGAAATGCGAGCATCGACGCCGGTTGTGTCACTGATGCCTTTGAGATGAATGGTCCCTGGCTTCGAGAGGCGAATGTGTACAATGGACTGAGTCTTCTGTAAGCGCGGGAGTGAGGAGGGAGCGTCGCGTGAGTCATCGTTCTCATATTCATCATCGTAGTCGTCAATATTGTCGTCATAAAACTCTTGTTTTGCTGTTTTCGTTACTCGCGATCGCTCCAAATGTGCGTTTTCGATGGCCTTTAAATCACGCGTCGACAACGTCACGGATTCGATCCTGCTCCCGGACGACTCGGTGTAGCCCAAGGGCGTGATTGAATATCGCAGAGAAGTCGGGTTAGAGTTGTTCAACAGGATGGGGACAAGAACACTGTTTGAGGAAGCATCCAAGCAGAAGCGCTGGCTATAGGGATTGAGTTGTGCCGTGCTGATGGGTGACATGCGAACGGTGTGCTGGCCTGCGAGATGTGCATCCTTGCTGCCATAGCCACCGTTCCTCAGAAGGCCGAAGGTGAGGAAGGAAAATAAACTGGATATAGTGAACATGCTCGAGGATGCCTGAAAACCGACGTGATCTGGCAACTTCGGATAAGCTTTGTATCATGACGCTTTGTGACAAACGCACCATGTCGAGATGAATGTACGCTCGAGTCTCCAAAGATATGTAACCTAATACCCCCAAACAAAAGTCCGTCCATAAGGGCAAAGCAAATTATTTGCAATGCCACGATAGAGTTGGGGTAGTTTAATCTTGGGATACGGAGGCGAGATAGAGCGAGACAGAATAAGAGGTCAATGAGGAGCCACTTTTTGCCATAGTGTGGAGTTGAGCCGCCCTCTGAGGAAAGAAGGTATCGAAGGAAGTCAAAGAACTTTATGGCCTAGGAACGACGGGTTTGATAAGGGATGAATTGAACTGTTAGCGCGAGGGTAAACAAAAGGCACACTCACTTGAATGAGCAACCCGAAGCTTAAAGCATACAACCTCTGGGATGGAATGTCGAGGTAACGCTCAGGAATGAGAGTTTTCACGCAAGGTGTCGAAGATGAGGACACTGGTGGTCCAGAGCTGGCATGACCCGTGGACATAGCACACCAGTGACGGCTACTGAAGGAGGTGTTGACTCGCTGCTTTGGCCTTTGGTTGAGTTGCGTTGGCGTGGCATGCCGGTCAGGTGACCGTAAGGAATTGTCTCTTGATTATACGAAACGAAGACGCCAACACGAATAATACGAAAAATATATAACATTACAGAGACACCCTTGGTATCGACATCTCCCAAACCCGTTCAAATCTCACCTGCTCCAATACCAGAAGAGTAGATATGCTCCAAAGAAATAGAGCAGCTTCTTCACCTGAGGGTCCAAGTTCACCAACGGCGCTTCCAAACGCGGAGGCGTGGGGCCCTCGGAGGATCCACCGAGGCTTTGGCCCCTACCTGCGAAAGACGCGGAAGCTGACCCGGAGCTGTGCTTTTGTAGAGCACTCTCTATTGCACTAATTGATTGCAAGAATGAGGAGTCGTGACAGAAGGAGGACATAGTACTCACGCTTTGTTGGCACCCCTAACCTGATCAACTTTGGTCTGTCCCTTTAGAAATACGAAGGTTGGCCTGTGGACACGGAAAGAGGTTCTAAAAAGCTTTCCGCTGGCAAAATATCCAATGCTCACATAGCAGACACAGTATAACGACCCGCGACATCTCGCGCAGCATCCACGTCACACTTAAGGAAGTTCACGTTCGCGTACTGCTTGCTCAGAGCCTCAAATGCAGGGGCAATAGTATGGCATGGCCCACACCTGTGGTTTTCTTGAGCGGGTTCGGTTGAATCAAGAAATGCGATCATGCATACCACGTAGCGTGGAAGTCGATGACCTATCGAGGACGTGAGCACCAAACATGCTAGGCCAGCGCACAATGCAAGCTTACAGTTAGCTTTGTAGGTGACTTGTTGAGGATAGCGTCAAGTTGAGAAAGTGAGGTGATATGCGTTATTGCCATAACTTTCAGTGTGCGGTGTATATGGTTTTGGGAGAGTTACAGACACGTGTTACGTAACGAAGTACAAGTCTGTGTTCTCGGCGGCTGCTGACACGACACGACAGAGCAACCCCGCTTGCAGTAAATTAAAACTATATGATAAGATACAAAAGTGATATCTATACCCAGATAATGCCGTCCAATTGTCCGTGTCAAATTTCCCTCGAAGGAACTGTCCTTGATTGCAGAACCCTAGAAAGCCTATCGCGTTGAATGCTCCACTTCAGCCGTCGCACAACGGGGAGAAGAGAGCGAGAAATAAAGGGCGAAGAGGACTCAATGTCGGGGAGAACATGAGTCTTGTAAAGCGCTTTTAGCGGGTTTGGATGATGGGACCAACGACGCAGTTTAGAGGATACAACATTTGACGCGTAACCGCGTTGCAAGAGGACGGATTTCTCGTAGTTGGCCACAGACTGAGAGGTTCCAATCAGCTTAGAGCGCATCATGAAGAAAGATGGGATGCGCGCCGGTGCCGAATAGAGGTATAAACCCGCTCTCGAGCGCCGTTCGATACCTAATCCTCTCATTACACCTCGTCTTATGAGATCCAAAATAGTGGGCCTAAGAGGCGATCCTTCGGGTCCTATTGCAAACAAAGAATGTGAAAGACGCGACGGAGTAACGACGAGCAAGCGCGTCCGTTGGAGAATGGGATCAGCGGCAAGTGAGGCAAGATAATGGCATGTAGAAGCGAGGGCAGAGAGCTCTGGGACGTCAAGATAGGACACTGGCAATCGACACGTCAGCGGAGAGTACAGCACTGCTAAGAGCACGGGAACTCACAGATGTACAGAAGTATCTCCGGCGGCATCGATGTGAGTACGAGAGGTGGGCCATTCCTTGGATTCCTTGGGTAACATGGTACAATACACGCGTCAGCCATGTTCGCCACTACGATACTAGTGGTATTCAGAGGGGGAGTTCACGTCTCCAAAGTACAGCCATGGGAGAGCAGCAGAAACGGGATCGTCGAAAAAGGAAACTGAATGTCAGCCTTCGCACGACTTCTAAACAGAATGATGTCCAACCATGCTCGATCGACTTGTGAAAGTGGTTGTCCTTTGCTCCAAAACGACACAACATGGATTTCTTCACAGAAACCTTCCCAATAATCAGAATCCGTCATTCGTACATATATGCATACGGCCAACGCTCCTTGTGCTCTCTCTCTTTCTCTCTTCGATAGCCTTCCCAGCTTGTAAGTATGCCGGACACCCTCGAGACCTCCCAACATTTTATTTTTGTGTGCGTAATCCTGCATCCTTTCGGGTGATCAAACTGATATCCTCTCCAGGACACAAGTGTACTTTTGTTGTGCGTCCTTGTCGCTGCCTGCCATCTAATCCACTCTATAATTTCTCGAAGCGATGTGTGAGGATCTTTGTCTTGTCTATTGGATTTTATATGACAACTATTTGATAGATACCGTCGTTCTCTGGGACTGGATCATTAGCTTGCCCAGAGAATGGCAATATGTCTGTGCACTGTCTCCTACGCACCCAACTAGCGCATAATGACGTCTTACAGATTTGGAAGACGCCCTGGACTCCAGTCAAAGTGGCTTATCTGTTTTGCCGGTAAGTCGGTTCAAACGATCATCCAATCTCGCGCCTCAGCATCTACAGGTATTGGGTCATTACAGTGGTGCCCTACTTGCTCTACGCCTTTGTCAACAATCACAGCCTTGAAACCTGCCAGAAGATATATAAAGTAGGTTTCACCTCCAATACCTAATTCCACATGGTAATTACCTTTATCAGATCCCCGTGGCACTGGCCATGTGGAACCAAGTTGGTTCGGAGTGTCCGTTGTCATCCCCACCGTCAATATAGATCCAACACTAAGCACATCACCCACCTAGCTGTGCTGTTAATTAGAACTTACGCCTTCTTCAACCGAAATAAATTGGTCCTCGCAGGCCTCCTCTGCGCGCTTGGGGGTATGGTTGCCTATCAACTGTACGTCGATACTTCCCAGATGCTTGGTAAGCACCGTCGTATTGTTCCCCAGATTTCGAGCTGATCTGATGTTTCAGTTTTACCTTTTGTCACCCCTCCTTTCGTGGGTATTCAGCATTGGCCTAGCTTTCTCAAGTTGACGATACATTAGGATCGGGGTCCTTGCTTCCCAATGTCCAAGCCCCATTCCGCACATCTTCTCGGTATGTTAGATTTCCTCGGCGGATATGACTGCCGTTGACAACTTCGATGTTATCAGGTTTCTTTGTCCGTCTCCGCCCACAGACAGCTGTGCTCTGAACTGATAGATCTTAGATCGCGCCTCTTGGATTTGACACAATTGTCACGTTTATGACTGTTTTTAAAGCATTTTATGTCCGTCGGCGCAACGGAGGACCAAGTAGCCGCCTTATTCAGACCTTTTTGCGCGAAGGCGTCTTCTATTACTTGCTCATATCGATTGCGAATCTGGTTTGTCACACTTTTCTAACGTCGCCTCTGCTGATCCAAGGAATCCCCCGTTATCGGATGGCCAATAGGTTAATGGGATCTTCTACCTGCAGTAAGACCTATTCATCCAGAGATACTCCTGCTGATCCAACCACCCAGGCCTCGGCAAGCTATATCCGCAATTAATATCCCGTTGAGTGTCATGCTAAGTCCTGTGTTGGCTTGCCGCCTCGTATGCCTTTTGAATTTTCTTACCTAGTCAGCTTCACTAATTTCTTTACTTTCCCCGAGATTCTTGATCTTCGCGAACGTGGTTCCGAGACGGTAACGCACTCTGACGGTCATGCGTTCAACTCGAACGGGTCCAAGGGATTGCATTTCGGAATTCTCTTTAGTCAGCAGCGTTCCGCCACTGGGTCCGGTACTGGAAGCGCTTGCCGCAAGCCTCGACCGTACGGGGCCAAAAGTGCCGCCATCAACTCCGGTGCGATGCTCAGCACTATAGGCAGCGATCTCGGCGTTGTAGGCCATGGCAACAGTGTTGAGCTTAACGGACTCCACCACAAAGCATCGGGGGATATTGGCGACGACGAAATAGAAGACTTCAAGGCAGCTGAGGTGAACTGCATCAGCGGCATTCGTGTTGACGTGGAGAAGACTTCCAATGCGATATGAGATGGTCGTTCGGGCGCAGAATTCAGACTTTCAAATCCGTTGTGTAATTTTGCTTCTGTGTGGTCATTGCGCCGCCACCAGCTTTTCATTAATGCGACGATCCTGATACGAGTAGAGAATAGAATAGAATCATGTATATGAATTTTCTATCCATGGTCTTGGCCAAAGTCCGGGGCTGACCGAACGTGTTCATAGAAAGGAAGAAACGCATCGATCGACGATCAACGGCCGTTCGTAGGACAACCTCATCTTAAAACAGCACTGATGACACACATCTGTCACAAAGCCAGCGAAGACGTAATTCATATCCCCGCGCAACGCTAGGAGGGGACTATGGGACGATAGCAGACGACGTTGAGGTCCTACATTCTTGAATGGGACAGGTTGTGTCACCTCGTTTACAGTATCGGATGTGTCTCGGTCGATCTCTGCGAGCACTGTGGCATGCGAATGCAGCCCTCGGGTCCTCGTGGACTTTAATATTCCACAGTCCAAGGTGAAGACAAGGATCTCCACTTGACTGCCCACACAACAAGTGGTAAAACATACATACATTCAAGATCAACGCCAAGCTTAGACGATGTTCAAATCCTACAAGCACAAAAGCATCAAGACAGGAGAGATAAGATAAGATCGGAAACTTTTAGATCACTCTGAAGAGGTTAGCCGTCGAACCGTCAAATCGTACAAGTTAATCTTAAAGCGTCTCGCATAAGAGCCAAAAAAAAGGGGGGGGAAATCGATCAAAACTCACGAACCAACTAGCTTTCTTGCTCAAGCACCCGTAAAACAGTTCGCGCCCATGTCTTGCAGCGCTGGTGGGTCCCAGAAACTCCGCGCATGATCAAAGCCGAACGGGATGGGCATCGCCGCTGCGGGACTACTGTGGTTCGAGCCCGACTTGGGTGAGGATGACATGGCGGACCGAGAGCTGTCCGGAGTATGCGGTTTGGTCTGGTCGCGCGGCCACCATTCGTAGTCTGAGGCGTACGACGTTGCCGAACCGGCCAAGGGAAAGTCGATCCCGAGCATGTGCGCGAGAAGACGATTGTCGGCGGTCGAAGCCTGGGGTGCTGCCACGTCTGCCCCTACGGCGGATGGGACAAAGTTGTATGCCCGTGGAAGCGGACCGGCTTCACTCCTCTCTTCTGTACCGAAAGCGTCTTCCGCGTGTCGTTTTGGTCGTTGAATTTTGGGGTTCAGAAGATTGCTGTCTACCTGGACCTTGGCCCCACCTATAAGCCCCCAAGCCCTGTACGCACTAGGCCATATAACCTGCAAAGGTGGCCGGCGGTTAAGTGATGGCTATGTGCACGGTCTGACTCAAGCCCCTACCCCCATGTCCTTGAGACAAGTAAGAGTTTGCTGCAAAACGACAGAGGTTTGCACATTCGAGGGTCGCATAGTCACTATGCACAAGGGTCAAATTTCATGCCTTCCAACCTCAAGGAGGACGTACGAGCGACTACTTGCATTACTCTACGAGTCGACAGTCAAAATCAGGCGTCCATGGACTTGCATGCGGCACTCACCCGGCTGCGAATAAATGATGTGTAGACAGGACAGCACCGTAACTCAAACCGAATTGCTTCTGATATGCGACCACTGCGAACTTCAGTGAGCGAAAATTGAGGTAAGATGACACACTCACTAATCGAAGTCATATGTAACGCAGCGGATTGACATATGTCAAACGACTTGAAGGCCAGAGTGTCCGACTCTCGTGTGCCGTTTGAAGTATGTCGGCTGCTGTAATTTGATGTTAGCTATACGAGTTGCTCAGAGAATGAAGAACTCACTGGGTTGGTTTCCATTTTGGTATGCTTGTGCAAGAGCGACGTTAACGGGGCTCAGGAACATGTGACATTGCACGCTCACAAAGCTCGATGTAGGAGGAGCACCGTACTCCAATACGTTGCATGCATCAGGAGAACGCTTGGAGGTGGGATGGTCCGCGAGCTTGCTGGGTCGAATGTAAGGGAGTCGGGAAGTTCCGCATACCAATGATCCAATCGGGCCGCGAGTTCGGTTAGGGCCGCACGTTTCGCTGAGTGCGACGGGGGGTGAACAGGATAAATCCTATTTATCACGTTTCCGGTGATGACCGCTGTGATGCATGTGAAGGGAAAAGGGATCAGGAAAGGCCTACACTGGCGATCATCACGTACAAAGCGTTGCCACTCTCCCAAAAGCGGCCAACGTGCGGCTGGGAACAGGTTTGAAGTCAACGGCAGCTGGGTCTGACACGTGAGGGGCCCAAAGTTCATCCGCTTCATCCTAGAGCCGTGTTAATCCATCGATCAAGGCAATTACCGAATATTCACCTCAGGGGGCGGGGTATCAAAGTGCGACTCCGAGATAGTGGGCGGCCGGCCCATGTATACTGCGGTATATCTTAAGCCCCAAATGAGACGGGGTTGGGTACATAAACAAAGCTCAAACTCCACGCACTTGTCCGCCCTGATGCATGACCACCATATCTGTTTTCTCGCCTGCACTTCTTCAAGTGTAAACATCATTCTGCCATTCATCTGCCAGTGGCTTGCATCACGATGGAGACCCAAGTCTGTCGCCTAAAGCCACGGTCGATTGGGATGGATAATACGCAGACACGCCAACGTACCATACGAAATGCCATCCCTAGGCGGCAATTGGTGAGTGACCCTGTGCTTAGGGACTGTATTACCTACCTGTGTAGAGCCAACCATGTTCCATCTGGCCTACAAATTCCGATTTTTGAGAATCCAAACTGTGGCTACCTGTGGAATAGCGCACCGATGCCGAATTCCCGCAGTCCTAGAAGCAAAAGGGCTTGGCACGTTGTTCCTCTACAATAATGGTAAACGCGATCTTGACAAATGTAAGCATATTATCGCACCATCGGAGAGAAGACATACTTAACACTTCTCTGGCTTGGACCATGTACTCCAGCCCTGCTTCCCAAAGATTTCCTGGGTCAAGCGGAGGTAATTCGGCCTGGTCATATCGGGCAGCAATTGCGAACATGGACAGGAGTAGGAGGTTCGAGATGTGCGAGCGTTCGCGAGGAGAACTGTACAACATGTGAGCATTGAAATTCTTGTATCTGCTGAATCGACGATGGCACTGACGAGAGTCTACAGATCATTGAACTTTAGTACATAAATTTATCGGTGAATTCTACACCCACGTTGCTTCATAGTCCTTCCAGAAGAGCGCCTTGTGGACGACTGGAAACACTGGGTGCACATAAATGAAATATAGGTCTAACAAATGGCGTTGAACATCCAAAGATGGCATCACGACGTCCACATTCTCCTCCGGTATGAACTGGTTCTGAGCGGGGGGCCAGACGCGGGCCATAGGTAGTTGCCTGTGCGCACGATCAGTGACGTTACTACTATTTGATAGTCGACCCACCAGACACCCCCAACTTTGCGCTCATCCGTACGATCGGCATGGGATAACAAATGAAGACCGCTGATAATACCATGATACCGCACCTACGGCGACGGACACGGCTGAGCTGTGTCGCATGTTGATGACATCTGGACAAACCTCTCTATTTTCATCAAGAGACAATTCCCCAATCATGGATGCTGCATCGTCGCTATCCTCGGACTCTGGATATCGTATGAGAAGCAGTAATAGGTCAGAACTGTCTGCTTGACACTAGCAGGCGAGGATCACACATACCAGAGACTGGTTCGAGTTTATATAAGCGGTCCCAATCTGATGCTACGGGAGCATCTGTCTCCAATCTACGGCGCTGAAGGGTTGGTTGACCGCCAACATGGAGAAGCGACGTGGGAGGATGGGACCCTGACAGGTCTAGGTTGTCTGTCCGGGCATAGGAACCCGAGAGGCGATCTTGCCACTCCAAGGTTGGCGTAACGAGGGTCAAGTTGTCTGGGAAGGGGTACATTTAAGACAAACGTCAATAGCCACGAACAGCACGAACTCGAAGAAACTATCTCGCGCGACATTCGGGACTGCCGCTTGGGGCGCGAAGGATCGCGGGGATGCTGGTTGTCACTGTTCATTATGGATGCGAAAAAGTCTTCTTTTGTCATCCCCGCTGAGATACTGAGGCGCCCCGTTGGACCCTGCATAGCATGGGCCATTCAATACCAGTAGGATGGGTGGAAGGAATCCCCGGGGAAACTCACAAAAGGCCCCGAGTCCACTCTGGTGAGGATATCTCGCGCAAGTTCGTCCTTATGTAGGTTGTTGATGAGGGCTTTCACCTGTGGATCTGTTGATGAGAGGATCGCGCCTAGGACCGATTCCACCTGATGCCATCGCTGCTCAATGGCGTGAATGTAACCTTTCGGAGGGCCGCGCTTGAAGCTCGGGCCTGTACGAGGGAGTTGTTAGGAGTTGTGGGAGGTGGGGCGGCATGAGGACCATACCCAAAAAGGTGCAAGCTGGCGGACGAGGGTGGGTTGAGTAAGCGAGGAATTGAGGGAAAAGAAGGGGGGGAAAGGGGCATGGACGTGCCTGTGCCGGCTGCCAAACAGCCCTTACAAGGTTCATCGTCGCTCTTGAACCTCTCGCATTTACTCTTAGTTTTCCGGCATTGGTCGCAAGCTAAGGAGAGGGATAGTTGGGATGAATGCGTGAATGGGATGGGTGGGCGATGGGAGGTGCAGCTGGTACGGACCTCTGCTGCTCCTTTTCCTGTTGGTAGCCTCAGTTGGGTGTTGTTCGTCGTCGGTCAAGTCAAAGTCAGGAAGGGAAGGTTCTACGGACATGGGAAGGAAGAGGAAGGAAGGAGTAGCGGAGCGGGGGTGTCATGCGATGCTCGTCATGTCATGCGATGCTAGCTAGGTACTATTACTAGTACTGTAATCAACTCAGCTCGTTCACAATCGCGCCCTTGCCCCGGATCCTGGGCTCGGCAAGAAATGCGGGGCAACGGGCCAACCCCTTTTCATCGATATTTCGTATATTTTGCATTGCCCTCCGCCACGCAGGAACGAACGTTGTACAATCACCATTTCGTATCTTCATATTCCACTGTAAAAGAATGCTAATGGGACATGTGCCCATGCCCCCCTGCTCCCAGTACCCTAGCTACCGCGACAGGCTCGC
>Ga0307510_10005774_pt1 | contig 14750 bp, 15 predicted proteins | sample 12_EM_MG_FD_207224 | JGI IMG/M metagenome (GOLD analysis project Ga0307510, IMG submission 207224) | Populus trichocarpa ectomycorrhiza microbial communities from riparian zone in the Pacific Northwest, United States - 12_EM | ecosystem: Host-associated > Plants > Roots > Unclassified | place...
CAAAAATTATCAATTAAAAAAAACAATGAAAAAACTTTTAATTATGAATTACATTGCAATTGTAATATCTAACCTCTCGAATGGATACATCCATCTATACTGGACCAGTCCTCCAACTTTTACCTCATACGGTAAATGTATGGGTAGATGTTTCATTGAGTAAAAAAATAATGGAGGGAATATCATCTCAAGTTTGCATATTGTCTCGACGATATTCGTTTTAAGCCTTTCAATGTGATCAACATTCAACTTGCTGGAGCATATATCTCTAAAGAAATGACTGATCTCCGTGAGTGCATCCCATATCCCCTTTGACAACAAATCACGAAAAGCTAATGGAATGAGTGTTTGCATAAACATGTGGCAGTCATGACTCTTCATTCCATATAATCTACATTCATCTATATTAACCAGCCTTGATATGTTCGAGGCATGTCCATTGGGAAAACGCAGACTCTTAAGCCATTTATAGACTAGTAGTTGTGTGTTTTTCTCTAACACGAAGCTTGCTCTTGGTTTTGCGACTCGTGACTCATCATAAACCAAACCCGTGACTCATCCAATCTAGCCTTGATGTTGTCCTTTGTCTTCCCTTTCACATCCACGACGGTGTTGAAAATGTTCTCAAACATGTTCTTTTCAATGTGCATGACGTCAAGGTTATGGCGGAGAAGATTGGTCTTCCAATAAGGAAGCTCCCAAAAGATACTTCACTTTACCCAATTATGGGTCAAACCAAAATCAGGAAACTTCTGCTTACCTGATTGGAGACTAAACACAATGTCACCATACTTTGATACAACATCATGCAATTCTTCACCAGAAAGACACGGGGGTGCAACATCCTTTTGAACTCTGTCAACAAAGAAATCCTTTCTGTTATTTCTGTACCTGTGATTCGGTGGCAAAAAACGACGGTGACAGTAAAAAAAAAGTTTTACCCGTTTGTTAGCGTGAATGACTTGTTGTTTTTCATACAGTATGGACATGCTAGTTTTTTATGCGTGCTCCAACCAGAAACCATTCCATAAGCTGGTAATCATTGAAAGTCCACACCAAAGCCGGTCTCATAACAAAAATCTATTTCCTCGAGATATCATAAGTTAAAGCTCTAGAGGACCACAACTGCGTCAACTCATCAATCAACGGTCGAAGACAAACATCTATATTCCAACCCGGACTGCTCAGACTTGGTATGACCATAAATAAAAATATAAACTCCGACCTCATACACATCTCCGGTGGCAAGTTATAAACCGTCAGTATGACCGGCCAACAAGAATAAGGAGTAACAAATGACCCGAATGGGTTGAATCTGTCTGTACACAACCCAAGACACACGTTTCTTGATTCAGCTGAAAAGTGAGGATGCACACTGTTAAAGTGTTTCCATGCTTCTCCATCAGAAGGATGCACCATCACTCCATCAACCGCATTATGTGATTGGTGCCATGTCATATGCTCAACAGTCCTTGGTGACATGAATAACCTCTGCAGTCTGGGTGTGATTGAGAAGTATCTAAGTTTTTTATGTGCCACAAGAGTCTTCCCCCTGCTAGTTCTGGGTTTGTAACGGGAATGTCCACTGTCATGCACTCGGTCAGCTCAGCATTTTCAAGGTAGTATAAAATACAGAAGTTAGGGCACATGTCAATTAATGGCATCCTAAACCGAGGGGTTTTATCATGGACATTGCAGCATAGAAGTTCTCTTTCAACCTGTTCCCTTCAAGTAAAATGCTTCTCGCCCATTTGATAATTTTATCATAATCGACCTCACTCAACCCATGATCTGACTTGATGGTGAACACCTGTGCTACGACCGATAATTTACTATGGTTCGTGCAGCCATCCCATAATAGTTCGTCAGAATCTTTCAATAGATAAAAAAACCTTGTTGCATCTGCATTAGGTTCTTCTTTTATGATTAGACATTAACTGACATTACCTTTTCATTCTCATTGCATCCATAACCATATTCCTATAAAGATTACTGTTGTCATTTACAACTTCATGCACGTTGCTAGCACTAGAAGTTGACCCAACCACCCTTTCTACCATGCTCTCATTAGGAATAAATAGTTCTCCAAGTGCATACCAACACAGGTAATCCTCCATGAAACCTTTGGTTAGAAGATGCATCGTTACAACATCTTGATGCAGAAACTTTTTATTTTTACATTTCCTACATGGACACATATACCACCATCAGTAAAATTTCTCGAAATAGATGTTGTGAAATTAATAAAACCCTGAACCCCATTATAATAATCCATCCTCCACAATCCTTGGGGTGAGTCTCAATACATTCATGACTTCTATTAAACCTCTATAAAATTATGACGATAACATGTATTAATTAACTATGTTACATAAATAAATTTGCAAAAATATTGGTTTACCTCGACATTATCCAACAAACTAAAAAAACACTTATGTTAAATATTCATTATCAATTATCAATAATCAACGTCCATACAAATTTATACATATATAAATTTACAGAAATCACAACTCCGCAATAAAATTGATAAAAATTAAAACGGACCCGTTAAATAAACTATTATTTATTTCATCACAACACATCTAATTCGGTGTAATTCAAACAAAGTTTTAATAATTTACAAACAAATACAATTTGACAAAATCTAAAACAAACTATAACAACTATAAAATTTTACATTCATACTACAAGTTTCTTTGACAAATAACAATCAAACAAGTACGTACGTTAACAAAATACATATACTAAAAAAAACAATAAAAAACAATAAAATTGACATTTAAATGTTAAAACTAAAAAGGATAGATTTACTTAAAAAAATGATAAAATCCACAATAAATTAATCAGAGAACGGATGTTGTGACCATGTACAAAAGTATAAGAAACTTGAGTGCTTGTGTTGAGAAGAGGGGGAGAGTTTGGGAGGGGAGAGTTGGGATGGGGAAGAAGAAGTAGAAATAGAGGAGGAGAGAGTCGACAGAGTGGGTATATTTTGGCTATTACCGATGGAATCATCAACGAACACGTCCCGTCGGTATACCCGTCGGTCATTCTGACGGTGAATGGGCCACGCCACTGCACGAAGATCCCGGTTTGAATCCCTCGGTCATTTCATCGGTAAAATCGTTTGAAAAAACTCCACGTCATCACACTGTTTCACCTTTTCAAAATTCTATATATTCCATTGGCAATATGATCGGTATATACCGATGAAAGTAGTCCATCAGTATATACCAACCGTCGGCCGGAAGTAGTCTGTCGGTATATATCGACCGTATTGCAGATGGAGTCTATGCCGTCAGTAATTATTATCGACAGCAAAGGTTTGTCGGTATATACCGACAAAATTAGAGATATAATTATATCCGTCGGTAAAAATTACCGACAAAAAAATTCTATCGGTAATTCCGTTGGTTTTCTCTGATTTTCTGGTAGTGGATTGTTTTGAGTCATTGTCAAACCAGTTTCAGTAATCAAATTCACTTTAGAATTTGTTGCTTGCAATTCACGCATACGAGATTGAACCTCAATTTGCAAGTGTGTTTGAAACTATTCAAATGTATAATTGTCTGTAGAATGCAACATCTTCTTCTTATATTCATTCTAGGATGGAGGAAGTTTTGATAAAACAGCCCCCACTTGAAGCGAATCAGGAACTTTGATATCCAAATCACTAAGTTTTGATATCAGCATATGAATTTCATAGACTTGATCCATGATTGGCTTATTGTCAGTAATCTCATACTAAAAAAAATTTAAAGCAACAAAATGATCAGAACCTGATTTTTCCTGCTTTTAGTGTGTCTCCAAGGCAACTTAAATTTATTTTGGCGAATTTAATTTGGAGAAGATGTCATAAAGTCGACTGGTTAGAGTATTCAGTAAATGCCCTCGACAAAGCAATACGTCTTCTTCACGTTTTACTCTTGCAATCTTAATAGTAGCAGATTCATCTTCTTATGGTTCAAGTAGTGTAGATATATTCAGGCAAAAAGTATATTAAATCTTTAATGAAGTAAACAGAAATACCATCTTGTCCATCCATCTTGTGTAATTCGTACCATCGAACCGATCTAGTTTAATTTTGACATCTTTAGCAAATTTGACTTTAGAATTCATATTTGTCTCCATCACATAAACACCTTAAAATTGTTAGAAATATTTAGTATGGAAACAAATATAGAGTTGGCTTAGAGGCGTGAAAACACTATCTTTAAGGTGTTTATTTATCTCACACAGAGGACATAACAATGAAACAATATGACTGTTGATGAAACACTATGACTGTTCATCAAACAATATGACTGTTGATAAAAAACTATGACTATTCATCAAGCAATATGATTGTTCATCAAACAATATGACTGTTGATGAAACACTATGACTATTCATCAAACAATATGACTGTTCATATTAAGTTCCAAGTTCTAAATGCTATCTTTTGATATTATAAATATCCATATAATAGCATTAAGAAGCCAAATAGGTGAGTTTGTCCACCATAACTTAATTTACTACATAATAGAAACCTATACTTTTGAGATTAAGAGGGAGTGTTTCTTTCCAATGTGGGATATACATCTTTTCTTTCTTTATTCATTTACAAACTACACCAATATTTTTGCCTTTCCTTGCATTTCATTGTGCTTTTAACTATATACGTTGCTTTTTTTTTTTGCTTTGGTTTGTTATTTTTTCTTGCTTGCATTGTATTTTCACCATAATTAATTTGTGTGGTACGTTTGTTATCAGCAAATTTGTTGAGCTTTTCTATCTTTCTTTTCGGTTGGGTTGCTGTTTTGTTGGGATTAAGACTTGCTTGCCTTACTCTGCTAGTATGTGTAAGTATTTATGGTTTGGAAGATTAATGGTTGTCTCTTTCTTGTTTTGTTGGACTTTGTTACCAGCTTCTCTATTTTTCCATATGCTTTTTAACCAACCAGCGAAGGCATTGCTTACTAGGAGTTTGTTTTGAAAAATGTTTGTCCTCTATTTTCTTCCCTTTTGATGGCCGTCAAATTTGTGCTTTAAATTCCCATCTTTATTTATTTGGCCGATTCATATTGTAATTTATGTTTATTCTTTTCATGGCTGACCCTTTTTTATTCCAGTCATTCATTTAGTGCAGCATGAAATGTTTTTTAAGTTTGGCGCATTGCTTTGAATAATTTGTTGGTCAAGTTAAACATTTTGTTATACCCTTGCTCACCAAGATTGCACTTTAGGTACCTTAAAATCTCTTCACCTCGACCAATCCTTTGAGCGTTTATTGTTATCGTCACTTGGATGCTTACCTGCACACGTTTCCTCTTATAATAAACAGTTTAGAAGTCAATGAGCATATTAGGCCAGCCTTTTTAAGTTGGTAAATTAATTAACTTGGTTTTTGCCACCGTTGACATATAATGATAGTGATGACTCAAGTAACTAATTCATTTTTTTTGTTATTTCTTTCTTAACTAAGTCTAATAAACTTTGATTTGCTTCCCTTTCAAGGAAAGTAAATATTCTAGGTTCTATTAAAAAAATACTTTATTGGTCACACAAGTTTCATTTGAATTGATGTTTAGCTGCACACATTTCCTCTTATAAAAAAACAATTTAAAAGTCAATGAGCATTTTAGGCCAACCTTTTTAAGTTGGTAGATTAATTAACTTGGTATTTGCTACCGTATGCCTATAAGTAAGAAATTCAAATTTTTTGTTTGGTTTATTTTTTAGCTAAGTCTAATAAGCTTTGGTTTGTTCCTTTTTGGACAAAAGAAAAAAAAATGGTTGCAAGTTCACCCAGGTAAATAGATATTGTAGGTTTTATTGAAAAATACTTCATTGGCCAAACAAATGCTATTTGAATTGTGGTTGGTGGTTGGAAAACAAAATGAAGAGAAGGATTGTTGCATTTAGAACTTGAAATTTAAGAAACAAGAATGCAAGTTGGTAGTTGCTTTGTTCTGCGCATCCTTAACCAAGATAGGGGTCTGAGAGTTTTTAATGCTTTTTTTTAGGGTGAATATTGTTGCCATAACTGCATGTTGTTGAGCAAAGACTGATGATGATTGTAGATGTGGAATTCACTTCAACAAGAAAAACAGTCTTTAGATGGTTTGTTGAATTACTAGCGCTAAGGATTTTTTTTGATGTGAATAAGGGGTTATTATCATTTAGGTTGTATCTTTGTTTAGGCTACATATTAAGAGCGAAAAAAAAAACATGTGAGCACTTTTGATTGGGTTGTAAAAACAAAGTGTCAGATTTACATTGTTGATCATTGTGGGTAAAGCCATCTATTGTTTTTTAATGCTTTTATCATATGGCTTTAGCAATTATATTCTTTTAATCACATCTATAAAATTTATGTTATGGTAGTTTCAAGTTGTTGTACATTAAAGTTGCCTTAATTAGTTAGATTTTTCAAAGAATTTTTCTTTGCATCTTTAGGATTTATTGTTCTTCAGCTTGATTAATGTCGGGAAAGCATACATTGACATTTTTAGTTTTTTTTTTACTTATTTAATTTTTTGGTTATGTTTCTAACTCTAAGTTCTAAGTGTGGATGTGTTGTTATTTGTTCATAATATAATGATATCATTGAGTTATTTTATTGTTGTGTAACTTTTTATAAAGTTGCTTTCATAAATAAAATAAACATTCTAGGTGGAGAAATAGTATAATTTTTTTTATTATCTACGTTACTTTAAGAAATTAAACAAACATTTTAGGTGGAGCAATTTCATGTTTATAAGTTTCATAGATGGCTCGTTCTATTCATGCCACATGCCCTTCGTTTCTAGAAATAACACAACTATTTAACAACTCTTCACAATTGATACCACACACAAGTTTAGTTATGAAAACCACATGCCCTTCGTTTCTAGCTTCTTCTTTTTTCATAATCGTCTACTATCATTTTAAACTTTACTTTCTTCTTCTTCTTCTTCTTCTTCTTTTACAAATTGACAGCACATTATCTCCACCTTCCTTTTCTTTTCGCAACTTTTTTCTTCATTTGACCACTAATATTGCTATTTGCCTTTTCATTTGCAGGAAATCTCCATCAACAGGATCTCACAATAATTTTGTTTATGTAGCGACTTCACATGCTGTTTTTCTATTAATTTTGCATGCCCCTATGAACTACTTCAGCAACATTTAACTCTCTTAGAAAGCAATGCAACTCTTTAATGCCCCTATTAATTTTGTTTATAATTAGTGATTACATGGTTCCCTAATGTTTTTTTTAATAGATATAATATTATGTGTGTTGTTTAACTTTTAAAATATGATCAATGACACAATCAATCTTCTCAAATCATGTAAGTCTTTGCTCTTCCAATATCTTTACAATATCGATATTTTTCACACAACTCATTCTATTCAGTCTCTAGGTTTTTGATCACCAACACAATTTTTTTTCCCTCATGAAATATTGGCTTCATCACACCTTCAATTTCTATTATTTATCTAGCACTGGTTTGCAATTATAACACCATCAAATATTTTTTTTTCATAAGCCCGCGGTAGTGCGCGGGCATGCCATCTAGTTAGTGTGCATAACTCCTCACCTTGAACTAAATTTTTTCTAGCATAAAAAAATATCCATACAATAATAGTGTTTTCAAATAAGTAAAAAAAACTTTAGACACGATTCATTGATTTGAATGAATTTAATAAACTCAATTAATTTAATAATATAATTAAAAGAAATTGAACATAAATAGAGGAAACAAAAAAATTAGCAATAATTTACTATAAAAAAATAAACTAGTAATATCATACTAAACAAAAAAGCCCATTGAAAACTCATTGTTGCTCCACTGTGGACACCACCTCACTACCAAAAAGAGTTCATCGTGACAATTCTAACATCACAACGAAAAGTTGCACGGTGACATCAAAAGAGGTCGCATGTTTCGTTAGAGCAACGACCGGAAAAGTAAACCAAATAAAATATCATGATGTGAACATCTCATGCTTATATTTAATCAATTAATTTAATTCAAAAACAAAATTTCTTTTTTTAAAAAAGCTAAGTTTAACAATGAACGACAAATAAAAAGACTCGAGATAACCTAAATTATTTTTAAAATTAGTGAAAAATCCTAAAGAAAAAAATAAAAAAATTACAAAGCCTAATCTCCAATTAAATAAATTTTGAATGATAAAATTGAAAAATCATAAGCTTTAAAAAGCAAAAAAAAAAAAAAAAGCAAACCCGGGCAAATATTCTAAACATGGATTAATCTTCCAAACTCGCAACCCGTGAAATCTTAGACCTAAGCTCAATCAAGAAGTTCAATTCCCAAACAATTTAATATTGAAGGATAAAATCAGAAAAAAATTCAATTTTAAAATTTGCCTAGCAAATTCAAGCGAATCTCCTAAACTTGGGTTAATCTCTCAAACTCACCAACTTGTGAAATCTTAGAATCAAACTAAATCAAGAAGCTCAATTCCCCACTAATTTAATAATGAAAGATGAAATAAAAAAATATCAATTTAAATTTTTTATCAAAGTAAAAAAATAGCAATAAAAAGAATGATGATCAAATTTAATAGGAAAAAAATTGAAGAATGATGAAATCATTAAAAAACAAAATTTAAAAAATATCTCAAATGAAACAAATAATAATAAAAAGAATGCAGACCAAATCTAACAGATAAAAAAAATTAAAGGAGATTCGCTTAATTGAAATTGAAAAAAAATCCAATTTTAAAAATTATTTAAGATAGAAGAAATAATAATAAAAAGAAAATGGATCAAATCTGAAAAAAAAAACAAATTGGAAGGCTGCTTTGAAAATTTGAAAGGTCAATCGAGAAAATCAATGAGGAGAAAGAAAAGACAGGAAAAAAAGATCATCAATGCAAAATTAGAGATCCATTGGCCACCGTATTGTCCAGGAATGGAGGGGTAGTCATGAAAATTCAAACACTGCCCCAAAACCATTGTTTGGTTGTCACCCCGTCATATGCCGCATAAAAGGTGTGTGTATGTCCCACATGCTAGCGCATGTATTGTACATGACATGCACTTTTGTTTTTTTAAATAATACTTTATATTTATTAAAAAACCAAGTTGTCGCTTATACAATTTGATTATAATTAAAACATCTATATAAAAATACGAAAAAGCTTATATACGTTAGTTTATAAATTTTTGCTTTTAAGGATAATTGAGACATTTTATTATACTTTAAGAAGTAAATATATAAAAAAACCCCTAAATATTAATATGCTCATATCAATTCAAAAATAACTAATGAGTACTGAGAAAAAAATCGTGTTATTCTTAACAACAAGTTTGAATATTTTTCTTTGAATGATAAAACGAACATTATTATTCAAATTCATAATTATTTGTATTTTCATATACAGTGAAAAATTGAATTCTTTTATGTGTTTGTTAATGGTAATGAAAACTAAGTCTAAACAGATGCATTAACGGATATTTAATAAATTTAAAATCTAAGCATTGCATCTAAGATTTCAACTTAGCTAATAATAAAAACAGCAAGCCTCATTAACCATTTGATAAAATGACATGGTATATTTTCTCACTTGATTACACCAGGAATAGTATTTTATTAAACAAGGAAACATGTAGACACCATTCTCACGTGCACCTCTTAGAAGTATTGCCTCTATGGATTGTTCCTTCACAAGAAAATAAAATGGGTGAAGTTCAAGGAAAATATTATAGTGTTTGGTGAAGTGATGAACTGAAATGAAATTCTTGTGAATATGAGGAACATATAAAGTATCATGTATATGAAAGGTTTTTTTAGGCATGGGTAAAGTTAAAGAGCCAATATGTGTAATCACCAAACCTGTACCATCACTAAAAAGAACTTCATCAGTGCTGTCATATTCAGAGTGAATGGATAAGTTTTGTAGATCACCCGTGATATTATGAGAAGCTGTAAAGTCACTTAACCATTTATTTTCTTGACCATCTGAGGGACCAACACAGTTGGCAGTCATTGTAGAGGATTGGAGTTTCGGAAAGTTCTTTGCTGCGTGACCTGTTTGATCACAATATTGACATTTTAGCTGGAAGCATCTGTGGTTTGAGATAGGGCGGTCTGAATTATTATTATGCTGGCGGCCTCGAGATGAGCCATTTGAAGGACGGTGTTGACCTTGTTGACGTGAAGGTCCATTTCCTCTGTTACATCCCCTCGTTTGCTGGGTTGTAGAGAAACCAAAACGATGGCTAGTGAAATTTGCAGTAGCCACGAGCTGCTGTGTAGGCCATCCTCCTCAAGTAGCTCTCATGCCCAACAAGCAAATCATGAAGCTCTTTAAAAGCAAGGGATTTTTCTCTTGCTCGAATAGGAGCGGCAATCTCACGAAATTCTGGACCTAACCCGTGAAGGACATAGAGGGTTAAGTCATCATCAGAGATGGGGTGATCAATGAGAGCAATCTTATCAACCAAGCTTTTAACCGTATCAAGATACTCTGAGATCGGTCGATTTCCATGCTGAATCAAGGTCAGTTCTTCCTTGAGTTACATTGCCCTTGTACGTGATTTGCTTGCATACAATGTTGATAATTGTTTCCATGCCTCATGTGAGGTTTTGGCTGTGGCAATGGAAGGTGTGATTGAAGGTGAGGTGGATGCAAGAATGGCGCTAAGAATTAGGTTGTCTTGCCTAACCCATCAGTTTTTCATGGCTATAGACGTTGGGTTACCATCGGAGGAGGGGCATTGTGATTCTCCATTAACATAATCCATTAGATCATAGCCAATTAGGAGAGCCTCAAATCGCACTCACCATTAAGGAAAAGATAAGGGTGTGAGTTTCTTATTGATTTGAGTTGTGATGTTGAAAACAACAAGAGGGAGCTTTGAGGAGGAGTTGGACTAATTTGTGGAAAACATGTGTGAAAAGGATCATATTCTCGTTGAAGAGATTCTTTTTGAAGAGATGATGCTCTGATACATATAGGAGTGTAATATTATTCAGAAGCTCACAATGGAATTTTCAACATACTTCATTGATGCTTATGATGTTGTTTTATACTATCTTTACAAATCCATCTAGGAGAAATTACAGCTATCAAAAGTTATTAAAGGACTATATTTTCTTAAATGTATCAATTTACAAGGCATGATTCTAGGCTTGGTTGTTGCTGCAAATCACTCTATATTTCTTGCTGCTGCAAATCACCTCCAGATTTCTTGCACCTTCCTTAATAAGAGGGATCTTGGAGGTGGTTGCACAAATAACCCCCGGGGATTCTTCGCTTGTCCATGCGAAGATTCTCTCTGCATCTCAGCATAAACTTGTGTTGTGTGAGTTTTTCCATATCAGAATCATGAAACCTTGGGGATATGTTCAACTTGGCATGGGTAATATACTTTTTCAGCAAATCTCGAGAAAGAACCTCTGGATCAACTGGCCTGGCAGAGGCTTGATCTTCCTGAGACTCGCTATAGGACCTCCCATCTATATTAGCACCCTTGGCCTATGATTTGAAATGACTATCAATTACAAACTCTGCAAGCATCTCATCTGCTATGGGGTCAACCACATCCTTAACAGCACAAAGGGTGTCAAAACGGGAAACGATAGGACCTATCAACTTGACTTTCTGTGAAAGTGTTTTGGAGGAGTCGTACCTTCCTTCAATAGGATTTACAGCAACAATATCTGAGCACCGAGCATGGAGAGAAGTAATAATACTAGCTATGGATATACTAATACTCTGCTGCTCCATTGCATCGTGGATGCTCACCCTGTCCTGATCATTCATCTTGTCAAACTTATCAATCAGGCAGATCCCTTTATCAGCTAGAACAAGGGCTCCTCCTTCAAGGGTCCCACTTTTATGTCACTGGGTCCTTGTGCACTGCAGTCGTTAGACCAACAATAGAAACCCCTTTACCAGTAGTATACATGGCCCTCTGTCCAGTCCTTTCAACATACTTCAGAAATTGAGATTTTGTAGTGCCAGGATCACCTAGGAGAAGCACATTTATATCTCCTCGCAGCCGGTGTTTCCCCTCAACATTTTTCTCTTGGCCTCGAAACATAGCCAAAGCTAATGCAGTTTTAATGCCCTCGTGTCCATAGATGGATGGGGCAATAGACTTGATAATCCTTTCCTCTATTCTTGGGGTTTTAGACAACCTTTTAATTTCTTCTTTGCCCTCTGGAGCGAGCCTGTACACAGGAAAGAGATCTTGCTTCTTTGTGACATAGTTTGCTTCGATTACAGAGGAAAAGATAGGAAATCCATTCTTTGTGTTCGAACACAAGTCAAAATTATTTGTACATATGCCAGTGACCTCAATTTCTTCCCCAGGGCGTGCACAGTCAATCAAATCATTCAACAATATCACTTCCTTGTATCTTGGAAGCCGACCTGCAGGCGCAATTCCAGGGCTTTCTTGGAGTTTAAGCTTCTGGTAATTCTTGTATATTGTCTGTTCAATGTTAATAGTGAATGATCCTTTTTGATTGGCATTCAGGGCAAGAACCAACCTTGACTTCTGAATAAGAATTCTGAAAGAATGATCCCAAAATCGCTCCACACTTGTTGCAATCATATTTTACCTCTTGCAACTGAGGGAAGACACCGGATCGCCTAGTCACAACTCCTCCAACACAAATCATAGTGTTCAAATGAATCTGCCCAATGTTTCTAATTTGATCATAGACTGGTAAGTTGGTGATGCAGACATCGATCTTTTGATGGAAATTTCTGTAGTTAGGATGTAAATCAAAGACAACTTTCATGGCTACTTCTTCCATGACCTCTAGGACAGATTGAGGGGCATTAGCAAGCCAGATGGCAATATTGGGATGGACAAATATAAATTGTTTGTAATCATTCTCCAAGCTACACTTATTGGTTGACACCATTTCGTTTATCTTTCGAACATATTCAAAATATCCATCTTCATTCTTTGGATTCACATATGTAAGTAAGAATTCCTTAAACTTGGCAATGAAACGACAAACTTCATCTCTGGCAACCTATATATTCCCTGGGAGTTCCTTGGACACGGTACATCTCAAACTCGCCTTCATCACCATCTTCATCCTCATCTTGAAAACCCTTTGTCTGATCAGGCATGGGCACATCTTCCCTTGAATGGCTCCTCTGTGATCTACCTGGTGAGCTCTGCAAATCATCATCAGTATCAACATCATCATAGCTTTTTGGAGGCCTGAAATCAGCTCTAGACCCTTTTGAAGGCCTGTAGCTGTCATCAGCCGTATCATTGTCATGCAGAAGCTGAAGGAGCTTCTGATTTGAAAAGCGAACATCACGAGCCTCAAGCTCCAACTTAGCCGCCCTTCGATCCTGAATCACCTGATCAGTATCCCTGTCATCCTCAAACGATTCCTCCAGCCCCACGAGCTCATACTGATCATGCTCATCCATTCTCCGATAATCATCCATGAAATTGTCGTTGAATAGATCCTCTCCATCATCATCATCATACTCATCTTGCTTAGATTGAGCAGTAGTACTGGAAGTTGTTGTAAGTGCAACAGTTGAAGCAGGGACACTAGGTAGAGACGTGAAACTACTAATGGACAAAGAATTGCCAAAAAAGATGAATCTGTACGTGTTCTTGAAGCCACATTCTTCACAGCATTATTCATATCTGTGATATCCTTTGTTGCCTTATCACCAATCACAGAAGCCTTGTAGGGGTAGTGATCTCCTTCCAACTTCAGCAAAATATATTTGGTTTGATCTATCATTCCACGAAGAAGATCCTTAATCTCCTCAAACGCGCCTCGAGGCTCAGTATTAGTCGTCATGTCCTAGGTTCGAAGATCAACTGCTCTGATACCACTTGTTGCATGCTGAATTGAAATGGTTCCTGCTGGGATTTTTTTCGAGTATTTGAGTGAACTTTTGGAGCTTACTGTCAAGGCCAACCATATATGGATGGTAAGAGTTAGCGTCCATAGAAGAAGAAGAGAGAGAGATTCTCAGAATTCACCATTCATCCATAATAATTTGTTTCCTAACTTCCCTACAAATTCTGTTACAAGATATAAAAAGGACTAAGCCTTTTAGAAAATTTATAACAGATTGTAACTGATTCCCCTCTACAGGCTCCACGTTTTGTCTCATTTAAATCAAACTAAAGCAATTAAAACGTTGCGTATAATTAAAGGGATAAAACGCATTGTATAAGCAATACTATTCTCCAACAACTATTTTATTTAAAAGCTAAAATCCTCTTATCTCTTAATTCCCCAATGTTTCAAGGAAAGAGTAATCTAGAGGCTTACTTGAATTAGGAAAAAAAAAGTGGAGTTTGTGTTTGATTACCATATATATATTTAAAAGAAAAAAAAGGTTAAATTGGCTATGGTTAAACTCATTGATTATGCAATTAGTTGGTGGAATCAACTTGTTATAAATAGAAGGTGCAATGAAGAGAGGACAATAGACACGTGGGAGGAAATGAAGGTAATTATAAGGAAAAGATTTTTACATATTCACTATTATGGAGAGATTTATAATTAATTTGCAAACCTTATCACAAGGTTTTAGGAGTGCGGATGAGTACTTTAAGGAGATGAAAGTAACTATAATTAGAGCTAATATTTCCGAGGATAAAGTAGCTATGATGGTTAGGTTTTTGAATGAATTAAATAAAGAAATTGATAATATTGTGGAATTGTAGCACTATATAGAGATTGATGATATTATACATATGGCTGTAAAAATAGAGAAATAGTTTAGGAGAAAGGGTAGTCCGAAACCAGGTG
>Ga0307510_10005775_pt1 | contig 14749 bp, 13 predicted proteins | sample 12_EM_MG_FD_207224 | JGI IMG/M metagenome (GOLD analysis project Ga0307510, IMG submission 207224) | Populus trichocarpa ectomycorrhiza microbial communities from riparian zone in the Pacific Northwest, United States - 12_EM | ecosystem: Host-associated > Plants > Roots > Unclassified | place...
CTGGCTCCAGCCGCCGGGGGCGGCGCCGAGATCGACCACGGCGATGCCGTGCTTGAGGAAACGATACTTGTCGTCGATCTCGATCAGCTTGTAGGCCGCGCGCGATCAACGCCTGGGTTGATTGCGCGCACTCCGCCTTTGCGGCTGCTCCGAAGCAGGCTGTGACGAAATCATGACAGCCGATCGTCAAAAAATCCGACCTGAGAGTCAGAAAGCGAACGGAAGCTCCGGCGCGAGTCGGCCATATCGTGGCCAGACGGGGCACGAGGCGACTATCCGTGCAAGCACCTGGCGATGGTGTGAGAAACTCTTTTCGGTTCCTCAGTGGTGGAGCACGCGCTTCGGAGTTCTGTCGATCCAGTAACGAGTCAAAGGAATCAAACCTGTGAATGAAGCCAACACGAAAGAAGCGAATGCCAATCCGAGCGCGGGCTCTGACGTGAAGCGCGCCCTTGACCTGCCGTTCTTCGCAACGCCGGGGATTTTTAGCGGAATGACCGAGCAGAGCTTGGCGCGAACGAAGGAAAATTACGAGAAGCTGAACGCGGCCTCGGGAGCGATCACTGGCGTTCTCAGCGAAGCATATTCGACCAACGCCAAGGGCATCGCGGATTACACCGCTAAAGTCATCGAGTTCTCGGGCGCCAACACCACCTCGGCTTTCGATTTCCTCAGCCATCTCCTGGGCACGAAATCGCCCTCGGAAATCCTGCAGCTCTCCGCCACACACGGCCGCAAGAGCTTCGAAGCCACGACCGCGCAAAGCCGGGAGCTTTGGGAGCTCGCCCGCAAGGTAGCCACCGAGACTGCGGAGCCAATCAAGAAGAGTTTTGCGAGCGCGCTGCAGAAGGCGTCCTAGTCCTCATTCGAACCTTTGCGGCCCCGCCGGGATCGGCTGGAACAAGCGCCCCCCACTAGAAGGGCGCACTCCAGCCGACGGCGAAGCGACATGTCGCCGATATACGGAGGAACACAATGGGCGTCATCATGATCAAATGCCCCAAGACGGGACGCGCAATCCCGACAGGCATGAAAGCGGATCGGGAAAGGTTTCGAAGCAGCCCGGTATTCTTCGGGCGCACCTTCTGTTCGATCTGCAAAGCCAGCCACGAATGGTTTGCCAGGGATGCCTGGGTTCACGAGCCAGCAGAGAAGCGGCTGACGGCCACACTTGCCCTGTGATCGGCGTGGAGTCGTTGAGGCCGCCCTGCAATTCCCTCAATGGCGGCCCCTTGGCCGCTGGCCGATCACTCCGTGGGTTCGCGTGCGCGGATGTCCTTCGTCGGCCTTGGCAAACAGGGGAGCTTGTGGGCCGGGATTGTCCGCCGGCCGGGCGTGACCGGGCGGCTTCAGCTCTTCCGGCAAGACCATCTGCTCGATCCTGTGGCGCATCAACTGGTAGCACTCGCATGCCGCCGCTTCGAGCCGCGGCCGGTCAATCTCGATCGAACTCCGCCGGTTGGACCGGATCGCACCCGACGCGCGCAGCCTGCGTACGACATGCGTCACCGTCGGCCGTCGCACGCCAAGGAACTCCGAAAGCGTCTCTTGCGTCAGCGGCAGGACGTCGCCATCGGCCCGATCGTGGACCTGCAGCAACCAACGCGCCAGGCGGGCTTCGACCGTGTGCAGCGCATTGCAGGCTGCGACGTGCTGGAATTGGGCCAACAGCGCTCTGGTGAGGGTTTGGACCGCCTCCCTTATGGCGCTGCTGCGCCTGAGCGCCGTCTCAAATCGTGCCGGCGAAATTTGCAAGGCGGTCCCCGCCATTCGTACCGCGGTCGTCATCGGAGCGCGAGTAGGTCCCAGCGCCGAGAGGACGCCCGCGGCTCCGTCATTGCCGACAACGGCAGTCGCGACCGTCTCGCCGCTCGGCATATCCATGATGAAGGCGATCAGGCCACTCAGGGGGAAATAGATCCGTTCAACCGGATCGCCCGACCGCACCAGTACGGTGTCGCGTTCGAGCGATATTTTTCGGAAATGGGGCACAAGGAGATCGAGATCTGCGGGCGGCAGCGCAGCTAACAGTCGATTGCCAACCCTGGTGCTGTGCTCCATCGCGGGAATACCCCTTCCCAGACGGAGGCGCGGCTCGCTCCTGCATGGCGCGTCAGACTGCATGCAGTTGAACAGACCGCGCCGGACAACCAAAATACCTGCATTCGGGAAAAAATTCCAGAAGTTTCAGGGATTTGCTGGGGCCTGAGAGACCGCTCTGTCCACACGAAATCTTGAAAGATGTCCGACAACCGGAACCCGCAAAGGCTACGCTCAGCCCCGATTGGGCTGCCCACGAAACCCCATCGCCAGCACATAACGCTCGGATGAATCCTGCCGGCTCGAGGCCGGCTTGACATGGCGCACGCTGGAAAAATCACGCTTCAATTGCGCGACCAGTTCGGCGTCGGCGCCGCTCTGAAAGGCCTTGGCCAGAAATGTTCCGCCGGGATTGAGCACGTCGCAGGCAAACGCCGCCGCCGTTTCGATCAAACCGACGATGCGCAACTGATCGGTCTTGCGGTGGCCGGTGGTGTTGGGCGCCATGTCGGACATCACGACATCGGCGCGGCCGCCCATCATGGCGATCAGCTTTTCAGGCGCGTCATCGGCCAGGAAGTCGAGCTGCGCAAAATTGACGCCGGGGACTTCCGGCATCTCCAAGAGATCGATCGCCACCACCTTGCCCTTGCCGTTGACCGCGCCGACGCGCTTGGCCGCGATCTGGCTCCAGCCGCCGGGGGCGGCGCCGAGATCGACCACGGCGATGCCGTGCTTGAGGAAACGATACTTGTCGTCGATCTCGATCAGCTTGTAGGCCGCGCGCGAGCGATAGCCGTCCCGCTTGGCCTGCGCCACATAGGGGTCGTTGAGCTGCCGCTCCAGCCAGAGTTTTGATGACAGCTTGCGCTTGCCCCCACTCTTGACCGTGACGTGCAGCCGTCCCGTGGTGTCTTTCGCCATATCGGTTGGTGCCTTGAAATGTCAGACGCGATCTATCACGCCACGCGGCGCATTAACACGCCCGGAGCGCGCCGTCTTCGCGCATCATCTCGACCAGCATGCCCTCGCGCAGGCCGCGGTCGGCGACGCGCAGCCGCGGCAGCGGGAAGGCATCGCGGATCGCATCCAGAATGGCGCAGCCGGCCAGCACCAGATCGGCGCGCTCGACGCTGATGCAAGTATTGTTGGCGCGCTCCTGATAGCTCATGCAGCGCAGCCGCTGGATCACCGTGGTGACGTCGGAACCGTTCATCCAGACGCCATCGATGCGGCGGCGGTCGTAGCGCGCCAGATTTAGATGGACGCCGGCGAGCGTCGTCACGGTGCCGGAGGTGCCCAGCATGTGCATGTCGCGCAAATCCGAGCCGTGCTCGGCGGCGAACGGCGCCACATATTGCGCAACCTCACGCACCATTTGCGTATAGGATTCCGCGGTGACGTCCCTGCCGCCGAAATGCTCGGCCAAAGTGACGACGCCGAGCGGGATCGACATCCACGCCTTGATCCGTGGCGACGCATTCTGCTCGGCCGGATCGCGCTCGATCCGGACCAGCTCGGTCGAGCCGCCGCCGATGTCGAACAGGATCGCGCCCCGCCCTTTTGCGTCGAGCAGCGGCGAGCAACCGATCACGGCCAGCGTCGCCTCGGTCTCGCGATCGATCACCTCAAGCCGGATACCGGTCTCGGCAGCGACGCGGTCGCGAAAGCTGTCGGCATTGGCGGCGGCGCGGCAGGCCTCGGTCGCGATCAACCGCAGGCGCTTGGCCTTGCGGTAGCGGATCTTGTCGCTGCAGATGCTGAGCGCCACGATGGCGCGGTCGATCGCCGCCTCGCTGATGGAACCGGTGGCGGAAACGCCTTCGCCGAGCCGGATGATCCGCGAAAACGAATCCACCACGCGAAAACTGTCGCCGGCCGGACTGGCGATCAAAAGCCGGCAATTATTGGTGCCAAGGTCGAGCGCGGCATAGACACCGTTTGCCGTGGCCGCTGCAACCGACCCTGACGGGCTTGCGCAGGCCTCAAGACCCTCGCGCAGCCGCGTATCGTCATTCATCAAAACTGTCTTTCCGCGGCCGCTTCCGGGCCGCCGAAGAAAATTACCGTTCACGGAAACTTTAGCAGCGCCAAGGGGCTACGCAACAACCCATCACATAGGACTATGCCCAATCAGGCGTTGTCGGGGGTGATGCAGTGCGTTATCTGAGCAGGAACCCGCAAAACTGCGCGAATCCAAGCATTTCAGGTGTTTTTCGATGCAAGATCACACGCCGCCGTCCTCCCTGGAAAACGCTATCGCACTGCAAAAATACGGTGTGGGGCAGCCGGTGCGCCGCAAGGAAGACGACACGCTGGTGCGCGGCAAGGGCAAATACACCGACGATTTCACCCTGCCCGGCCAGGCCTGTTGCTGGATGGTGCGCTCCAGCCATGCCCACGGGATCATCAAGGGAATCGACACGGCGACCGCCAAGGCCATGCCCGGGGTGCTCGGCGTCTGGACCGGCAAGGACCTGGAAGCCGCCGGCTACAACCCCTTCACCTGCGGCCTGCCGCTGAAGAGCCGGGACGGCTCGCCGCTGTTGCAGACCAATCGTCCGGCGCTGGTAACCGACAAGGTACGCTTTGTCGGTGACCCCGTGGCCTTTGTGGTCGCGGAAACGCTGGCGCAGGCGCGCGATGCGGCGGAGGCCGTTGAACTCGATATCGAGCCCCTGCCCGCCGTGACCGATGCGGCGGAGGCTACAAAACCCGGTGCACCGCTGCTCTACGATCACATCCCCAACAACGTCGCGCTCGATTATCACTATGGCGATACGGCCAAGATCGACGCCGCGTTTGCCGCTGCGGCGCATGTCACCAAGCTCGACATCGTCAACACCCGCGTGGCTGTCGTCTCGATGGAGCCGCGCGTGGCGCTTGCGGCCTACGACAAGGCAAGCGAGCGCTTCACGCTGCAGGTGCCGACCCAGGGCGTTGCCGGCAACAAGGCCGGCTTTGCCAAGATCCTGAACGTGCCGACCGACAAGGTTCGTATTCTGACCGCCAATGTCGGCGGGTCCTTCGGCATGAAGAACATGAACTACCCGGAATACACCTGCATCGCGCACGCGGCGAAGGTGCTGGGGCGTCCGGTGAAGTGGACCGACGAGCGCTCGACCAGCTTCCTGTCCGACAGCCAGGGCCGCGCGCAGCTCATCCACGCCGAACTCGCGCTCGATGCCGAAGGCAAGTTTCTCGCGGTGCGCCTGCAGGGTTACGGCAATCTCGGCGCCTACATTACCGGCGTGGCGCCGGGGCCGCTGTCGCTCAACACCGGCAAGAATCTTGCGAGCGTCTACCGCACGCCGCTGCTCGGCGTCGACATCAAGACGGTTCTGACCAACACCACGCTGATGGGCGCCTATCGCGGCGCCGGCCGGCCCGAGGCCAACTACTACATGGAGCGGCTGATCGACCGCGCCGCCGACGAGATGGGCATCAACCGGCTGACGTTGCGCAAACGCAATTTCATCAAGCCGGCGCAACTGCCGTTCGCGGCGGCCTCCGGCGTCACCTATGACAGCGGCGATTTCGCAGGCGTCTTCAACAAGGCGCTGGAGATTTCCGACCACGCCAATTTTGCCAAGCGCAAGAAGGAGAGCAAGAAGAGCGGCAAACTGCGCGGCATCGCGGTGGGCTCCTATCTGGAAGTCACGGCGCCGCCGAGCGGCGAACTCGGCAAGATCACCTTCGAGCCGGATGGATCGGTGAAGCTAACCACCGGCACGCTCGATTACGGCCAGGGCCACGCCACGCCGTTCGCGCAGGTGTTTTCAGCCGAGCTTGGCGTGCCGTTCGAGAAGATCACGCTGGAGCAAGGCGACAGCGACCTCGTCCGCTTCGGCAACGGCACCGGCGGCTCACGCTCGATCACGGCGACCGGTCAGGCGATCGTGGAGGCTTCCGCGCTCGTAGTCGCAAGGGGCAAGCAGGCGGCCGCGCACCTGATGGAGGCATCCGAGGGCGACATTGAATTCGCCGACGGCCGCTTCACCATCGCCGGCACCGACCGCTCGATCGGCATCATGGAGCTGGCGCAGCGCGTACGCGAGGGCAAGCTGCCGGAGGATGCGCCGCGCTCGCTCGACGTCGACCACGCCACCAAGGAAACACCGTCGACCTTCCCCAATGGCTGCCATGTCGCGGAAGTCGAGATCGATCCCGAAACCGGCGTGACGCGGATCGTGCGCTATTTTGCGGTCAATGATTTCGGCACCGTGGTCAACCCGATGATCGTCGCCGGCCAGTTGCATGGCGGTGTGGCGCAGGGCATCGGCCAGGCGCTGATGGAGGAAGTCAGCTACGATTCCAGCGGCCAGCCGATCACCGGCTCGTTCATGGACTACGCCATGCCGCGCGCCGAGGACATCCCGCCGATGGAAGTCGGCGACCATCCCTCGCCGGCAAAAACCAATCCGCTGGGCACCAAAGGCTGCGGCGAAGCCGGCTGCGCGGGCAGCCTGGTCTGCATCGTCAACGCTGTGATCGACGCGCTGTCGGAATACGGCATCACCCATCTCGACATGCCGCTGACGCCGGAGCGGGTGTGGCGGGCGATCCAGGATGCGAAGACGAAGGCGGCGTGAGGAGTTTGAACGTCGCCCGCCAACACACAGTCGTCATCGCCCGGCTTGACCGGGCGATCCAGTATTCCAGAGACGTCAGCGATAGAGCCGAGAGGCCGCGGCTTACTGGATTCCCCGCCTTCGCGGGGAATGACGGGCCGTGGGTGACGCGGTCCCTTCCCTACGCCGCCGCCTGCTCGCGCGGCTGGTAGATCGCGATGTGGTGGCAATGCGCCAGCGGCGCCTTGCCGTTGGCGACGACCAGCGCGTCGAGCTCAACGAAGCGGTGGCCCTTCTTGTCGTAATTGCCGACGACCTTCGCGCGCGCGGTCAATTCATCGCCGATGCGGGCCGCTGACAGCAGTTGCATCCGGGTGCCGACGTGAATCCACGGGCCCATGATGGCATTGTCGACCAGCACCTTGTTCATCACTCGCGGCAGCAGGCCGGGGTGGCCGAACCCTTCCCGGGCGTAGATCTCTTCGGTCTCGCGAATATCGGCCAGATACTCTTTGGCCCCATCCGCCGCCCAGGTGCGCGGCACCGCGCCCAGCCATTTGCCGAGCGCATAGGACGTCGCATCGACCGGCTTGCGCTCGCCCACCGCCGCAACGTCGACAAAATCGGAAAGGGAAAATGATGGTGCAGCCGGCGGCAGCGATGCCGTGCCGGTAGCACAAAGCTCTCCCCGGCTCTCGACCTGGATCGCGAGCGCGCCGTTGCGCTCCTCGCCGGTGACATCGGCCAGTTCGCCGTCATACACCGGCTTGACAAAACGCGCCTCGATCAGGCCGCGTTCGAGGAAGGCGCGGCCCCATTTTGCGACCGGCAGGTGCATCATATAGGCCATGACATCGACACCGGGCACCAGCCCGCCGACAAAACCATAGCGCTTCGCGACGGTGTCATCGTGCATCTTGTTTTCGGAATGCTTTGACGTGTTGTAGGCCGAGACCCGATGCGGCTCGATACGGCTTGTCATGCCCGTTTCCTCTGGTTTCTTGTTCTTTCCGGCCCGTTATCGTACGCGAAGAAAGTACCGTGGCAAGCGTGTTCCAGCAGCTGTTTTCCTCGCATTTTTCCGCCCGGTGGAGTACCACGCCCGGACGAGAGAGCCGTGCCGAATTCCATCCGATTGACCGACCTGAAGTGCCTGAATTGAACCCCACCCGCATCTATGTCGATGCCGACGCCTGCCCGGTGAAGGACGAGATCTATCGCGTCGCGCTCCGGCACGGCCTGCCGGTCAGCGTGGTCGCGGGCAATTTCATCCGCGTGCCGCACGATCCGCTGATCGAGCGCATCGCCGCCGGTTCCGGAATGGATGCCGCCGACGACTGGATCGCGGAACGCGCGGGAAAAGGCGATATCGTCATTACGTCGGATATCCCGCTCGCCAGCCGCTGCGTGAAATCAGGCGCCGAGGTGATTGCGCCGAACGGCAAGCCGTTCACCGAACAATCCATCGGCATGACGCTGGCGGTACGCAATTTGATGACCGACCTGCGCTCGTCGGGCGAAGTGACGGGCGGTCCGAAATCCTACTCCCCGCGCGACCGCTCGGCATTCCTGTCGGCGCTCGACCAGACCATCCGCCGCATCCAGCGCCAGCGGGCGCAACAGCCCGCACAAGATCAAGGTTAAAGCGAACGATGGCGCCACCGCGGATTCAGTTGAAAGATATCAGGCTCACATTCGGCGGCACGCCGCTGTTGTCGGGCGTGGAACTATCGGTGTCGTCGGGCGAGCGCGTCTGCCTGATCGGCCGCAACGGCTCGGGCAAATCGACGCTGCTGAAGATCGCCGCCGGCACCGTCGAACCCGACGGCGGCAGCCGCTTCGTTCAGCCCGGCGCCACCATCCGCTATCTCCCGCAGGAGCCTGACTTCGGTGATCACAAGACCACGCTGGCCTATGTCGAGGCCGGGCTCGGCCCCGGCGACGATCATTACCAGGCGCGCTATCTCGTGGAGCAGCTCGGACTGCACGGCGACGAAGACCCCGCACATGTTTCCGGCGGCGAAGCCCGCCGCGCCGCGCTGGCGCGCGTGCTGGCGCCCTCGCCCGACATCCTGCTCTTGGACGAGCCGACCAACCATCTCGATCTGCCGACCATCGAATGGCTGGAAGGCGAACTGGAAAGCCGCCGTTGCGCGCTTGTTATCATCAGCCATGATCGCCGCTTCCTCTCCAATCTCTCGCGCGCGACCGCCTGGCTCGATCGCGGCCAGATCCGGCAGATCGACCGCGGTTTTTCCGCGTTCGAAGCCTGGCGCGACGAGGTGCTGGCGGAAGAAGAGCGCGACCAGCACAAGCTCGACCGCAAGATCGTCAACGAAGAGCACTGGCTGCGCTACGGCGTCTCCGGCCGCCGCAAGCGCAACGTCAAGCGGCTCGGCAATCTGCACGCGCTGCGCGACCAGCGGCGCGACTACCGTGGCGCGACCGGGAATGCCAGCCTCGCTGCGGCAGAGGCTGACAAATCCGGCAAGCTCGTCATCGAGGCCAAGAACATCAGCAAGGCCTATGGCGACCGCACGATCGTCGAGGGTTTTTCGATCCGCGTCCAGCGCGGCGACCGCATCGGCATCGTCGGCCCCAACGGCGCCGGCAAGACCACGCTGATCGAGATGCTGACCGGCGGCAGCCCGCCCGACAGCGGCACCATTCGGCTCGGCGCCAATATCGAGATGGCGACGCTCGACCAGCACCGCGAAAGCCTCGATCCGAAATCGACACTCGCCGAAGCGCTGACCGGCGGACGTGGCGACCATGTCATGGTCGGCGGCAAGCCGAAGCACGTCGTCAGCTACATGAAGGACTTTCTGTTTGCACAGGAACAGATGCGCACGCCGCTGGAGGTGCTCTCCGGCGGCGAGCGCGGCCGGCTGATGCTGGCGCGTGCGCTGGCAAAGCCCTCCAATCTGCTGGTGCTGGACGAACCGACCAATGACCTCGACCTCGAAACCCTCGACGTGCTGGAGGAGATGCTCGGCGACTACGAAGGCACGGTGATCCTGATCAGCCATGACCGCGACTTCCTCGACCGCGTCGTCACGTCTGTGATCGTGCCCGAGGGCAATGGCCGCTGGATCGAATATGCCGGCGGTTACACCGACATGCTGGCGCAGCGCGGCGAGGATCTCGCGCGCGAGGCTCCCAGTATCGCTACCGTCGAGGAAAAGAAAGAAACCAGGGCTGCCGCACCCTCCGCTGCGGCCAAGCGGCGGCTGAACTTCAACGAGAAGCACGCGCTGGAAACCCTGCCGAAGACGATGGTGAAATTGCAGGCCGAGATTGCCAAACAGCAAAAGCTGCTTGACGACCCCGACCTCTACACCAAGGATCGCAAGAAGTTCGACGCGGCCTCCGCGGTGATCGCAAAGGCGCAGCAGGAACTGACCGAGGCCGAGGACAGGTGGCTGGAGCTTGAGGTTTTGCGGGAAGAGATAGAACAGGCATAGAGCGTAGGATGGGTGGAGCGAAGCGATACCCATCCTAAATGCTTCGACAAAATTGATGGGTTTCGCTGCGCTCTACCCATCCTACGAACTCGAGAGAGAAGAGCATGACAACGCCCCTCGCCGCCAAGATCGCCCGTGAATACGGCACGCCCTGCGCCGTGATCGACATGGACCGCGTCGAGCGCAACATCGCGCGTATACAGGTGGCCTGCGATACGGCCGGCGTCGCCAACCGACCGCATATCAAGACGCACAAGAGCCCGCTGTTGGCGCAGATGCAGGTCGCGGCTGGCGCCAAGGGCATCACCTGCCAGAAGATCGGCGAGGCCGAGGTGATGGCGGAAGCCGGCATCGACGACATCCTGATCAGCTACAATCTGATAGGCGAGGAGAAGATGGCCCGCCTCGCCGCGCTGCAGGCCAAGGCCCACATGACGGTCGCCGCCGACAATTCGACCGTGATCGCGGGCCTGCCGCAGGCCGCCGCCGCTTCCGGCCGTCCGCTCTCGGTCGTGGTGGAATGCGACACCGGGCGCAAGCGGGCTGGTGTCGAAACGCCCGGCGAGGCGATCGCCCTTACCCGAGAGATCGCAGCGTCCAAGGGGCTACAGTTTGCGGGCTTCATGCTGTATCCAACCGAGACCGGCTGGACGGAGGCGCAAAAATTCTTTGACGAAGCCCTGGCCGGCGTCCGTGCGCTCGGGCTCGACGCGGCGATGGTATCAACCGGCGGCTCGCCGAACCTGAAAAATCTCGGCAAGCTCAAGGGCGCGACCGAGCATCGGCCCGGCACCTATATCTACAACGACCGCATGCAGGTCGCGGCCGGCGTCGCCGAATGGGACGACTGCGCGCTCAACATCTACTCTACGGTCGTCAGCCGCGCCGGCCCCGACCGCGGCATTTTGGACGCCGGCTCCAAGACGCTGACGTCGGACACCGGCGGCGGGCTTGAGGGCCATGGGCTGATCCTGGAGCACCCGGAGGCCAAGATCGCACGTTTCGCTGAGGAGCACGGCTTCCTCGATCTGGCCCGCAGCAACACCAGACCAGTCGTCGGCGACGTCGTGCGGATCGTGCCCAACCACGTCTGCGTCGTCGTGAACATGATGGACGAGGTGGTGATGGTGCGCGGTGATGAGATCATCGGCACGCTGCCGGTCGCGGCAAGAGGGAAATTGCGGTAGGGATCCCTGTAGGATGGGTAGAGCGTAGCGAAACCCATCGAGACTTGCCGAACTGCCCGATGATGGGTTTCGCTTCGCTCTACTCATCCTACGCATCAAGCCACTTCAACACGCCCCGCCCCGCGGCTGCTCCCGTTGCAAACGACGCCTGCAAAAGATATCCGCCGGTCGGCGCTTCCCAATCCAGCATCTCGCCGGCGGCAAACACGCCGGGCAAGCGGCGGAGCATGAAGTCGCTGTCGAGTTCACTAAACGGTATCCCACCGGCAGTCGAGATCGCGCGCACGATCGGCGACACGCCATCAAGCTGCACGGGCACGGCCTGAATCAAGCGGGCGAGATCAACGGGCGAAAGCGATGACAACGACATTCCGGATGCTTTGGCGGCTTCTTGTAACAGCCCAATTGCAACGGGTGAGAGATTTGCCGCCTTGCGGAGGAAATTCGAGAGGGACTGCTTGCCCTTCGCGGCCGACAATTTCGCCGTCAGTTCGCCGATCTCCGTGGGACGCAGGGCAATGTTGAGTGTGGCCGTTCCATCGCGCAGGATCGCCTCGCGCAACTCAGCCGACAGCGCGTAGACAGCGCCTCCTTCGATGCCGGCGCGGGTGATGATGGCTTCGCCGCGCACCGTGTGTTTGCCAAATGTCAGCGCCACAGCCTTGAGCGGCTGACCTTCGAAACGATCGCGGAAAACTTCCGACCAAGCGACAGTGAAGCCACAATTCGCAGGCCGCAACGGCGATATCTTCACGCCTCCGGCCGCGAGAATCGCAGCCCACGCACCATCGGAGCCCAACCGCGGCCAGCTCGCGCCGCCGAGCGCCAGCACCGTTGCGCGCGTCTCGATGGCCTGCGGTCCATCCGGCGTTTGAAAGCGAAGACGGCCTTGCTCATCCCAGCCGGTCCAGCGATGACGCAGCGCCAGCTTTACGCCCATCGCATCCAGCCGCCGCAACCACGCCCGCAACAGGGGCGAGGCTTTGAAGGCTTTCGGAAAAACCCGCCCGCTGGAGCCGACAAACGTCTCCTGCCCGAGCGCTTCGCTCCAGTCACGCAAGGCGCTCGGTGGGAATGCTTCGATGACGGCCTTTAGATGCGGCATCGCCTCGCGGTACCGCGCAAGGAATTGCGGCAACGGTTCGCTATGCGTGAGGTTCAGCCCGCCTCGCCCCGCCATCAGGAATTTGCGACCAGCCGAAGGCATCGCGTCGTAGATTGTGACGGTGACGCCGCCCTGCGCCAGCACTTCGGCCGCCATCAAACCGGCGGGGCCGGCGCCGATGACCGCGACGTGTTTTGCAGGTGAAGACATGGCGGGAGTGTAGCCGGGATCGACGGTTCGTAGGGTGGGCAAAGCGAAGCGTGCCCACCATTATTCACCGGCAGCGGCGCGAAGTGCGCCTTTGCCCACCCTACGAATCGGCCCGTGAGCTACAGCTTGATCCCAGCCCTTGCCGCAGCCTGCGCGACATACTTCTGCGTCTGCTCGAACGCGCCCTGCAGCGCTCTTGCCTTCGAGACATCGTCGATTTCGGCAAAATGCGCCGCGATCGCGTCCGGTGTCCAGTCGGACTGCGGCAGGTTGATGCCTTCGGTCTCGATGATCTTGATCACCGCAAACGAGCCTGCGCCCGCGCCCATGATGGTGCGGGTCGGCGCGTCCTCGCTGAGCAGGAATTCCACCGCCGGCGTGATCGCCTCGGGGCGCATCAGGGCCAGCGCCTGCGGCGGCAGCAGCTCTTCGGTCATCCGGGTCGCCGCGGTCGGCGAAATCGTGTTGACGCGGATGTTGTTCTTGCGGCCTTCCTCGGCCAGCACGTTCATCAGGCCGACCATGCCGGCTTTGGCCGCGCCGTAATTGGCCTGGCCGAAATTACCGAACAGGCCCGACGACGAGGTGGTGACGACGATGCGGCCATAATTGCGCTCGCGCATACCCTCCCATACCGCCTTGCAGCAGTAAAACGTGCCGACGAGATGGACATCGAGCACTTTGGCAAAGTCGGCGATGTCCATTTTTGCGAACGACTTGTCGCGGAGAATGCCGGCATTGGCGCACAGGAGATCAACGCTACCCCACTCCTTCGTAGCCCGCTCGACCATCGCTGTGACTTGTCCGAACTTCGAGACGTCGGCGCCGTCGGCCATCGCGGTGCCGCCGGCTTTGCGGATTTCCTCCACGACCGCCTCCGCGGGCGAGAGCGAGCCGCCGGTGCCATCGCGCGCCCCGCCGAAATCGTTGACCACCACCTTGGCGCCGCGGCTCGCCAGCCCCAGCGCATGCGCCCGTCCAAGACCATTGCCCGCGCCGGTGACGATAGCGACGCGTCCGTCAAACCTGATTGCCATGCGAAATTCCTGGTTCTTCTTCCCTTCTCCCCCTTGTGGGAAGATGAGGCTCTATCTAACCGATTGGCGCAGCGGGCAAAACGGAAATCGGTGCCCGTATAGTATCCCTTGCGCGGGGTTCCTGCCGCCCTCCTGGCCGCGTGGTCTGCGTGCCCGGGAGTGGCCGGCCTTGGTCCTCCGCGCGCTGTACGGCCTTCCTGAGGCTTGGCGCGCTTTTCGTTGGGCGGCCACGTCGAGGTCGCGGTAATCCGTGACGCGATGAGATGCCGTCCATGCCGGAATCCTACCGCGTAGTGTCGCACGTTGTCGATGCGACAGCGGAGCCTTTGTCCGCGCCGATATTGACGACTTGAGGACGCGTTCAGTGGAGCTTTGCTACGAACTGATCCATGTAGCTTAGCAGGTCCCTTGGGTTGTGGTCGCGCGCGGCTTCAAGCAAAACCTTGTCAATCGCGGTGGCCCAACCCGAATACGCGAGCGCCCAATCACCATATCGTCGCGTTGCCGCCGGGTCTGTCTGCAAGATCAACACGGCTGCGTGCCGGGCGTCGCCGAAAATCGATGTTTTCATGACATCTAGGCCGTGATGCGGTCCTTCAAGGAATTGAGCAAAGTGACGACCCGAGAATATCAGCACACCAGTTAAACCAAGTTCCGGATTTCGTCTTTCGGCGGCATGCCGGATGCCGGCGATTTCAGCGTCCGCATCCGATCCGAGTAGGCTAGTGCTGACGTACAGCCACGTTGCTAACATTTGAAATCCTGTCAAATATGGATCTGCCTCAAGGGCCGAACGCGACCAACAGATCGTAGCAGTGCCGGTTTGATGGTTACCCGACTTAATAGGCTTGGGTCAGGTTGGCTTACTCGATCCACGGCGCGGCAATGTTTTGGGCCCTGTGGAGGGCGCGACTTCCTGCGGGGACCGCGCGACCGCGCCGCATGAATATATTTGAAATTCATCATATCGCGCTAAATTGCGTACCATCCGGTATGCATCATGTCCGGAAAGTGCCATGTGTGGACGGCTCCGGGTTGGCAAGAGCTTTTTTCACATTTTGCAGCATTGGTCGGTGCAGCCATGTGTTCGGCCTTTTAATGCGGTTCACATGACCGCTGGCCATAATGCCCTCCG
>Ga0307510_10005776_pt1 | contig 14749 bp, 11 predicted proteins | sample 12_EM_MG_FD_207224 | JGI IMG/M metagenome (GOLD analysis project Ga0307510, IMG submission 207224) | Populus trichocarpa ectomycorrhiza microbial communities from riparian zone in the Pacific Northwest, United States - 12_EM | ecosystem: Host-associated > Plants > Roots > Unclassified | place...
AGGATTTTAAACCCGAAAAATACGACGAAGTCTATGTAAAATGGCTCCAGGAGCATTTGAATAAGCTGGTGCACAAGCGTATCAGCCTATTAAAAGAAAATTATGCGCGGTTGGATAAGAATGCAAAAAAACTGGCAGATGATTTTATAAAAAGCGAAAAGATCATCAGGCACTTTTTTGATAAAATAGCCAGCAGTGAGCTTAAATCATTACGCATCCGCATTCATGGCGACTATCATCTGGGGCAGGTACTTTATACGGGGGCAGACTACCTTGTAATTGATTTTGAAGGGGAGCCGGAAAGCTCTATTACCGACAGGAAAATAAAACATTCGCCCTTAAAGGATGTTGCTGGTATGATACGCTCCTTCCATTACGCGGTGTGTGCCAAGTTGTATTTCAGCAATGAAACTAAGGGCGTTGACCCGCAACGTTTACAAAAATCGGCCGACAGATGGTATAAGCTCATCACCGATGCTTATGTGGATGCTTATATGCAGACAATGGGCGATATTTCAGTTACATTTGGTAACCGCACGGAGATGAACTTTTTATTACAATTACACTTACTCGAAAAAGCGGTATATGAGCTTGGTTATGAATTGAACGGACGTCCTGATTGGATAAAGATTCCCCTGAAAGGCATCCAGCAAGTATTATTTGAAATAGAGAAATTTAACAGTTAAAGGCCTGCAGGCACAAACATATGGCTAAAAAGACAATAGTTACCGGCAAAGAGGCTCCTGCTAAAAAGGCAGTTGCTAAAAAAGCCACAACCGCTGCAAAGAAACCGGTTGCCGCTGAAACCAAAACAGTAAAAAAAGCAGCTGATAAACCAGTTGCAAAAGCAAAAGCTGCCCCGGCGGCGAAAACCGGGAAGAAACCATCACAAACAAAACAATCTATGCCTGCACAAACACTACCCAATGCTGTTCAGCCTTACAGCCGATTTACCGAGTTTGATATCGGCCTGTTCAGATCGGGTAAACACTTTAAATTGTATGAGAAGTTCGGTTCGCATGTGATCGAATTTAATGGGGTAATCGGAACTTATTTTTCGGTGTGGGCCCCTAACGCACAGTATATCTCGGTAGTTGGTAATTTCAACTATTGGGACCGTGGTACGCATCCCTTATTGGTACGCTGGGATGGTTCGGGCATTTGGGAAGGCTTTATTCCGAATGTGGGCGATGGTGAGACTTATAAGTACTTTATCAAATCATCTACAGGTGAAGAGCTTGAAAAATCAGATCCGTTCGCACTGCGCTGGGAGGAACCGCCGCGCACTGCGTCTATCGTAGCAGATACTTACTACGAGTGGAAAGATACCAAATGGATGAAAGATCGCCATAAGCATAATGCATTGGATCAACCTTATTCGGTTTACGAGGTACATCTCGGCTCATGGGCACGTAGTCTTGAAAGTCCGGATGCATTTTATAGTTATGAGCAGTTGATAGATAAACTGGTGCCTTATGTAAAGGATATGGGCTTTACCCATGTGGAGTTTATGCCATTGGCTGAGCATCCTTACTATCCAAGCTGGGGTTACCAGGTGAGCGGATATTATGCTGCGTCAAGTCGCTACGGTACGCCCAAACAACTGATGAAGCTGATAGAAGCTTTTCATAATGAAGGCGTAGGCGTGATACTGGATTGGGTTCCATCGCATTTCCCGGGGGATATTCACGCGCTATACCGTTTTGATGGTACGCATTTGTATGAGCATGCCGATCCGCGCAAAGGGTTTCACCCGGATTGGAAATCGTATATATTTAATTACGGGCGCAACGAGGTACGGGCTTTTCTCATCAGTAATGCACTGTTCTGGCTCGAGAGGTATCATATAGATGGCCTGCGTGTAGATGCTGTGGCTTCTATGCTTTATCTCGATTACTCGCGTAAGCATGGCGAATGGGAGCAAAACCAATATGGTGGAAATGAGAACCTGGAGGCTATATCATTCCTGAAAGAGTTTAATGAAGCCTGTTATAGCCATTTCCCGGATACGCAAACCATTGCTGAGGAATCAACTTCATTTACCGGCGTGAGCCGCCCTGTTTTCCTGGGAGGGTTAGGGTTTGGTATGAAGTGGATGATGGGCTGGATGCATGATACCATTAAGTATTTCTCTACCGACCCGTTATTCCGTAAATATCACCATAACCAGATCACCTTTAGTTTGATCTATGCCTTTACGGAGAACTTTATGTTGCCTTTCTCGCATGATGAGGTGGTGTATGGCAAGGGATCTATGCTGCGCAAAATGCCGGGAGATGAATGGCAGCAATTTGCCAATCTGCGTATGATGTATAGCTATATGTTTACCCATCCGGGCAGTAAGCTGTTGTTTATGGGTGCCGAGTTTGGCCAGGGATCGGAATGGAACTTTAGCCAGTCGCTGGAGTGGTATGTGCTGGAGTATCCAAACCATCGCGGCATACAGGAAACTGTAAAAGCATTGAATCATTTATATAGAACGGAACCTGCATTGTATGAAAAGAGTTTTGAAAGCAGCGGTTTTGAATGGATAGACGGCGGCAATGCCAATGATTCCATTTTGATCTACGGGCGTAAGGGGCATGACCCTAAGGACGACCTGGTGATCGTACTGAATATGACGCCAACGCCGCACCATGGTTTCCGTGTAGGGGTGCCTGCAAGCGGGGAGTGGAAGGAAATATTCAACTCGGATGATAAGAAGTACTGGGGTAGTGGCATACTGAATGGTAAAGCCGCTAAATCTGAGAAGGAGCACTGGCATGGTAAAGATAATTCGATCCAGGTCGATCTGGCACCTTTGGGGGCTTCAGTGTTTAAGCGGGTGAAGTAGACGATAATATAAAAAGCGTCATTGCGAGGAACGAAGCAATCTATACTTAGAATCTGTCATTCTGAGCTGGAGCGAAGAATCTATTGATACATATGTTGGGTACCCAATAGCTTTACGGAATAGATGCTTCACTCCGTTCAGCATGACAAAGTTATTTTATATAGAGATTGCTTCGTCCCTCGTAACGGGCGAAGTTTTCTGTTATTAACAAGACCAATTATGAGCTACAAGTTTTTTTATCTATACCTGGCAGGGGGGACAATCTTCCTGCTGGCTCTTATCTACCAGGTGATCGAATATTATCCTGCATTAAATAGCCTTGGCTTACTTTTCAATGCCATTCCAGTAGTCATATTTTATTACCTGGCCTATAAAGTGCGCCGCGAAAAGGAGGATAAGGATTTGATGTAACCAATAGCTTTTATTAGTTTTATGTCAGTTCCTTATTCACCCTTATTATGAAAAAGCTCCTTTATCTCTTTGTAATTGCAATTACTTGTTTAATATCCTGTAAACAGCAAAGCAGCAGTCCCACGGTTGCCGAATACTTTGCGCCTGTAGATTCCGGCGTGCAAGTGGCAGGCATCAAAATGGTCAGCATACAAACGCCGGTAGGTAAGTTCAGGGTATGGACAAAACGCTTTGGCAATAACCCGCGTATCAAAGTATTATTACTGCATGGCGGCCCGGCTATGACGCATGAGTATATGGAATGTTTCGAGAGCTTCTTCCCGAAGGAGGGTTTCGAAATGATAGAATATGATCAGTTAGGCTCTTTCTACAGCGATCAGCCAAAAGACAGCAGTTTATGGACAACACCGCGTTTTGTGGAAGAGGTGGAACAGGTGCGAAAAGCATTGAACCTGGATAGCAGTAATTTCTATTTATTGGGTAATTCCTGGGGCGGCATTTTGGGGATGGAGTACGCTTTAAAATACCAGAAAAACCTGAAGGGGCTGATCGTTTGCAATATGATGGCGAGCATACCGGCTTATGAAAGATACAATGCGGTGTTAAGGAGCCAGATGCGTAAATCATTGGTGGATTCGCTGCAAAACTATGAGGCAAAGGGTATGTATCATGATACCACCTACCAGGCTTTGGTATGGAATGAATATTATTGCAAACATCTATGCCGCTTGCCCGAATGGCCCGACCCTGCTATGCGGGCTATAAAGCATGTGAACGAAGAAATTTACGTAATGATGCAGGGCCCAAGCGAGTTCAAAGTAGGGGGCAGGTTGTTGCATTGGGATATCAGCGACCGGTTAAAAGAGATTATAGTGCCTACCCTGATGGTAGGTGCCAAATATGATACTATGGACCCCAAATACATGGAATGGATGAGCACCCAAGTGAAAAATGGTAAAAGCCTGTATTGCCCCAATGGCAGCCATTTGGCTATGTGGGATGACCAGAAAGTGTTTATGGATGGGGTGATTAAGTTTATTAAGGGAGTGGATGCGGGAAAGAAGTAACGTGAGTCACGAGTCGCGTTTGCGCATTAACCCCCGCCTCAGACTCGCGCCAGCAGGGTCACGAGTACTCAGCGCTATAGACCTGCGCTGCATACTCGCGCCAGATCTGGGGTTTAAAACTTCGGACTTATATGCTTGTAGCCTGAAGACTACAGACATAGGGAATTCGTAGACAGAGTATACGAACAGCACGGGGTCTGACGATAATCAAAAAAGCTGAATGTTTAAATAGCCCAATCCTTTGTTAAATTGAAAAGTTAAAATAATTATATATGAAAAAAACATTATTTGTATTGTACCTATTGTTTTATCTAGCTTGTACTAACACACATTCTCGTACTCATGACGGTGACCTAGTTACGGTTACAAAAAGTTATGATAAGGAAAAAGCCACCTCTGTCGATACATTTCATTTTTTGAAGGATTGCAACATAATGAAACATCAGTATTATGTTGGAGCGATCCAGGATACTTTAGCTGATCGAGATTCGGCTGGATATATAGTTTTTTTTCCTTGTTACACTTGTAAGGAGACCTATGAGGTTGTTTTCGCTTATAAAGGCGGTAAGAATGCTCGGAAAGTACTTGGATACAATGGAGTGGAAAAGGAGTACCTAGAAGGCTGCAAAGATGGATTTAAGAAATTTGAAAATTTCGCATTCGTGCTGCCTATGAGAAATCCCGAAAAACAAAAAGACCTTCATGCAATGAACATCGACTTTCCTGTTAAAGTAAAAGTATACGGCCAAATTGAGAGAGACAACTGGCGATATATCGTCCAAAGAGAATTTAAAACATTCAACGACTATGCTGCTTTCCAATTAGCCGTGGTTTATCATAAAATTCATTGATAAAGTTATGCCGCAAATATTGCTGCAAAAAACGTCGCCTATTTTATTAAGGACGGGGCCTGGCTAATAAGTATTATTTTATTGGGTTTGAAGAGATAGTTGGTTGCAAAATTAAAATTTCAAAGAACGGATCAATTATTTTTCACAAATAATCAGGTTGCCTGGCAGCATTATCCTTTCCGAAGAATCGGCATATACAAATTTACGGGGTCATGCTGAATAAAGTGGTGACAGCGTTTTGTCAGCACCTTTAATAAGTAAAAAATTACTGATCATCAGATGTTCACAAATATTCACTAGTATACACGTGATGAACAAAAAATAAAAGTTAGCTTAACTAGTGCAAGTGCCCTTTAATGAATATGAAAGTGATCCATCTTCCTTCTAAATTCGTTCAAACAGTATTTTCTGTTCATGGCAAAGCAGGAGAGAGGTGGCTTAACGAACTGAATGGATTGATTGACTATTGCAAGCAAAAATGGCAATTTGAGTTACTTCCTGTTAAAAAGCTCACTTTTAATTTTGTTGCGCCTGTTGTATTTGAAAATGGCTCGAAAGCTATTTTGAAATTAGGTTTGCCTGGGAAAGAATTTCAATCAGAAATAGCAGCGTTGAAGGCTTATAATGGGAGTGGGTTTTGTAAACTGTTAGATGCAGAACCTGAAAAGGGTGTTATGCTATTAGAATACATAGAGCCGGGTGCATATTTGAACACGGTACAGGATGAAATAGCAAAGGCAACGGTTACCGCCAACTTAATAAAAAGTATGACCGGGCTTAATCCGTCACCTTCAAACCCGTTTCAAACTGCCGGTGATTTGTATAATGACCTGCTCAGTTTGCATAACAGGTTCGGCAATACGGCCATTCCGGAATATTTGTTTAAAAGTGCCGTATCCGCCTATAAGACAATTGAATCAAATCCATACCAACAACGACTATTGCACGGCGACCTGCACCAGGAAAATATACTTTCAGCACAAGATGGAGAATGGAAAGCCATCGATCCCAAAGGTATTATTTCTGAAACCGGCTTTGAACTCATCCCTTTCTTGATAAATGATCTGGAGAGCAAGGATATAACAGCTACAATAAGTGGGCGGATTGAAGTATTTTCAAATCTGTTGAAGATAGACCGGGAGAGAATTATCCAATGGGGTATATTCAGGTCTGTGTTATCTGCTTACTGGCAAATGGAAGATGATCTGCCAATAAACGACAAAGACTTAATGATGTGTGAAGTGTTTTATGGGTTGAACCGTTAACACACTGGCAGCGTTTTGTTAGTACTCTTAAATATGTAACTTGTTGATAAGCAGGTATTCATGAATGTTCACGGGCGTTCATGTATGATGAACGTGAACAAAAAATGAAATCTAATTCCCATTTTGATGATGCAGTAAAGGCCGGGGATCAAAAAGTACTTTTATAGATATGATCTTATGATGCTCCACCTTATACCATCCGCAACTGAATATAGTAATGCCCCCCATGTTGATATCATAAAAAATGCATACATCGTCACCATCGGCAAAGGTTTTTAACAGGTGATATTTTAATTTCATGTTTCTCATGTCGTTAAAATAGGCATCAGCACCATCGCGTGAGCCCATTACGCCTTCAAATTGAAGGTTGTCGTCGACACATTTGCGGGCGGCATCAAAGTCTTCCTCATTTAAATGTTTAAGAAACGACATTACGAGAAGTTTTGCGGAGGCGGTGGTCGTCATCATGGCTGGAGTGTTTAGTTATTGGTGGTATCAAGAATGTTAAAGTACCATTAAATTATTAACGGATAAATTCAGAAAATGTGTTTCGCAACTCGTAATTAGTGCTAAAAAGGGTAAATTTATTTACTAACTTGTGGTCAACGCCGAACCAATTATAACCATTCTTCATAGAAATATTTAATGAAAAAACTAACACTATCCCGTGTCTTGATCGCAGGTATGCTGCTGATTTCAGGGCTAAGCTGTCATACGCATAAAAATGATAACGTTAAGGATATGATCGATCGTAAATGGTGGAAGGAAGCAGTGGTATACCAAATATACCCGCGCAGTTTTATGGATAGTGATGGGGATGGGATTGGCGACTTGAAAGGGATCATATCCAAGCTGGATTATATCAAAAGCCTGGGCATAAACGTAGTTTGGCTTAACCCGATATACCGTTCACCAAATGATGACAACGGGTATGACGTAAGCGATTACCGCAACATTATGAAAGACTTCGGCACAATGGCAGACTTTGATGCCATGCTGAAGGGTATGCACGAGCGCGGAATTAAACTGGTGATGGATTTAGTGGTTAACCATAGCAGCGATGAGCACGAATGGTTTAAACAAAGCCGCAGCTCCAGGACTAACCCATACCGGGATTATTATCACTGGTGGAACGCTGATAGGGGTAAACCCGCGCCACGTTATAGTTTATTTGATGTGAACCATGATGCCTGGCGTTATGACTCAGTTACCAATGCCTACTATCTGCATTATTTTTCAAGAAAGCAGCCTGATTTGAACTGGGAGAACCCCAAATTAAGACAGGAAGTATATGATATCATGAAATTCTGGGCCGGTAAAGGCATCGACGGTTTCAGGCTGGATGCCTTCCAGTTTGCAGCAAAGGATACTACGTTCCCGGCATTTCCGCAGGGGTATGAGAAGGACTTTGTGAAATACTATGCCATGGGGCCTCATTTGCACGATTACCTGAAGGAAATGAACCAGCAGGTGTTGAGCAAATATGACGTGATGAGTGTAGCCGAGGGTGCCGGTAAATCGTACCGGGATGCACATGACCTGGTTGATGCCGACCGTAACGAATTGAATATGGCTTATGCTTTTGACGGGGTAGATATTGCAAAACCAGAAGGCTACAGCCTGCTGCATTTTAAAGAAGTTTTCAGCAAATGGGATAGCGTATTTGCACAAAAGGGCTGGCTATCGATCTTTCTTGCTAATCATGATCAGGCGCGACTGGTGAGCAGATTTGGGAATGACAGCCCGGAGTTCAGGGAAGTATCATCCAAAATGCTGTCCACATTTATTATGACCATGCGCGGAACGCCCTATTACTACAATGGCGATGAACTGGGAATGACCAATGCCGGGTTTACAGATATTAAGGATTACCGGGATATGCCTACGCTGAACGAGTACCAGCATCAGAAAAATATTGGCGGTAACATCCCGGAATTTATGAAGAGCATCGCCTTTTCCTGCCGTGACAACGGGCGTACACCTTTTCAATGGAACAGCAGCACAAATGCAGGATTCACCACGGGTACACCCTGGATAAAAGTGAATAGCAATTATAAAACCATCAATGAAGCTGCACAGGATAAAGACCCCAACTCGGTTTTAAATTACTTTAGGAAGATTGTTAAGCTGCGGAACGATAACCTGGCTTTAGTTTATGGGAAGTACATCTTATTAGACAAAAGCAATCCCAATGTATACGCTTATACCAGGGAGTTGGACGGAAAGAAATTATTGATCCTGCTTAATTTCAAAAGTAAGGCTGCAACGGCAAATACCGGCATCGACCTTAGCAAATCGAGAATATTAATAGATAACTATACTGAGCCATCAACCAATGGACAACTGAAACCCTATGAGGCAGTGGTGTATGAACTGTAGCATGTTCAATAGCGGACGATAGTTGTATCAAATCCGAACAGATTAGGAGTTTTATTTTTATATTAAAATACTGATATTCAAATAATTAAATTAAGGGCACATTATTGGTAGCATGATTGGCATTAAAACCGTGGATCATGATCAAGAATTACCTGCTGGTTGCTTTCAGAAACCTCACAAAAAACAAGGGCTTTTCATTCATCAACATCTTTGGATTGGCTATTGGGATGGCAGCCTGCCTGCTCATCCTGCAATATGTATCGTTCGAGCTGAGTTTTGATAAGTTTCACAATAAGGGCGACAGGATATACCGCATTAACCAGGACCGGTACGATAATGGTAAATTAAGTACCCGCTGGGCGGGTGGTGCATTTGCCCCCGGAAGTGAATTTAAAGCGCAGCTGCCCGAGATAGAAGACTTTGTTAAAATGGTACCGGCCGGCCAGGTGCTGGTAAATTATAAAGACCAGAAGATAGTTATAAAAGATCAGTATGATTATTTTGTAAGCGGATCATTTTTTAAAATTTTCAGTTATCCGCTGATCATCGGTGACCCCAATACTGCACTTAAAGAACCCAATACGGTTGTTATTTCTCAAGCTATAGCGCAAAAGCTTTTTCATAATTCCAATCCGATGGGTCAAACATTGGTAATGAACAATGATAAGCCAATGAAAGTAACAGGCGTAATGAAAGATATGCCTGTCAATACTCACATGAAACTCGATTTCATGCAATCGTACAGTACTTTGATCAAAAACTATGCACCAGATCTCGATAACAAATGGTATTCAGATGGTTGCACAACTTATCTTTTACTTCACAAAGGTGTTGACCCGAAGGTGCTGGAAGCTAAGTTCCTACCAATTGTAAAAAAAGCATACGAGCCATTTAAAAGTGCAGGAGCAAGCGCTGTATATACTTTGCAACCGGCGCAAAGCATCCATTTATATTCTAACAGGATGTTTGAGCTTCAGCCTAATTCCGATGGTAATTCGGTTTACCTGCTGTTGGGCATTGCCCTATTCGTGATTATCATAGCCTGGATAAACTATATTAACCTGTCCACTGCCCGGGGTATAGGCAGGGCTAAAGAAGTAGGCGTTCGCAAAACATTGGGGTCGGATAAAAGGCAGTTGATCATGCAATTTATGTTCGAGGCAGGGTTGCTTAATGTATTATCACTGGTATTGGCTTTTATACTGATCGTTATATTCCTGCCCATATTTGGCAGTATATCCGGCGTGAACATCAGCTTTGATCTGTTTGGACATAGTACTTTCTGGCTAAGTGTGGTAAGTATGTTATTGGTTGGTACTTTCTTTTCGGGATTTTATCCTGCTCTTGTGCTTTCCTCTTTCCGGCCGGTTGAAGTAATGAAAGGCAAACTATCAGCTTCCCCGCGCGGAATAATATTGCGCAAAGGCATGGTTGTTTTTCAATTTGCAATATCTATTTTCCTTCTGATCGGATCGCTGACTGTTTATAAGCAGATACAATACATGGAAAAACAAAACCTGGGTATCAGCATCGATCAGACATTGGTAATCAAGGCCCCTTTAGCAAAAGTAGATTCGTTTTACCGGACAATGAAAGGGTTTAAAGATGAATCCCTTAAATTGGCTGATGTAAAAAGCGTTACTGCTTCAACTGTTGTTCCCGGAGAACCTATCCCCTGGAATGCCGGCGGAATTAAATTACACGGTGCTGGTGAATCTACAGCTAAACAATATCGTATTGTGGGGGGCGATTTTGATTACCTTTCGGCCTTTGATTTCAGAGTGCTGGCAGGCAGAAAAATTGCCAAAGAATTTCCTACTGATACCGGTTCAATAGTATTGAGTAGAAAAGCATCAGAACAAATGGGTTTCAACAAGCCTGAGAATGCTCTTAATCAACGTGTTGATTTTTGGGGAAAGGTTTATACCATCGTCGGCGTAGTGGATAACTATCACCAGCAATCATTGCGTGATGCCTATGATGCTATTATCTTCCGATGTATACCAGATATAAGGGGCGATATATCGGTTAAAGTAAGTTCGGCTAATGTGCAGCATACGGTTGAAGGTTTAAGAGCAAACTGGAAAGCCTTTTTCCCGGGCGACCAGTTCGATTACTACTTCCTGGACAATCATTTTAACGAACAATATCATGCCGATAAGCAATTTGGGCAGGTGTTTGCTACATTTACAGGAATAGGCATTTTAGTAGCTTGTCTTGGCTTATTTGGCCTGGTATCTTATACCATTGTTCAGCGTACCAAAGAGATTGGTATACGCAAAGTATTGGGTGCGTCTGTCAACAGCATCCTGCAATTACTTTATCGCGAATTTGCTTTATTAATAGTTATAGCATTTGCGGTATCCATACCACTGGGATGGTATGCCGTCAGCAAATGGCTGCAAACCTATGCTTTCAGGATCGATATCAGCGTGCTCTTCTTTATCATTCCATTTTTTATTGTAATGATCATAGCCTTTAGCACCGTATCTTATTTAAGTCTTAAGGCTGCACTAATGAACCCGGTTAAGAGCTTGAAAACAGAATAATTACCTATCCTCAATAAATTAACAATGAAAAAGCCCGCGTGGAAGTCCAGCGGGCTTTGTTGTTTTATATGGGAAAACGATTACAGTTTACCAACTTCCTGAACAAGGTCGATCAGTTTGTTTGAGTAACCCCATTCGTTATCATACCATGATACCACTTTCACGAAGTTATCGTTCAGCGCGATACCAGCTTTAGCATCGAAAATTGATGTACGTGCATCACCTTTGAAATCTTCTGATACTACTTCGTCTTCAGTGTAGCCCAAAATGCCTTTCATTGAACCTTCTGAAGCTTCCTTCATCGCTTTTTTAATATCTTCATAAGTAGCAGGGGTTTTAAGGCGAACAGTTAAGTCAACTACTGATACATCAGGAACCGGAACACGGAATGACATACCGGTTAATTTACCTTTCAACGCAGGAATCACCAAAGCAACAGCTTTAGCAGCACCGGTTGATGAAGGAATAATGTTCTGGTAAGCGCCACGGCCACCTCTCCAGTCCTTGTGCGAAGGACCGTCTACTGTTTTCTGAGTAGCAGTTACAGCGTGAATAGTACTCATCAAGCCTTCCTCAATGCCAAACTTGTCGTTCAATACTTTGGCAATAGGTGCCAAACAGTTGGTAGTGCAAGAAGCGTTCGAAACGATAGTTTGACTGGCTTTCAGTTCTTTATTATTAACACCCATTACGAAAGTAGGGGTATCGTCTTTTGCAGGGGCGCTCATTACTACTTTTTTAGCGCCGGCATCGATATGTTTTTGAGCGGTTTCTTGTGTTAAGAACAAACCAGTTGATTCAATAATGATTTCTGCACCAACTTCGTTCCATTTTAAGTTGGCCGGATCTTTCTCAGCAGTTACGCGAATAGTTTTACCGTTTACAACCAAATGTCCGCCTTCAACAGCAATAGTGCCTTTGAATTGTCCGTGAGTAGAGTCGTATTTGAGCATGTAAGCCATATAATCAGGCTCAACAAGATCGTTAATACCTACAACTTCTACATCCGGTCTTTCAATTGCAGCTCTGAAAGCCAGGCGTCCAATACGGCCAAAACCGTTAATTCCTATTTTCATGATTTTTTAATTTTTATTAGAATAATACGTTAATAAATTATTTATGGGTTCTTTAATAATACTTGTAATGGTAAGGTTGGATTCGGCTGTTGCCTCATACAGGTAATCCTGAAAGTTTGCAGCCACAGAGCCTGCAAAATGCAGTTGAGCCCCGGGATGCTGGTGGGATAAAGGTAGCAAATATGTATTAATTAGCTTATTGAAACCGTTTATTATGACGCCCCTAAGATAATGGTCTGTTTTGTTATCAAGGTAAAAATCTGTAAATGAGCTTAAAAATACTGCCGGTTGCTTTTGACGGTAAACCTTCTCCAACAATGTTCTGCGGTCAAGATCATACTTCTGCTCAAACTTTTTGCGGATGTTGGCCGGTAAGGTTTCGTTCATAAATGCCTTCAGCAATTGACGGCCAAGCCAGTTGCCTGAGCCTTCATCTGCCAGGATATAACCAAGTCCGTAATTGTTTGGTTTAATTTTGCGCCCGTCGTACCAGGCAGCATTTGATCCGCTTCCACAGATACATATAATGCCTGGTTTGTTTTTGCAGCAGGCTATAGCTGCGGCATCAATATCATGCTCAACGGTTACTTTGCCGAATTTGAAAAATGCGGATAGCGCGTTATGTACTGTGGTCTTAAGATCACTTGAGAACGATCCGGCCCCAAAAAAATAAATGCGCTTTATCTCTTCGGCATGGTGGATCAGGTTGATATTTTTGTTGAGTAGCTGGATGATCTGTTTTTCGTCGTTAAAATAAGGGTTGATACCAGCGGTTTTAAAGGAAGCAATTGTTCTTCCCCTGTCTGCCAGGCGCCATTCGGCATAGTTAGACCCGCTATATACAACTGCAATCATTTATTTTAGATAGATAGTATGTCGGCCATCTCCATCAGATCTTCTTCTAGTTTAAATTCATGTTGTGTCAGTGCCTCTTCGATGCTGGTTATTTTGATATAATTTGCCTGCAAACCTACCATTTTTTGTGTTTCGCCACGTAGTAAAGCTTTTACAGCAGCATATCCCAGGCGGCTGCCCAATACCCTGTCAAATGCTGACGGGCTTCCGCCGCGTTGCAAGTGGCCTAATATGGTAACTTTTATATCATAGAATTTTATCTCCTGCTGCACTTTACGGGCGATATCATATACACCACCGTTTTTATCCCCTTCGGCAACTATCACGATACTTGATGATTTCTTTTTGTTCTGACCGTCCTTCAGGTTAGCGATCAGGTCATCTATCGCGGTTGCTTTTTCAGGTAATAAAATAGCTTCAGCACCGCAGCACACTCCGGCTCGCAGGGCAATAGCGCCACTATCGCGACCCATTACTTCTATGAAGAAAAGGCGGTCATGTGCGTCAGCGGTATCACGTATCTTATCAATGGCTTCCACTACTGTATTGGTCGCCGTATCAAAACCCAATGTATAGGTTGATCCATACAAATCGTTGTCAATGGTTCCCGGCACACCTATTACCTGGATATCGGGATATTTTTTTGAGAAACGTAGTGCTCCGGTGAAAGTACCATCGCCACCAATCACTACAAGGGCATTAATGCCTTGGTTTTTTAAATTTTGATAAGCCGTTTCCATGCCTTCATCTGTACGGAAGGGCAGGCAGCGGGCAGTTTTTAAGATCGTTCCGCCTAAATTTAATATATTACTTACCGAGCGGGGGTTCATATCGTACATGTCATTTTCGATAAGTCCCTGGTAACCTTTGCGTATCCCAACAACATTTAGTCCGTTGTATATGCCGGTACGTACTACCGCTCTTATACAAGGGTTCATACCCGGAGCATCACCACCGGAAGTCAAAACACCGAGTTTTGATATTTTCTGCATCTTTGCGCTTACTTTTTTTTCGGTACGAATATAGTGTGTGTAAATTACACCATTGAATTTTATTTTATTTTTTTTATATTAGAAGATTTACAACATATCTTTAGAGCGTAAACCTATAAATACAAAATTTTTGGAAGTAAAGTTACCTACATTTAACTCAGTATTCTCTATCGACTGCGTAATTTTCGGATTTGAGGCGGGAGAATTAAAAATATTGCTGATTGAGCGCAATGAGGAGCCCTTTAAAGATTGGCTTGCATTGCCCGGATATATAGTTGAACAAGACGAGAGCATTGACGATGCTGCCGAACGTATCCTGTATGAGCTCACTGGGCTGCGCGATCTGCATATGCAACAGTTCCATACTTTCGGCGAGGTAAACCGTCACCCTCAGGGGCGTGTGATCACGGTTGCTTATTATGCCCTGATCCGAATTAACGGGCAAAAGGATCTTCGCCCGATTACTCAATA
>Ga0307510_10005777_pt1 | contig 14746 bp, 15 predicted proteins | sample 12_EM_MG_FD_207224 | JGI IMG/M metagenome (GOLD analysis project Ga0307510, IMG submission 207224) | Populus trichocarpa ectomycorrhiza microbial communities from riparian zone in the Pacific Northwest, United States - 12_EM | ecosystem: Host-associated > Plants > Roots > Unclassified | place...
CCGACAGCCACCTCCCGCTGGCAACGCCGCCCGCCACCCGACCTGTACCGACCGCCGAGGGGTCCCGTTCCGTGAGTCTGCATCCCACTCTCCAGCCCTACGCCGACGCCTGGACCCACTCCATCGACGCGATATCCGAGCTGGTGACCCCGCTCGCGGAGGGAGAGTGGAACCGGCGAACGCCGTGCCCGGGCTGGTCGGTGCGCGACGTGGTCTCCCATGTCATCGGGCTGGACAACGAGATGCTCGGCGACCCCCGCCCCATCCACACCCTCCCCCGCGACCTCTACCACGTCACCAACGAGCACCAGCGGTACATGGAGATGCAGGTCGACGTACGGCGTCACCACACGGCGCCGGAGATGACGTCGGAGCTCGAGTACACGATCATCCGCCGCAACCGGCAGCTGCGGAACGAGTCGCGGGACCCCGGCACGAAGGTGCGCGGCCATGTCAGCACCGAGGTCACGCTGGAAGAGTCCATGCGGAACCACGCGTTCAACGTGTGGGTGCACGAGCAGGATCTGCGCGCCGCCCTCGGCCGCCCCGGCAACCTCGACTCACCCGGCGCGCACATCGCCCGTGACGTGCTCCTCGCCGCGCTCCCCAAGATCGTCGCCGAGGACTCGGGCGCACCGCGCAGTTCGGCGGTCGTCTTCGACGTGCACGGCCCGATCGAGTTCCTCCGTACGATCCGCGTCGACATCCAGGGCCGCGGCACCCTCGAGACGGCCCCCGCGCTCGGCCCCGCCGCGACCCTGATCCTCGACTGGGAGACGTACGTCCGGCTGGCCTGCGGACGGGTCGCCCTCGACACGGTGACGGACCGCGTCAAGGCGGACGGCGATCCGGAACTGGCGGCTTCGATACTGCGGAACTTCACGGTCACGAAGTAGTACGAAGCGATACGAAGCAGCACGCTCAAGTCAGCGGCTGGGGGCGGAAATTCGCTGTCGGTCGACGGTCGTCCCCGGTTAGCCTCCGCCGCATGTCTGACATGACGTCCACCAGAACCGAAAACGCCGAGAACACCAAGACCGCCGAGAACACGGAGGTCACCGAGCCCGGCGACGGGCCTCCCCGGCTCACCCGGCTCGCCTTCCACAGCCCGCTCTCCGAGGCGCGCGCCGACGGGATCGTGCGGCGACTGGCCGGTGCGGGGCCGCGCACGGTGCTCGACCTTGGCTGCGGCTGGGGCGAGTTGATGCTCCGGGTCCTGGCCGCCGTACCGGAGGCGCGGGGTGTCGGGGTCGATGTGAACGCGCGGGATCTGGAGCGTGGGCGGCGCGATGCCGAGGCGCGGGGACTCGCGGGGCGGGTCGAGTTCGCCGAGGAGTCGGCCGTGGGGACGGTGCGCGGGCCGGCCGATCTCGTGCTGTGTGTGGGATCCAGCCATGTCCTCAGTACCGAGGAGCCTCCCCGGCACACCGCTGAAGCCCTGCGGGAGCTGCGGCGGCTCGTCGCCGACGGGGGACGCGTGCTGTTGGGGGAGGGGTTCTGGCAACGCCCGCCGACCCCGGCCGAGTTGGCCGGTATGTGGCCGGAGGCGCGTGCCGACGAGCACTACGACCTGGGGACTCTCGTCGACCTCGCCGTGGCGGCCGGGTTCCGGCCCGAGTGGACCGAGACGGCGAACGCGGACGAGTGGGAGGAGTTCGAGGCGGGGTACCAGGCGGACGCGGAGGTGTGGCTGGCCGGGCACGGTGACCATCCGCTGGCCGCCGAGACGCGCGAGCGCCTCGACCGGCACCGGGCCCAATGGATGAGCTACCGGGGTGTGTTGGGGCTCGCCTATCTCACGCTCGTACCCGTCGCCCCCTTCGTACCAGCGTAAGGAAGTCGTGTGAGATCGGTGTGAGAAAGCGTGGGGTCACGCCGGCACGTGCACCGTCTCCACCCGGCTCGCCACGAGCCGTTCGCTCTCGCGGCGGGCCGCCCGGCGCCGTAGCCGGAGGATCTGGCTGACGCCGATCGCCTGGAGCAGGAAGATCACCGAGAAGGCGATCGAGTAGTTGTCGCCGGTCGCGTCGAGGAGCACGCCGACCAGGAACAGGGTCGTCATCGAGGCCACGAAACCACCCATGTTGGTGATTCCGGAGGCCGTGCCCTGACGTTCCGGCGGGTTGGCCGGGCGGGCGAAGTCGAAGCCGAGCATCGAGGCGGGCCCGCAGGAACCGAGCACCGTGCACAGCACGATCAGCAGCCACATCGGCGCGTGGTCGCCGGGGTAAAGGAGCGTGACGGCCCACACGAGGGCTGTCGCGCCGACCGTGCCGAGCGCCAGCGGCAGCCGCGCGGTGTGGTGCCGGGCGACGATCTGGCCGTAGACCAGGCCGACCAGCATGTTCGACAGGACGACGAGGGTGAGGAGTTCGCCGGCGGTGGCGCGGGACAGGCCCTGGGCCTGGACCAGGAACGGCAGGCCCCACAGGAGCAGGAACACCATCGCCGGGAACTGGGTGGTGAAGTGCACCCAGAGGCCGAGGCGGGTGCCCGGTTCGCGCCAGGAGGCCGCGATCTGACGGCGGACGTAGGCGGCGCCCCGGTGCGGGAAGGGTTCCGGTTCGTGCCCGTCCGGGTGGTCCTTCAGGAACAGCAGAAGCAGGACGAGGACTACGACGCCTGCGAGCGCGCTGCCCGCGAAGGCGGCCGTCCAGCCGATGCCGTGCAGCAGACGGGCGATCACCAGGGTGGAGACGAGGTTTCCGGCCATTCCCGCGAGACCCGCGAGCTGCGCGACCATCGGACCGCGCCGCGCCGGGAACCAGCGGGTGCCGAGCCGCAGCACACTGATGAAGGTCATCGCGTCGCCGCAGCCGAGGAGCGCGCGGGACGCGAGGGCGGTGCCGTAGGAGGGCGAGAAGGCGAAGCCGAGCTGGCCGGCGGTGAAGAGAACCACCCCGATGGTCAGCACCTTCTTGGTGCCGAGGCTGTCGACGAGGAGGCCGACGGGTATCTGCATGCCCGCGTAGACCAGCAGTTGGAGGATCGAGAACGTCGACAGGGCCGAGGCGTTGACGTGGAACCGCTCGGCGGCGTCGAGGCCGGCGACACCGAGGGACGTACGGAAGATGACGGCGACGAAGTAGACGGAGACGCCGATGCCCCACACGGCGAGGGCGCGGCGGCCCCCGGGCGGATCACCGGGCAGGGACATCGCAGAAGCGGAACTCGAACTGCTACTGCTGCTCATCGGACCTCGCCCCGGGCCAGGTGGGAGAACCAGTCGACGTGCTGGTGCACGATCCCGGCGGCGGCCTCGGCGTCGCCGGTGCGCAGGGCGTCGAGGATCGCCGCGTGCTCGGTCAGCGTCTTGGCGATGCGGTCGGGGTGCGAGTGCATGATGGCGACGCCCATCCGCAGCTGCCGGTCGCGGAGTTGGTCGTAGAGGCGGGAGAGGATCTCGTTGCCGCCGCTGCGGACGATCTCGGCGTGGAAGCAGCGGTCGGTGACGGCGGCGCCGGCGAGGTCGCCCGCGGCGGCCTGCTCCTTCTGCCGGTCGAGGAGTTCCTCGAGTCGCGCGATGAGGGTGGGCGACGCCGGTACGACCTTGCGGACCGCGTGCTGCTCGACCAGCATCCGGGTCTCCACCACGTCCGCGATCTCCTGCGAGGAGACGGGCAGGACCAGAGCGCCCTTCTTCGGGTAGAGCCTGATCAGCCCCTCGACCTCCAGCCGCAGCAGAGCCTCGCGCACGGGCGTCCGTGACACTCCGACGGCCTCGGCCAACTCGCCCTCGGTGAGCAGGGTTCCGCCTTCGTAACGCCGGTCCAGGACACCTTGTTTGACGTGGGTGTAGACGCGGTCGGCGGCGGGGGGTTGCTTGACGGCGGGAGGGGCGGAATCGGTGGTGACGAGGGACGGAGCGGGGGACGGGGACGGCATGAGGACAGCATAGATACAACACGTACGCATGAGGATGGGCGTCCAGGATGCGGACGGAACGGAGGGGAATCGGGGGAACCAAGGGGAGCCGGGGTCGCGTCTACGGAGATGCGTGTACGGCGTGAGTTTCCGCAGGTTCCTCGGCCGGTTCCCGGGGGCGTTTCACACATTCGGGGAACCCGGCGCAGCAACCGCACAACCTTCTGTGCTACTTACGTGTCACACACGTGCGGCCCTTTCTTTCCCCCCTCCAACTGGGCCGCTCCTCAGGGGCATTCAACGTATTCGGGGTACCTCAGTTGATTACTGCCATTACCGGCATCAAGGGCAGCCGTTTCCGCAGAGCCGCCGCGGTCACCGTGACCGCAGGAGCCGTGCTCGCGACCGGCGCCCTGACCGCGGCACCCGCGCAGGCCGTTACGACGCCCACCATCACCGCCAAGGGCGGATTCCTGATGAACAGCGTCACCGGGACGACCCTCTTCACCAAGGCCGCCGACACGAAGCGGCTCACGGCCTCCACCACGAAGATCATGACGGCGAAGGTCGTGCTCTCCCAGTCGAACCTGAACCTGGACAGCAAGGTCACGATCAAGAAGGCGTACAGCGACTACATCGTCTCCAAGGGCGCCTCGTCCGCGCACCTGATCGTCGGCGACAAGGTCACCGTCCGTCAGCTGCTGTACGGGATGATGCTGCCGTCCGGCTGCGACGCCGCGATGGCGCTGGCCGACAAGTACGGCTCCGGTTCGACGGTCTCGGCCCGCACCAAGAGCTTCATCGCCAAGATGAACACCGCGGCCAAGAGCCTGGGCATGACGAACACGCACTTCGACTCGTTCGACGGCAACAGCAACGGCAAGAACTACTCGACGCCGCGCGACCTGACGAAGGTCGCCCGCAGCGCGATGAAGCTGTCCACGTTCAAGACCGTCGTGAAGGCCAAGTCGTACACGGCGAAGACGACCACCAAGACCGGTTCCACCCGGAGCACGACCTGGGCCAACACCAACACGCTGCTCGGTTGGAACGGCACGCTCGGCATCAAGACCGGCTCGGGCACCGAGGCCAAGTACTGCCTCGTCTTCGCCGCCACGAAGAACGGCGAGTCGGTGATCGGCGCCGTCATGACCGCCGCCAACGCGACCAACCGCACGGCGGACGTGAAGAAGCTCATCACGTACGGCTACGCGAAGATCAGCTGACGTTCAGATCCACGCCGGGACCTGCCGCATGCCAGCGGCGGGTCCCTTTGTCGTACGGCGGCTTGTCGTACGGCGGCTCGTCGTACAGCTTTCTCGTACGACCGTCACGTGAGGAGTTGAGTCGGTAATGCTGGCGAACGACCGGGAGCTGGCTCAGTACTTCGCTCTTGAGGGCGCCCGAACTCTGCTCAGCCAGTACAGGGACTACGGCAATCCCGTCCCTGACGACGCCGAGGCGTGGCGGCGGGACCTGTTCCCGGTGATCCGGGGACTGTGGAACGCCGGGGAGGACGGCGGCCGGGACCTGTACGAGATCGCGGCGCAACTCCACCTGGCGGCCGACCTGTTCGCGCACGACCCGGCTGGCGGACACCCCTCCCTCACGAACTTCCCGAGGGCCGAGTCGGCGGCCCGCACACCCGAGGTCTACCGGGAGGTGGCCGCGTATGTGGAGCGCTGGAAGGCACCGTTCGACCGGGAAACGCTCTTCGGCACACCCCTGACCGCCGGTGAACTCGCCCTGCGTTTCCCCCGGTTGAACCAGTTCCTGCGGAACTACTTCGGCCAGGACGGACTCGCCGTCGACGACGACATGCAGGACGCCACGTTGGAGGAAGGCCTCCGCCTGGTCATCTCGGACACCCACCCGTGGTGTCCCTGGCAGCTGCCGGGACTGATCGCCGAGTGCGCGGAGGCGCGCGCGGTGTTCCACACCGAGGAGCAGTTGGACGCGTTCTTCGGTGGGGGCGGGATGGGAGGGGGGTCGGCCGGCGAAGGGTTCACCGACTTCTTCCCGATCGTCGTCAACACGTTCACGGAGCACTTGAGGGAAGCGCACTCGCCGATGTGGGTGCGGGGCTAGAGGGCACCCACGTGCGCTGTGAACGCGGCCCAGGTGGTGGGGGTGAGCTGGACTATCACCCCGTCCACGTCCTTCGAGTCACGGACAGCGATCGTGCCGGGGACATTGCGGGCGACCTCGACGCACTCGCCGTGCGCGTCGCCGCTGCTGTACGTGGACTTCGTGAACTCGAACTCGGACAAGGGACCTACATCTCCTTACGGACACTGTCGATGAGGCTGAGGGAGTCTTGTCGCGTCAGCGCCAACCGCGTGATGCGGCTGAAAACCTCGTTGTGACGCGCGGCATCAGCCTCGCTCTCCAGCCAGACCTTCGTCGACAAAGTATCCGCCTGCACGAGGTCCAGGGCGCCTGGCTCCGCGAAGGAGACCACGGTGAAGGCACTGGTCATACCAGGATGAGCGCCTGCGGTGAACGGGACCACCTGTACCCGTACGTTGGGCGACTGGGCCGCTCCGAGGAGGTGGTCCAACTGAGCCCGCATGGTGTCCCGTCCACCGACCAACTGTCGCAACACCCCCTCGTGCAGCACAGCCCAGAGTTGCAGGGGATGTTCGCCGGTCAGCCGCGCCTGACGGGCGATCCTCGCCTCGACAAAGGGGCCGATCTCGTCGGGGTTCTCCCAGGTTCCGTTGCCCACCGCAAGGGCGCGGACATAGTCCGGTGTCTGCAACAGGCCCGGGATGAAGGTCAATTGCCACATCCGGAGTTCTGTGGCGATGTCCTCCAGAGCCACATACTCCATCTGCTCCTTCAGCTGGGGATACTGATTCCACCAGCCCTGGACCTTGCGACGATCCCGGTCCGCCTTCGCGAGGACCAGGAGCTTGCGGATCACCGTCTCGTCGGTCTCGCCGTACAGGTGACACAGAGCTCTGACATCGGGATCACGCAACGGGACCTGCCCGCGCTCGATCTTGGCCACCTTCGTGACGGACGCCGTCAACGCCTCGGCAGCATGCGGCTGGCGCAGATCACACGCCTCCCGCATCCGTAGCAGTTCCCCACCGAGTCGACGCCCCAACACGGTCGTGATCGTCTTCCCCCGGTTGGGGTCCCTGCCTGCCATATCGCGTTCCCTCCCGATGAGTCGCCCCAGTCTGAGACCCGGAGCCGAACAACCACAACTCCGGGACAGCAAGCTTTCTGTCCGATTGGGTTGCTGGCTCCCCTTCGAAGAGGCTACCGTCAGTGCACAACAAGCCACCCAGCGACACCAGTTGGCGGAAGTGCACCGCGCTGCCCGCACCCGGCCCAGCACGGCAGAGCCACCCCACCTGGCCCCCGTCCCCACACCGCACAAGGAGGTGCGCCCCGGTGACCGACTCCTGTCCTCCCGGACTCCCCAAGCCCCACGACCACCGCCGCTACGACCACTACAACGCCGTCACCTACACCCCGTACCCGATCAACATCCCCCGCGCCCGCAGACACGTCGCCCACCTCACCACCGCCTGGGGACATCCCCACTCCGCCGGCGACGCGGCACTACTCGCAAGCGAGTTGTGCACCAACGCCTTACGGCACGGGTGCCTGCGGGACCGTCTGTTCCGCGTGGAGACGTCCCTCACCGGCAACGCCCTGCGCGTCGCCGTCACCGACCCGAGAGGCGAGCGGTTCCCGTTCCCCCAAACCTCCACCCCAGATGACCAGTTCGGCCGCGGCCTGCTCATCGTCCGTACGCTGGCCGCCCGTTGGGCCGTGGAGAGACTCACGGTGGGCAAGACCGTCTGGGCGGAGTTGGACATCACGGGCCCTGACGCCTCGCTTCAAGGTCACCGCGAACCGTAGGATTATTGCAACAGCAAGTGATGTGTGATGTCGACGCGACGGGGGCGGAGATACGGCATGGCAGTGCCCGGAACCGGCGCGGGCCAGGGTGGCAACCCTGACCTGCACGTGTCGTCCAAGGACCTCACCAAGCTCGCCGGTGACCTCGACGACATGCAGGACCACCTCGACAAACAGGTCAGACGCATGGACGCGATCGTCGACCGCGTCGAGGCCGGCTGGCGCGGCCCCGCGGCGACGGCCTACCGCGAGTTCCACCGCGCTGCGACCGAGGACGCCGTACGCATCCGCGAAGTGATGAAGCTGCTGGAACAGGCCGTGCGGATGAGCCGCGACGGCTTCTCCGCGCACGACATCGAGGTGCTGGAGCACATGCGGACGATCCAGGTCGACGTCGACAGCGAGGTCGACAAGCTGTCCACGCCGAACGCGGAGGCGACGGGAAATACACCGACGCCGCCACCCCGCAGCAGCCTCGACTCCTTCTGATCCTTGCGGCCCTTCCGCACGCGAGCCGTCAAGTAACCATCACCCACCCACAGTTGCCGACCGATATCCAGGGGGATCATGTCGACCGGGGCTTCCGCCGACAACGACCACATAGCCGTCTCCTTCGCCACGCTCCACGACCTCACCGCCGAGCTGGAAGACATCCTCAAGCAGCTCAACGGCAAACTCGACGACCTCTACGAGCGTGCCGAGCCGGTCGTGTTGTCGTGGAAGGGCGAGGCCCGCGAGGTCTTCGTCCAGAAGCTCGACGAGTGGGACCACTCGGCGCAGGATCTACAGGCCGCGCAGAAGTGGCTGCACGCGTATGTCACCACCGGTCACGCGAATTACGCGGCGGCTCACCGGGCGGTGCTGCGGGGCTGGGGAGCGGCCTGATGGCGACGCCCTCACCTCAGCCGAGTCCGTCCACCAGCCCCGCCGCCGGTGACACCGAACCGGCTCCCGAACCCAGTGCATCCCAGCCCGAACCGAGCCCCGGCACCGCGCCGGATCCCCATTACGAGCCGCCACCCCCGAAGGCCACCGAATCCGACGGCCGCCCTTCGGACGCTCGCCGCGCGTGGGAACGGGAACAGTTGAAACAGCCCGCGCCCGACAGCGGGAGCGGCTTCGACATCAAACCGGGGCACGTCTACTACACGTCCACCGTGATCCGCGACGAGCAGTTCACCTTCCACAAGACGGCCGGCCGACTCGTACAGGACGTCGACCATCGACAGGCGGCCGGAAACGGCAGTGGCCCCGACGACTTCGCCGGTGCCTACGACGACGTGGCCAAGGAGTTCCTGAAGACGTGGGCGGAGTGCGTGGCCAGTATCGGCGGCGTCTCGCTCGGGCTGACCAACACGGCGAACAACTACATGGCGGCCGACTGGCACTCCCGGGGCATCTACGGACCACCACCTCGCCGGGATGCTCCGATAGGCGTCGGCAAGGTTTCGTACGGACCCGTCGCCTCCATCAAGTGGACCGGCACCGGCGATGGTTCGGACATTCCCTTCGTGGCGGCCATCGGCAACATCCCCGATTTTCTGGCCGACTTGATCAAACCGGCGATCGAGGAAGGGCTGCGACTCGGCAGAACCCACGAGATCACTCCCGGCGCCGAAACGGACAACCTCCGCAGCATCGGAAACGCATGGCAAGCGGCCGGCAAAGCGGCACAGTCATCGGCCGACAGCTTCACCCAGGACATCAAGTACCTGACGGACAGCAGTAACAACGACTGGCAGAGCGCGATGAACGCCTTCTGCCAGTCGATCTGGGGCACCACCGCGTGGGGCGGCCGACGTGACGGCGACAACAACGCCATACCGCCGTCCCAGACCGGCGGCCGTGACTGGCGTACCAATCCCAGTACGGCGCCCGCCGACCGCCGCCCCGTCATCGAGGTCCTCAAGAAGACCGGTGACGACATGAAGCAGATCTTCCACGATGTCGCGGACGCCGCCGAGAAATGCCGGAAGACGACCGAGCGCCTGGCCTTGGAGGCCACGAAGGCGACCGTCAACGACATGGTCCCGGACGGCTTCTCCTGGGACGAGTTCACCAAGCTGAGTGCCTACGCCACTTTCGCCGAGATCGTCCTGAAGTTCCGGTCACACATGGACAAGGGAGGATGCGATGCCGCCGTCGAGACCTACCACAAGGCGTTCCACGACGGCGCCGATCGCCTCCGTAAACTGCTTCCCGAACTGACCGAAGCCGCCATGAGCGCTCCGACGTACGAGGCCGAGGAAGCCCGCGCCGAGGCGTTCGGGGCGCGTTCCCTGACCGAATTCAAACCTGGTCATGTGTGGTCCACACCCGGCGACGCGGACAACGGGATCTACAAAGTCGACCTGGCGTCCACGGAGTGGCTGGAGAATTCCCACACCGTCTCGAAGCATGTCGGCCTGACGGACGACCAACTGGCGCAACGCCTGCGTGATGAGCTGAAGAAACCGCCCCGGCCAGGGACCGAATGGCCCTACGGGCAGCCGAGGGTCGCCGAAGCGTCGTCCTTCAAGGACCTGGAATCGGCACAGAAGATGACTCAGTTCAACATCGACAAGAACACGGACGAAATCAAGAAATGGATCGCAGACCATCCAAAGAAGGGGGGTCGACTGGAGATCACAGTCCCCGAGACCCCTTATGGGCACAGCGGTCGGAGTATCGGCAAGGAAGAAATCAAGACCGACGAATTCCCGGCTTCGAAGGCCAATTATGTGGACGGGGTCGAGACCCGTCTCCTCTACGACCCGAACCTCGACCCCCCTTTCACAGTCGTGACCTCGATGCCGAGGAACGTGAAGAAGTAGGATGCCCTGCATGACACACCAGGAATCCGTCGGCTACTCGAATCTCGCGGGTGCCCGTAAGCTGTTGGAACCCTACGACGGCTGGAGCCGTCGGATTCCAGACGATTCATCCGAGTGGCAGAAGAAACTCTTCCCGCTGATTCGCGGGATCAAGAACGCGGAATTGGACGGCGGTCGCACACTGCCGGAGATCGCGGCCGAACTACGTGTTGCGGCAGAACTCTTCGAGGCCTTCCCCGACGGTTCCCACGGCGCTCTCAATAGAATCCCGCGGGCGAGGACCGAATCACGTACGCCCGTGGCACTGCGGGAGATCGCCGAACACCTGGAGAACTGGAACTCCGACTGGCGTACATGGGAGGAAACCCCCATGGACATCTGGGAATTGAGCCTGCGCTTTCCTCGCCTCAGCCAGATCCTGCCCATCTATTTCGGCCAGGACGGCGTGGCCATCAGCGATGACATGCACGACGCCACGTCCGATGACGGTATCCGCATGTACATCGACGAGACCCACCCGCGCTGTCCGTGGCACCTGCCGAGTGTGGTCTCCGAGTGCTATCAGGCAATGGCCCTTTTCCACACCGAGGGGCAACTGGACCGGTTCTTCAGCGAGGCCGCGATGAGCGGAGGTTCGGGCACCGAGGACTTCGTCGACTTCTTTCCCCTCTTTGCGCGGCTCTGCGTCGAGCACATGCGTGAGGCCCACTCGTCCCTGTGGGAACCCCAGTAGAGCGCGAGAGGATCGGTCCACCATGCGCACCCGTACCGCCACCTACCCCGACCGCGAAACCGCCCAATGGGCCACCCAACAGACCGTCACCGCCAACGAGCAGGCCATCCACCGCTGGCTCGCCCAGTCCACCCGTCCCCGCCTGACCATCGAGGCATCCTGGCCCTCCCGCCCCGAACCGGTCGGCCGGGTCCTGCTCCAGGCGATGATGCTGGCCGGCCGGGAACCCGTCGATGTCCACGCGGCCCGGGTGATCCTGAAGCGGGACGAGTCCCGGCCGCACGGGTTCGCCGTCCACGCCACGTTCCCCGTCTACCTGTAACCGGTAACCGGTAACAACCCACCTGTAGCGACCCGATCCGTAGAGGCTGATCCCCGTGCCCTTGAGCCCCCTCGAACACGACCGCCGCTACGGCGAGTTGGACCAGGTGATCCGCGCCTACGCCGGACAGCCGGCCGACGACACCCCGGACAAGCCGAGCGGGGCGCTGGTCGCCTACCTGCGCCACACCTGGCACAACCGACCGTGGGCCCTCGCCGTAGCGGAGCGGCAACTACGGGAGTACGCCGACAATCCCCCGGGCCGACTCCGCCTGCGTCTCGGCGAGTTCTACGCCATCCCGGACGTGGGACTCCCCGAGGGCGAGATCCAGCAGTGGCTGTACTGCCTCGCCGACCACATCAAACACAGCGTCGAGGAGGGCGAGGTCCCGCCCCCGGCGACCCCCGTCACCCACTGGGAATGGCACGCCCGCTTCCCGGAGTTGGGCCAGTTCCTCGGCGGTTGGTTCTCCCAGGACATGCCGGACGAGTTCGACGACCATGACGCGGCGACCGACGACTACCGGACGTCGACCGATCCACACTTCGTCGCCCGACTCACCGGCGAACTGCACGAACTCCTCGCCCTGGACCTCGACGAGTCCGACTACGCCCTCGCCGTCGCCGAGTTGGGCATGGAGATCGACCCACCGACGCCGTACTCACCGAGCGGCTGGCTCGCCCTCGTCGCCGACCGGCTGACCGTGCCGCACGCCGACTACGGGCCCTCGGCAGAACAGAGCTGAGCCGCGCACCTCCACTCACAGAGATGCGCGGCCCCTGATCCCTGGCCCGCTACCCCCAGGTGATCAACCGCTTCGGCTGCTCCAAGATCGCCGCCACATCCGCCAGCACCTTCGACCCCAACTCCCCGTCCACCAACCGGTGATCGAAGGACAGGGCCAGCGTCGTCACCTGACGGGGCTTCACCTTGCCCTTGTGGACCCACGGTTGGAGTTTGATCGCGCCGACCGCGAGGATCGCGGACTCGCCGGGATTGAGGATCGGTGTGCCGGTGTCGATGCCGAAGACGCCGACGTTGGTGATGGTCACCGTGCCGCCCTGCATCGCCGCCGGGGACGTCTTGCCGTCCCTCGCCGTCGACACCAACTCGCCCAGCGACTGCGCCAGTTGCGGCAGCGTCTTCGCGTGGGCGTCCTTGATGTTCGGCACGATCAGGCCGCGCGGGGTCGCCGCCGCGATGCCGAGGTTGACGTAGTGCTTGAGGACGATCTCCTGAGCCGCCTCGTCCCAGGACGCGTTGATGTCCGGGTTGCGCTTGATCGCTACGAGCAGCGCCTTGGCGATCAGCAGGAGCGGGTTGACCCGTAGGCCCTCCATCCCGTACTTGTCGGACCGCTTGAGCTCCTCGACCAGCTTCATCGTCCGGGTCACGTCCACCGTCACGAACTCCGTGACATGCGGCGCCGTGAACGCCGAACCGACCATCGCCGCCGCCGTCGCCTTGCGGACGCCCTTCACAGGGACACGGGTCTCCCGGGTCGAGTCGTACGTCGCGGAAGGCACCGAAAGCGCCGGAGGCGCGACCGGCTCGGGTGCCTGCACCGTCACCGGTGCCACCGCCGCGTGCACGTCCTCGCGCGTGATGACGCCGTCCGGGCCCGACGGGGTCACCGTCGCCAGGTCCACGCCCAGGTCCTTCGCCAGCTTCCGCACCGGCGGCTTGGCGAGGGGGCGGGATTCCACAGCAGCGGTCCCGGTCGCATGACCGTTCAGCTCCGCCTGGACCGCCGCCGACGCCTCCTGGGCCGGAATCTCCACGCCCTTGCGGGGGCGGCGCTTCGTGGCGGACGTGGAGACGCCGTAGCCCACCAGGACCGGTGTACGGGCCGGAGCCGCGGGCTTCGCCTCCGCCTCCTGTACGGGAGCGGCCGCCTGTACGGGAGCGGCCGGGGTCTCCTCGGGAGCCGCGCCCCCGGACACGTCCACCGTGATGATGGACGTGCCCACGTCCACCGTCGTCCCCTCCGGGAAGCGCAGCTCGCGCACCACGCCGTCGTAGGGGATGGGCAGTTCCACGGCCGCCTTCGCCGTCTCCACCTCGCAGACGACCTGGCCGTCGGTGACGGTGTCGCCGACCTGGACGTACCACTTGAGGATCTCGGCCTCGGTGAGGCCCTCGCCCACGTCCGGCATCTTGAACTCGCGTACGGACGCCTCAACTTCAGTCATCGTCGTCACGGCCCCTCTCCTCAGTACGCCAGAGCGCGGTCGACGGCGTCGAGCACCCGGTCCAGGCTCGGCAGGTACTCCTCCTCCAGGCGGGCCGGCGGGTACGGGGCGTGATAGCCGCCCACGCGCAGCACCGGGGCCTCCAGGTGGTAGAAGCAGCGCTCCGTGATGCGCGCCGCGATCTCGCCGCCGGAGCCGAAGAACACCGGCGCCTCGTGGACCACGACCAGGCGGCGGGTCTTCTCGACCGACGTCTGGATCGCGTCGAAGTCCAGCGGGGACACCGAGCGCAGGTCGAGGATCTCCAGGGACCTGCCCTCCTCGGCGGCCGCGTCGGCGGCCTCCTGGCAGAGCTTCACCATCGGGCCATAGGCGGCGAGGGTGAGGTCCGTGCCCTCGCGGACCACGCGGGCCTTGTGGAGGGGATCGGGGATGGCCTCGGTGTTGACGTCGCTCTTGTCCCAGTAGCGGCGTTTCGGTTCGAAGAAGATCACCGGGTCGTCGCTGTGGATGGCCTGCTGCATCATCCAGTAGGCGTCCGACGAGTTCGAGGGGCTGACGATCTTCAGGCCCGGGACGTGCGCGAACAGGGCTTCCGGGGACTCCGAGTGGTGTTCCACCGCGCCGATGCCGCCGCCGTAGGGGATGCGGACGACGACGGGGAGCTTGACCTTGCCCAGGGAGCGCGCGTGCATCTTGGCGAGCTGGGTGACGATCTGGTCGTAGGCCGGGAAGACGAAGCCGTCGAACTGGATCTCCACGACCGGGCGGTAGCCGCGGAGGGCCAGACCGATGGCCGTGCCCACGATGCCGGACTCGGCCAGCGGGGTGTCGACCACCCTGCGCTCGCCGAAGTCCTTCTGGAGGCCGTCCGTGACGCGGAAGACGCCGCCGAGCTTGCCGACGTCCTCGCCCATGATGAGGACCTTGGGGTCGGACTCCA
>Ga0307510_10005780_pt1 | contig 14744 bp, 15 predicted proteins | sample 12_EM_MG_FD_207224 | JGI IMG/M metagenome (GOLD analysis project Ga0307510, IMG submission 207224) | Populus trichocarpa ectomycorrhiza microbial communities from riparian zone in the Pacific Northwest, United States - 12_EM | ecosystem: Host-associated > Plants > Roots > Unclassified | place...
GCTTTGCACATCGTCTACGGTATCAAGTGGTCTATAGGCAAAAAATTCCTTCTGGGGCTACCCATGGCGATCATAGGTTTCTCTTTCGCCGGGGTCCTCCGCCAATTCCTTGTTTGGCCCTCGAGCACGATCTGGCCAGGCGTCCTGGTTCGCTGCGCGCTGCTGAACACTATGCATTCAAACTATGGAAAGAAGGACACGAAGCACATCTCAATGGAGCGATTTTTTTATATGGCATGTATATGCAGCTTTGTGTGGTATTGGGTCCCAGGGTATCTATGGACCGGACTAAGCGTGTTCAATTGGGTTTGCTGGATTGCGCCGAATAATGTGGTGGTGAACAGCCTCTTTGGTTCGCTCGGCGGTTTCGGAATGGGTCTGTTCACGCTCGACTGGGTTGCGATATCTACTCTTAGTAGTCCTCTCGTAGTCCCGGTGTGTCTGCTTGGCATGCCCCACTCTGATAATACACAACACTCACGACAGAATCTCAGTTTTGGGCCCAGCTCAACATGTTGGGTGGGTTCGTAATAGTTATCTGGATCATCTGTCCGATTATGTGGGGTATGTTTATTTCTTCTCATCGTTGCCAGACCTTCATTCATACCCTAGTTTAGCCAAGAACATATGGTACTCGCAATACATGCCAGTGTCCGTCGGCATTCCGTTCGACAATACTGGTTCCCAGTATAACCTCAGTGCTATCGTTAACAACAATGCTTTCGACCAGGCGAAATATGAGCAATATTCTCCAATGTTCCTGCCAATCACCTACATTGTCACGTATGGCACAATATTTGCGACCTATCCCTCAATCTTGGTTCATACGTTCCTCTGGTACCGCAAAGATGTCGCTCGCCAGTTCCGCCGCAGCCTGAAAGACGAAAGAGATATTCATTCCCGTCTGATGTCCAAATATCCAGAGGTCCCTCATTGGTGGTTCCTGGCTCTTGGCATTGTCTCCCTCGTCGTGTGTATCATCGGCATCGAAGTATGTGATACAAATCTCCCTGTCTGGGCATTTTTCCTCGCTCTTGTCTTTGCGGTCGTCTTTGCCCTTCCTTTCGGCATATTACAAGCCATTACCACCCAATCTTTCAGCCCAGTCATTCTGGCAGAGATGTTTTTCGGGTATGCGCTCCCAGAACGTCCGCTTGCCCTGATGATCTTCAAAATCGTGGCCGGGTATACTGGCTTGCAAGCGATCATGTACAGCGGCAATCAGAAATTCGGGCATTACATGAAAATCCCACCTCGCGCCTTGTTCGCTGCTCATGTAGTTGCCTCGATTATAGCAACTATATCTTCACTTGCGGCACAGCAATGGGCCATGGATAATATCCCCGACATTTGTTCGCCTCAACAGAAGCATTTCTTCACGTGTCCCAACATCAACCTATTTAACACCGGGTCGGTTATCTGGGGTGGAATCGGCCCAAAACGTATTTTCTCCCCTGGAACACTGTAAGCACACTACCCACCGCCCACCACATGATGGACTGATGATTGACTGACGGAACCCCCCCCTCCTCCAGCTATTCCCCATTGTTGTGGTTCTTCCTGATCGGTGCTGTCCTACCCGCCCCCTTCTATTATCTCGCCCGTCGCTACCCCCACACACCCTGGCGCTACGTCAACATCCCCATCATGTTGTCGGCAGCTGGTTCGGTCCCACCTGTCAATGGGGTCTCTTTTATTCCGAGGGCCATCGTCGGTTTGATCTTCCAATGGTTCATGAGGCGCTACCACTTCCGCTGGTGGCTACGATACAATTATCCGCTCTCGGCGGGACTGGACGCTGGAGTCATCATCGGCATGTTCGTCATATTCTTTTCGCTGCAAATGCGGTCGAATGGTGGCATCAACGTCAACTGGTGGGGCAATTCTGTATGGCAGAATACGGCGGACGCGCAGATGGTTCCTCTCAAGACGCTCGCTCCGGGCGAAAGATTTGGACCGAGCACGTGGTCGTGATATTATTTCTCAAACTGTACCACTTGTAGCAGCACCGTCATTCGTCGCGTCGGACAGCACTTTGATTTTCTCGCTTCGGTCTATTTATCATCACGCCTTTGACCCTTTCATCACGACGTCCTTCATATACTTTTTGTACTTGTTATGTGTTGAGACGAATAGAAAAAGTAGATTATCACTCCCGTTCTGGCGTTCGGCGTTTAAGATTGACGATCACATGACACGATCATGATTAAGGTTAAAGGATCTCGGTCCTTTGGTGGCCTGTTTCCCGCCTCACTGACTGAAAAAACTCCAGTAAAAGCGTTACATTGCCGAAATATGGAACGGTGCAGTAACATATCAATAAGATATAGTTAGGCTGTTCCACAACAAGGACATGGGTGAAACACTTCAGATTAGATCAGCTGTTTCATACAATGATTACGTTATGTTATGTTATGGTTCGCCTGAAAACTTAAGGCACCAAGTCACGGACGCCTGAACCTTCTTCGCCTTCCCACCAAAGACAATTATCGTGCTGTCAAGCATGTCAAGTCCTGATTCTCGTTATCATTGCCATCACCCCCACGCTCCTAGATTTTTGAATTACGTTTACGCACCCCCCATTTTAGGAATGCGCAGTGCAGACATTCCCCCACCGACTTCCTTTCTCAGGACATACCTACAGGGCCATCACCCCACCGGCTATCGTTCCGAGACCGGTTTTGTTCCGACTTATCAGTAGAACGCCCCTTTGCAGAACACATATACGTTCACTTTTCAAGTAGTCAATAGAAATGTGAGACTATAAGACCGTCCTCAGGCTTTCTACTAGGATGCGACCTTGTGCCAATTAGGCTCCTTGTCCCCCTCTTTCCCGACGGGCTAGTGCGCGACAACTTACCTTTCCCATTACTACCTACCCTTGATCGCATGGAGGATCTTTCCAAGACGACCAATTCTGTCACAAAATCTGTCAGCGTATCATCTGACACCGCTCACCTCGGTCACCAACGACTCGGATCCGACCCAGATGTGCCAGAGGATATCGAAGACGAGCTCATGCTCCATTTCAATGACCCAAATTGGGACTTCCGAGACAACTCCTCGACTCTATCCATCCCGACCGATGGCGTGGAGTCGCAGCGATGGTCAAAGACCTCCGGTCACACGGGCGCTGCCACAGAAGTGAACAGAGAGTCGCACATACCGTCTTGGCACATACATGACCCAATGGCCTATTTCTCATCCAGAGAACAAATCCAGTTGCGTGTCCTATCCTTGCCATCTTGTCTCGCATTTCGTTCATCCGTGTCGTATTCACCAGGGATTCACCGTACCCTGAGGTCCGGGCTGCCGTCGCGAACACCGACGACCCAACAATCCCCGTGAACACTTTCCGAGTGTAAGTCAGTTCATTTTCGGAGGAAATAGCTGTTCATGGATCCCGTTTCAGGTGGTTTCTTGGCATGCTTTTCTCCGTGATCATACCCGCTTTCAACACCGTCATTATGTTGAGATGTACGTCGTTCCTACATCTATTCGCACTCACTATGTTGAATTTCGCGCAGTCCCCTTTGTCATGATCTCGGCCCTCTTCGTCATCCTCATTACGCTCCCACTGGGCAAGCTCCTGGAGTGGATTCTTCCAAAGTATCGTATTTCGGTGCTTGGCTACTCGTTTTCCTTGAATCCCGGGCCATTCAACTTAAAGGAACACACTCTTATTGCTATCATGGCCAACGTCGTGGTACAGGGTTCCTCGATCCCAGATGTTGCCTCTGCTTTGCACATCGTCTACGGTATCAAGTGGTCTATAGGCAAAAAATTCCTTCTGGGGCTACCCATGGCGATCATAGGTTTCTCTTTCGCCGGGGTCCTCCGCCAATTCCTTGTTTGGCCCTCGAGCATGATCTGGCCAGGCGTCCTGGTTCGCTGCGCGCTGCTGAACACTATGCATTCAAACTATGGAAAGAAGGACACGAAGCACATCTCAAGGGAGCGTTTTTTTTATCTCGCATGTATATGCAGCTTTGTGTGGTATTGGGTCCCAGGGTATCTATGGACCGGACTAAGCGTGTTCAATTGGGTGTGTTGGATTGCTCCGAATAATGTCGTTGTGAACAACCTCTTTGGTACGATCGGCGGTCTCGGAATGGGTCTGTTCACGTTCGATTGGGCTGCGATATCTGCCATTGGTAGTCCTCTCGTAGTTCCGGTATGTCTGGTACACATGCCCATCACGATACACAACACTCAACACAAAATGTCATAGTTTTGGGCTCAGCTCAACATGATGGGCGGGTTCTTGGTAGTTATCTGGATCATTTGTCCGATCATGTGGGGTATGTCTATTCCGTTTCACCGCTTTCAGGCCTTATTTTGTTCATGCTCCATTCTAGCCAAGAACGTGTGGTACTCGCAATACATACCCATCTCCGTGGGCATCCCGTTCGACAATACTGGTGGCCAGTACAACCTCAGTGGCATCATCACCAACAACACCTTCGACCAGGCGAAATATGAGCAGTATTCTCCAATGTTCCTACCGATCACCTACGCTGTCACGTATGGGACAATATTCGCGACTTATCCCGCAATCTTGGTTCATACATACCTCTGGTACCACAAAGATATCTTCCGTCAGTTCCGCCGCAGCCTGAAGGACGAAAAAGATATTCATTCCCGCCTGATGTCCAAATATCCCGAGGCTCCTCATTGGTGGTTCCTGGCTCTCGGCGTTGTCTCTCTCGTCATGGGTATCATCGGCATCGAAGTATGTGATACGAAGCTCACTATCTGGGCATTTTTACTGTCCCTCGTCTTTGCGGTGGTTTTTGTCCTTCCTTTCGGCATATTACAAGCCATCACCAACCAATCGTTCACCCCCGTCGTTTTGGCCGAGATGATGTACGGGTATGCCTTTCCGGGACGTCCACTTGCCATGATGATCTTCAAAATCGTGGCCGGGAATACTGGTATGCAAGCGATCCTGTACTGCGGCGATCAGAAATTCGGGCATTACATGAAAGTCCCACCGCGCCTCTTGTTCAGTGCTCAAGTCATCGCCACGATCATTACAATTATATCTGGAATCGTGGCGCAGGAGTGGGCCATGGATAACATTCCCGACATTTGCTCCCCTCATCAGAAGCATTTCTTTACGTGTCCGAACATCAACCTATTTAATACGGGGTCGATTATCTGGGGTGGAATCGGCCCGAGACGCATTTTCTCTCCTGGAGCCCTGTAAGCACCCTAACCGCTGCTGATTATAAACGAAGGACTAACGACCTTCCCCCAGCTATTCCCCATTGTTGTGGTTCTTCCTGATCGGAGCTATCGCACCCATTCCTTTCTACTATCTCGCCCGTCGCTACCCCCGCACATTCTGGCGCTACATTAACATCCCCATCGTGCTAATGGCACCCAACGATGTCCCACCTGCTAATGGGATCAATTATTCGTCATGGTTCCTTGTCGGAACCTTCTTCCAATGGTTCATGAGGCGCCGCCACTTCCGTTGGTGGCTGCGATACAACTACCCTCTCTCAGCGGGACTGGACGCTGGGGTTATCATCGGCCTGTTCGCCATATTTTTTTCCATGCAAATGCGGTCGAATGGGGGCATCAACGTTAACTGGTGGGGAAATTCTGTATGGAAGAACACGGCGGACGCGCAGTTGATTCCTCTCAAGACACTTACTCCGGGCGAAAATTTTGGACCGAGCACATGGTCATGATATTCTGATTCTAGCGCCAGCCTGAGCGGCACCCCCATGTGGAGACTCCAAACATCTCACTCAGCTCTTTTCTACCAGTCGCCTTGTATATCATGAAAGACATCACGTCTACTCATTCTTGACGTAGTTTATAGTTTTTTTTTGGTTGAAATACTTGTATGTCGAATTAATAGAAACCTGCAGTTCGTCACGCCTGCCGACCGACTCTTTGTTGGGGTTTCTATGCTCGGCCAAGTTTACTCGCAAATTGACATGGAATTCGGGATCACGACTTGGTGCGCCTTGAACAAGTCATTCCCGGGACAAATGCGTAACAATAGATGTCGAATGAGTCACGGTGCACACGAACCAGATCAGAGAATTCAGGACGTTCGCATCCTCTCCAGATCCCCTCACTTGCTCTCCCATTGCCTAGACAGAAGCGCGCGGACTTAGTCCCCCTCCCACGGTCGAATTCAGCCAGGCCGTCACGAACATGTTAGACTGCCACCCGGGCCCAAATCAAAGTGTCCCTCAGCTGGGTCCTCCCACCGGCCAAAAGCCTGAGGCTTGCTCCAACTCCCCAAATCGGTCACGGTGGCATCCAGCATCCAGGGCGATACGAATGGAACCACACAGCCCACTCCCCTCCGACCGAGGACCACCTACGGGCAACCGCCAGCAAAGAGGCCATCTCCCACCGGCACTGGCAAGAAGCAAGAAGAACGCTGGTACCCTATGATAGCCCTCGGAGTCATAAACCCTAGACAGGCAGTTTCCTCAGTTCATCCTGGACCGGGCCAGGGTGGTAGTAGTAAACACGTAAACACCTCCACCTCGTTGTTTCAACTGTGACCGGGATACGACCACTGCGGCCGCGGCGCTGGTTACTCATGCATTGGGGGGCATTCACAGGGGAGCATCCAGCCAGATTCAGACCACAATTAGACAACCACTGCAGTGTTGAGCGAAACACATATGTGCAGTCCACACATAATGCCGTCACATTCTGGGAACGGTACCTCCTAGGCTTCCTCCTTTCCCCATCAGGAAAGGTGAGATTTAGAAAAATATTTGCGGTGTGTCCGTTTATCATCCTTGGCGAAACAATAGTGCCACAGACGGGATACTGTATATGCGATGATCCGTGGCTGTGGTCGGACAAAAAATGATTCGCCAGCCGATTTCCAAAAACTATTGATGGGAGCGATGGGGCGCAAGGGTCCGCAATAACATTTGCTATATCAGGTATCAGTTTATCTGGTTGGGCACTCTTGAGAGCGAAATATGAGGTGAGGACATGCATGCAATGTTCTCATTAAAAATAAATGGTCCCGAGATCCTGTTTCTCCCTGGGAAGTCTCTAGTACCATGACGAGAAGCTGGCCAAGGCGGGATCACGCACTTCAAAGGTCCGTAAACCACAGGTATAAATCTTCCCACGACGACCACAACAAAACAACACTCCACGGGAGACAAAAGTACAGTACAAGTTCTTGAGCAAATTTCTAGGGCATAGGAACGGGGTGGCTGGATGCGCTCCTAGGCGACATCTCGGTGCAAAGCGCAAGAGAGAGCGTAGAGCGTAGTTAGAGCAGAACGCGGGGAGGGGAAGGGAGATTGGACTGTATTCAAGAAATAGAGATACAAACTAGAACTGGCAATCCAGATCGCGATGCCCGCGTCACGTTAAATAAGCATCAACTGAACGTTCGGGTGCGTCAAAACCACCGCATAAAAGAGGGAGAAAAAAGCCATAAAAACCATGGACAGACAGACCGCTCACTGCGGACCGTCTGGCTTCTTCATGCCACCCTTCCCTCCAGTCAGGCTCTTATGGATGAACGGCAAAACACCACCGCCAGCGATCGTAGCACGCACGAGCGTGTCGAGTTCCTCGTCACCCCGAATCGCAAGTTGCAGGTGACGCGGCGTGATGCGCTTGACACGAAGATCCTTCGACGCATTGCCTGTCCTCGCAAACATTCGTGAGTACACGACCTGGAACAAAAGGAAAAGAGGACAGGGAAGACGTTGACGCACCTGCGAGCTCTAGGACTTCGGCCGTGAGATATTCAAGGATTGCCGAAGTATACACCGCCGCTTTCGCGCCGATACGGACATTGTTCTGCGTGCGCTGCTTCAGGTATCTGTGAATACGGCCAACGGGGAACTATAAAAGGCGTCCACATCCGACATCGATCAACGACCATGCGAAACGCGAGTAGGGGTGACGATAACATACCTGAAGGCCGGCCTTCGCGCTACGCGTCTGGAAGACCTTCGCTTCGGCTGTGGGGGCCTCGCTTATTTTGGACTTGCCGCCCTTCGCGCCTTTCGGTGGCATAATGTAGTTCGTTGATCAGAAACTGGCAACCAAGACACGTCAGGCACGTCAAGGCGATCGCTGAATGTTACCGATGGACTACCTAATACAGATAAGAATCTGAGTGGGATTTGAAGTACGAGTGCAATGCGAGGGGTTAACAGACGTGATCCTTGGTGTGATGAACACGCGCAAGTGAGGGATGAAAGCGAAGGGATGATGAGAGTTTGGCGGGAAGGGGTGACGGATTCACGCTCCGCTGTCCCGCGCATCTCTCACGCTCACGGTAAACGAGACCACGTGATTGAGACACCGACGCTCGTGACCAGTTCGTGTCATATCAAATGACTAGGCTGACAAGTGACAAATCATTGCATTGCTATCCGAAACATCGAAACACATTTGATACGGAAACTAAAACAAAGACAACAATCCCGCACGGTACATATCGTATACAGTTCACGACAGAAAAGCAGAAACAGCAGAAATTGCGAACATATCTGGTTTAGATCCACATTTCGTGCAAAAGAATTCGATCTTTAGCGAGTGAGCGGCGCACGCTCCTCATCATCAAGGACAATGCTTCCGCGGCGCCAGGTTGACACGAGACCAAGGGCGCCCTTGAGCACCCATACCAAGGATAGTAGGGCAAATACTAGAGCGGACCAGTGAATGAAGGGGTCGCGTTGATGATCGAAGATCGCAAAGAGCGACCATGTGATCGCGATGGCCGCAGGAAGGTCGCCTTCCGGGGTAGAGAAGGCGTATGCAGCGGCAGTACCCTCAAAGAAGAACCTGCGATGCAGGTAAAAGTGTATGAGATTGGGAAAGGACGGGACGCGGTGAAAGGGCGTACAGGGCTAGGAACACGAAAACCTTCGTCCAAACACCAGGATGGTGTTCCGCGGCATTCGTACCAAACGCCTCGAATGCGGTGAGGATAACGAGGATCGTCGTCCAGCCGTGGTAAAGCGAGAATGGGAGATGAACGAAAAGCTCATCAAATTTATTCGACGGAGAGTGGGACTTCTTGACGATGTAGTAGATGTGCTAACGGGTGTCCTGTCAGGGGCGACTTCACGTTCTGCGCAATTCGGATCGAAAACATACCGTGACGGCCGAGCTGACAAAGAACGCGAAGAGGAATGCTACATATTCCTCGTGTTAGACGGTCATGCACGTCTGCCACGAGGACTCCATGCGTCCACGTACCAACTGCATAGTGTTGCGTGGACCAAAGTTTCACATAAGCAGCATTGAGAACGCCCAGAAGCGCGAAACGCCAGGATATCCCATCGATAATAACCTTTTTTCCTTCAGGGGTAAACTGGTAGAGGATTGTGCCTAATAGGAGGAGATGGATCAGCGACCTAAACGAAGTAGGGTCAATTGGTGAATGGTGTATATGAGCTGATATGCCGACCAAATGAGGAATGCCCAGGAGGAAGGAGTGATGTAGGTCACTTTGCCATGACCGTAAGCCTCGTTAGGGACGAAGATGGTGGATATGTTTGAGCCGAGGAATAAGAAATAGACGACCACGTTCAAAAGCTGCGCACAGTGGGATTGTGAGTACGAATTACAGAGAGAGAGGAGAAAGAGGGGATAGGAACCTTGAGCCAGAGTCCATCTCTCCAAGAGTCAGAGTCAGCCATGGTGAGAGTTGGGTGGCAGGTGGAGGGCATGCAAGCGAGCTCCTTTTATGAATGACGGAATTGCGACCGACCATCGGTGTGCATGCATGCCATTTGTCACCTGGCGCAACACGTGAATGTATGACGTCACGGATGAGGCCGGAGCAAGGAGCCACGTTCAGGAGTACTAGTGGTCAGTACTAGGTCTAGGTCAGTGGCTACACAACTGGAACGGAGCATCTTCACAGGTACACCAATCGTATATGTTCGTCACGACAAATACAACACACCATATGAAAATAATCTAGGCGGAGAAAAAGGCAAGAGGCAAGTATTACATCTACGAAGTAGACGCTGCGCCGTTTGACTGAGGCTCCTCCTCATCGGCAGCATCAACACCACCACCTGCCCACTCATTTGCAGAGGGAACAGCTGCCGACGTCGCCGCCCCTGCCGCTGTGACTGTCCCCGTTTGTGGTGAGACATCCCTGCCACGTCGTGTCGGTCAAACATATGATGCTGGAATATTACAAGCACGTACCACTTGATCTGGAACCTTGTCACCCTTGGTTTTGAGTTAATATCCCGCACCAGCTTGTCAAACTGGATCTCTTGTGGCGGATTCAACCTCATCTCCTCGTTGTCATATTCTGTATTTTGGTAATATCCCACGCGAACGAATTCTTGATCACGGTACGATCCCGTCAGGATCAGAGCGGCAACCCCGAGTACGTCATCGGGCGGGATACCTTGTGGGGATGGTGGGGATCCTTCGAATTCGAAAGCGTTGACGCCCAAGGGAACAGGGCCAACCAAGCAGTCATCCAGCTCTTGATCGAGCTCTGCATTGCCGGGCGAAGCGACATAAATGAGGCGCCACTCGAGGTCTGAATGTGACGTATCATCAAGTGAGGACATATTGACCCATGCCATGTAACGCGCCTTCATCTAGGGCGGCAATACACTCAAACGTGACGCGGAAGTGGTAGGGATCCTGAAAGCGTGCAGGGTTGTTGAGAAACTCCACATTCTGAAAGGGGCCCATATGAGTCGATGTCGGAGTATGAGAGAGAGATGAGTTGAAAAGGCAACATACTCTGATGGTGACAATCGACATGTCGTCGTCGCTCCCGCTCCCGTGGGTCGTGGTACAGTTTGTTGGTTTGTTGTGAGTGAGACGCGACTTTGGTCACGCACGATCGCGACTTGTCACATGTGACATCATTTGTGACACTTATAGAGAGATGTGCGCCCTAATTGTCTGTCCTGACCGTCCGGGACTAAGCTGGGACGTCCGTCCACAAGTCACTTACTTGTTGTGAGTCTCCTTGTACCATAACGAGCCCTTGTTTTTCATTTCAGACCTTGCTTTTTACAGCCTTAACGCCGAGGGATGACTCTCCCCGCTTCAGTTCTTCGTTCGGCCTAAAATCTTCGAGGACCACGGAGGACTCAACGGAGGACAACGAATTTCGGAGACTTTCACCATCTACGTCCATTCACCCCCCATCTTATGCCTTGCTAGACCACCGTTCTCCCATCGCCACCTCGTGTTTTCAACTTTTCATTCACGCAGCTTTACACGTTCCACGTTGATCATGTCCCAACCACAAGATCTTCCCCTCCCAGACGATGACGACACTTCTCATGTTTCCACCCCCATCCTTGGGCATTCACCCGGTCCATCCACCAGCCCGTCTACTCCCCTGCCTTCCGAGGGCAGCACCTCCGCCGACCCATACAAACCAACTTCGGCACTTCCCGCCAACCTCCGTCTTCCCATCCCCACACCATCCGCCAATCTCTCCCAAACTTCCTTCACCTTTGTTAATGTGAGCGAAGATGGAAGCGGCGTGGACTTTGATGATCTTCCGCCAGAGGTCATTTCTGCTGACATTTCGATCGCGCGTGAGTATTCGTGCTCGACTTTCTTTCTCGCTGCTTTGTGCCTTCTGGGCGTATACATCCCCGTTATTCGCGCGGCGTACCACACTTTTTGGGCGCCTTTCGCGTGATGAGATGGAAGGCAGTGGAACGTATTGTTGCTCAGTCGCACTTGTCATGGGGATTCCATTTTGGGTACCTCTTTCATATCTGTGGGCCTCCGCCACGTGCGTACTTTGAAACGTCGATTTAGTCCACACTTCTTTCGACTTGCCTTGTTCTCTTTCTGACGTCACTTTTCCCAATGCAGCCGATGGCTCTTTCGTAGAGACGTCATCTGGCCCAGCTGCCCGCGAACTGAAGATACGATATGACCGTCTCATCAAAATCGACAAGGACCACCGTACACCCTACGCAATCACCGCATTTGTAAATCAGCACGGGAAACAAATGTATCGCATCGGGTGCGTAATCCCACTCGCTCACTCCCACGACCGACCTCGTTGTTGAGTCCAGTGGCTCAGGCACCGCGGACTGTCCGCTCCAGCGGCTGATGCTGAGCAGCGTACGACAATGCAACTCGAACAGTCTCCTACTTCTCCCGATGCACGGCAAGGCCAGACACATCGTAAGTCATATGCTCAGACTATGCGTTCGGATCGCAGTGCATCTCGCAAGAACCGGATGAGTATGCATGCGTTTCTCCCGGGAACAATGTTTCCTGGTGTGACCTCACGCAGCGGCGATGCAACGGCCAGCGTGCGCTCGCCGCCGTCGCGAAAACTCCGCAGGGTACGCTCGAACCCCCAGATTTCTGCCGACCCTTCGCCGCTGGCTCCTCCGCCTGGACGCGGTCATTCTCAAAGCGTCACGGCAGCCGACCTTCCGCACTTGCCGATGTACTCAACGCCGCCTGAACCGTCGCCAACGCTACACGTTCCACCCCTAATACGCGACGGCTTTGCGGATGTCATGCGTTGGACCGCGGAGAGCGGGCCGTCATCCCCAATCAGTTCGTACTCTCACCCCCAGTCACATGGTTCCGAGTTTGCGTCCAGCATCGGTCACTTCAACCCATTCGGTTCAGGTGTTACCTTTGAGTCACCGGCGCCCCCCAAAGTCTCCGAGGATTACCTTCATGCTCCCTTGCTGCGGGAGATGCAGTCCTTTGAATCTGGTATGACAGCTAGGGCAGATGCACCATTCAGGATAGCACCCACAAGTGGCTTGGCTCCGATGAGCCCACTGACTTCCGGCGAGTCACCAGTCGCTGATGAAGCACCTTCTTTACCTCCGGGTCTCGACTCATCAGACAACCAGAACACCGACCTTTTACCTTTGGTTTGCGAGGACGATGTAAAAGTTACTCCGTTGTCTCCAACACATTCATCCCCACCCTTGTTCTCCTCGCGCCTAAAATACTCCGATCCTATTTATGTCCCCACGGATGAGACGACGGCGCACACACGCTACTCGGCGGAGGTATTTGATGTCTTGCAGACTTACCGTGGCCTCCCTGTGTTCGAGCGACTTATCGAGAATCCTGCCAATACCGCTGTAATCAAAATGACGCTCACCACAGAGGACAGCGCTGCTCCACGAAATGACCCACGCTTCGTTATCTGGGGAACGGTCGCACTTGAACCCCAGGCGGACGACAGTCAAGCGTCGCGCCGGAGTAGTGGCGACTTTGTACATTTGCGGATAACCGCCGATGGTCCTGAACGCGAGCGGGTGCTCGTGGCCGCGACGATCGAGCGATGGTTGGCTCAGCTCACGAGTGCTCTAGATTATGATGAACTTCTTGTCTTTTTCCTCACGTACCGTTCCTACATCAAAGCCATCGATCTCTGTCACTTGCTCATATGCCGCTTTCATTGGGCACTCGGCCGTAGCGCTAGCGGCGGGGACGAGATGATCCGTAGGGTCGTCCGTGTTCGGACTTTCGTTGCGATTCGTTACTGGTTATTGACCTTTTTCGCCGTGGATTTTGTGCCGAACCGTGAGCTCCGGCTCCTGTTCGCGAGCTGGCTCAACACCCTCCGGAGGGATCCAATATTGCAGAAGCATACTGATGCGACGGTGAGGCTACACACTCTACTCTAAACGTCGACTCCTGATGATGACTGATGGACGTAGAGCATCGTACGTAAGCTGATGTCCGTCGCCCGGGACGCCAAGGAGGCGTATTCGCAGCGACCCCGAGCCTCGGTTTCCAAGCCTAGCAGCGGAGCTGGTACTCCAAACGGCGCGATGCGGAAGGCAACATCAGGAAACGACGAGGTCCTGGACTTGGATTTCATAGCTGAGCCCACTCCGCTGCTCGGAAATTCTGGATTCGGGAAAGCCAAGAGCGTCGCCAGCGCCGATGGCGTACCTGTGCTTCAGCAGCCGCTGCACCGAGCCATTATGGAACATCGACCGTCGCTGTCGGCGAGTGTGTCTCCCACTGCTGCTACCCCTTCACATCCCCCCAGTGCCTTGTCTCGCGCGCTCGCGAATACTGTCGGTCGGCTTGGTCGTTGGAAGCGCGCTCTGAATCCAGGGTCGCGCCAGGCGGGGAACCCTGCGTCCACGGGAGTCTCGGCGTTTGATTTGGAGCTAAGTCCCGAGGGGGATTTGCTCCACCTTCGTGCCGGAATGGAACAATTTCTCAACGTGTTTGAGACACCACACCGAGGGCTAGTGAGTGCCGCACATCCGGTGCCTCCGAATATAGCCTCCTTACAGCTCACGGTGGATCCACTGGAACCTTTGGAGCCCCCTCATCCAACCCCACCTGTCCCCCCATCAGCCTTTACGACAGAGACTGCCGATGCCGCTGATACCGCAGACGCTGTTGACGCCACTGACACCATTGAGCCGTCGCTGCCCCCACCCGATGCATCACCTGCGCGAAATTCCCTCTCTATCAGCGAGGAAGGGACGAATGTTGCGCAGGAAGCCGAGGCTAGCACGTCCTCTCTTCCCAAGGCCTCCCTGCGCGGGAAGACGAGTAGCCGCGCCTCGACGACCTCAACCAGTTCCTCCTCGAGCTATGGTGTGCCCATCGTCCCCCAGTCGACCTCCCATGCCGGACGCTCGGTGCAGGATCAGTCATGGCAGTTGGATATCGTCTCGATTGATGATCTCGACCTCTCCGATACGTCCTCGATCGTGTCAGAGGTGCCCATGCCACCCCCTGGATTGAGGAGGCTGCCGCGTCGTCTGCCACTGCGACGA
>Ga0307510_10005781_pt1 | contig 14743 bp, 20 predicted proteins | sample 12_EM_MG_FD_207224 | JGI IMG/M metagenome (GOLD analysis project Ga0307510, IMG submission 207224) | Populus trichocarpa ectomycorrhiza microbial communities from riparian zone in the Pacific Northwest, United States - 12_EM | ecosystem: Host-associated > Plants > Roots > Unclassified | place...
AGCCGCGGATGCGCATTTCAATAGAGAGGAGTGAGGTTAAAAGAGTGCGAGTCTAATCAGCCGCAGTTAGAGAGGCAATCGACATCACGACCGATAATATCTGCGGGTTGCTGATTTATTGCCAAAGTCTATTCTTTCAATGCCCACCAGAGGGGGGGGGACCTAAGTACACGTCCCTGTTAGAGAGAAATCCGTGGTTGACGAAGAAATTAAAGTGAAGAGATAAAATTCGATTTTTTTTGGTGACACGACATCACGTGATCCTGACTCGACAAACGGACACGGTCGCGTATCCGCCACTCGGAAACCTACAGTAAAGACAGTATTGGCCTTCCATCACGGGACCCTCATTACTGTTGCCGACGACAGACTACCAGTATGTTTGGACAGCAAACCGCAAGTGCGCTCAATGCCACCATGCCTGCCCCAAATGCTCAGCCAAACAACCCTGCTGGGCAGACAGGACAGATGACCCAACCATCACTCTTCTCTGGATTTGGCCAACAACAGGGCCAACCTACGCAATCCCTCTTTGGGAACCTCACGCAACCCCAGCAACAGCAACAGCAACAGCAACAGCAACAGCAACAGCAACAGCAACAGCAACAACAACAACAACAACAGCAGCAGCAGCAGCAGCAACAACAACAACAACAACAACCCCCGGCGAATCAAAGCGGTGCTGCTCCGAGCCTTTTTGGCTCGTCGACGTTAAACGCTTCTCAACCGCCCACTGCAGGAGGAGCCCCTGCTTTCGGAGGTGCCTCCTGGAATTCGGGGAACCCCCTTTTACCAAAGTCAGCCTTTGGTGCTGGCACACCTATGGGCCAAGCCCAGGGCGGGACTGGATTGGGAGCGTCGTTGTTCGGACAGCAATTACAACAACCACAACAGAACACGGGATTTGGTTCCTCATTCCTTGGACAGGCTCAGAATCAAACACAGCAGAGGTGGGGCATCTATTTCGTCATATTCCTGTATCTGACGACGGATTAAGCTCTGCATTTAATGCAGCCAAACCGACAACTGGGTAAGTCCCCGTTACACAGTGAGAGTTTGGTGTTAATTCTTTTGTTAGGTTTGGGTTCGTAACTGCCATGCGGTAGCCAGACCTCTCACTGATGGCGCTCCAGGCTTTCTGTAACCACTATGCCGCAGGCGGCGGGGCAATATGGACAGCCATTGTTCACCAAGTCCACGAAATTCAACGACCTTCCCGACAATGTGAAGAAAACCTTTGAGGATATTGAGTACGCCAGTTAATGTTGCGATCGCACCACAATTTTAATTAGTTTTAGAACGCATATCCAAGGGAGAGTCCAGATCAGCAAAGATCTTAAACAACGTAAAGTCGGGGAAGAAGCAACCAAAGGTCAAGATTTGATCCGTAAAGCCCACAAAGTTAGTCGCTTCTCTCGCATTGTACCACATGCTGAGCGCGATCACTAGGACCTCATCAATTCAATTACTGTTCTTCAAAACGACATTCTCAACACGCGAGATCTGAAAGCAAAGGTTGATCAGTCGGTTCAAGACACAATCGTTGCGGTGCACATCATCGACGGTTTCCGGAATCCTCAGCAGCATGGGACGTATCTACGTAATCACGCAAATTTCCCTCTTGAGTAAGTTTTTCGCCCGTGTGAGGGATATTCCTTGGGCCGACGGGACACTTTACAGGTTCTTCACGCGAATAACGGACCAAATGCGCAGGCGTCTGCAATCGTATAAAGAAACCATCGAGGTGAGCCTTGCAGGCATTCCTTGTGTTTCAGCCATCTCATAATTGCGTAACTGCAGCAAATTGAACGGAGACTTACTTCGGCCGCGCAGCAGGTGCAATATACGCCACAAGGTTAGCTCTAAATGACCTGCTGTTTCAAACATGGCTGAGACCATTTATAGCGATCTCTGCCACCCTCGAGGCACAAAATGCGTCCTTTGTTGCTCTCGCAAACAAGACTGCTGCGCTCGACGCCGATATGCAGAGACTGAAGGCCTTGTATACACAGCTGTGGCGTGCTAAGACTGGTAGTATGCGTGATCCATTCAACCAGCTTGACCGTGGCAACGGCGGGGAATTTGGTGTAGAAAGTTTATATGGCAAATAGAGCTACTGTTCGGAACCAGTCATAAACACTGTATCACGGTAGCCTGATCGCAGTCGTTGATGGAACACAGCCTTGGAACGGATGCCGAACTTTACCGTATTGTTCTTCAAGCGGTACGATATATGCTGTGCAATTAGCTCTGAACCCTGGGCGCAACCGAACGACAGGCGCAGTGCTCGTGCTGCTCTACCGGCGCTCTTTCAACGGACATCAACTCCACTGTCACGAAGAGGCCATTTCCATCCCAAGAATCAAAGCCTTTCAAGGACAACCCGCGATAATACAAGATGGCGGCACCCTCAATCCACTCCGCGTCGGATCACGTCTCAGGAGAACAGTACCGATATGCCCTGACGAACTTCGTGCGAGCATCGTCCCTTATACGACATCCCACCACTTACTCACACGGGTTATCGGCCCTTCACATGCTCTCTTATCGTTGATTCGTTTTAGGCGATCGCCCATCAAAAAGTAGAGGAACAGCGCACGCAACTCGAAGAACAAGAGCGGCAGATCGCACGGTTGCAGGCCCGCATCGCCGCGCTCGAGGGCTCGCCCGCTCGTCTGCAGACCACCGAGGGCCCGCGCGTAGCAGGCGGGAGCTCCGTTGACGACTTTTCCATCAAGGTGCGCGTCACCCTCGTCTCTCTGCACCGAAGGGGGAAAAATGCCCTGTCGTCTTTGCTTATCACCACTACCCCGTCACCGTCACCGTTGTCTGGTGACGCGTACAACAGAACACGGCATCGCAGCTCGAGCGCACGATCAATCGCTGGGCAGGCAGCGTGCTGCAACTCGCACCCGCGCCCGCCGCGGCATTGCAGGACGCCGCGCTCGCGGATCTATCGGGCGCGGGGGAGACGGCTCTGTTTACGGACGTACGCCCCATGATGGTTCAGAGCTTGTTGAGGCATGCGATGACCGAGGCTATATCGGAGGGAATCATCAACTGTTTGATCGTCACGAGCTCGGCAGAGGCTAACGTACAGCTCACGCGCATCCACGAACACCTCTTCGCACGTAAGTGGCCTCTCCCCTCCGATCTACTAGTATCCCTAGACCAAACTCTACCCGTTTCGTATCCCCCTTCTCTCACCCTCTTCTATCCAAATCCATATACATGGGTTTTTCTATTTTTACCCCGTCCAATCAAAGATTGTGAACGTGCGCTCACGAAAATCTAACAACATTTCCTTTGCACAGGAGATCCGACTGTGGCAGCCGTCTGGCGTCGCCAAACCTTCTCGGCCGCCGTAGACAACGTCGCGTCCGAGACGACACGATCGATATTCGAAGAGCACGCGCCCTCGCTCGCGGCGCTGCTCCAAGACAGCGCCGAGGACCCGACGGGGACGCGCGCCGTCCTCGAGGACGCATACAAGTTCTCGCGCATGCTGCACGGCGCGCCCGCCGCCGCGGGCCAAGGCGCAGACGCCTTCTATCGCTCGTTCGTGCCCGAGCTCGCGAGCACGCTCTACCCGCGTCAGGTCGAGCTCGCCAAGCGCTGTCGTCGCTCCGAGCGCGGTGAGCTCGATCGCGTCGGGGCGACCATATTCCCCGGCCTCGTCAAGGTCTCCCGCACGCCGCCAGGACCCGGGGTCACTCTGGGCGATACCACTCAGACGGTCGTTCGTAGGGCCCAGGTGATATGTGAATGTGCGTTGCAGGCGACGAGCTATCCTGGTTCCGCGCCACAGGCACCACCATCGACAATGTAATATCATACAGTACCCCGGTCGTCGTTTTTTGTACCTTGTTTTGTTTTTTGGGGGGAAATATAGGACATTATGCTATTGGGTCCGTGAATGAATGTGCCCGCTATCCAACGACCCTAAGCTGCGGAGTATCTGTCCTCAGGCAGGCAACAGTACGCAACGACGTTTTCTTTATTTTTATTCCAATGAATATGTCTAATGCCCTTGTGCGACAAGTAATGATGCGAGGGTGGCCTGGGTATGCACAACCTACGAAGAATCATTCAGTTGTAGGCATCTTCATACTATCTGAAAGGAATAAGTAGCGTACCTCTAGAGCTTGCTGCACCTCCAGCCGCCGCCGCGCGGCCTCGAGCCAATCCTTCAACAGAGCCTTCGCGGCACCCTTCAACTGATTCAACTCTCGCGTCGCGCTATCCAGATCCTTCTCGTTCAGATGATACTCCGCACGCGCGAGGATGCTCAGCGCATCGTCACCGGAGACGAGTCCCTGGCGGCGGAACGCGAACGTAGACAACACATGCGAAGCGACATGAGCGAGCATGCCAGCGCCCTCATCCGGTACGAGCGTGACGCGCGAGACGGCGGGTCGCGAACCACGTCGCAAGGTCCGCCAGAGGCTCGACCCCAACGTCAGCCGCGTTGCCCGTCTCGAGCGCCTCGAGCGCGGCACCGACGACGACGTCGTCCCGCGCCGCAGACGCGTGGCGGAGCACGTGCAGCTCGCCGTGGAACGGACGCCGCGCGGGCGCATCGATGGCGTTGTTGACGGCGCGCAGGGCCGACCACAGGGCGTGTATGCGCAGATTCTCGTCGAGGTAGGTCGAGTTGTCCAACGCGACTCGCTCGAGGCGCTTCAGATTTGCGGCGAGCTCGTCGAGTTTGGCGAGGCGCCCGCCGCGCTCCTCTTCCACGCGGACCTTGATCTCGCGGATCCAGCGACGTTGGAGATCGACCCTTTGTGAGATGACTTCCTCCTTCCGGCTAGGGGGGAAATAGTCAGCATGACAGTGCCACGGCGGACGGAAGAGAGACGCACCGCTCATTGGCAATGTCGCTCTCAATCCGTAACTCCTGCTCGAGCTTCTCGCGGTATGCTTTGGCGAAACGGGCTTTCTCTTCTTCGAAGAAAGCACGGAAATCAGACTCCTGACCCTCGAGCTTGTCCTGCGCCCGAAGCTCCAGTTCGAGTAACTTGAGGGTATACTCCCGAGTCTGCTCATCCAGAGACTGCTCCAACTTTGCCTTCTCCTCTTCTCGCAGGCGCTCGAAGCTTTGCGCCACCCTAGATAGATCGTTCTTGGCAACATTGAGTATGTCACGAGCCTTGTTGGCCGCAGATGGGTTCGCATTGAGGCCTGTCGGTGCTCGCTTTGACCTCAGTTTTGAGTGTAGCAACCGCTTTTTGAACGCGTTCCTTGGCCTCATCAGCTTTTGTCTCTGTGGTCGCTTTTGCTGGTTTTGGCTTCGAAGGGGCCTTGGCGGGGGTCTCGTCCACGGAGTAACCAAGTTGCTTGCGTTTCGAGGAGTAGGCGCCAGAAACACCATCATAGGTGTACACGACAACACCAGTAATCGTGAGAACATCCCAACCATGGTCCTCTCCGTACTGAAGTACATAGGGAGCAAAGGGAACATTCTGCTGGAAGAAAGTGTGGCACGAGGGGTGGTTGAACCCAACTGTTACGCAGCGAACGCACTGCCTAGGTGGAAAGTTGTGGTCGCGGCGGTAGTGTAGAATATGAGTCTAGGGAGCAGACGCTTGTTCGTTTTTATTGGGGCAGCAGAAAAGGTATGAGTCGGAGTTGTATCTGTTACTTCCGTGATGAGTCGCTGGGGAAGGTGAGTACATTGATTGCAAGTGAGAGAGGCGAAGGGAGAGTCCTCACTCGACGGGAGATGCGAGTCCCCGAATACCATTGGGAGATGGTGCTTGCCTGAAGATAGGCAAGACGCGGAGCATCCGAGTCGTGGACTCGGTCGACTGAGGAACAAGGAAGACAGGAAGTCATGGCCATCTTTCCCCCTCAGCCCCCCTACAATGACTCGCGACACGAGAGACGACCATAGAGACATACAACTGGTAGATATCAAGACCTCGAAGGTCCGTGCTAGCAAACCCAACCTGCAGAAGTGAATGAGGTGGAAGAATGGACCACGTGAGAGTGGTGCTCGTTCCTGATCTCCTCGATTTGTTAGTCATGTTTTTATTGTTAATAACGCTGCATGCTCTCCAGACTCCGGGCGTCGTTGGGAATGGTAACGATAGAACCCCTGGACTACTCTTTCGCCGTTTCAAAATCATAAACCTTCTTTGTCAAATAGGACACGGCCAAAGACAACAACTGTTCGCATCGCGATATATTGAAATCGAAAAGACCACATTCATAGCATGTGCAGTCACATTGTCAGTTGTCACCGTGGATGTCGTCACATTACTCATATACCGTCTTAACTAAATACGCTACAACTCCAGGTACTTGACCCTGCTTTTCTCCATCTTATCCAGAAATAGGCGTCGAATGGTCTCACTGAAAACTAAACTATAATGTCAGCTATCGTCATGAATGGGTCTGCAAATAGTGTTCGAGTTCGACAATGAGATACTCCGGGCCGGGTATACCCGCCACTGCATGTGTGTAACCTGGACCTGCACAAGGACCTGCATCTATTGGTCTGCGTATCGATGAAGGTATAACCGTGTCGAACACTACCCACAAAACTTAAAGTACTCACAGCCCAGAAAGAAACACGAATGATACACTGTTGTTTCCGCCGTAAGATAGCCTTGGTGAAAGTTTCAATCAATTTGGAATTCCCAGAGCGCCCCAAAAGTCATCTCGACCAACCGTTACGATCCTAGATGCAGTGAGATAATTAACCACATCAAATTGCACGCTTGAGTACTCATTAAGGGTCTTCCCGTGCCCAATCATTCACGTTGCATGTGTTCATGAAGCAGGTCCATTATCTCCTGGCTTCCTATCTCTGAAGCAAGTTGGAATGGCGTTCGACGGTTCTTGTTCTGGGAATGAATATTTGTGCCGTATTTGAGCAGAAGTCGCACAGCCTCCATTTGTCCACCAGTCACTGCCAAATACAGCGAAGTCTCACGCTCGTCGTCCTGTGCGTTTACATCTGCTCTATGTTCCAATAAAAGAAGTAGGACGTCGGGATGCAATGCGCGATGGAGAGGTGTCCGACCAATTTTGTCTCGTATATGAACAATTGCGCCATGTTTGAGTAGCCGCTGAGCAGCAGCAAGTTTCCCATTCATTGCCGCTAAATGTAGTGGTGTGTGCTGGTCGCTACTATTTTCTGCATTTACAATGGCGCCGCGCTCCAGCAAGAGCTGAATTATGTCAGGATACCCATAGTACGATGCATAATGGAGTGGTGTCCAGGAATTCAGGCCCTGTGCGTGAACATTTGCATGGTGCTCGAGCAGAGCCTGTGCTGCCGTGAGCTTCCCCTGCTCTGCTGCCAGATGTAGTGGCGTCTCCTTGTTGCAATTATGTGCTTCCAGGTCGGCGCCATGCTCCAGCAAGAGTTGTATTATGTCAGGATACCCAAGGTACGATGCATAATGGAGTGGTATCCAGGAATTCAGGCCCTGTGCGTGAACATTTGCATGGTGCTCGAGCAGAGCCTGCGCTGCCGTGAGCTTCCCTCGCTCTGCTGTCAGATGTAGTGGGGTATTATGGTTATTAACTTGTGCTTCCAGGTCAGCGCCATACTCCAGCAAGAGCTGAATTATGTCAGGATACCCATAGTACGATGCATAATGGAGTGGTATCCAGGAATTCTCGCCCTGTGCGTGAACATTTGCGTGGTGCTCGAGCAGAGCATGCGCTGCCGTGGGCTTCCCCTGCTCTGCTGCCAGATGTAGTGGGGTATTATGGTTATTAATTTGTGCTTCCAGGTCGGCGCCATGCTCCAGCAAGAGCTGAATTATGTCAGGATACCCATAGTACGATGCATAATGGAGTGGTGTCCAGGAATTCAGGCCCTGTGCGTGAACATTTGCGTAGTGCTCGAGCAGAGCCTGCGCTGCCGTGAGTTTCCCCTGCTCCGCTGCCAGATATAGTGGCGTCTCCTTGTTGCAATTATGTGCTTCCAGGTCGGCGCCATGCTCCAGCAAGAGTTGTATTATGTCAGGATACCCAAGGTACGATGCATAATGGAGTGGTGTCCAGGAATTCAGGCCCTGTGCGTGAACATTTGCATGGTGCTCGAGTAGAGCCTGTGCTGCCGTGAGCTTCCCCTTCCCTGCTGCCAGATGTAGTGGGGTATTATGGTTATTAGTTTGTGCTTCCAGGTCGGGGCCATGCTCCAGCAAGAGCCGTATCACGTCAGGATATCCATAGAAAGATGCAAAATGCAGTGGTGTCCAGAAAGTCTTACTCTGAGCTTGGATACTTGCACCACATTGAAGCAGTAGTCGTGCAGCTACGGGTTCGTTTTTGGTAGCGAGATGTAACGGAGTCAAGAGGTCGTTATCCTTTGCGTTTACATCCGCACCGTGTTCCAGTAAAAGCCCCATAATCTCCAACTTCTTCTCCGGTGGATATACGTCGATTACTTGATGAAGTGGCGTCCAACCGTTATTGTCCCGGGCGTTGATATCCACCCTCTGCTCGATGATTATCCGAACGCCTTCAACAAGGGCGTTAGTTGCCGCCAAGTGCAATGGAGTCTGACCATCGAAGTCCCGAATATCTAAGGCCACCCCGTATGAGAGGAATACTTCAAACACCTTCAGGTGTCTCCGGTGCAAAGCCGCATGCACCGGGGTCCCATGAACCCCACCCATGACCATCATGTCATGTGGACGCTTGAACAACAGGTGCTGAACCAAGCCATAAAACCCAAGCTCCGCGACATGATATAAGGGAGATGCTCTGCTTCGCCCGGAGCTCTTCTCTGCCCGCCAGGACGCACTTATATGTGATATCCATGCCACGTAATGTGGCTTGTCTTCGTCAAGTAGGTGGTCAACCTCATCAGTTATGTGAGATATCACACTCCCGAATTCCGCGTGACTGGCAAAATGTTTTGCGGCATAATTGGCAAGAGGAAACTTCTGCATCCTCTGTTTGTCTTTGTCAACAGGGAGTTCCAAACGGAGTAACACGGCAATACAGGCTTGAGCCATGGCAATGTGCGCTGGTTCGAGACGGATGTGGTGATAACGTGAGGTATCCATCATTGACGCGGCGAGGCGATCCGACGTTAGGAACTCTTTGACCGAGAAATGAGAGAATTGGACCACTCGGGAACCCAGAACATCAACAACAGCAATCAAACTGGAGCATGCTGATAGCACAGCCTGTTCTTGGTCTTGCCAGCGTAGGTCCTCGTTCAACCTCGCCATCCCTTCGGCTGGATTAAATTCAACAGCAAGAACTTCGGCTAGTTCCTTGACAAGAAGTGGTCGGATTGCCACCGTCAGGCATTGTAAAAGCCGATGGGTGTGTACCTGGTTCGCCTTTGGAATTCCCCATAGTATCCGCTCATAGGTCTCATCTAGAGTTTCGGGCAACTCTTCGAGAACACGTCGCACGCTCGGTGCAAGACAGCGGCGTATGGCTTCGATCTGGCACGAGACCCATCTAAACCTATTTCAAAGTATCAGAATGTGTCGCAAGCAAGGAGCGAGATCCGTACATCCCATCCGCTCTGTCCGAGAGCGTCTTGATAACCAACATCTTGTCTTCATCTCGCCAGCTCTTCATCTTCCTGTCTGACAACACCACGGAGCGGACATAGTTAGCAATATCCTTCTTTTGTCCGTCCTGGTTGTGAAGAGATATTCGATTTGTCGTCGAAGTCAAGGGTTCAAGGACATTTCGGATATCGATCTCAGGGCGACTTGTGATGTAGAGACGTAAATTCGAGAGGTGTAACCCGACCAACTTCTCGATGAGTTCAAGAACCTTTTCACGCAACGATTGCAAGCCAGAAGTGTCGGGACACTCGTCCACGGCATCTACGATAACGTATATTGGTTCTTCTCTGGGGGATTTGAACATCTTCTCAAGACATTGCATAAGCTCCTTGTCCCCGGGCTTTTGTGAGCCACGTTGGTGTGCAGAGTAAAACTCGAGAAAGATATTGCGAAGAGACACAGATTGATTGCTAAACTGGACGAGTAAGGAGGAAAGGAAAGCGCGCGAATCTTGTTTTCTCGTATCCTTGAAGTCAAAGAAGAAGTAGGCCATGTGTGTCGACCCGGTGTTGGAGATGTCCTGAATAATTGCGGAACTACAGTAGTTATAATTGATACCGTGAGCAATCCCGGACCGAAATGAATTTTATCAGGTGACATACGTAAGGACACTTTTGCCGGAGCCCGCTAGGAAATTTGAAGTCAGTTATAACGCCGAAGTTGCAGACCGTGAGAAAACATGCGTTTTCCATATATCCACAATAACGATCCGGCTTCTTTCCAATCCCTGAATGTACTGCTTTCGATGAACCATGTTGTTGTACCCTTGTGATGGGTATTACGGGCAGTGTAGTAATTCACAGACGGATCTGGCGGAGATAGCCAATCCACAGCCTCTTGTCTCAACTGCATCACTGTGAGAGTATCTGAGCGCGCTCCGACCAAGGAAGGCACCACGAAGAAATAACGAACGGCTTTGATCGCCCAATTTGCTCGCAATGGATTCACATATTTTCGAAGCACCTATATATATGAAACGGTCGGGGGTGGTTCGGATGAGAGGTTACGAATGATATGCGCACCTTTGACACCTCTGACTTCTGTCTCTTTTATGAGGTCCTGTACGTTGTCGGCATTCCCAGCACCGTCTGAGGCACCTTCCAGAGTGTCACGCATACTACGCTGCGTCATGTTGTCGACATATTCCATTTTGTTATCGGCCTCGTTCGTGGTCTTGAGAGTCTCTGCATGTATCGCGTCAGGGTCGGTCGCCATCTGTCGTCCTGTTTTTCCTACCCCTAATAGTATGGGCATTGAGGACAGAGATGAGAGGTTCAACATTTTTTGGCGCACCGATTACGACCATGTCGTCAACACCCTTCATTCTGTTATCGCCACCCTGGTTTATTTCCTTGAAGTCCCTTACTGCGTCCTGTATTCCCTGCACCCTATCCCCAACGTCGTGTATGGCTTTCAGTGCCTCTGCAGCCGCCATTCGAGCTTCTTCCTCCGTCACTGTTTTGAGCCTTTGCAATGCATTCTCAATGGCGGTTTTTCCAACCAGCTTCTTCCCAAAAGTTTCTGAGAAATGATAAGCCGACTCGGGAGGCAGTAGATCCGTCGCAAGGTAATCGACTTACTTATACGACTCTGCTTAATCTCTTTTGTCATGATAGCGAGTATCTGAAGTACCTCTACCATGACTTTCACAACCGAGTCTGTCATCCCTGCGGTCGGTGGAACTTCAATATAGACCTCCAACCGCCTAAAGACATTCTCGATGCGTTCGAACAGGTTAAGGAGAGCGCCTCGACTAGCGCTAACAGCGTCTGCAGCCTGAGAGAGTGGGACATTACAATGGCCTGACGGAATCTATGGAGATGCTTACTGAAAGGAGGATGCCTATTCCAGTGAAGATGACCCCAGCAGGTGGGTATGACTGCAGAATGAGGATCAGTGTGAAGATTCAGGGTGAATCATACCATACTCAGGGGGACTTACCAACGCAACGGCGCCGCCAATGGTCGCAGAAAACGCGTTGATGACTTTCACGGTGGGGTCCAACCACCTTGTCAGCCTATCATCGCTACTGCCAGACTGGTCGAGCGCAGGGACCTGCTGTCGCAGTGTGGTAATAACATCATCCGAAGAACGGCAAGCCTCAAGTGTACGAAATAGTGGTGTCGAGGGAAGGTCTTTCCCAGTTTTCTTTTTGTAGGATTGTAAAGCACTGTCGAAGATGGTCTGGTAGTTCGCATGGGAGGGGATGTCAGGAGAAGCCTGTGGCATAGTGACGGCGGTCGCGGAATGGTAGGGCCACGGTAGTACTCTGATAGATGCAGATTCGGGGTCAAGACGGACGGGACAAGGGGTCTAATTGCCTCGTGCCGTGCCAACTGTTATCGATATTTCGACAAGTGACTTTGCGTAGACTTTGCACTTCAGCCTCAACCGCGATCCGACCCATCGTGGACGCTATCGCTGTAACATCTCGCTATCATGGTTCAGTTACACCCACGCGGAGACAGAATCTCATCTATCCTACCCTTCTCCACTCGCTTTCCTTCACTTCAAGGTCAATAAATGGGTACGTTTAACCATCACATCCGATTGTACACAACTCCGACCCCACTTACCCTTCCATCGCGCTTCTATATATTCAACCCCCCTCCCCACCTCGGGGCTCTTCATATCTTTGTCTCACCAGCTCTCACTACCTGGTGTCGCCATCTTGCGCGGCTAGCGATTTTGGCCATCCCATGAAGCACGACCATCTGCGCACACGTGCGTGCCGCGATGACCTTCTCCGGTGGCGCACTGTGTTCTTCCCAGTCAGCGAAAATGAGTGCGAACGGGATCGTGGTGCGTCCATATGCGAAGACCAGCACGCTCACCACGACGCAGTCTACCATCTTTTCGTCCCATCCAGGTACAAGTACTAGTATTGCCACTGCAGTCAACTCTATTGTCTTGCTGGTGGTGAGTTCGAGATACGTGGCTTGTGGCTCCATACGTGGAAGAGAGGGTTTAGAGCAGCATTGATGACCAGGATGGACTAAATTGGAAGCAAGTTTTATGTGTGGCAGCTTATGCGGACAAGGTCCAGATTTTCGGTTCGCAGAGGCCCAGACTTTGTTTGCGTCAAAGCGGTGCGCAACGCGTACAACATAGGATCGTAGATGTGTGGGGCCATGCTGAATGCGAAAGAAAAGAGCGTTGTACCCACCGTGACTTTACCACTAGCCAGGGGTCTTCGTTCGATTTGAATTCCAAACTACCCGAAAGTTCGACTATGGATGATAGACACGTTATCGTGGGCGTTTGGAGAGACAGCGACATACAGAGGATTGGCTACGTGTTGAAGTTGATTATGACTCGGAGCACCTCGACGGACTCGTGCCATTTTTACCCACCTTTGACTCGGCCACCTAAATGTCACCTATTTCGTTCAGTTGTGACAGTATCATCACACCTCATTCCTTCTTTGAGGGCTTTCCCTCATTACGCAGGTCATCCAAATACTCTGGGAATGCATTGTCGCCCATCAAGATCTTGTTATCACCGCCGCGGCCACAACACAGTGATGTCGAAGTGTGAGTAATTTATAGCTTTCGACTCTTCAGCCATGCAACCCCAGGCCCTTGTATTCCCCAGAGAATCATGAACTGTTTGATCGTCAGGTCAGGAGCGCTGCGGAGGCTAACATACAGCACGCGCATCCACGAATACGTTGCACGTAAGTAGCCCAATCCGTATCCCTTCACCGAACTGTGCCTATTTCGCGTTCCCCTTCTCTCACCCAATTCCATGTACACGGGTTTTCTACTTTTACCCCGTCCAATCATTCATCATTACGTGAGCTCAGGAAAAGCTAAAAATCTTTCCTTTGAGATCCGACTGTGGCAGCCGTCTGGCGTCGCCAAACCTTCTCGGCTGCCGTAGACAACGTCGCGTCCGAGACGACACGATCCATATTCGAAGAGCACGCGCCCTCGCTCGCGGTGCTGCTCCAAGACAGCGCCGAGGACCCGACGGGCACGCGCGCCGTCCTCGAGGGCGCATACAAGTTCTCGCGCATGCTGCACGGCGCGCCCGCCGCCGCGGGCCAAGGCACAGACGCCTTCTATCGCTCGTTCGTGCCCGAGCTCGCGAGCACGCTCTACCTGCGTCAGGTCGAGCTCGCCAAGCGCCGTCGTCGCTCCGAGCGCGGTGAGCTCGATCGCGTCTGGGCGACCATATTCCCCGGCCTCGTTAAGGTCTCGCGCACGCCGCCGGGACCCGGGGTCAATCTGGGTGATGCCACTCAGACGGTCGTTCGTAGGGCTCAGGTAATATGTGAATGTGCGTTGCAGGCGACGAGCTATCCTGGTTCCGCGCCACAGGCACCGCCATCGACAATGTAATATCATACGGTACCCCGGTCGTCGTTTTCCGTACCTTGTTTTGTTTTTTTGGGGGGAAATATAGGACATTATGCTATTGGGTCCGTGAATGAACGTGCTTCCCATCCAAGAACCCTGAACTGCGGAGTATCTGTCCTTAGGCAGGTAACAGAACGCAACGACCTTTTCTTCATTTTTATTCTAATGATACTGTATGTCTAATGTCCCTGTGCGACAAGTAATGACGCGAGGGTTGCCTGGGTATGCACAACCTACGAAGAACCATTCAGCTGTCGGGAATTTTCATACTATCTGAAAGGAATAAGTGACGTACCTCCAAAGCTTGTTGCACCTCCAGCCGCCGCCGCGCAGCCTCGAGCCAATCCTTCAACACGGTCTTCGCGGCTCCCTTCAACTGATTCAACTCTCGCGTCGCGCTATCCAGATCCTTCTCGTTCAGATGATACTCCGCACGCGCGAGGATGCTCAGCGCATCATCACCGGAGACGAGTCCCTGGCGGCGGAACGCAAACGTAGACAACACATGCGAAGCAACGTGAGCGAGCACGCCAGCGCCCTCGTCCGGCACGAGCGCGACGCGCGAAACGGCGGGTGCGACGCCGGTCGTGAACCACGTCGCAAGGTCCGCCAGAGGCTCGACCCCGACGTCCGCCGCATTTCCCACCTCGAGCGCCTCGAGCGCGGCACCGACGACGGCGTCGTCCCGCGCCGCAGACGCATGGCGGAGCACGCGCAGCTCGTCGCGGAACGGACGCCGCGCGGACGCATCGATGGCGTTGTTGACGGCGCGCAGGGCCGACCACAGGGCGTGTATGCGCAGATTCTCGTCGAGGTAGGTCGAGTTGT
>Ga0307510_10005782_pt1 | contig 14743 bp, 16 predicted proteins | sample 12_EM_MG_FD_207224 | JGI IMG/M metagenome (GOLD analysis project Ga0307510, IMG submission 207224) | Populus trichocarpa ectomycorrhiza microbial communities from riparian zone in the Pacific Northwest, United States - 12_EM | ecosystem: Host-associated > Plants > Roots > Unclassified | place...
TTGAAGACGAGCTAAAGACCGCACAGTCCCTGGAGAACATCATCCTGTCCCTAAAGCCCGGCTCGGAGATAGTAGGACGGCATCAGAGTGTGGAGAGTTCGGTAAAAGCGTTGCGCGAAGGCCCCCAGCCCGACCTGATCTTTATGGATATCCAGCTGGCGGATGGCCTTTGTTTTGAAATATTCAAAGCCGTCAGGATCAGTAGTCCTGTTATATTTTGTACGGCTTATGACGAATATTCGTTGGAGGCGTTTAAGAACAACGGGGTAGATTATGTTCTCAAGCCGTTCTCAACGACTGATATCCAGGAAGCTTTCAGAAAGGTCGATGAGCTAAGGAACTTCTTCCAGCAAAAGGTGATGCCTGACCTTGGTGACCTGCTTTCAAAACTCAGCCCACCTGCAGGGAAGAACAGCTTCCTTGTCTTTAAACATCAGAAGTATACGACAGTACCGACGGAGAACATCGCCTTCTTTTATATTCACAATGGTCTTACCTGGATCGTCTGTTTCGACAAACAGCGATTTGACCTCAATCAATCTCTTGATCAGATCGAGAGCCTTGTATCGCCGAAACAGTTCTTCCGCGTGAATCGCCAATACCTCGTAAATTTCAAGGGGATCAAACAGGTGGAACCCTATTTTTTGCGCAAGCTGTTGGTTACGCTGACGATCGAGACTCCGGAAAAGCTGCTCATCAATAAGGAGAAGTCACATAGCTTTTTGAGTTGGATGGAGGATCGATAAAGGGGCTAGACCCCTTTTTTTTATGCTAGTCGCACATAACTCGCAGGATATACTTTCCGGAACATAAGATAAGTTACCGTTACCATAACGAACGCGATCACCGCATCGACGGCCGCTGACGGGCCAAACACATTGACCTTGGAGGCAAAGGCAAAAATGATGTCGAAGAACACCCCTGCAAATACCCATTCTTTTAAACGGAGGAACTTGCCAGGGATTAAAAGAACGGCAATCCCCAATACTTTTGCAACGCCCAGCACATAGATAAAGTAGGCGGGGTAGTGTAATGCCAATGTTATGTCCCAGACAAGCCGGTTCCTCGTTAGCTCACAGACGCCGCTCGTGCCAAACCATAAAGAAGTCAATGCGGTCCCTATCCAATAAATACGTTTTGCTGTTTTCTGTGTCATATACTTTTCTTTGATTGTTTATGACACAAATTTGCGATACGGCATTTGAAAGGGAAAGCAACTTCGATGTGAACTGGACAGAATACATCCCGGAGCCGACATTTCTACGCTGGAAAATCTGCCCCGATCGTCGTCGATTTCCATTTTTCCAGGCTTTCGGACATCGTGTCAAGCTTTGACCGGACCCTGATGTAGGCGTCCTTGCCGAGGAACAGGTGTATCGGCGGTTCAGGATTGTCAGCCAGCTCCATAAAGATCTCCGCTGCCCGACCGGGGTCTCCGGGCTGCCGGCCATCCATGGATAAGTACCGTTCTTTTGTCTTTCTTACATTTTCATAACCTTCTATCGTCACCGGGGCTACAGCCAATGATTTTTCAGTCAAAAAGCCGGTGCGGAAACCCGCGGGTTCCACGACGGTAACGGTGATCCCGAATTCTTTGACATCCAGTGCGAGCACTTCCGAGAAGGCGGCCACTGCGGCCTTGGTCGCGGAGTAAACGGACCAGCCGGGTGCACCGACAAAACCGGCTACCGAACCGAGGTTGAGGATATAGCCCGACCGCTGGCTGCGCAAAGTCGGCAAAACCGCCTTCACCACATTTATGGTAGCCAGTATATTGACATTTATGATGTTTCGGATATCCTCTTCGGGTATTTCTTCCAGAGGACCGTCCATCCCATATCCTGCATTGTTGACGACTACATCGATCCGGCCAAATGTAGTCAGCGTCTGTTGTATGGACCCGGCGATACTGGCTGAGTTGTTCAGATCGACTGCCAGGGGGAGCCAACGGTCTTTGGCCACCGATCCTACCGCCTCACTCAGCGTAGATATTTTCCGGGAAGTCGCGGCCACACGATGACCATGATCAAGCAGTTTTTTGACAAGGATCAGCCCCAAACCCTGTGAGGCTCCCGTCACATACCAAACCTTTGAGCTGTTCATGACTTAGGTGTTTTGCGGTGAGCGTTAGTTGGCAATGTCGGTGATCATTTTGTTGACGATCAGCCAGCGGTTGTCGAATTTATGAAAGGAAAGAAACTCGTCGTATTCAAAATCGTACATCTTCACATGCGCTTTGACAACGGCTATTGAGTTGATGACATCCACAGAAATGGTCTTTCCTTCAAAAGGTTTGCCGGAGTCCTTCGGGCTTTGGCGATTCTTTACGCCATCCAGGTATTGTTCGAGCGTTTTGGCATAAGGCTGCCCCTTTACATCTCCAAATAACAAGGTCCCGGGATAATAGAGGGTTTTCAGAAGATCGACATTGCCTTCATAAATACCCGTATAGTAAATAGTCTCCAATGCCTGGGTGATGGCAGATGAATCCGTTTGCATTTTGCTGTGTTTTTGACAAAAGTATTCCCCGCCTTAGCCCTGCTGCAACTCCTAAACCGTGAAACGGACTAAATCGGGACCGAAGCTTCCATTTGTAAAGACGAAGATCAGGGTTTCGATTGAGTGATATTGATCCCCGTATCCGGGTCATAGACAAATTCCACCGAGATCTGTACTCCGTCGTTGCTGGTCATGCTGAATTTGGCTCCGATCTCCTGGCTGAGCCCACGCATGAGATTCATGCCCATGGAAGTCGGTTTCACAGGATCGAGATCAGGTGGAAATCCTCTTCCATTGTCTTTTATCGTCAAAAGGAGGTGGTCGCCTGTTTTACGCCGGAATGTGATAGTTATCATCCCGTCCTCCCGGGTTGAGAATGCGTATTTGAAAGAATTGGTGATCGCTTCATTAAGGATAAGACCCAGGGGGATACAATGTGCAATGTCCAGCAGAATTGGTTCGATCCGAAGGTCGAATCGGATGCACTTGTCCATCGGATGGCTGTCCTTTAAAAAATCGACCAGTTCGTGAACATAATCCGGCATGCTGACACCTGACAGGTTTTCGGTCTGATAGAGCTTTTGATGGATCAGTGACATGGCATGGATCCTTTGCTGACTATCCCGGATAGCATTGATCGCGATCTCATTTTGCAGATAGCCGGATTGTGTACCGAGCAGCCCCATGACCGTTTGAAAATTATTTTTGACGCGGTGATGGATCTCCTTGACCAGCCATTCTTTTTCTTTGACGAGATGGCGTAGGGAAATATTTTGTTCAGCGATCGCTTCCTGCTGTAATTCCAGTTTTCTATTTGTCCGCAGCTTCAGTCTGTACCGGCTGAAAAGCAATCCAATGATGATCAGAAAGAGACCGGCTATTGTGATCATTAGAGTGCGTTCACGCACAGTCGTCGGTCCGGAAAGGGGTTGACTGTCAACGCTAAAGCAAAAACAGGCGATGAGCAGACAGACTGCAAAGAGCGTTTTTTTTATCATGGGGGGCAATCGATGAATGGGAAGTTAATAAAAAAATTTGGGAAACCGATTGGCTGCGCATATATTTGCAGCCGTTCGGCTTCGTATTTAAAATTGCAGACAAAATGAGACGGGACGTTTTTCAGGCCATCGCGGACCCCACCAGACGGGCTATCATCGCACTTATTGCCTTACAGGCAATGACACCCAATGCCATTGCCGAGCATTTTGATATGACAAGGCAATCGATCTCCAGGCATTTACGCATCTTGTCGGAATGCGAGCTGCTGACAAAGGAACAGCAGGGCAGGGAGATCTATTATCAGCTCCAGGTTGATAAAATGAAAGAGATCGACAAGTGGCTGGATCAGTTTAGAATAATCTGGGAGACCAAATTTAGTCAGCTTGATAACTTATTATCTACTATCAAAAAAAATAGAAAATGAATCCAAATTTGCTTTTTGATTTTTCCGTAAATAAGGATACCAACACGATCAATATAAAACGGGAGTTCGCAGCCGACCTTCCCCTGGTTTGGGATGCCTGGACAAAGCCGGAGCTGCTGGACCTGTGGTTTGCACCAAAACCTTTCCGGACAAAGACAAAGTCGATGGACTTCAGGGAAGGTGGTGCCTGGCATTATGCAATGATCTCTCCCGAGAATGTCCCGCACTGGTGCAGGACTGGTTACAAAAAGATCGAAGTAAGAAAAAGTTATTCAGGGTCGGATGCATTCAGCGATGAGGAGGGGAATATCAATCCCGAGTTTCCCGTTTCGCAATTCTCCAATGTGTTTCAGGGGGCGGGTGATATTACCACGGTCAGCATGACAGTCGTGTATGAGAGTCTTTCAGACCTGGAAAAGGTCATTCAGATGGGCCTTAAGGAAGGTATTACAAAGACCCTGGAAAATCTTGATCAGTATCTTAAAGCTCAGTTCCGACTAAGAGGCGAATTTAAAAAGGATAACGCATCAAGGGTCTGCACCTATCTCAACTTCCCCGGTAATACGGAAGAGGCCTTCCTGTTTTATCAGTCTGTTTTCGGGACGCAGTTCAGTGGCGGAGGTATCAAGCGGTTTGGCGATATCCCGGCAGATGCGAATCATCCGCCTGTTGCAGATGTTATAAAAAAGATGGTACTTCACGTGGAATTACCGATCACCGGAAACCATATCCTGATGGGGACAGACGCTCCCAAAGAGATGGGATTTACACTTGTACAGGGCAACAATATGCATATCTGCATCGAGCCCGAAACAAGGGAGGAAGCCACAAGGATCTTTGACCAGTTATCAGCTGGTGGTGTCATCGACATGCCATTACAGGATATGTTCTTTGGCGCTTACTTTGGGTCGTTCACTGACAAGTATGGAATAAACTGGATGATAAGTTTTCAAACAAAAACTGATAAATAGAAAAAAATGAAACCAAAAACTATCACGATCCTTTACTGGGTCTGCACCATTCTTTTTGCGGCATTGATGTTGTTCTCCGCCGCTGGCGGTATACAGCCGACCGCCGATAACATCAAAATTATGCATGACTGGCTTGGCTATCCGGTCTATTTTATCCAGTTCATCAGTATCGCAAAAGTCCTTGGTTCCATTGCCATCCTGATCCCTGCCTTGAACAGGGTAAAAGAGTGGGCCTATGCCGGATTGTTTTTTGACCTGACCGGCGCGATCTATTCGGGAATAGCTGTATCAGGCAAATTCGATCCGATGATGCTGACCTTGCTTGCCTGGATCATCCCGGGTGTTTTATCCTATTATTTCTGGCATAGGAGAAAATGACTTAACTTATAAGTCAGGGACATCTGGAATAGCAGTGAGAAAGCTATGGCGGCTAAATGAGTCGTGGCTTCTCAATGGAAATGGTCTCCTGGCTGGCGTGGCGCCCTTCAGCATAGCCGGTATCATTGAATTGAAAGACCTCTACGCCATAACTTCTGTACCATTGGCCGGACGGGTCGTGCCATTCGGCTTCGAATCGCACGGCCATCCGGCCTTTCAGCGCCCCCCAAAGATCCAGCTTCAATGTATAACCCGGTTGTTGTTGGAATTTTCGTTGCAGGAATTGCCTTAGCTCGTCCCTGCCTTTGATGAAACTGATGCCATCGCGCATTTCGACATTGTCCGTATATCCTTCCAGGATCTTTTCCGGATCATGTGAATTCCAGGCGGCTTCTTCAAAGGCCAGTCTTTCGGCGGCTGTCTCCATGTCCCATGGTGGGGTGGGGAGTTTTTTACGTTGAGTTTGCATGATGTGTTTTTTTGTTCCACAAAAGTCCGAAAGGTTCCGTCTGCGGACCATGGACAAAAGGGGTTTTGGCATGGACAATTATTACCTTTGTCTATCATGTCCCAGCAATCATTTACATTAATTGATCCTCAGACCGGGGAGATCGCCCTTAATATCGCTCCATTTAAAGGGGATAGTCTTTTTAATAGCCCGAAGCAGTACGGCTTCTTTTCGATGCTTTTGATATCAAAAGGGGAGGGCAGCGTACAGAGGGATATGACCACGTATACATTCAACAGCGACTGTCTTTTGTGTTTTGCTCTTTACCAGCCGTTCATGATCCTGCCCGAAGATGAACTGGAAGGAGTGCTGATCAATTTTCATCCGGGCTTTTTTTGTCTTTTCCGACATCGCAATGAGGTCTCCTGCAACGGCGTTCTGTTCAATAATCTATACGATACCCCGGTGGTCAGCCTGAATACAGATGAAATGCGAAACTTGTCTGTCGTAGCCGATCAGATGACGGCGGAGCTACGCGACCATCAGCAGCCTGACCAGGATCTGCTGCTTTCTTATCTGAAGGCTTTTCTTATCCACGCAAGCAGGGTAAAGATGGAGCAAGGCCAGGACGGGCAAGTCCGGGTTTCCAAAACGCCTCTGACCCTGGAGAACCTGCGAGATGCCATTGATACAAACTTCAGGACGCTCCACAGCCCCGGTGACTATGGCGAGCTCCTGAACATTTCGACAAAGGCCCTTAACAAAGCCAGCAAAGCCCATTTCAATAAAACGTTGTCGGACCTGATTGCCGAGAGACGGATCATCGAGGCCAAAAGGGAATTGTATCTGACGTCAAAGGCCGTAAAAGAAATTGCCTTTGAGCTGGGTTATGAAGATGAATTCTATTTTAGCCGTTACTTCAAAAAGAAGGTGGGTGTTTCGCCCCAGATCTTCCGGGATAAGGTTGGCTTTGATAAGGCCTACTTACAGGGCGACCCCAAAAAGTGAATAGTCGTCTTATCGTAATCGCTAAAGAACTGATGCGCCGCATACATCACGTCAAATTCATTGGTAACAAAGGTATACTGCACCAGGTTCAGAGAGGAGAGGACGGGGTAGCTCGAAGGACTGGCCGTAACCCGGGCTTCGATGCTGTCCGCTGTCAGCAACAAGTAACTTTTTGTATCCAGCAGGTGATTTGTTTGCAGCTCGTTGTAGATAGATGTCGATAGAGACGGGGAGATGCCGCTCCAACGGGACCAGCGTTGAGGATATACGCGGCTATGGTCGTGTAAATTAAAAGCGCTACATATCCCACGGTTTAGCAAGGCCGTGGAATTGGTCTGTGCCGTGGCGTCTCCTGTTGGTCCTACTTCGGGAGCATTATCATATTTAGCCATACAGAACTGAAGGGGGACAACACTGGAGGAAGTCACCACCGTACTCGTAGGCGCACAGTAAGACACTCCGGCCGCATATTTATAGACATAGGACAGTGCTGCAGAGAAGCCGCCACCATCACTCATCCCGATCGAGTAACGGGGAATGGAGGGTTGGGTATAGCCTCTCGCATAAAAGGTGTCCGTCAAAGCCCTGATATTTGCATAGTCAATGTTGGCCAGCGTATCGACCGGGGCCAGCTCCCAGCGGATCTTCCCGTCCTGGTTGATGTCCTTGTTCAGGGTTACTTCCTCCGCCTCGGTGACGACAATGGCGTATCTGGCATAGACCAGGTCGTTGATCATCTGTTGCCACTCGAAATTGCCTACCAGGTTCTGAGCGCTGCCACCCGTCCCATGACAGAGATAGACGATGCCTTTATGACCGGCAGGAAAATAATAGTATACATTTTTAAGATTGTTGACGCCCTTGATCATTTCGTATTTCAGCGTAAATGGAGCAAGATAATTACAGCTGGCTGTCAGGGTCACATTCGACTGGGGCATGATAAAACTGTTGTGCCATTCCCCGGCATTATTCTGAAGGGCATTGTAACCGGTCCAGGTGTTGAAGACGCTGTCCGATGCGATGGCGTTCGACCAGATATCCACGGTATCTCCGATCTTGTAGCGACCGCTGCCATAACCGTTGACGACGGTGACGGTGGCACTGTCGGTGGTCGTTCCGCCGGTTGAACCGCCACTTGCGGGGCTGGATTTTTTTGAGCATCCTGCCAGGAGGATAAGGCTTAAGAGGGCCGCGGGTAGTGGATATTTCATGATTATTGGTTATAAGGGCTGGTTATAGTAACGAAATGTCAGGTTATTATAGTGTATCGCCCTTAAAGACTCCCAAATAATGAAAAAGTTTAAGACGCTAGTAAGAAAAAGAGAACTTTTGACCCTTCGCATTTTTTAGAGCAACGGAGAAAGTGGAGTATTGTTTATCTGCATCCAGGTTGATATTGTCCGAGATCGCCTTCCCATTGTTATTGAATTTTATGGCCACGGCTTTTGCCGTCGTAGTGTCCGTAGTGGCATACGAGATATCTTTATGCGTCGCGGTTGCGCAGCCAGCGCTGCCACAGTCCGTTCTCGTGCTGTAGAAGTCGTAGAAGCGCAGGTCTCCGCCGAGTTGCATGTCGCCCGAACTGTATTGCTGAAAGGTAATGGTCACGTCAATAGTATAACTGCTGGTGCTGCCCGATGAGCCTGTATAGCTGGTAGTGCTGTATTGGCCGTTGGCGATCATCTTTTGACCCGCGCTGTCAGAGAGGACGAAGTTGGAAAATGTCTGTGTCTTTTTTATCAGCAGGGGTCTTATTACGGTTGCATAAAGCGTATTGATCTTTAAAAAGGCTGCTTTGGCGTCAGTAGAAGAGGCGATGGGCGACCCCGAACCGGATTCGTTGTGTTTGCTGCAGGAAGCGAGACAAAGGACAAGGAGCAGGACGGCCAGCGCCGGAAGGAACTGTTTCATATTTTAAAATTTAAATTGAGCTATAATTTTTTTGACAGATGCAGGCTAAAGGCGATGAAGCCAGGACCGCCGTCCATGCTGACGTCGCGTCCATGAGGCGTCCAGCCCGACGAGCTCCAGCCGAACAGGCCGAGACTCAGTTGGGGAGTCAGCGTACAGCCTTCCAGCTGCATTTCTACGCCAAGCGAAAGGCTGGCCAGCAGGACGCCTTCATTCCAGCTGTCCGTATAACCGTATTCTGTAGCTGCGACACCTTTCGCCCTGCCGTTGTTATGAAGGAACATGTATTGGGGGCCGACAGCGGCGAAAGGGAAGAAACGGTTTTCATTTCCGGAAAGCCGGTAGACGGCACGTCCGTAAAAATTGAAACCCGCTGCCCATCCACCGGACGAGATGGTATTGTCGCCAGGCAGATAGGGCGCTGTTGCTTTGCCGAAAGGACCCAGCAGCACTTCGCCGCCAAGGTCGAAGTCGAAATGTTCTATCCGGCGAATGGCCTTTTTCTCGAGGCTGAGGGATATCACGGTCCGGTTGAGATTGTGCGCCGCATAGTTGTCATAATAAGCGCTGCCGCCGGAGCCGTCATGGTAATACCAGTGCGTGCTGTAGTGAGAATAACCCAGGGAGATACCGCCGTATAACCCTTCGCGGGTGTCGCCGGCGTCGCGCTTGTCACCGGATCGACCGGCATCGCGTTTGTCGCTGGCTCCGCCACCATCACGAGCCGTCTTTTTGACGGGTGGCGTATAAGGTGTCATCTGGGCCAGGCTGCGAACGGCGAGGGGTATAAAGGAGAGGAGAAAGAAGAGCTTTTTCATATACCAGTTATTAAGTTGTAGACTCAAAACTAGCAGGGAAAAGGACACCGGTCAATAGAACGAAAGTTAGGAGTGCCGCCTTCTATTGACCACGGCCGAAGACTTTATTGAGGGATTCGGTACGATTCTGAACATGGAGTTTGTCGTAAATGTTATGGATATGCTGCCTTACCGTACCGGTGGACAGACCGAGATCGGCAGCGATCTCTTTGTACAGGTAGCCTTTTCCGAGCAGGCCAAGGACCTCTGTCTCGCGGGCAGACAGGACCTGGGAAGCGCTGGGCCGCTGAAAGGAGAACACAACCTTCCTGGCGATGGAAGTACTCATCGGTGCGCCGCCGGCATGCAGCTCCCGCAGCGCTTCGACAATTTTTTCAGGCGGGGAGTTTTTGAGCAGGTATCCGCTTGCACCGGAAGACAGCGCTTCAAAGACCTGGTCGCTATCCTCATATACCGTGAAGATCATGAACTGCATCGGGCTTCCCGCTGCCTTGATACGCCGGATACATTCTATGCCGCTCATACCGCCGAGCGAGATGTCCATAATGACAATGTCGGGGGCGAGAGCCTCCAGACCGGCCAGGGCTTCCTCGGCTGTATCGAACGTACCGACGTTGGTCAGGCCTGGTGTCTGGTTGACCAGGAATTTAAGACCATCCCGTATATGGGAGAGGTCCTCGACGATCGCGATCCGGATGGGTTCCATGGTATAAAATTGGTGTCTATTTCCCGAATTTGGTATATAACATTCGTTATACCGGCCAGGGAGCCTCCAATATCAGGGTCGTTCCAGCTGTTCCCTCTTGTGTCGTTGCCCCTGCCAGGGTTCCCTGCGTCGTTGCATCATCTGGCAGTATGGCGAGACTGCCGCCGACCATCTCCATCCGGCGCTGCATATTTTTCATGCCATTTCCAAACCGGTTCGCCCAGTTGCTGTTCATGCCTTTCCCATCGTCGCTGACGAATACACGCAACCCGTTTTCGAAGCCGATCCCGATGTTCACCCGTGTCGCTGAGGCATGCTTCACGACGTTGTGGACCGCTTCCTTCACGACAAGATAGATGTTGCGGCGAAACTCCTGTCCCAAAGACCGCTGGGGTATCGGCTCCGGGATACTAAAATTATATTGTAATCCTGCTGTATCGAGTGTCGTAGCTGTATTGGTGCGGATATAGGCCACCAGGCTGTCAAGGGTGTCCTGTTCATCATTCATCGACCAGATGATCTCGTTCATTTTATGTATCAGCTGCTCTGTACCTTCACCGATCTGTACGCCGGCACCGCCGGGCAGCATCCTGCTCAGGAAAAGCAGCGAGGTAAGCCCCGATCCCATGTCATCATGCATTTCCTGGCTTATTCTTCTCCGCTCCCGCGTCTCCCCTTCGAGTACGGACCGTAACCGGATATTCTCCTGTTCCGCCTCTAAGTTCAGCAGGGCCTTCTGGTCAAGATCCCGCTTCTGTTTGTAGATGCGGAAGCTGGTGATCAGCAACGCTGCCAGCAGCAGTACCGCGAGGATAGAAGCTATCAGCATCAGACGTTGTCTTTCGGTTATCCGGCGGCCTTCCTCCAGCAGGAGATTCTTTTCCGTCAGTTCTCTCTGGCCTTTCTCCACTCCATACCTCGTCTCCAGCTCCTGTATGTTCTTCAGCATGGATTCGTTCACCAGCAGGTTGCGGACGGAATCATACTGATCCCGGTAAGCCTCGGCGCCCTCTACATTCCCCATTGCGATCTGCGTATCCGACAGCAGCAGCAGCAGGTGGCTTTCTACTTCCTTCTGATCATTGGTCCGTGCATACTGTAGAGCTTCCTGCATGGCCTTCCATCCCTCGCGATATCTTTTCATATGGAACAAGCCTTCCGCGATACCCTGCAGAATGATAGCCCTGCCCATAACGTCGCCGATGGAATCCGCAAGCGGCAGGGCCTCGCGGAAAACGGCCAGATATTTTTCGGGCTGCCGCAGCTTTTCATAGCCGTCACCCATGTTGATCAGCGCGGTTTCTTCAACCCCCAGATCTTTCAGCGCTTTCCCGATCATGATACTCCTTTTAAGCAAGGCCATACCTTCGGATATATGACCCTGGTCTTTTAGAACATTGGCCAGGTTATTCAATGCATCTCCCGTCGCATAGCCGTCATGCAAGACCTCCGCCTGCCTGAGAGCTTTGCGGGCATAGATCTCTGCTTTTTCCGGTTGACCCAGGTTGCGGTAGAGTCCGCACATATTGCCATATAAGGCAGCCTGTGGCTGATAGCCGGGAAGTTTTTCCGCGATGGCCAGCGACCGTAGATAATAGTCCAGGGCCTGGGTATAGGATTCCTTGTATTGATAGACGGCGCCCAGGTTGGCCAGCGATTTCATGATCTCCATCTGCCATCCGTGAGAACGGGCGAGCTCCAGCGCCTTGTTGTTCAGCACCAGTGAGGAGTCGTATTTCCCCTGTACATTCAACACAGCTGTGTAGTTCTTGATATACTGGACGATGCCGGCATCGTAATGCAACCGGGTACTCAGCTTTTCTGCCTCAGCATAGAGACGTATTGCGGTATCGGGACTGTTATTTTCATACTGCTGTCCGAGCTGGATCAGGACCGGCACCTTTAGCGTATCGTCCGGCATGCTTCGCAGTTTCGACCTGAGGCTGTCGATATTGGATTCCCTGACTGGCTGCGCTGCGAGGGAAGAAGATAATAGCAGAGATAAAATAAGGTATAATGGTATTGTTTTAGGCAACTATCAGCTTTTCAATTGTCATATAAATAATAGATGCAAGAAAGAGGAGAAGGACCCAGCTCATCCGTTTCGTATTCGTCGGAACGTTCTTGTTCCTTTGTAATTCGACGAAGCCCCAGAGAGATAATGCTACCACAAGCGCGCCGCTGATGCCTACCAGGATCTTGTTCGTCAATGTCAGAACACAAATATACAGACCGATAGTAGGGAAGAATAGCCAGGGTAGATATTTCCTGTAGACAGGGTCTACGCTCTTTGTAGAAATGGGTGCCATCGCTTGCAGTCGCTCTTCGAGGATTTGCGGGTTGTCTATAAAATAGGATACATAGATCACATCGGTCCGGCTGAGCCCCTTGATTATAAACCCTCCCTTCTTTGTTTTTACGATCTCTTTTATTTCCATGAAACTGATGAACAGCGGTGGCGTGTTCAATTGCTCGCGGGTGATCCCTTCTTCGGATAGGGTCAGGGTATAGCTTTGCAGAAATCTGTTTTGTTTCTTAAACGTGCGAAACAGGTTGTAGCCGAATAGTACCAGTAGCAAGGGGATAGTGAAGGATAATGTACTGGTATCATATATGTCGTTGTTCCCGATAGTATTTATTATGATGACCACTATGATTACGATGACCATCATAGGGATCACGACGGTAAACATTCTTTTTCTCGCTTTTTTGTGGCCGGCTTCGCTGATCTTGAATTGTTGCATGATCAGACAAGATAAAAAATTCGGTAACAATTTCCTAATATTGGCGCGTAGGCCTAAGCGCTCTTATCTCCGTCTTTTTTAAAAACACATATGTTCATGAAGATTGTCTATGTCGCATTATTATTATTTATAACGGGTATTTTCGGCGACCGGGCAACGGCTCAGGGTCAAGGCTCCGCGTCAGCGCAGACGGCTCAAAGCCAGGGGGTCACGCCGGTCCATACCAATCCCTGGGCACCGGCAGAGCTGGGTCTGCTACCTCCCATCGCCCCTCTTTCCGAAGGCGTTTGGCTGAAGGGTGAGCTTCACGTCCACTCCCGTCACAGCAAGGAATCCTCGAACAACCCCGTCGCAAAGATCATCTCCTTTTCAAGGTCCGTCGGTATGGATTATATCTGTATCACCGATCATGACAACCATGTAGAAGGTGATGTTGCGAACAACACCTGGGCTGACCCCGAGTTCAAGTCTGATTCTCTCCTGCTTTTATATGGTGCAGAATGGACCACAACCCGCGGCCATGGGAACGTTTTTTCGGCCAGACCATATGACCACCAAAAATTATATGATGTTCGGGACCAGCGTGACGTAGTCGTCGGCGCTATAAAGAAGGAACTGGGAATACATTTGTCAGCTAACCATCCGAGTGGAAAAGATCATTTCGGGTATTCCTATGACATGGTCAATTCCATCGAGGTATGGAATTCCGCTATCTGGTCCAGGAACGCCAACGCGATAATGATCTGGGACGATATGCTTTCTTCGGGTCGCAAGCTGACCGGCAGAGGAGGTAGCGATGCGCATCATGGTGTACCCGAGTCGCCCGACAAGGCGACAAAGAACAGCTACCAGGCAAAAGCCAATTATGTCGGAACTCCGACGACCTGGGTTTTTGCTACCGCAAGGACTGCACAGGCGGTTGTGGATGCGCTTACGAATGGACGGGTTTGTGTCACCTCGAATCCGTATGCCCCGCGGGTAGAGTTTTATGCCGACCTTGACCAGGATGGCAAGATGGATATGATGATGGGGGACAACTCAAAGTCGACAGGAAAGACCGTCAGATTCCGCGTTCAGCTGACAGGAAATACGGTTGCGGATTCCTCCTATACTATCCGCGTGGTAAAGAATGGTAATGACTTCAATGTCTTCACGACGACGGGTAAGAAGGCAATGGTCGAGTTCACCGATACACCCGCAAAGATTGGCCGGACCTATTATCGCGTAACGGTCGAAGGACCTGCTACACCCTATCCGCAGGTGCCCGGATCCATGGCACTCAGCGGCAATATGGTTGGACTGTCGAACCCGATCTATTTTAATTTTGATCCTAATTTTTAGTTGACGGCGAGGCCAGTGACCCCTATTTTTCGGTGTCGCTGGCCTTTTCCGGTTTCAGCATAACGGTTATCATAGTACCCGATCTGGCCGGGATGGTCAATTCAAAACCCACTCTGATCGTGCCCGGATTTGGAGCGTCATAGCTATTGGGTGGGGGATCGGTGGGCCATGTTTTCATGGTGAGGTTGCTCGTCGTAGCACCGGCGCCAGTGCCGGAGGCGCCAGAGGTTGTCACGCTCAACAGGAGCCGGCGCCCATCCTTTGTCAGCTCGGCGGTGTTCTGCCCCGTGATCTTTACCGTCGCCGGTGTCAGCAAGGTCCAGCGTATAGTGGTCGTTGTATCAGCAGCCTGTATCGTATCCGATACCACGACATATTTCTGGTCTACGATGGCAATCGTTCGCTGAGCCTTTGCCAGGGATCCTTTATATATTTCCGAGAGATCGGTAGAGGCATACATATAATTGGCCGAAGAAGAAGAGCCCGTAATAGGGGC
>Ga0307510_10005783_pt1 | contig 14743 bp, 10 predicted proteins | sample 12_EM_MG_FD_207224 | JGI IMG/M metagenome (GOLD analysis project Ga0307510, IMG submission 207224) | Populus trichocarpa ectomycorrhiza microbial communities from riparian zone in the Pacific Northwest, United States - 12_EM | ecosystem: Host-associated > Plants > Roots > Unclassified | place...
CATTGAAGATCTTATTGCCATATACTCCTCTTATAAAAACATTCAGGTCCCAGCGCTGATACCGGAAAGTATTACTCCAGCCATAGATCAGCTTTGGCTGAGCATTGCCTGCATAATGATAGTCTATGCCAGCCATGGTGGCGGAGGTGTCAGGCTTACCCGCAGGGTTGGTATACTGGGATACCCCGTTGGGCGATTTTCCACGGTATTGCAGGGTCAGGAACTGCCCCAGCGGTTTACCCGGTTGTAATACCTCTACGTGTACACCCGATTGCCCCGTACCATCCGGTTCAGCCACAGGAATAGAGTCTATCGTGGGGAACAGAGGGTTATTCAGGCTGGTGATCTTATTGACGTTGTGCGAGGCGTTCAACGTCGTGGTCCAGGAAAAATCCCCGCTGACAACCGGAGTCGCCGTCAGGGACAGCTCGATGCCCTTATTGTTGACACCGCCGCCATTGGCAACGATACCTTTACTATAGATATCAAAAGGATCGGCCTGGTAGTTGAGGATCATGTCGGTCGTAGTCTTGTTGTACACATCGACCGAACCACTGAGTCTTCCTCTCAGCATGGAGAAGTCTACGCCGATGTCCGCAGTAGCCGTCTGTTCCCAGCGCAGATCAGGATTGGCTGCCTGTACCGGTCCATAGGCATTGACCTGGCTGCCATTGGAATAAAAAGTACCCAACAGCCCGGAGAAGGTCTGGGCCGTATAAGCTCCAAAACCAAAAGCATTTCCTACGACGCCATAGCCACCCCTGATCTTCAGGTCATCGAACAGCGTCTGGCCTTTCATGAACTCCTCTTTGCTGATCCGCCAGCCCGCACTGACAGCAGGGAAATATCCCCATTGATGATTGGCGCCAAATACGGAGCTTCCGTCCCGGCGCAATGATCCCTGGAACAGGTATTTGTCCTTAAAGCTATAGTTCACACGCGCATAGTCGGAGATAAGTTTGGTCTCCTGGTAAAGCCCGTCCGGGCCAAAGGTCAGATTCGGACCTCCGACGACGGCATAGGGTGCGCTCAGTGCGAAATTGTTATAGCTGATATTGTCTACAGGGAAATTATAGGTCTCCGACTGAAAGCCGTTGTTGTTCACGTTGTCCTGCCAGGAATAACCCAGTAAGGCCTTGATGGTATGATCCCCGAACTTGCGATCCCAGGTAAAAAAGGTTTCCAGCAGCTTGTTCGTGCTTTCATAATAGCTGCGATAGGCCTGTCCGTTAGGTCCGAACGTCTGCGCCGCACGACCGCCGAGTCCCGGGTCAGGGTTGTTATACATATTATTATAGTTGCTGGTGAAATAGGCGTCATAATATTCACCATGCAGGATAGGATAATGCTGATAGGAAAGATTGACGTCATAGGTCAGCCCAAAAGGAAGCTTGACCTCCGTGTTGAAGCTTCCGACAAGATTATTCTTCTTGTCGTTCATCTGGCTGTTGTTCATCATCGCCACCGGGTTGTAATACCCTCCCGTTCCCTTGTTCTCAAAATAAGTGCCGTCGGGGTTCTTAACCGGTGACACAGGCAGATAATGCGCAGCCTGTAGCAGGATCACGCCGAGGTAAGGAACCTGGTTCGCATCGGTGTTGGAATTGGTGACGTTGAGGCTGAACTTCACCCTGTCGTTGAACGCATACTGGTCGATAGCCAGCCGGCCGATGACACGGGTCAGGTCGGTATTTTTTATGATCCCTTCCTTTTTTGCATAGTTGACGCTGGCACTGTAGGTCGTATGTTCACTGCCACCGGAAAATGAAATATTATGATTGGTGGAGACCGCCGTTTTTCTTTCGATCTCCTTTTGCCAGTCCGTATTGGCGCCCTTGTCGTCCACGGGAGCAAAAGCCATATTATTCTTAGCAAGCAGGGCCCTCAGCTCAGGGGCGTTCATCACTTCCACGCGGCTGCTGACCTGCTCTGCGCCAACATATCCGTTGTACACCACCTGTACCTGTCCCTTTTTACCTCTCCTGGTAGTGATCATGATAAGGCCATTGGCGGCCCTGTTACCATAGATGGCCGTCGCCGCAGCATCTTTTAGTACGTCTATCGTAGCAATATCATCCGGCGCCACCAGGGAGATGTCTGCTCCGGGTACCCCATCTATCACATAAAAAGGTCCGGTGGGGCTGTTGATGGAGGAGGCGCCGCGCAGAATGACGGCTGCCGGTTTATTGGGGTCGCCGCTGGCCGTGATATTGAGGCCGGGGACCTTACCCTGCAGCAGTTGACCGACATCCGTAATGGCGCCTTTGTTGAGATCTTCCGCCTTTACGCTGCTGATCGCGCTGGAAAGGTCTTTACGGCTGGCCCGCGCATAACCGATCACTACCATATCGCCAAGGCTTTGCGACTCGGTATGAAGCACGATGCTGATCGATTCCTGTCCGGCTACCCGGACCTCCTGACTTTGAAATCCGACGGAGCTGAAGACCAATACAGCATTCTCCTTTATCCCGGCCATATGGAACACACCTTCGGCATCGGTGGTGACGCCACCGGGGAGACCTTTTACCATTACAGTGATCCCTGCCAGCGGCAGCCCCTTCTCATCGGTGATCTTCCCCGTAACTGAAATGGTAGGCGGAGCGGTTATGACAGGCTCCTCCTTCAGCTTGACGGCGATGGTCCTGTCGACAATAGTATAAGACAATGGCTGATCTTTGAACAGCTCGGTAAGGGCCGCATCCAGGTCCTGATTCTGCAGGTTCAATGTTACCTTTTTGGCATATTGCAGGATATCCAGCTTATACCAGAAGACATACCCTGTCTGTGACTTTATTTCCCGGAAGACCTTTTCCAGTGACTGCTGCCTCACGGAAAGATTGACTTTCTGGGAATAGCCCACTGCGCTGACCTGCAGGCAGGCAACCGTCAGTAGTACAATGGTCATTCTCATGATCAGGAATAGTTTACGTTTTGATAGCTCCCCGAATGGAGAGTTTTTTGCAGGACGATACAAATGCATAGATTTGCAGTGTTTGGGTTTTAAACATCGATAATCTTGTTGCTAACGGTTACGGTAATAATCCCAACATTCCCCGGGAGCGGTCTCAAGCGCTTCCGGTTTTTTTTGGAATCACTTTCTGAATAACTGACTGATCTTAAGGCGCTTTATCCATAAAAAGATTGATTTTCCTGCCTTCCACGGTAAAATGTACCCCACTCGCCTCCAATACCTTTAATATCTTCGACGCATTCACATTCCGGTACATTTCCCCCTGGAACCGGTCCCGGGGTATCCCATTGACATAAACCACCTCTACGTCATACCAGCGGGCAAGCTGTCGCATCACATCCCCTATCCCCGCATCCTTGAACCGGAACATCCCCTCTTTCCACGCAACCGCCTCCTCTGTGTCGGCCGCCATCACGCGCAGCTCATCGCCACCGCTCAGTCTTGCCTGCTGACCGGGTCTCACCAGGACATTATGCGCCCCTTTGCTGACCCGGACAAGTCCCTCCAGCAGCGTGGTGCTGATAGCCGGCTCTTCGTCATAGTCCATGATATTGAAATGGGTCCCGAGCACTTCTACCTTTAAGGGCTCCGTTTCCGCGGTCCCGCCTCTTAATACCTTCACGGTAAAAGGTCTTGTAGCATCTGTCTTTATTTCGAAATAGGCTTCCCCTTTTAATTCCACAATCCTGTCCCCACCGGTAAAGCTCGTGGGATAACGCAGGGATGTAGCCGCATTCAACCACACTTTGCTACCATCCGGTAGTTGCAGCTGATACTGGCCTCCCCTCGGAGTGGTCAGCAAATTGTACTGGGCACCTTCATTCTGTCCATCAGGCTGATAGACCAGCTGTTCATTCCTGCTTTTGATAAGCCGGGTTTTGCCCTGTTGCCCCAACACGCCATTACGTGCGGCATCCAGATCGATGGTCGTGCCATCCGCCAATGTGAGAGTAGCCTTATTTGTACCGGGGGCCAGATCATGTGTTATCGGCAAGGTCGCGATCACCGGAGACTTTTTCACCGACCAGTTATACAAGTAGAAGGCCGTCCCAAAAACGAGCAATGCCGCTGCGGCCATCATCCACCGGCGATCAATTACTTTTCGAATAACTGGCCGGGGCTCGCTGCCCTGTACTATTTTTTGATAGAGAGGTTCCCAGGTCTCTTCTTTATAATTGACCGCTTCCGGCGACTGCGCGATCAGCTTCTCCAGCACTGTTTGCAATTCGGTGGAGGATTCTTCCTGTTCAAGATGGAGCAACAACTCCGCCAACTCATCTTTCGTGATAAGGTTGTCCAGGTATTGTTTCAGTAAGTAAGCTGTACGTTCCTTATGCATATCCTTTCAAGACGGAAGAAAGAGGAAGGAGGACTATCGCCTGTTCAAAAAAAGAAAAAGAAGGAAAGGAACGATATTACCAATATGTAAACGAATGCTCTTTAAAGCCTTGACCAGTTGGTTCTTTACCGTGCTGTGCGAGAGGTTGAGCTCACTCGCTATTTCGGGAATACGTTTCAGCTCTTCCCTGCTCATGCGATAGATCCTGCGACAGGCCAGGGGCAGTCTCTCCACCGCCTCGTGTACCTGCTTTTCCGTCTCGTGGTAAAAGATCGTTTGTTCAGGAGAAGGCGATTCCACCGTGAGCAATGGCCGGATAAAGGCGAACAGCTTCTCGTCCCGCGCCAGCCCACGTAAATAATTGATAGACTCATTCGAAACGATCCGGATCAGATAAGCCTTGGGATCATCAACAGCAGCCAGCCTTTTGCGGTGTTGCCAAAGTTTTAGGAATACCTCCTGCAAGACCTCTTCAGCAGCCTGGGAAGACCGCGTCAGCTTGAACACGTAGGGCTGCAGCATTTTATTGTAGTGATGGAACAACTGCCGGAAAGCTTCTTCATCTCCTTCTGCTAAATGCAGAAAAAGAGCTTTTTCATCGTGCATAATTATATATTACTATTAAGCAGGAGCCTGACTATAGACTATAATACGGGAGCCAAAAATAAATAAAAGGATGGGCCGTGTGAAGGGTCAGAACTACTGTTAATAATAAGATAATGCTAAATAGACTCGCGCGCGATCAGGTCTGCGACAAGTCTTATCGGTATATTCTCAGGCGCAGCACCTTCGCCCGAGTGTTTTAATCGTTCGATCAAAGCCAGCATCGCCCTTTGGCCTATCGCCTCTATCGGCTGCCGGATCACAGAGATCGTGGGAGTATATAGACGGAAGATATCGTTGTCGTCAAAACAAAGAACCGCCAGCTGTTCGGGTACTTTTATCTTTAGCTTCTTAATGACCTCAATGCCCAGTACGCCCAGGTAATTGGTCAGGAAAAAAACGGCGTCTATAGAATCACCCGCTCCCGACAGAACAGACTCGATCTCCTTCAAAGCCCCTTCCCTGCCGCTGTTGTATGGTACTACCTTCACCTGGTGTCCTTCCTCTTTTATTCCATGCCGTTTCAACACATCGCAGTATGCCTGGAGACGGTCCTTCATGTGAGCCATTTCGGTTTCAATGGTCACCAATGCAACTTTACGATATCCTTTTTCAATAAGGTATTCCATACCCCGTGTCACGCCTTCATAATTGTCTACAAGGACAGCGGGTATCTCATCGTGTTGTGGAAAATACCGGTCGATCAGTACGACGGGTTTGTTCTCGCCCTGTAGCTTGCGGATCTCTTCTCCCAGGTTCAGGGTCGGAGTAATGATATATCCATCGACCTGCCGCTGGGATAGCATATTGATCAGGTCACGCGCCTTTTCTTCGTCATTGTCGGTGCTGCAATACACGACTTTATAATCATACTTCTTGGCTTCATCTTCAATGGTCTTTGCCAGTGTAGCAAAAAAAGCGTTGGAGATATTCTCGACGATAAGCCCGATGGTTTTTGTCTTGCCGGTGCGTAACCCCCGCGCCAGCTGATTGGGACGGTATCCCATCTCTCTGGCCACGTTCTCGACCTTCTCTATCACTTCACGGCTGATACGCATCTTCACCGCTTTATCATTCATTACGAACGACACCGTGGAAACAGAGACACCCGCTTTACGGGCGATATCGCTGATGGAAACTTTCTTCATTACTGTGTATTGGACTATAAAGATAAGAACTAAATCGTTTTAGCCATGAAATCTTATTTCTTTTTCTTATCATTATGAAACCCAAAACCCTGCTCATGAAATCGAGCATACCCATAACGCTGACTGCTGGTTTACTATTTTTTTGTGCCCAGGCCATCGCCAGCCAGCACCCGGCCATCGCAGATACCATCCCCCGGGTCCGGAAAGCGCAGCCCCTGCTCACTACCCTGACATCCATCTCCCCCCTTGTTCTCCGCATCCTCAACGACTCCGGTCTGCGCGACTATGCAAATATAGTCCTGGATTGGGAATTAAGGGCAAATGGATTGATCCGGCAAAAAGGGAGCCTCGGTAACCTGCCCATTCTACCCAACCGTCCGGCTGTCATCCGCCTGCCGGTACGAATCCCTTCCGCCAGCGGCGAAGAGCTTTTCCTGGGGCTTCGTTATCGCTATCGGAATACAAAGGCCGCCGGCCCCGCAGGCACCCATCCCGGCGCGGCCGCCGCCACACCTGGCCGTACGCTCGCCAGCGAAGAGCTGCTGCTCAGACCATGGCCCGGCAGCCAGATCCCCGTCAAACCCACCGGTGACCTGTCCTTTACCGACTCGAACGGCCTTTTCACCATCCTGTCCCCGATAGCACAGCTCCGGTTTGACAAACAGACAGGCTGGCTGCAATCCTATGCCGTCAGGGACCGTCGTCTTGTCGAAGACAGCCCGGGACTCAGATCCCGCTTCTGGCTGGAGCCCGCAGACCCAGGATACATTGTGGATAGCGCAGCAGTCAGCTCATCCTGGAAAGAAGCTGGCCGCGCCCCCCATCTGCAACTCTTTTCCACCAGCACAGGCAGCCAGCTAGTCATCGTCAGAGCAGAATATACCCTGCCCGAAACATCCTGCATCCTCCACCTCAGCTATACGATCAATGCCGCCGGCGAGATGCAGGTCGGGCAATCGATGGAAGCTGATAGCACAAAACAGGGTGAGCCTCTTCCCTGTTTCGGAATGTACTGGCTACTTCCGGCGGGTTTTGACTCGGTGGCAGTGTATGGGGGAGCGGTTACTCCTTTCCGCGAGACCAATGCCTGGTCCACCAGGACTTACTCCGGAGTCCGCTGGTGCACTATCACCGGCCCCGATGGAAGAGGACTCCGGTTTACCGCAGACAGTACGCTCCTGTCCATCAATACCCGGTCGACCAATCCGCGCCTTATCATCGACAATCCTTCACAACCCTATCACCTGCCTTATGGGAATTATCGATATACCTACAAAGTATCGCCGGTATTACCAGAAGAAAAACCAAACGTTAAATAAATGAGTATAGAGTACACATTAATTTTTCTAACAAAAAATGCACTTTTGTATTGTAGTTCAATATGTTTTTTTCGTACCTTCACATAACCAGTATCTCACCAGATAATCTGCTCTCTGGATAATCTGATTCCCTGTCGAAGATTAGCTTGCATAAGAAGATGTGTTAGAAACCAAATTTATCACCGTTAACACCTCATCAGATGAAGCCCAATGTCATCCAGGTAATTGCCCCCTCACCCTCTGTCGTCAGTTCGCCGCTGACCGCCTTGCCAACCGCCAAAATTGTTAGACACCCCCGATCAAAGAAAGTAAAAGAAGATCAGGCTCCGGTATTGCCTCCTCCTGATGAAGAAGTTATCCGCCGTCTCAACGCCATGGCCAAACAGTATCCCTTCTGCATTTCGCACAGGAATAACAGTCATAGCCGTTTGTTGTAGATTTTATTGTTTGCGCGAGCGCTGGTTCGGCGCCCATGAAACACCCCTCACTACGATTATCGCCTGCCGCCGGCAGGGAACTCTTCCCTCTCCCCGTTAACTTTTTCTTGCAACCGATGTGATTTACGCCTGCTCAGGTAAAACTTTGGAATTTAATATGACTTCCAGCCGGCATCCTTTGCCAGGTGACGAGTCGATCTCGACCTTGCCATTATACAGCTCGGCACGGCTGATGATATTGGAAAGTCCCACTCCTTTCCGACGCATCCGGGGATCAAAACCTTTCCCGTCATCCGTCACGCGTAGCCTTATCTGCTCCTTTATCTTATTCAGCTCCAGCACCACCATCGAAGCATGGGCATGTTTTAAAATATTGTTCAGCTGCTCCTGGATGATCCGGTAGATGTTGATCTTCTGTTCCGGTTGCAATGACTGTTCGTCTACCCCCGATATGATCAGCCGGATCTTCATCTTCTTGACCATTTGAATACTTCTTATCAGCTCCTTTATCGACTGGACCAAACCCAGATCATTCAGACTGGGGGTGATTAGCTCCCTCGACAGCTTGCGGATCTCTTCTATCGCCATAGAGATATTCTTCCTGCTTTTGGCCAGCAGCTCGAACCTCGGCTCACGTTCCTCGATGGCGACATCCAGGTATAATTTGGAAGTAGCCAGTATCTGGTTGATATTATCATGCAACTCCTGCCCCAGCTCAAACCGCTCCCTTTCCTGCGCCCCCAGCACCACCTCGGTGATCTGTTGCTGCTTTAGCTTTTGTTGTAAAGCCAGCTCCTTCTCCAGCCTGATCCGCTCGGTCACATCATTAATGATCACCTGCATACACATTTTCCCGAAATAATCGATCAGGTGAGACGTAACCTCCACGATCATCACATCCCCGGACTTCTTGTGATGATGCCATAGCTTCCTGCTCCCGGCCTGCAGCTCTGTCGCCGTCTTCAGATAATTCATAAAATCCTCGGCTTCTCCCGGCGAATGGATATCCCGCATCGTAAGCTGATGGAACTCATATTTATCAAAACCATATTTCTCCAGCGCAGCATCGTTCACCTCTACGATCTGCAACGTGTCCAGGTCGAAGATCCAGGTAGGAAAAGGATTTTTATAAAAGATCTGCCGGTATTTCTCTTCCGACGCAAGAATGGTCTCTTCCGACTGCTTCCTGGCCGTTATATCCTGTATCGCCCCGATCATCCGGATAGGACGCTGGTCTGCAGAATAAATAAGATGTCCCCTGTCATGGACATACGCGTATTCACCATCGTTTCGCCGAAGCCGGTATTCGTCCTCCCATTTACTCGCTGCCCCCTCCCCGATAAGTTTCCATAATTTTGCCACCACCCGCTCCCGATCCTCCGGATGTATGATGTTCTCCCAAAGATCCCCGGGGGAATGGGCATCCACGATATCATAACCAAACAGCTTTTTATAGGTATCGCCGACCATGAATACCTTGTTGGTGACGAGATCCCAATCCCATATGGCGTCATTGGTGGCTTTTACAACCGTATTGAAGCGCTCGTTACTTACCCGCAGATTTTCCAGCGTACGCTTCCTCTCCATGCTGTATTGAATAGCCTTGGTCAGCAAACCCTCGGTTAACTCACCTTTTACCAGGTAGTCCTGTGCCCCTTCCTTTATCGCCTCCAGCGCAATATTGGTATCCGACATCCCCGTAAGGATGATCACGGGGATCTTCTGGACCACCGGCTTCAAATAGGTAAAAGAATGTATCCCGAAACTATCGGGTAAAGTGAGATCCAGCAAAACCACATGAATGGTATGTTTCTCAAGGAGGGCATATGCCTCGCGAACGTGATCTGTAGAGTAAAGTTGGGCAATTTCCAGACCCGAGGATTTTAACATATGCTCCAGCAGGAAAAGATCACTTGTATTGTCCTCAACTGTTAGGATAGTAAGACCAGACATGTTTTGCATCAGGCATTGATTTGGCAAACTTGAAAAAAAATCCCCGCTTTAGGCGGGGATGCACTAATCAAATACCATAACCATTAAACCTTATCCTATTAGAATATGAATGTACTTCTTTTTCTATTCACAGACAAAAATCTTCTGTGGTCATTTTTAAAGAAGTACAATTTTATTTTAGGGTAAACACTTAGCTATATGGTAGTAAAAAGCCTAATCCCGCCTCGTTACGATAACGATGGTTAAACTACTCATTATCAATGTTTTTCATTTGAGCGTCCCCGGACCTACTAAGTGGATTCCCTGTAACCAGACTGCCGGCGCGGGATTGCTGCATTTCCATCGCTCTTCCTGCGGCTTGCAGTACTAATTTCCCGGTTGCATCCGCTCCCCCCGGGTTTTCTCCGTTATGGGGTCTGGCCCCTGGGGTCATTCTTTTTTCACGTTTATCACTAACCGCAAGCCCAAAAAATAATTTACCCCGGAAATTCCGGGGTAAAGGTGTGTTTGTGGTTTTTCAGACATGCTGTATTAGGGTAAGCACGGGAAAAATATGCTGTACAGAAAAACAATTATAATACTGACAATGATTCGTTGAAAGAATGGCCCAAACAGGGATGGAATTTCTGTGGATAATAGAAGGAGTGCGTACTAACCAGGAGACTTTGAAGCAGAAGACCAATAACTTAAATTGCTTATACGAAATTAGAGAAGCTATGTGGTTTTCCGCATTTTGAGCAGGTATTATTTCTTATTAATAAGTGTATACACCTATAAAACCATTAGTCCTACGACCGGGGTAATTTCTATAAATAATTGATTACCAATAAATATATTTTTACCCAGCGCCAAAGGTAAATCCAAAAGAGCTGCCCTCCCCCAATTGGCTTTTCACCCAGATCTTTCCCCCTTGCGCCTCTATAAATTCCTTCGAGATCGACAAGCCCAAACCCGTCCCATTCCGGTCATGACTCCCGGGAACCTTGAAATACCGGTCAAAGATCCGGGGCAGGTATTTCTCGTCAATACCCCTTCCCTGGTCTTTTACAATAAATTCTACCTTTTTCCCCTGGAGAAAAGCAGCCACCTCGATATCGGTGTCTTCCGGTGAATACTTGATGGCATTGGTCAGGAAATTGATCAGCACCCAGGATGTTTTTTCAAGGTCCGCCTGAATAAAAGGCAGGTTGTCAGCCATTTTCGTCCGGATCTGGATATGTTTCTGCTGAGCCTGGAATAGGACGGCCTGCACAGCCTGCTCTACGATGGTCACCGGATTGGCAGGCTGTAATTTCAACTGGATATTCCCCGTCTCTACCTGCGAAATATTTAGTAATTCCCCTGTTATCTTCAACAGCCGGTCGGAGTCATCCGTTATGCTCCGTATCAGCTCCTGCTGTTCCCCGTTCAGAGCCCCTACCCGCAGGTCCGTCAGCAAACGTGCACTCATTTTGATCGAAGAGATGGGGGTCTTCAGCTCATGCGAGACCGTAGCGATAAAATTTGTCTTTGCCTCATTGAGTTCATGAAAAGGTGTGATGTTCCTTAACACGATCACCTGTCCGATGATCGTTTCATTGTTCGTAACCTCCAATACATCCTTATTGAAATAGCTTTCTTTATTATCCGCATAGATCTTCAGCTCCTTCTTCTCGGGATTATCCTGCAGCAGCCTTCGCATAAGATCATTGGTCAGAGCGATATCAGGAGCATAGACCCCGGCTATGGCTGCCTCCTTTAATCCAAGGAGTTTTTCGGCGACAGCATTCAGGAAGAGGATATTCCTTTTTTCATCCAGCCCGATAATGCCATCCCGCATCTGGTTGATGATGGTCTCTATCCGGCTTTTCTCGAACTTGATCTTGGCCAGGTTACTGTTTTCATATTCATCCAGCTTTTCAGCCATCGTATTAAAGGCATTCGCCAGATCGCCAAACTCATCTCCCTGTCGCAAATAGATCCGCTTTTTATAGTCTTTTCCCGCCACCGCAAGGATACCTTCCGAAAGACTGCGGATAGGCCCGGAAATGATACCCGGCAAATTAAAGATGAATGTAAAGGCCACCAGCGTCAGGATCGTAAACAATACTGTCAGCACATCTTTTGCATTCTCCGCCGTCTGTTGCGCAACCGTGTTCTTCCGGACCGTCGCCATTTCATTGAGGTCCTGGATTTTATAGATCGATCGGCGGATATCTGAATAATTGGTAGAGTCGGACGGGTTGGTAAGCAGCTCATTAAAATTCCGGGTCAGCTCATCCGTAGCATCCTTCTCACCCACTTCCGTAATATTTGCCTGCTGTTTCTTCAGGTTCTCCACAAAGGTAGCCATGGCATTCTTATCGGTTTGCAGGTCTTCCAACGACTGTAGCATCCGGTTACAGTAGACCAGCGACTCGTGATTGTTCTTCAGTACCAGCCGGCCGTCATTGCTGAGCCGGTTGATATAGAACAGCCCCAGCACACCAAACAGCACGATCACTACGAAGAGAAAGTTCAGCCCGATTGATAATTTCGTTTTTAATCGAATGCTCATATTACGATAGTATAACAACGTCGATATCCGACGACGCCAGCTTTGTCAGCAATTGGTTGAACACCGCGGTACTCACGATCACATTGTACAGAGTAAGGTGTGGCTTACCGATACAGATCGTAGTTATCGCATGTTGTGCTGCCACTTCCATGATTCCCCTGGCAATATTACTTTGTTTTATTTTTATGACCTCGGCGCCAAGCTCCGTTGCCAGCTTAAAGTTATTGATTAAATGTCGTTGAGCCGCCAGACCGATCTTATCACCATCCTCCTTTGGCGTCTGTACATATAGAAGAAACCACCGGGAATTATAATAGCTCGCCAGCCGAGCGGTCTTTCGGATCACCTTTTTTGCCGTTTCATGGTTGCTGCTGATACAGGCCAGAAATCGTTCGGACTTCAGATGCCCCCGCGGCAGCACCGTCTCGATCTTCCTTTCCACCTGGCTGGCCACTTCTTTTAGCGCCAACTCCCGAAGCTGAAGGATCTTCTCCGGCTGAAAAAAGTTTTGCAGGGCAATGCCGATCTTGTCGGCAGCATATATCTTTCCTTCCTTGAGCCGCGTAACCAGCTCGTCTGCCGTCAAATCGATATTCACCACCTCATCCGCCTCTTTCAGCACGCTATCGGGAATTCGCTCCGCCACCTCGATGCCCGTGATATTGCGGATCTCCTCATTCAGACTTTCGATGTGCTGGATATTGACGGCGCTGATCACATTGATCCCCGCATCCAGGATATCCATGACGTCCTGCCAGCGTTTTTCGTTTTTGCTTCCTTCAATATTTGTATGCGCCAGCTCATCGATCACCACCACTTCGGGATGCAGATTGATCACAGCCTGCACGTCCAGTTCATCGAGCTCCTTTCCTTTATAGAACAGCTTGCGCCGGGGAAGCACGGGGAGCCCCTGCAACTGCAGATCCGTCTCTTGCCGGCTATGTGTCTCCACATAACCGATCTTTACGTCTACCCCATTGCGTAATAAGGTCTGCGCCTCCTGTAACATCCGATACGTCTTTCCCACCCCGGCACTCATGCCGATATAGACTTTGAACTTACCCCGCCTTGACAGGCGGATCAGCTCCAGGAAATGTTGTACGTTTTCGTCGTTCATTTTACCGCTCCCTTTTCCAAAGCAATATTTAATTTTAATACATTCACTTTTTCCGGACCAAACATGCCCAAAAAGGGCTTTTCCGTATAACGATCTACCAGGTCATTTAGTTGCCCTTCCGGCAAATGCCGGGCCGCCGCCACTCTTTTGACCTGTACCTTCGCCCCTGCCGGCGACAGATCAGGGTCCAGCCCGCTGCCGGACCAGGTCACCAGCTCTGCCGGTATGTCTTCCTTTTTAACGCCCGGATTATGAACCAGGAAGCTGTCGATATGCGCCTGTACATCTTTCAGATAGTCCGGGTTGGAAGGCCCTTTATTACTGCCGGCACTGCCAGCGGCATTATAACCCACCACCGAAGGCCGGCTCCAAAAATAGTCATCCCGGGTGAATGACTGACCTTCCAAGGTATAACCTACGACTTTCCCATTTAGGATTGCCGTCTCGCCCTCCCCTTTACCTGGGGCCAGCCGCGCTATCCCCAGGATTACTAAAGTATAAATTCCGCAAAAAAAGACAATACAGACAAGCGTAAGTCTCAACGCAGGTAATATATGTTGTTTCATTTTCTAATTATTATTTAAAACCAAATCGATACTACAATGTCGATCAACTTTATACCGATGAACGGAACGATCACCCCGCCAAGCCCGTAGATCAGCAGATTCCTTCTCAGCAATGCGCTGGCCCCGATCGGCTTATACGAGACACCCCTGAGTGCCAGCGGTATCAGCAGAGGGATGATTATCGCATTGAAGATCACAGCCGACAGAATAGCGCTTTCAGGACTGTGCAGGTGCATGACATTCATAGACTGCAAACCTGGCACAGAAGCCATGAACAGGGCCGGCACGATAGCAAAATATTTCGCTACGTCGTTGGCGATCGAGAAAGTCGTCAGCGTACCGCGGGTCATCAGCAATTGCTTACCGATCTCTACGATCTCGATCAGCTTGGTAGGATCATTATCCAGGTCCACCATATTTCCCGCCTCCTTGGCAGCCTGTGTACCGCTATTCATGGCAACACCCACATCTGCCTGCGCCAGTGCCGGAGCATCATTGGTCCCGTCACCCATCATCGCCACCAGCTTACCACCCTGCTGTTCCTGCCGGATGTAGTTCATCTTATCCTCTGGTTTTGCCTCGGCGATAAAATCATCCACACCGGCTTTTTCGGCGATATATTTTGCAGTCAATGGATTATCTCCTGTGACCATGACCGTCTTTACACCCATCTTCCGCAGCCGTTCGAAACGTTCCTGTATACCCGGCTTTATGATATCCTGGAGCTCTATCACACCCAACGCATTCCCGTCCT